>Ga0233425_10002941_pt1 | contig 32188 bp, 31 predicted proteins | sample Watercolumn_Towu_2_FD_181712 | JGI IMG/M metagenome (GOLD analysis project Ga0233425, IMG submission 181712) | Freshwater microbial communities from Lake Towuti, South Sulawesi, Indonesia - Watercolumn_Towuti2014_140_MG | ecosystem: Environmental > Aquatic > Freshwater > Lake | place... | reverse complement strand
AACAATATGTCCCCTTTGACATAGAGGATGTAAATCTTGATTTTCAGATAATAGGCCCAAAAGATGAACCTGGCCAGATGGATGTAATACTGGTTGCCGTTAAAAAGGATATTATCAATGAATATATACAGGTTGTAAAAGAAGCCGGTCTTAATCCAATAATTGTTGATATAGATTCGTTTGCTCTTGAGAATATGTACGGAATAAATTATGAAATTGAACCAGGGAGAAATGTTGCATTGCTTAATATTGGAGCCAGCACCATCAATATGAGCATACTCAAGGGCGGAATATCTGTTTTCACGAGGGATAGTTCACTTGGAAGCAATCTCCATACAGAGGCCTTGCAGCGTGAATTCAATATAACCTATGAACTTGCAGAAAAACTCAAGCGCGGTGAAGCTGTTGAGAATATATCCCCGGAAGATGCCGGTGCTGTTATTGAGTCTGCTTCCGAGGAGATTCTAAGCGAGATAAGCCGTTCATTTGACTATTATCGCAGTACAACTGTCCATGAGGATATATCTGAGGTTGTGCTCAGCGGCGGATGTTCGCTGATCAGGAACTTTGCCTCGATGATTGCAGAAAGATCGGGAATTGAGACGAGGATAGCAGAGCCGTTCAAGAATATAAGGATTCCTAAGAAATTCGACAGTGCATATATTGAGGATATAGCCCCTATGATGGCTGTAGCAGTTGGGCTTGCACTCAGAAAGCAGGGCGACAGATAATGATCAAGGTAAATCTGCTTCCTGTAAAAAAGAAGAAGAAACAGAAAACATTCCCGGTTTTTCTGATTAATGCCGGCCTGGTTATGATCCTTTCTGTTGCTGTTATGGCATATGTTGCATATTTTTTCAACTCAAGACTTTCAGATAGAAAGTTAACAGTCAAGGAAAATGAAGATAAGATTGCAAAACTTAAAGAACGAATCAAAGCGGTAGAAGATTTTGAAAAACTAAACAAGACATTCCAGCAGCGCAAGGATATAATTGAAGACCTCGGCAGGAACAAGACAAGACCGGTCAAGATAATTGATGAGATAAGTGCTCTTCTCCCTGCAGGAGTCTGGCTGACAAGCATGGAAGTAAAAGGTTCTGAGGTTCGCCTTGGGTGTACGGCCTTTACAAATTCTGAAGTCGTTAATTATGTCGATAATCTGAAGAATTCAAAATTGTTTACAGATGTTTATCTGCAGGAATCTGTTCAGGCCAAAGAAGCTGGACAGGCCAAAGCGTCTGGAGCTACAGTATATACTTTTAAACTCCAGTTCAAGGTGAAAGCGTAATATGGCAATCAAGTTTGATATAAAGACCCTGCCAGTGTACCTGAAGGTTATAATTGCTATAGTGCCGTCGTTTATAGTTGTGGCTGCGGTGTTGTTTTTTTATGTGAGTCCTAAACAGAAGCAGATTAAGCAACTTGAGGCCCAGATAGCAAAACAAGACAGCGAGATTGCTGCAAGCCAGGCAAAAGCAGCTAAGTTAGAAGTGCTTAAGCTGGAAAATGAGAAACTGCTTGCAAGAATAAATGAGCTTAAAGAGCAGCTCCCTGAAGAAAAAGAGATAACGAGCCTTCTTAAGCAGGTCTCTGACATGGGGATATCATCCGGACTTGATATCAAGTCATGGAAGCCGGCGCAGAAGGTGACGCACTCAAGCGGAATTGTATATGAGATCCCGGTCTCAGTTGAAGTGCTTGGTGCCTATCATAATCTTGGAACATTTTTTGGAACATTGACAAGATTGAACAGAATTGTAAATATCAGCGACATGAAACTGCAATCAGTGAAAAAAGACAGAAATGAGAGCGTACTGCAGGTATCTTTTAAAGCTGCAACATTTTCTATTATTCCTGAATCAGAAATGGCTGCGAAAACAGATGCTAAATCAAAAGCTCCTGCTCAGGCAGGCGCAAAACCGGCTGGGGCAAAGCAATGAGAACCATAAATCTGATATTGATCATGATAATTGCCTCAATAATACTTATTTCCTGTGCTGACAAGAAGCCAGCTGCAAAGAAAGCTGAACCTCCTAAGCCGCAACAGGCAGCAGCAACAAAAACTGATGCAGCAGTTTCAGGAGAAATAAAGGCAGAGAAAGAGATCTATAATTATGATTCTAAGGGCAGAAGGGATCCCTTTGTCTCGCTTACTGATGTTATGAAGGCAAAACCAACAAGGAAAACCGGAACCTCCCCAACTGAGGGATATGATGTGGATGAGGTGAAACTGATAGCTATTGCATGGGATAGTCAGCAGTATTATGCTGTTGTCACGCTTCCTGACAGAAAATCATATACTGTAAAAAAGGGAATGGTTCTTGGCCTGTATGGAGGCAAGGTGAGGGATATCACACGTGACTCCGTAATTATTTCTGAACAAATCAAGGATTATAAAGGTCAACTGAAGACAAAAGATACTATATTGAAACTCCGCAAGGAGGGAGACGAATGAAACCAAAATATTTTTTAAGGTATGTAATATTCTGCCTGTTGCTTATTGGCTGCTCTGGGTATGTGATGGCACAGGACAGCAAGCAGTTAGCGGAAGGAGTTGGAAATCAGGCGATTACGGCAATCAGCATGCAGGACAACAAGCTTGTCATAGAAAGCAACGGGGCATTCACCTATACATTATATAAATCATCTGATCCGTATAGGGCCACCATTGAAATTCCTGAGATTACTACAGGTGCTTACAATGATAAGATGATAATTGATAAGGGTGGTATTTTAGAGATCATCCCAAGTCATGTAAATACTCCAAGAAAAATGACCCGGATTGAGATCGTTCTCCAGGATCCCTCTGTATTAATTCCTGAATATAATGACAAAATGCTCACGGTAACTCTCAGGAAGGAAGAGACAGTTGCTGCTGAGGTTAAAAATGTTGATGCTGGGGGAAAACAGCCTGAGCCACAGGTGAAACTTGTAGTTGATGAAAAACCTGCCGATAAGCCAAAAGCTGCGTCAAACGGCAAGGCTACAGAGATTAGCATCATTGATATCAAGAAGTCTGCTGAATCAGTCAAGGTGGTAATTACGGGCAATGGCACGATGATCCCAAATGTTTTCCCGATTAACGAGAGGATCGTTGTTGATATCCCTGATGTAGTGCTTAAGGCGTCCATGCCTGCGCAGGCGATAGCACCTCTTAAGAGTATAAGGGCAGGTAAGCATAAAGATAAGTTAAGGCTGGTTCTTGATCTCAGGGAAAAAACTAATTTTGATGTAACTGCTGTCGGAAATACGATAGAGATTTCCCTTGTTTCTAAAGATATACCTGTTGCACAGAGGACATCCTCTTCTGTTGCAAAAGATACAGAGGCAACCCCGGTGCCGGCTGTTAAAATTACTAGCCAGGGTGAACAACTGGTTGACGGCAAGTATACCGGCAAAAAAATATCACTCGATTTTCAGGATGCTGATGTTATTCCTATCTTCAGACTGCTTGGAGATATAAGCGGTTACAACATTGTTGTAAATCCCGAGGTTAAGGGTAAGGTTACTCTTAAACTGATTAATGTGCCTTGGGATCAGGCACTTGATGTTGTTCTGAAAACCTTTGCTCTCTCTAAAATTGTGGATGGTAATGTTATTCGAATTGTTCCTACAGCTATTATGGCTAAAGAATTGGATGAGATGGCACGCGCTAAGAAAGCAGCTTCAGAGGCTGGGGAATTGAGAACAAGAATATTCCCGGTTAACTATGCTCAGCTTGATAAGCTAAAGGATGCAATTGATAAGGCTAAGATTCAGAGCGCACGAGGAAGTATATCTTTGGATGAGCGTGGCAGTTCAATAATTGTGAATGATGTGGAGGCGAATTTAAATAGGATTGAGTCTCTGATTAAGGAGCTTGATCAAGAGTATATGCAGGCTCGACAGGTTATTATTGAGGCAAGAATTGTTGAAGTAAACTCTGATTATTCGAAGGATTTAGGGATACAGTGGGGCGCATTTTATACAGATGGTGAATATACAATTGGAGGTACTGGCAGAACTTCAACGGCAACATCTGGAGACTGGATTGTAAATCTTCCTGCAGGAAATATTGCAGGGGCTCTTGGTTTTGGATTTCTGAATAAGAATCAGACATTAGCGCTCGATCTTCGGTTAACTGCTATGGAGCAAATCAATAAAGGCAAAGTAATATCAAGCCCAAAGATTATGACAATGAACAATGAATCTGCCAATATTAAGCAAGGTAGGACATTGCAACTGCCAACTACTGGCACAGATGGACAGCCTAAACTTAATTCTGTTGATATTGTTCTTTCTCTCGATGTAACTCCCCGTATAACTCCAAGCGGAGCCGTATTATTGAAAATGAAGGTAACAAAAGATGAATTATTAGGTCTCATTCAGGCTGGTAGTAGTGTCGGTGCAGATCTTTCAAAGAATGAAGCAAATACTATGGTAATGGTAAACAGTGGTGAAACACTGGTAATAGGGGGTATTTATAAAAAGGCAGTAAATGAAAAGTCTGATGGAATACCAGGGTTGAGCAAGTTACCATTAATTGGATTGCTTTTCAAAAATGAATCAGATACTATAAGAGACAACGAATTACTTATATTTATTACTCCGAGAGTAGTTGAAAGTACATATATCAGGTAAATTATTATGTAAAAAGGGGTGGCATACAGCCACCCCTTTTTTTTTTGCGTTAATTTTATTACAATACGCGCATGAGAAAATTGAAGATAATAACTTCGGGTGAATCACACGGGAAAGGGCTGGTTGGTATAATTGACGGCCTGCCTTCTGGTATTCCAATTGAATCAGAAGAGATTGACAGAGATCTTATGAGAAGGCAGGGTGGGTATGGTCGCGGCGGTAGAATGCAAATTGAATCTGACCATGCTGACATTCTGTCAGGAGTTAGATGGGGCAAGTCCTTAGGCTCAACCATTTCAGTGTTTGTTGAAAACAGGGACTGGATGAACTGGAAGCAGGGGATGTCTGCTGAAATGAAGGATATAGGTTCAATTCAGCCTGTTACCAGACCAAGGCCAGGACATGCAGATTTGCCGGGAGGCATAAAATACCAGACAAGAGATTTCCGAAATATTCTTGAGCGGTCGAGTGCACGAGAAACTGCTGCAAGAGTCGCATTAGGGGCCATTGCAAAACGCTTCCTTGGTGAGGTCGGTATTTTTGTCGGCAGCTTTGTTGATGGTATTGGAAGTGTAAAGAGCAGGACAGCTATACCTGTAAATGATAAAACCTTGCTTAAAATGTTCAGTGCTGCTGAAAAATCTCCGGTAAGATGTCCTGACCATAATGATTCTAAAAGGATGGTTTCATATATAGATAAAGCAATTAAGCTTAGGAATTCCCTTGGTGGCACATTTACGGTATTTGCTACAGGCGTTCCGATTGGGCTTGGCAGCCATGTCCAGTGGGACCGAAAACTTGATGCAATGTTAGCTATGGCTGTAATGAGCATTCAAGCTATCAAGGGAGTTGAGATAGGGATGGGATTCAATGCTGCTGAAGCATTGGGGTCTGATGTTATGGATGAAATCTATTTTGATAATGCCAGTAGAGCCGGGCTGCCGTTTTACAGAAAATCAAATAATGCCGGCGGTATTGAGGGTGGTATGTCGAATGGTATGCCTATTGTAATTCATGCGGCCATGAAACCAATCCCTACATTAAAGAAGCCTCTGAGATCGATTGATATAATTACCAAGCAGAAGGTAAACGCTGCATATGAACGCTCTGATGTATGTGCTGTGCCAGCGGCCTCAGTAGTTGGAGAAGCAATGGTTGCATTGACACTTGCAGATGCGTTTTTGGATAAATTGGGTGGTGATAGTATGGGTGAGATAAAGGCTAATTATGGAAACTATCTCTCTCAGGTCAAGGCGTACTGATCAATAAACTGCGAGCGCATCATTAAGTACATTCCTGAGTTCTTCGATTTTGTATGGCTTTGGCAGAAAACCGGCAAACCCATAATCCCTGTAATTGGTCATAAGAGGATCATTCGAATATCCGCTGGAGACTATTACCCTGGCATTTGGGTCAAAATCAAGCAGGTTATGAATAGCCTCTTTACCGCCCATGCCGTTCTGTATTATAAGATCAAGAATTACAGCCGAAAAGGATCTGCCCGCGTTTTTTGCTTCTCTGTACTGTTTCAGCATTTCAGCCCCGTCGTTGACCAGCTCAGCCTCAAATCCACATTGTAACAAAAGCCGTTTTATTACAACACGAACAATTTCCTCATCATCCATTACAAGAATTTTGCCTTTCCTTGCGGGAGTAACCGTTGATTGCCTGTTCAGTGTGATGTTCGAATCATCAGCAGCTGGAAGTAGGATATTGAATACAGTTCCCGATTCAGATAATCTGTCAATTGACAAATGGCCTCCATTTTTTTCAACTATAGAACAAAGACTGTACAATCCCAAATATCCGATGCTCAAATTTGTTGAATCAGAAGTATCATATATTGAACCAATCAAATCGTCTGACATTGGCGGGACTATTTTTATCTTTAATGATACATATCTGCCGTTTGCCAATGGCAACGAATGCATATCGGTCAACAATAAGTTATCAGCTGAGATATAACATCCCTGATTTTCAGGCAGTTTAAGAAGTGTTCCAAGAGCTTGTATAAGTTGAGTTTCATCAATTTCAACAGCCCATAATCCGCCAGAAAGACCAAGCTCTATTTTTCTCTCCGTAAATTGAGAATCCTGAATAGCCGCATGCAAAAGATCAGAGAGAAGAGCAGGTTTCTTTATAGGCATTCCGTCATGTGCAAAAGATAACAGGTGCGTAGTGAGGTCTTTTGCACGAAGAGACGCCTTTTCAGCCTCTATAAGTACGTCATATACCTCATATCCTGGTTTTGCATACATTTTTGCAAGAGCCAGGTTCCCTATAATGGCAGTCAAAATATTATTGTATTCATGCGCAATGTTGCCTGCAAATGCACTGATAGACTCCAGCTTCTGAATGCGCTGAACCGCGGCTTCATGCTGTCGCTTTTCGTTTTCTGCCTTTTGCAAAGCAATTTCTGATTCTTTTCTGGGGGTGAGATCCCTTACTACCTCAATCCCGGCGATTATCTTTCCCGAGGAATCTTTCAGTGGCGAAGCGGTTATTTCTACACATAAAATGCCTTTATCAGATGCCCCTGGCTTTTCAATTGTATGAATACATCCATCTTTGAAAGACATTGCAACCGGGCATGAGGGACATACATCACCCCTTGAGACATAAGCACTATAGCAGAACTCCCCAATAAAACTGCCACCAACAAGCTTTTTGTGACTGTCGTTCTGATACAATACTCTGAAAGATCTGTCCTGTATGCTTAACGGATCTCCAATCGCATCTATTATAGAGCTAACAGATATGCCCTTATCTGCAATATTCAATAAATCAATATTGTCTTTTTCAGAACCAGAGCGTATATAATTGTCCATATTATTCATCTGATCACTTAGTAAATTTAGATTAACACTTGCTATAGGTGGAATGCAAACATGGTATTATTGCAGCTTGAGGATTTGAATTGTTTAAGAAAGGAACTGGTCGGGGCGAGAGGATTCGAACCTCCGGCCCCCTGCTCCCAAGGCAGGTGCGCTAGCCAGACTGCGCTACGCCCCGAATAAATAATTTAATTGATGCTTGAAATAAAAGTCAAATAAGTCTGGTGTTAATATTTCAGTATCTCAATGTAATCAGACAGATCCTGCTGGTCATGTTTAGATGCTGTAAGTTTTTTTGCTGCAAAATCCTGTGCTGCGAGGCTTGAGTCGCCCTTGTATGCAGGACTAAGTGAAATTGCACGTGACATGGCAGCTGATGCATCGCCATAGTTGCCCATGGCATTAAAGCAGAGAGCCATGCCCAGAAACGGCAAATCAAGCTGTGGCGCCCGTTTTATGGCTTCCTTATATGCAGTCAATGCGTCCTGATATGATTTTAGTCTGTAGTATGCCCTGCCCATATTAATGAAAGCCTTTTCTGGGGTTGAGTAAAGCAGATATGATACTGCCCTCTTGTAATATGGTATTGCTGCATTGAAGTTACCCAGTTTTTCCTGGGCAATGCCGAGACTGTTATACGCCTCGGAATATTCAGGATCTATGGCGACGGCTTTCTGAAAAAAATCGATTGCCTTTAAAGTTTCATCGAAATACTGAAGATATATTATGCCTATTGCATAAAGAACTTCTTTGTTGCCTGGATTGATTTCATATGCCTTCTGAAATTCTACAAACGCTAACTGAATTTTGCTCTCATTCATGTATCCGAGGCCTATCTTGTAATGTGCTGCTGCTCTCTGCGATGTATTATCAGTTTGGGTTGTAGCACATCCTGAAATCAGCATAAATTGCAGGAAGAGTATTATTGCAAGTATTTTATTCACCTCAAAAAGCCTCCATATTGCTTGAATATGCCTTTACCCTATCAAATGAAGCTGTTCCAAGTAAAGAACAATAATAATTGCACTGTAGTTAAGTCCGTCTGTAGTATGATATGAGCTGCATAGCGTCCCATGCCTTGCAATCTTCTTTTGTGAATCCCAGTATTTCTGCATGCCTGTATAACTGGCCCATATTATGGGATTCTATCTCCAGAAATTCAGGGATGAATTCATATTCATCGTGATAGCGGTCCAGTTCAAAATAAGAGCCATCCCATTCAAAGCTCGTCCTGTGCTTTTTCATTTCGAGCCAGGGCACATATCCTAATGCTTCCAGCATGCTCTGCATCTCAATAAAATCTGAAACTTCAGCCTGATGTTCAATCCTCTCTTTTGCTGTGGCATTCGGTACATTGAGTTTCAAAGTCAGCATGGCTGCAGATCCCTCTTTTCTCAGCCTGAGGGCCTTTCCACCATTATAAAGGGTCTTATCAGGAAGGTCATAATATATTGCATGATGTTCGTCGTCGAATACTTTTATAGCGCCGAGCGCATCAAGTTTCTCAATCACCTGTGCCCTGTTTATCTCCAGTATCTTTATCTCTATTTCAGCCATCATGACCTCGAAGCTTAATTATTCTATCATAACAGACAAAATTAACTGTCGAATGGCCTTAGTGCTTGTTTTCAGGCCGTTCAAGACGGGTTAAAGCTTGACAAAATATTGCAATATTGATACTGTTATCAAAGCATATTTCATGGTAACCAATGTAAAAGAGAAAGGGGGGAAACAGCTGTGACAAAGTCAGACCTTATCGAAAAAATTGCTGCTGGTGCCGGCCTCAGCAAGGCAGATGCAACTCGGGCGCTGGATTCAACACTTGATTCTATCAAGGGAGCATTGAAGAAGGGGCAGAAGGTGACTCTGGTTGGATTCGGGACCTTTGGAGTATCAAAGAGAAAGGCAAGGAAGGGTCGTAATCCGAGAACTGGACAGGCTATCAATATTCCTGCTGCAAAGACACCAAAGTTTACTGCAGGTAAAGCCCTTAAAGATGCACTGAAAAAATAACATTGTATACACAAGATTAGTGAAAGGGACAACGACAATTGTCCCTTTTATTTTGAAGACAGGAGTTTATTGGAGCTGATGAGCGGTAAATGTATAATTTCAGGTGTTGATCTCGGTGCCGGAACTGAGGCAATACTTTCGTATTCAGCCAGTTTTTCCCGGGTGTCAGGAGCTGAGTTGAGGCTTATTTATGTGTTAGATTATCTTCTGACTCCCCCTGCATATCTTGCCCCTTATATTGATGAGGAGAGAAAGAGGGAAGAATCAGCGCTCTCTGTCTGGCAGGCGGCCCTTGAGCAGCAGGGACTGCAAACCTCCAAAAGTGTGATGATTGGCAGACTGCATGAATCATTCATGACTGCCATAAGGGAATTTTCGCCAGAAATGATAGTGATCGGACACAGATCGCATGCTTTGCGATCCAGCAGCTCTGAGAACCTTATCAGATCTCTTGCAATACCGATGCTTGTGGTCAGGGGAAAAAGAAGCATCAGTTCTTCGATAGGTTCAGTTGATATAAAAAAGATCTTATGTGCAGTTGATCTTCCTGAAAATTCCAGGAAGGCCTTTTCTGCAGCATGCAGGTACTCAGGGCTTTTTGGAGCTGAGCTTCATCTGCTTCATGTCATGCCGTCTCATGTACTGAATAAGGCCTTTTCTGGCCGTATTCATCCTGACCGCTGCCAGATTGATCGTTTTGAGAAAGACCTCAAGGTATTAGCCGATTCAGCTATATCAGATATGCTTAAAGCTGCTGATACTGCAGTCGGATATGGGATTGTCAAAGGCGACCCTGCAAATGAAATATGCAGTTATGCCGAAAATAATGAATATGATCTTATTGTCATGGGTGCGCGCGGACTCTCATTTATAGAGAGTGTTATAATTGGCAGCACTACTGAAGGCGTCCTTAAGTCTTCCCCCTGTCCGGTGCTTGTTGTCCATTGATGATAATATCTTTTCTGTTCCTTTTTGCCGGCCTTGCAATTATTCTTTTAGCTGCTGAATTCTTTACGAACGGGATAGAGGAATTCGGAAGATATTTTTCGTTCTCCCAGGCTGTTGTGGGAAGTATATTTGCTGCAGTAGGAACAGCCCTTCCTGAGACCATTCTTCCTCTTGTTGCAATATTCATGTACGGAGGAGCATCTGCAAAGGAGATAGGGGTTGGGGCAATACTTGGAGCTCCCTTCATGCTTTCGACCCTTGCTTTTTTTCTTGTAGGCCTTACCGTTACTGTTGCGAGCATGAAAGGCAGAAGAAGATTTGAGATGTATGTTGAGATGCATTCTGTGAGAAGAGATATTACCTTTTTTCTTGCCATGTATTGTGCTGCAATAGCCATTCCGCTTTTAGGCGGAATGGCAACTTTGATCCCGGTTTCTGTACTTCTTGTTTTGGGTTATTTTTATTACGCATATCTGACTTTTAAGGGGGAAAGTTCCGGGCTTGAGCATTCAGAGGGAATGTATTTATGGAGGCTCTTCTGCAGATTCGGGAATAAGCAGACCGGGAATCATCCTCCGCTGATAATTATACTGCTGCAGGTCCTTGCCTCGCTGGCCGTGATGGTCAAAGGAGCGCATACCTTTGTGAAAAGCCTTGAACAAATATCACTGAGTTTCGGCATGGATCCTCTGTTATTTGCCCTGCTGCTGGCTCCGGTTGCTACTGAACTGCCTGAGAAATTCAATAGCGTCACCTGGACCTGGAAAGGCCGGGACACCCTTGCGTTGGGCAACATTACCGGTGCAATGGTCTTTCAGTCGACCTTTCCCGTAACAGTAGGACTTACATGTACCGAGTGGCATATCACAGGAATGGCGCTCTTTTCTGCCGCCCTTGCAATCATCTCAAGTGCGGTTGTCCTCTGCTCTGTCAGTATAATGAAACGGATATCCCCATATGCGCTACTTTTTGGCGGTCTCCTGTATCTTGTTTATATCTTAGTTCTGCTGCTTGCCTGAACTACTTCCTGAAAAGATCGTTCAGTTTTTTCATCGTATCTTCTTTTGAAGAAGACGCACCGGCAGCATCGCTTTCGCGGTATGAGAAATACTCGCAGAAATTGGAGCGGTCCCTGCTGCGCTGAAAATCAGCCTTTGTTTCGATGCATTTATTATGGGCTGTTTCTGAGTAGAAACTGCAGTTCAGGCATATATGAAGATCTGCTCCGCATTCAGCGCAGACCGATTTTCTTGTGAAATATTTGTCAGGAGTGATCTCCCTATGGCAAATTGCACATGTCTTCATTCATATCTCCCGGTTAATTTAGTGATCTAATTATAATAAAGCAGCACTGCACATTGAAACATCAGCTTATGCAGCAGCGCTGCAATTCTGACATTGCAGAACGGCTGAAGTTGTGATATACATTTTATAGATGTCGCGAAGGAGAACAGATGAGAAAATACTGTCAAAGGCTGAAGATGCCCCTCTTAACGTTAATTGTTATTGCCCTGCTTTTTGCGCTGTCTGCATCTGGTTGTGCAACTGACGGCAGTCAACAGAGCAGTTCAGATATGCAGGCAGCTGCGCAGAAACTGGCGTCAGCGTTCGATTCATCCGCCATGTGCCAGACCTGCCACCGGAATATTGTCGATCAGCACAACCAATCAATGCATGCCAAATCATTCTCTAACCCTGTTTTTCAGGCCCAGTATTTCAGAGAGCTGCTGCCGAGGATAAGCCAGTCTGAAATGCTGGGCAGAGAGGCAGACAGATGTATTGCATGTCATGATCCAATCGGTTACATAAGGAACAGAGGCCATATTACGAGCATGTCACAGACAGAGCCCGAACTTTCAGGCGTTGTTTGTGACATCTGCCACAGAATATCTTCATATCAGGGCGACCGGCCGGGCGGGGGGAATTTTACAGCGTCCCCGGGTGAGAATAAATTTGGTCCTTTCAAGCATGCATCTGACAGACACCACAGTTACAATGCACTGCAGACAAAGAGCGAATTCTGCGCAATATGCCATAATGACGTGAACCATAACGGGCTGGAGATAAAATCTACCTTTACTGAATGGGAGAAGAGCTCCTACGCAAAAAAGAAGATATCATGCCAGGACTGCCACATGAACATTCAGGGATTCCTGTCCGACGGCAAGCCATCATTTGCGTCAGGCCAGGCTGCTTCAATGACAATAGGCACTAATTACAAGAGGAATAAAATATATACTCACAGATTTCCCGGCGCACATTCAAGGACACAGATAGAAGGAGCCATAATGATGGGGCTGACAGTCGACAGGGCCGAAGCGTCTGCCGGCGATGAGATAAATATAAATGTTCAGATATACAACAGAAAGGCCGGACATTCCATGCCTTCAGGAAGTGCAGACCTGAGGATGCTATGGCTTGAGCTAACAGCTGAATCAGGCGGTGTTGTTATGCATATTCCTGCCACTCCGTCTGCAGGTGATACAGGTCTGGATGTGGCCGGCAGGGCGCCTTTTGACAGGGAGCTGTTTGCCGATGACATACCGACAGGAAGCCGTATGTACAGGACCATATTTACTGATCATTCCGGAAAGCCTACGCTTTCATCATATGATGCCGTGAAGATACTCTTTGACAATCGCCTTATTGCTGAAGAACACAGGTCGGAATCATATAAGTTCAAGGTCCCGCCTTCATTCAGGGCATCTGCAACAATAAAGGCGAGACTGGTATATCTGAGGTATCCTTCTTCATTTGCTGATGCTCTCAGCGTTGAAAAGGCAGAACCTTTCGTGATGGCCCATAATTCAAGGGATCTGAAGATAAGATAATCTGATGAGATACCTGATCAATTTTGGCATTCATCAATTTATTGACACAATGTCAATCGTATGATATTTTGAACTAAATACTGACAAAGGAGGATATTTCATGGCCTGCAAATCAAAAGGCGCATCCTGCGGAACAGCAAAAAAGCCAACTGCCAAGAAACCTGCAACAAAGAAGAAATAGCCTACGATCAAACAGGAGGGATGGTTTAATGCCATCCCTCCTGTTTTTTTTATTTTTCGGATTTTCCTATAAATGGAACTGCTTCAAAAGTCCTTCCTGCCTTTCTCAGCCTTTCCTCATGCTCTTTTCTTATATCCTCTATTGACCTGTCAGTGAGGACAAACGGAGTCATAAGAATTACAAGTTCCGATTTTCGTTTTTCCTGAATGACCTGCTTGAACGCAGCACCGATGACAGGAATATCTCCAAGCAGCGGAACGCTTTTTGTCGTGTCAGTCAGCTTATTGGTTATAAGTCCTGCGATCACAATAGTCTGCCCATTGCGGGTTTTTATCATGGTATCCACTTCGCGCGTATCAATCACAGGTTTTGTGCTTTTCTGGTCCGGAGAGCTTGATTCCCTTGTTTTTTCAGAGATGCTTGGATGTATCTGCATTGTTATAACACCGTTATCATCTACCTGTGGAATCACATCAAGAAACAGTCCTATCTCATCTATCTGAGGTGTCGTATATGTGAGCAGAACGTCTCCGGTGGAATTCAGAAATGAGTTTGTTACCCATGAGACTTCCTTGGTTGTGAGTTTTATTACAGCCTTCTGGTTGTTCATGGTCGAGACCTTTGGGCTGGATAAGACCTCTACCTGGCCCTGTTCTTTCATTGCCTCTATGACAGCATCGACTTTATTATGGGATACATTGATCCTGAAAGCAGGTTCTGCACCGGTTGGTAAAGGCGGTACCAGATTCTGTGAGAGGGTAATATCCCAGTTAGAGGGGAACTGAAGAAGAGCGTCCCAGTTGATCCCGAATTTGTAGTTGTCATTGAGCGCTACTTCAACTATATGCGCCTGTATCATTACCTGCTTTTTTGCTGCCTGTTCAACATCCTTGAGGAAATCTTCGATCTTCTCCATGTTGTCAGAGTTGTCGGTAATGAGGACAATGCCTGCAATTTCGCTTAAAACCAGCTTCTTGCCAGTCTTTTCGTCTCCTCTGCTGAATCCTCCTTCTGTTTCTCCGGTACCTTTAATGTCTCCAAAGATCAGGACTTCAAGGCCCTTCCTTATCTCACGCCAGAGGTCAGCGGTTCCTGATGTCGTGACATTAACATTTCCCTGTGCAGTTGACGAGGCACTGGAGCTTGATGAGCTGCCTGATTGACCTCCGGAAGATATGTTGATATTTGTGCTGGTTCCGGTAGTGCCGGAGGAAGTGTTCCCGCTGGATATTGCCGCATTCATTGTGCTTGTTGATGTTCTTTTCCCTGTAATATAGTTGACACGGAATGTCCTGGTCTCAAGGACCGGTTTTGTAACCCTTATGAAGCCCTTGTCCATTCTGAATGTATAACCCATCTGTCTTGTTATCGCATAAAGAGCACTGTTGAGCTCAAGGCCTGTGAAATCTATGGAGATCTTGCCGGTCACATCCTTGTCTGCGATTATGTTCATCCCGCTGTCTTTCGAAAGCAGAAGAAATACATCACGAAGATCTGCCTCGCGCACACTTAGAGAGAACCTTCCTTTCTCTTTTACTGGTATGTTCTCTTCAGCCTGCTGGGGGTTTGAACGGACCTCAGACTGCGGCACTGCAGGGGGCTGGTTCAGGACCATTGTTTCCTGAACTTTTGTCATCTGTGGCGCTGCGCAACCGATAAGGGCAAAGGCAAGGACCATTGCTATGGGGAAATATTTAGTCATTTCTTCTTCTCCTTGACGACTTTATAATCATCGAATGTAATCTCCTGTTTAATCCCGTCAGTCTGGATAACTATGCTGTGCTGCTTTATCTCCCTGATAACACTGCTGCCGATCCTGTCGTTTAATCCATAAACCTTACCGTTGATCATGGCATATCCGGACTTTTCTCCCAATATTATGCCTGTAAGTTTCAGGTTCTGATCAACCTGTACATCACTATTTGCAGGTTTTGCCTTCAGGGAGAAAGGGTCTCGTTTCCACTGGCCTTTTGTATCTGCTGCTTCGTCCTTTCTTATGGCAGTTGGTTTAATGTCAGCTTCGGGGGCGCTGGTTTTTGCTACTGCTGCTGCAGGGCGTGAATCCTGTGCGCCGTTGCTTTTGTCTCTTGTTATGAAGAATCTGACATTATATGCAGCTACCAGAAGAAGAGCAATTACTACAGCTGCAGCAACATATCTATTGCCAAGCATTATTTTGCCTCCATGGAATAAGTGACAACTGTAATATCTACAGCGAGAGAGCTTTTTTCGCCTTTTATCTTTAAGCCCTCGATCGTTACAAGGCGGTCCATAGACTGAAGCTCCCGTATGAATTCTGCCATCTCCCTATAGCCTGAACTAAAGCTTATCCTTGCGGGATATGACCTTATTTTCCTGCTGCTATGCTGGGCGGTTATGTTCGCAGGCGATATGTCTTTGCTTTTCTGTTCAATAACCAGGTTTCTGATGCCGACCCTGTTTGCCTTGTCATATGCGATCTCAATAAATTCTGCAGCCCACATCTTTGACGGAATATTCTTGCCAGGTTTATTTTCGGAGGCGGTTCCATGTCCTGCTTTGACTGCAGCCTCTGAGCTTATGCTCCCGGCCGAGGTCCTCAGATTTCGGATGGTCCTTATCTTGAAGATCACATATAGGGAAAAGACAATTCCTGAAACTAAGACTGCTGAAATGATATAGAGAAAAAGTCTGTTCTTTTTCATCTCAGCACCTCAAAAGCGGCCTTCATCGAAAATTTGCTGCCGGCCTCTGCTGATGAGATGTCTGGCGAACCTGTCAGCCTTAATCTCCCTGTATCTTCAAGTGCCTTTGAGAACCTCAGAAGCGGAGCCGGGCCTGTATCCTTTACGTTGCTGTCGAGCGATGCGGAGATGCGCATGACCATTTTGCCCTGCAGGATCTCCGTCTCTATCTGGCCGAGGGTTATTCTTTCTGGTATATTGTTTGCAATATCCCTGAATATGGGATAAAGATATCTGTCTGTCTGTGAAATATGCCTGATCTCATCTTCTTCTCCCTTGCCATTTTCGGATGCTGCATGCTTTATCGACTTCTGCATTGCAACGGCCTTATCATGGGCTGTTCGTGCCTCTTTTTCGGATAGTGAAAGAAAGAATGCTCCTCCTATTATGAGGCCGGAGTATATCGTAAGACTTGCAGCGAGTATGGCCTTGTTGATCGCCTTGCTGCCAGGATGTTTCATGTCATCTGACAGGAGATTTATTACGGTGTCAGACTGACGGAGCATCGAAACACCCGCAATCGCAGTATATATCCCGGGATGCTCGACATTGATATCAAGCGGGTTCATCACAGTGCAGTCGACGCCGAGTCCCTCGGTGACGCATCCTGTCGTCCCATGTTCAATTGATCCGAGACCGCTTATCCATAGGTGTGAGATTTTGTCATCTTCAGAACCGCTTCCAGTCTCCATTACAAAGTTGTACAGGGCATCAACAATTGTGTACATCTTGATCTTTGTTATCTGGTCAGGCCCTAGGTCCTGATTTGCAAGCTTTTCATTATCAACCGGTGCCATCTGTATCTTCTTGTAGTTGACCAGCCTGCTGTCGTTGAACACGATGATCTCTATAAAATTGCGTCCGACTTCAAGTATTGCCTCGTTGCCGTTTGTCTTCGGCCTTATATGTCCGAAAAGGCTTATGATCCCCTCAAGACTTGTGGTAACGACGGCAGGTCTTATGCCGCATGCCTTTAGAAAATCAATATAGTGTTTTATATCTGATTTCAGTGCATATTCGGCAAGTATTTCCTGTTTGCCCGGGATGTTCTTAAGTACTCTTCTTATTCCCATCGAAAAGTTATTTGCGCCGAGTTCCTTGGATAGCTCACGGGTGACCACCTTTTTTGCATCCTCCAGGTCCATGGCAGGCAGCTGGTATGAATTATACTTGACTATATTGCTGGGAAGGATGATGTTGATCCTGCCTCGTCTGCCGCCGGCATCCGTTACTGCCTTAAGCAGCATGTCCCTTGAGCTCTCCGTTTCAGAGATAATGAAATTGTCTGTCAGTCCGGCATATTGAGCCCTGCCGTCTCTGACAGAGAGTACCCTCAGGCTCTCACCCCTGAAATCTATGTTTAAAGTGTTCATATCAGTCTCTTTCCTTCCTACGGCCCGATCGTATAGTTAATTGTCGGAAGATTTATTGTTATTGCATTTATCCCGTCCGGAACGAACACCGCTGAACTGTTGGACTCAATGTATGAGCCGCTGCAGTCAGCTGCTGTTGGATAAAATCTTGCTTTCAGCAATATGTTGCCGATAGGCAGTTTGATCGTAAGTATTTCATTGAAATATTTTGATATGCTCTTTGTCTGCCCTGCGATGATCTGTCCAGTGCCTGGGTCAATGCAGGATGTGTTTGTTGTAGTGGTTCCGAATGGGCCTGAATATGTAGCAATCACTGCAGCAGAACATACAGGGGTAACGGCACCGGAAGTAGCGTTATGTATCACTATATTCAGATTGCCCCTCAGATTATCTGTCGGCGTAACTTCGCTCTCGGAGATCTGCAGGTCGGAATCGGCAATGTCGTCAGATGTCCCTACAACGCCGTCAGGCCCTGCGCTTATCAGCGATGCAGCGACTCTCCTGCTCCCGACAACAGTGACCTGATATATGATGTGGCGTCCCCACGCGTCTTTTCTGTAAGTGGACGGGTCATATCCTCCCGGCATATATGGTCCGTTCCAGTTTGGATAAAGCATTGGAGCCGGACTGACCAGTGCAGTCGATATTGTCCTCTGTCCGCTGAAGTCCGGATTGACTGTCGATCCGGGCAGCTGACCGTTGTCTCCTGCAAATCCGAAATTTGTTCTGATGCCATTCTGTATGAGCTTGGGTTCTCCAACCATCGCCTTCTTCAGATCGCTCATTCTCTGCCTGGTCGTGTCGATCTCGCTGCTTTCCCATATCCTGTATATAAAAGGGACCATTATTCCTGCAAGGGTTGCGATGATGGCCATAACAACGATCACTTCAATGAGGGTGAAGCCGTTTTTCCTGTTCTCTGGTTTTATCATCTCATCCTGATGTTGCCCACGATCTTGTACAGCGGCAGGAAGAAGGATGCCAGGGTAAGCAGCACTATGGCCCCAAGCATAACGATTATGAGAGGTTCGACAACAGTAAAGACCTTCTTTATGGTCTCCGGTATCTCCTTGTCATACATCGAGCTTATCTTTGTGACCGTTTCATCGAGCGTTCCTGTCTTCTCCCCGATCTCGACCATATTGAGCAGAAGCGGGCCGAACCCGCCTGACATTCTTAGTGCCCTGTTTATCTGTTCGCCTCCGAGCACGGAATTTGCGACCTTCTCGAAGGATTCAGCCACTATCCTGTTGCTCACCACGCTTGCAGAGACCCGAAGTGTCTCGTTCATGCTCAGTCCTGAGCTGTAGAGTATTGCAAATGTTCTGAAATAGCGGGAATGGTTCAGTTTTGTTATAAGACTACCGATCAGCGGCAGGCCGATCATAAACCGGTCTATTAAGCGGGCAGCTGCAGCGTTCCTCCTGACAAGCCTGTACAGAAGCGGCAGTGCGACCAGAAAGATTATGATGAAAGGGAGGTATCCCTTGACGAAATCGACTGTCCAGATGAGCATTCTTGTCGGCATCGGAAGCTCTGCCCTGAGGTCTGTCAGTATCTTTATGAATTTCGGCATTACAAAGGAGAAGAGTATAAGCACAAGTCCGACCACTGCGCTGAAGACCATTGCAGGATATGCAAGTGCTGCCTTTACATCTTTTTTGAGCTTTATCTGCCATTCAAGATAATGCATAAGGTCAATAAGTATCTGTTCGAGACTACCAGCAGCCTCTCCAGCCTTGACCATGCTTGTGTAGTAGGAAGGGAACAAGTCCGGATAATCCGACATGGACTCAGATATGGATTTCCCTGATTCGAGCTTCATATACAGCATGGAGGCTGTGCGCGACTGCTTCTTGTTAGTTGTCTGGCTGGCAAGGTCATTCAGGCCGTTCATAAGAGGAATTCCTGAGGAGAGGATGAGCTGGAGGAAATAGGTAAAGTCAAGAAGCTCTCTGTCCTTCATTCTGAAAGTGCTGCCTATGCCTATTCCGGCCTTTGTGGCCTCGATAAGCGTAAGGCCTTTTGAGTTCAGGATGTTCTCAAGCTCTGCAGAATCTGATGCCTCTATCCTGCCATTGACTATGACCGAGGTCTCGTTAATGGCCCTGTAGGAATAATATGCCATTAATATGCGGCCCTTGTTGTGCTGTAGACTTCTTCAACAGAAGTAAGCCCTGCAACAGCTTTTCGTATTCCCATGTCATACATTGTCTGCAGCCCTGAGCTTTTTGCAGCTTCATACAGTCTGTCAGAGCCGCTTTTTGACAGTACAAGTTTTCTCAGTACCTCGTTCATACGCAATATCTCATATATGACCGTCCTGCCCCTGTATCCGGTATCATTGCATTCCGGACACCCTTTTGCCCTGTAAAGGACAGTGCTGTCTGTAAGGGCATTGCCAAGCTGTTTTCTCATGTCGTCAGGCGGGCTGTAAGCCTCCCTGCATTTCAGGCATAAAAGCCTTATAAGCCTCTGTGCAACTATGGTTTCCACTGTAGATGCCAGCAGAAATGGCTCGATTCCCATGTCGATAAGTCTCGGCAGGCTTGAGACCGCATCATTCGTATGCAGGGTGCTGAATACCAGATGACCTGTCAATGACGAGCGTATCGCAAGTTCAGCCGTCTCCATGTCCCTCATTTCACCGACAAGGATCACATCAGGGTCCTGCCTCAGGATTGAGCGGAGCCCTGAGGCAAAAGTAAGCCCGGCCTTTACATTGACCTGCGACTGCCTGACAAGAGGCAGCTGATACTCTATCGGGTCTTCGAGCGTGTATATGTTCTTGTAAACGCTGTTTATGATCGAAAGCAGAGAGTAGAGGGTTGTTGTCTTTCCTGACCCTGTAGGGCCTGTTACAAGGATAAGCCCATATGGCATTGCGAGTGAATGGTTCAGTGTCTCGATGTCTTCTCTCAGGTACCCGAGGTTTTCGAGACCGAGCATCAACTGGGATTTATCGAGTATTCTGAGGACTATGTTCTCTCCGCCCAATACCGGGAATGTGGATATTCTGAGATCAAGGGACTTGTTGTTCCATGTATATTCTGTTGCCCCGTCCTGAGGTATTCTGTTCTCTGCAATGTTCATGGACCCGAGTATCTTTATCCTTGATACTACAGCAGGCAGGATCTCCTTTGGCAGATACATTCCATGCTGGAGCTGTCCGTCGATACGGTATCTGACCCTCGTGCCCCGCACATCAGGTCCGATATGTATGTCAGTGGCCCCTTTCTGAAGGCCTGTTGCAACAACCCTGTCAACGAGCCTTACAACCGGGGCTACAGAGACCTCTGCGGCTTTTGCGGTCTCCTTCTCATTTGTCTTCACTGCTGAAGTGCTCTGCCTGATTATCTCCTCCATATCATCAGGTAGATGTTTTTCTTCTGTATCTTTCTTCTGCTGTTCCCCGCTATGGACCATCGAAAGGACCGTGAACAGGTCCTTCTGGCTGATGAACCCCAGGCTGAAGAGGATGGCACCAAGCAGTTCTCCGGTCTTTTTCTGCTCCTCAAGCGCTATCTGCAGCTGTGCTTCGGTTATCAGCCCGGCATCTACAAGCCGCTCACCTATGCGTTTGCGCTGAATTGTCATTTCTGTCCTTTCAGGTTATCCCGATGCCTTTATGGCGATATGGTGATTATATCCCATGAAACTGGTATTGGCTAATAAAAAATCTTTTAAATCATATGTTATATCGTAATAAAACAGAAAAAACTTTAATCATACTGCAGTCGTGTGATACTATCTGGCAATGTTCAGAAAAGAGCTTGAAAAATTGAGGTCAGAAGGCCTGTTGAGGGAGATCCGTGACAGATCATCAGCCCAGGGACCTGAGATCATTATTGACAGAAGGCGCTATCTTAATTTTTCGTCCAACGACTATCTCGGACTTGCCTCTGCGCCTGAGATCAGCAGGGCTGCAATTGAGTCGGCCGAACGGTATGGTTTCGGCGGAGGTGCTTCCCGTCTGATCTCAGGTGGTAATATGCTCTGCAGAAGGCTGGAAGAACTTGTTGCAGGGTGGAAGGGGACGGATTCTGCCCTGATATTCAATTCTGGCTATTCTGCCAATACGGGAATAATCCCTTCGATAGCCTCGGCAGGCGATGTTGTTTTCAGCGATGAACTTAACCATGCAAGCATCATAGACGGATGCAGACTGAGCAGGGCCAGAACAGTCATATATCGCCACAAAGACATTGCGGGCCTTAAGAAACTTCTGAAAAGTGAAGGCTGCAGGAGAAGGGTCATAGTCACTGATACAGTCTTCAGCATGGACGGCGATATTGCTCCCCTGGCAGATCTTTATGACCTTTGCAGTTCCATTAACTCATCGCGCATTGCGCGCAACTCATTGCTTTTGTATCTTGATGATGCTCACGCTACAGGAGTACTGGGCAGGGGTAAGGGGGCGCTTGCACATTTTGGTCTCACTCCTGCACCATGGATCATTCAGATGGGAACATTCTCAAAGGCCCTCGGCTCATTTGGAGCATTTGCGGCCGGAAGCGCCGATACAATAAGATGGCTCGAAAATACTGCCCGAAGCTTCATCTTCTCTACCGCACTTCCTGCTCCGGTGATAGCTGCATCTATGGCCGCGGTCAGGATTTTGATGAAGAGAACTGACATGGTGGACAGATTATGGGCAAACAGGAAGGTGCTTGCATCCGAACTCGTGGCTGCCGGTTTCAGTATCGTACCGTCAGAGACCCCTATTATTCCTGTAATGACTGCATCGGTGCGGGAAGCAATGGAGATGTCGGAGTTTCTTTATGCCAGGGGTATATATGTTCCTGCCATAAGGCCGCCGAGCGTTAAGGGGCCGCGGGTCAGGATTGTCGTCACTGCAGCACATAAGGAGAAGCACCTGAAGAGATTGATATCTGTTATGTGCAGATGGAAAAAAATGTCAGGCGACAGGTATTGAGAAGACGCATGAACCGCTTCCCTGTCCCATGCACTGGACCATTGATGCATTGCGGTTAAGCAGTTCCCTGTAAAGCTGGAGCTCAAGCATGCATGCCTCGTTGAACTCTGATGAAATCTTGCTTATCGGGCAGTTGTAAAGTTTCAGCAGATACTTGTCCTCCTCTTTGTCAAGGTCCACAAGATACCCTTCCCCTTCCATAAGGTTCTTGAGTCCGTGCATGGTCTCATCAATGCTTCCGAGGCCGGTAAGGGCCTCTTTTCTCTGTTTCAGGATCCTGTCCTTGCGCCAGCCAAATATCTTGTGCACCTTATCTGCACCGTCATTCTTCCTGACCTCTCTCAGCATATCCAACACGAACTTGTCGTAGGATTTCCTGAACATGCTGTCCGCGGAATCTGTGAGCATATAAATGAAGCCCGGTCTTCCGATTCCATGCTTTTTGGAGGTGTATGTGACAAGCCCTTTCTTTTCGAGAGACAGAAGGTGCTGACGGACGCCCATCGGGGTTATCCCAACCATTTTGCTGAGCTCGTCAATGCTCATCCCGGTGTTCTTCTTGAGAAGCGTTATTATGCTTTGTCTCGTAGGGTTCTCATCAAGGATAACGTGCATGGGAAAACTTATCACAAATAGTAAGTTTATTTCAAATTTATTATATAAATATTTGTTAAGGTAAATTATGTAAAAAATATATATCTTATAAACACTGTCTATCTGATATGATAAGCTATAAAAAGCATCTGAACTGATTATGGACCAATAAATTGCTAAAACTTCGCGACGGCATAATAGAACTTTACAGAAAGGTCGCTTCTTCTCTTCCCCCTGATGTAGAGACTGCGATAAGATCGGCTTATGACAACGAGCCGGCAACATCTGCTTCAGCATCTGCGCTGATGGTTATTCTCGAAAATATCAAAAGGGCAAGAGAGACTGCAAGGCCGATATGCCAGGACACCGGTCTGCCGGTATTCTATGTTAAGGTCCCCTTCGGACTGAGCCAAAACGAGCTGAAAAAGACGATCCATGAAGCCACAAGGGAAGCAACAAGACTTGTTCCTCTAAGGGCAAATGCCGTTGATATAATTACCGAGAAGAATTCCGGGGACAATACAGGAGAAGGCTTTCCCCTTATATATTTTGAGGAGGTCGAGAGCGGCGCACTTGTGATAGATCTTATGCTCAAAGGCGGCGGCTGTGAAAATGCCGGCCAGACCTATAAACTGCCGCTGGAGGAGATTGGAGCTCAGCGGGACCTTGAAGGCGTCAGAAGATGTGTGCTCGATGCGGTGCAGAAGGCCCAGGGCAGGGGATGTCCTCCTTATATTATCGGTGTCGGAGCAGGGGCTGCAAAGGACCAGGTGGCCAGACTTGCAAAGGAACAGCTTATGAGAAAGCTGACCGATTCTTCAAAAATACCGGAACTCGCCGCACTTGAACAGAGGCTTCTTTCAGAAATAAACGAGCTTGGCATAGGCCCTATGGGGCTTGGTGGGAAATCTACTGCGCTGGGTGTCAAGATAGGGGTGAACCACCGTCATCCGGCCTCGTACTTTGTTGATGTCTCTTTCGGATGCTGGGCAATGCGGCGGGGAAGGCTTATATGGTAGAGCCGAAGAATATCAGGCTTCCTCTTTCAAAGCGTGATATCGCAGGGCTGAGTGCAGGTGACATGGTCCTTATAAGCGGGCAGCTTGTTACCGGCAGGGACAGGGTCCATAAATATCTTGTCGAGCAGAGGCCTGCCATTGATGCACTTCCCGTTGATCTTACGGGTTCTGTTCTTTATCATTGCGGCCCTGTCATGAAGAAGAAGGACGAGGGGTATGAAGTGATCGCTGCAGGTCCGACAACGAGCATCAGGGTAGAGATGTATGAAGCCGAGGTCATAAAAAACTATGGCCTTGCCGGTGTGATGGGCAAGGGCGGAATGGGCGAAAAGACGCTTGCGGCACTCAGGGAATCCGGGGCAGTCTATTTCCATACGATAGGTGGCGCAGCAGCATATCTTGCCGACAGGATCGTCAGGACAGTTGATGTTTGGAAGCTTGAAGATTTTGGCCCTACAGAGGCCATGTGGATATTTGAGGTGGAGGACTTCCCTGCCATCGTTACTATGGACAGCAGGGGCAACAGTCTGCACAAGGAGATAGAGGAGATTTCTTTCAGAAAGTTCAGAACGCTTATCGGCAGATAGGCATGACTGGAGCTGACATCCCATGATATTCATTGCAGGGGCGTCCGGATTTGCCGGATCTCACCTTACTGACTCCCTGGCTGCAAAAGGCCTCAGGTTCAAATGTATTGCCCGCTCACAAAGCTCATCAGATTCCCTCTCGAAAAAATGCGCTGAGGTCATATCCGGAGACATAACTGATGCCAGCTCTCTCAGTGGCGCGCTCAGTTCGGAGGACATGGTTATTCATCTTGTCGGCATAATGGAAGAGAACGGAGCATCGACCTTCCGTAATGTTCATGTTGACGGCACCAGGAACCTTGTTGATGAGGCTGTGCGTGCCGGCGTAAAGCATTTCTTTTACCAGTCAGCCCTCGGCGCTGACAGAAATTCATGGTCAGATTACCTGCGGACAAAGGAAGAGGCAGAGGATATTGTCAGGCAGAGCGGACTGCCATATACGATATTCAGGCCTTCGCTTATAATTGGGCCGTGGGACGGATTCACGAAAAAACTTGTGGATATTATAAAGTTATCGCCTGTTATACCCATACCGGGCAATGGCATGGCAAGGTTTCAGCCGGTGTATGTGAAGGATTGGGTAAGATGCCTCGAAAAGGTGATAGAGAAGCCGGAAGACTTCAGCGGCAGTTTTGATATAGCAGGCCCGGAGCATCTTACATATAAGGAGATCGTTTCAGAACTGGCAAAGGCGCTTGGCAGCCTGAAGCCGTTTGTCTCCCTGCCCTTGGGCTTTATGAAGTTTTCTGTCGGGTTCTTCGAAACAATAACGATAAAGATGCCGGTCAGCAGGGACCAGCTCAGACTGCTTGAGCAGGACAATATATCCTCGCTGGATGCAATAGAGAGGCATTTCGGCTTCTCCCCCATGAGGTTTTCCTCTTCGCTTTCCGAATTCGTTAGAAAAAAGTAAATTCCAATTGTTTCCGGACATGATATGATGTGTTTAAGCTTCTTCTGAAGGGATATGATGGATAATAAATTTTCGCTGAGAAAAAAATTTCTGATCTTTACCCTGTTTCTACTTGCTGTAACAGGCCTGCTGATCTATGTCATAAACTCACCCTACCGCGAGATGAAAAAGGTTGCCAATGGAATAGAGAGTAACATCAACCGTATCATAATGCTCGAGAACATTGTCAGGGAGACATATCGTATCCAGCATGAAGTCATACTCTATGTCCTTCATCTAAAACATGACGGTATTTCACGAAACCAGAAACCGTTCAGGATAGAAACAGATGAGCTGATGAAGGTCCTGAGCAGTGACCTTGGCGGGGCGGATGATCCGGGTGGCGGACAGGAGGATATCAAGGCTCTTAGCAATGATATCAGAAATGCCTCAATCAAGATCTTAAAGATGTCTCTGGATGCTGCGGCATCTGCCGAAAAAGGCAAAATTGGCGAGGCCATAAAAATGATTGAACAGGTCGATGATATTGCGGACAATCTGCTCATAGATAAGACTGACAGGGCGATCAGCCATCTTGAAGCAAAGGTCAGAGCGGAATTCCCCCAGATATTCACAAGCCTTCAGCATGCTGCGCTGGTCCCTGTAGGTGATGCCAGGAGAAAGCTTGATGATGTTTCAATCGAGCTTGAGCACGCCATCCAGTTCCAGAAAATGGCAAGGTTTTTCTACGGGCAATATAAAGAGCTGCTTGATATCCTTGCAGGCAGCAGGCCTGAGACAGACCACACACAGTTCGAAAACTTCAGACGGAAAATAGACCTTATACTTGCAGAATGGAAGAAGGGAGAGACTGAGAGCAGGCAGGAAAGTGAAAATATTGAGGACGAGGAAGAGATGAGGGCAATAAGGGAGACCATCCCCTTGTTTGAAAGGATGCAGGGCATTGGAGGGGACATATTTGCACGCAGGGCTGCTTCTGTATCTGACAGGAATATATTTAATATACTTTCGGAACTTGATTCGATTAATGCGACGCTTGATGCAAGGCTTACCTCACTCGTAAGAAGGGAAGACCGGGAAATAAAGGAAAAGGTTGAAGAGGTCATCGGTCTTGTAAGCCGCTCAAGATATATACTTACAATGATCAGTCTTATTATTGCAGCGGCCGGTGTCTTTACACTCTGGCTGATGTTCAATAATATTATAGCTCCGGTGATAAGGCTGAGGGATGCCTCGGTCAGGATAGGCAGGGGAGATTTCAACGCTGCTGTTCATTCTGCATCGAATGACGAGATCGGAGAGCTTGCCGGGGCCTTTGAAGGCATGAGATTGAATCTGCTTCAGGGCATTAGCGAGCTTAAGGATGAGATTGCGTCAAGAAAAAGGGCCGAATCTGAGAAGGAGCAGGTGATCCGGGAACTACAGGAGGCCCTGGGAAGAATCAGGACTTTGAGCGGGCTTCTTCCTATCTGTGCCTCCTGCAAAAAGATAAAGGATGACAAAGGGTACTGGAACCAGATTGAATCATATGTCAGCGAGCATTCAGAGGCAGAGTTTAGTCATGGATACTGTCCTGAATGTGCTGCCAAGTTCAGGGAGGAGATAGCAAAGCTGAAAATTGGCCGCTAATTGCCAATAATGTACAATTTGCCGCAGACAACATGATTTTTGAATATCCTCGTTACTTGTCAGACCCATGTTGTTTCACATAAGAATTTGATATATTGACAAATCAGCTCGATCAGGAGCTAAAATAGAATCGCTTTCAGGTGCCGAGAGGCATAATAGGGAATCCCGTTAAAACCGGGAGCGGTCCCGCCGCTGTAAACCTGATCCCGCCACAGACGGGATAATAGCCCTTGCCGGGTGTACGCCACTGTCCAGAGATGGATGGGAAGGCTGGCAAAGGTCGGGTGAGCCAGAAGACCTGCCTGTGAAAGACAGTGAGCAGTAATGGGTGATGGATAATGAGTTATTTCTGATGCCGATTACTGTTACAGACACTGAATGCCTTCCCGCGGACGGAAGGTGAGGATGAAGTGAACCAGGGTGCAATCCTCAATGGCAGATTTTCTGCCTTGAGGATTTTTTATTTCTGGGGGTAACGATGACACAGTTGGAAAGAGCTTTAAAGGGCGAGATCACAGAGGAGATCAGGGCCGCAGCAGAGCATGAAGGGCTTGATGTTGAAATAGTCCGGAGGCGTGTGGCGGGCGGCAAGATAGTAATTCCGTCCAATACGAACAGGAGAAGAAAGGTTGTCGGAATTGGCAAGGGGCTCCGCACAAAGGTTAATGCCTCGATCGGCTCGTCCACCGAGATCGCTGATATTGCGATGGAGGTAGAAAAGGCAAGGATAGCTGAGCAGTACGGAGCAGATACGCTGATGGATCTCAGTGTCGGCGGCAATATTGAGGGCATAAGAAAGGCTGTGCTTGATGCGATCAGCCTGCCGGTCGGAACAGTCCCGCTTTACGAGGCCTTTGCCCTTGCAATAGAAAAATACGGCGCAGCAGTGAACATGCCTGCAGAGCTGCTGTTTGAGATGATAGAGAAGCAGTGCTCAGAAGGTGTCGGCTTCATGGCGATACACTGCGGCATAAACAGGCGCACTGTCGAGATGCTCAGAAAACAGCACTACCGCTACGGCGGGCTTGTATCAAAGGGCGGCTCTTACATGGTTGCATGGATGGAGCACAACAACGCAGAGAACCCTCTGTATGAGCATTTCGACAGGGTTGCAGCGATAATGAAGAAGTATGATGCAGTACTCAGCCTCGGAAACGGGTTCCGCGCAGGCGCCATACATGATGCATCTGACCGCGTACAGATCCAGGAGATGCTGATAAACTGTGAACTTGCAGAGCTCGGCAGGGAGCAGGGCTGCCAGACAATGGTCGAGGGCCCTGGCCACATCCCTATCAATGAGATAGAGGCGAACATCATCATGGAAAAGAAGATGAGCGGAGAGTCGCCATTCTATATGCTTGGCCCTATCACCACAGATGTTGCTCCTGGATATGACCATATAACAGCAGCAATAGGGGCTGCGCTTTCATCCTCATACGGCGCAGACTTCATATGTTATGTTACCCCCTCAGAGCATCTCGGACTGCCTTTCCCTGAGGATGTGAGGGAGGGCGTGATAGCTTCGAGGATCGCTGCGCATGTGGGCGACATGATCAAGCTTAAAAAGATGGATACTGACAAGGAGATGTCAAAGGCAAGGCGCAACATGCAGTGGGAGAGGCAGTTCTCTCTTGCCATTGATCCTGAGAGGGCAAGGGAGATCAAGGCGAAGAGGGGAAATGGCGATGAGCATTCCTGCACCATGTGCGGGAAGTTCTGTGCCAATGACATCCTCCGCGGCATGTTCGAAACGGACATGGCAGGGTCAGACAAGAAATGAGGGCTTGCAACTGTAAATCGGGGCAGTACCGGTTAAAAGCCCTGCAAAGCGACATGACTTTACTGTGAGAACTTTCAGCGGCTGTTCTGATATTAATGTGCTCTTGATATGCTATGACTTTTCAGTGCGGAGCATATTTCGGTGTCGCTGGCAGAACATTTTCACCGGTACTGCCCCTCTCAGGGAGACATCCAATGACTGAAAAAAACGGCAGGATCACTTTTATTATAGGCGGGGCGCGGAGCGGCAAGAGTTCTTTTGCGCTTGAGCAGGCCAGTGAATGCCGTGGCAAGAAGGCATATATAGCCACAGCCCAGGCGTTTGACGATGAGATGATGGACCGTATAGCAAAGCACAGGGACGAGCGCGGCAGCGACTGGGACACCATTGAAGAGCCTGTGAGGCTTTCTGAAATTCTCAAGACAGCTTCAGCGGAATATGATGTGGTTCTCGTTGACTGCCTCACTCTTTGGCTCTCTAATCTCCTGCTTGCTGACATGGATGCAGAAAAAGAGACGGATGCCTTTATCTCATTACTCATAACTCATAATCCATTACGGCTTTTTATTGTCTCCAATGAAGTGGGCATGGGAATTGTGCCTGATAACGAACTTGCAAGAAGGTTTCGTGATCTCGCAGGAAAATTGAATCAGAAGGTCGCTGCTGCTGCTGACGAGGTCTATCTTGTGGCTGCAGGCATACCAATAAAGATCAAATAGGAGGACGGACATGCTTGATACTATCAGAAAGATAGAGGCGATAAAGCCAGAATTCCATGCCTTTGCCGAAAAGAGGCTCGACAATCTCACCAAGCCGCCCAAGAGCCTCGGCAGACTTGAAGAGCTTGCAATGCAGCTTGTTGCAATCACTGAAAATAAAATGCCTGAGCTCCCTCAAAAAGTGGTCTTCACATTTGCCGGCGATCATGGAGTCACAGAGGAAGGCATATCTGCCTATCCCAAAGAGGTCACCCCCCAGATGGTATTTAATTTTCTGAGGGGCGGGGCAGGGATCAATGTGCTTGCAAGGCAGGCAGGGGCTGATGTGGTGGTAGTTGATGTTGGTGTTGATCATGATTTTGGTGATCTCGAAGGCCTGGTCTCGAGGAATGTAGTAAGAGGAACCAGGAACATGATGAAGGGGCCGGCAATGTCACGGGACGAGGCAGAGCGGTGCATACAGGTTGGCATTGATCTGGCTGCAGAGTATGCAAAGAGAGGTTATGGGCTATTCGGCACTGGTGACATGGGAATAGGAAACACCACGCCATCGAGCGCAATTGCTGCAGTTATGACAGGAAGGCCTGTTCCAGATGTTACAGGCAGGGGGACTGGCATAAACGATGAGTCACTGAAACGAAAGATCGAGGTGATAGAGGAGAGCATCAGGGTGAACAGGCCTGATCCTGCTGATGCCCTTGATGTGCTCTCCAAGGTTGGCGGGGCCGAGATCGGGGGTATTGCAGGCCTTATTCTTGGTGCTGCTGTCCACCGCATTCCTGTAGTTATAGACGGATTTATATCTACTGCAGGGGCGCTCATTGCCTGCGGTCTTGAACAGAAGACAAGGGACTATATGATCGCCGGCCACAGTTCTGTAGAGATAGGGCATAAGGTGATGCTCGAAAAGATGGGGCTGAAGCCGGTCCTTGATCTGGATCTGAGGCTTGGTGAGGGCACCGGAGCTGCGCTTGCCATGAACATTGTTGAGGCAGGGCTGAGGATATACAGGGAGATGGCGACCTTTGGCGAGGCAGGCGTATCGGATGAGATCATCAATTAAATGAAACATCTGCTGCTTGCGATACAGTTCCTTACGATAATACCTGTGAAGGTTAAGGGAGATGTGACAGAAAAGGATATGGTCAGTTCAGCCATATTCTTCCCGGTTGCAGGTGCCTGTCAGGGGCTTGTGATGGTGGTTGCAGCAGTTCTCTCAATAAAACTCTTCAGCCCGGAGGTAGTATGCGGGCTTGTTGTACTTGCCCATGTCATCTCTAACAGCGGTTTTGATCTTGACGGTCTTGCAGACACCTTCGACGCGCTGTCAGTGAAGTCTTCCGGCGATGCTGCAGCCGATATCAAGAAGCGTCTCGCAGTCATGAAGGAAAGCACAGTTGGCGCCTCTGGCGCCATTGCGATCACGATCACTCTTCTTCTGAAGTTCCTGCTTGTCTGGAGCCTGATCAGAATACTTCCGACGGGACTTTTCTTCTCCACTATCTTTGCGATGGCAGTATTTTCGAAGTGGGTGACACTGCCTGCAATGCTGCATGGAGTATCTGCACGCAGTGACGGGCTCGGCCGCATATTTACAGACAACATCACAACGGGGCATGTCCTGTTCTCGTCCGTCATTCTCTTTGCGATGGGATTCATATCCTATGGTATCTCGTCAAAGTTCGGGCAGCTTGCCGGTCATGCTGCCATGCTCGTTGTTCTGTCTCTTTTTCTGTACGGCTTCAGTATTTTGGCTGTCCGCTTTTTCAGTTCGAGGTTCGGGGGTATCACTGGTGACAATTTCGGCGCAATGAGCGAGATATCAGAAATATTATTTTTAATGGGAACATACATATGGTCACGACACTATATCTCATAAGACACGGCGAGACCGAGGGCAGCGAGACCAAGCGCTACAAGGGCAGCATTGATGTGCCGTTGTCAGAGAATGGCATTGCACAGGTCAAAAAGACATCTGCGTTTGTGGCCGATCATGTGAGAAACACTGCCTGCTCAAGACATATGAGCTATCTGAGTGACATTCATGGCACATCTCCTGCTGCTGACATGCTGAAGGCTGTATACACCTCTGACCTCGGCAGGGCAATAAAGAGTGGAGAGATAGTTGCTGCTCCGCATGGAGTTGTTCCTGTACAGGTCACTGAACTGAGAGAGCGGAACTTCGGGATATGGGAAGGCATGAGCTTTACAGAGATCAAGGAGCAGTATCCTGATGAGTTCAATGACTGGGCTGGCAATCCGCTCAAATACAGTCCTGTCGGCGGGGAGAGCACTCTTGAGGTGAAAGAGAGGGTGGTAAGCGCGCTGGAGAGGATCCTCTCCGGCCACGCTGGTGACAGTATCTCGATAATAGCGCATGGCGGGGTGAACAGGATAATGCTCTGCCATATTCTTGGCATGCCTTTTGAGAATATCTTCAGGATAGAGCAGGATTACGCTGCCGTGAATGTTATCGAGTTCTGGGACA
>Ga0233425_10002939_pt1 | contig 32194 bp, 26 predicted proteins | sample Watercolumn_Towu_2_FD_181712 | JGI IMG/M metagenome (GOLD analysis project Ga0233425, IMG submission 181712) | Freshwater microbial communities from Lake Towuti, South Sulawesi, Indonesia - Watercolumn_Towuti2014_140_MG | ecosystem: Environmental > Aquatic > Freshwater > Lake | place... | reverse complement strand
AATATTAGTTTTGAGATTGCCGCTGGGACAAGAACTGGCATAGCAGGTTTTACAGGTTCGGGTAAATCTACCCTGGTTAACCTTATTCCAAGACTCTATGACGTAAGCAATGGCTCAATTACTGTTGATGGAATAGATTTAAGAAAAATGCCGTTAAAAACGCTTCGGACCTCAATTGCATATGTGACCCAGGATGCATTTATTTTTTCAAAGACAATAAGGGAAAATATTATATTCGGAAAAGAAGAAGAATTGCTTGGACTGCCGCAGGAAGAACTGGAAAATAAGATAATAAGAGCTTCAAAGATTGCCCATCTTCATGAAGATGTAGCAACTTTTCCTGAAGGATACGACACTATTGTCGGCGAAAGAGGCATAACCCTTTCAGGAGGACAGAAGCAGCGCCTTGCCATAGCAAGAGCAATTATAACAGAGCCGGAAATTCTCATACTTGACGATTCATTTTCAAGCGTTGACACAAATACGGAGGAGCTTATCCTTTCAGATATTAAGAAAGCCACAAAGAACCTTACAGTAATAATAATCTCCCACAGGATATCTACAATAAAGGACAGCGACCAGATAATAGTAATGGATGAGGGCACAATAACTGAAACAGGCACACACAGCCAGCTCTTAAAGATTTCGGCGATTTACCAGAAATTATATAAGAGGCAGCAGCTTTCAGACGAGCTGCATGAGGAACTTTAATTACATGAGCGAGAAAGAAAAGAAAAGCGCCAAAGACAGGGCCTTTTATGAAAAAGATGTTGAGGAAAAACAGCTTGACAAAAGAGTTGTGGGCAAGTTGCTTTTCTATGTGCGCCCCTATAAATACCTTATGGCGCTTACTGTTTTTTTGCTGCTGGTAACTGCTGGCGTTGAGATAATAGGCCCATACCTTATAAAGCTTGCTATAGATAGAAACCTGACCCCTGGCAAGTTAGATGGTTTTATGTACCTCATAATACTTTTCGGGGCAGTTATGGTAGCAGAATTTGTTTTCAGGTTTATTCAGCAGTATCTTACAGAATACCTGGGACAGAAAATCATGTATGACATGAGGATGGATATATTCAGGCACATACAGAGAATGGAAATGTCATTTTTTGACAGGAATCCTGTCGGCAGGATTTTGACAAGAGTAACCACTGATGTCCAGGCTTTAAACGAGATGCTTTCATCCGGAATCGTTACTTTCTTTGGTGACATATTCATGATTGCAGGAGTTATGATAGTAATGGTGTCGCTTAACTGGAAGCTCTCCCTTGTAACATTTTCGGTTCTTATTCTTCTTGCGGTAGCAACTATTGTATTTAGAAAAAAAGTGCGCATATCTTTTAAAATAATAAGGGCAAAAATCTCAAATATGAACTCTTATATACATGAGGCAATAACAGGAATAAATACAGTAAAGATATTTAACAGGGAAGCCAAAAACGAGGATGAATTTGACGGGCTAAATAAAGGTTACATGCTTGAATACTTAAAGACAATATTTTACTATTCAGTGTTCTTTCCTGTTGTATCATTTATAAGTACGCTTGCAGTAGCTCTTATAATCTGGTACGGGGGCGGAGAGGTCGTTGCCGGCTTTATAACGCTGGGAACGCTTGTTGCTTTTATCCAGTACATAGAAAAATTTTTCCACCCCATAAGCGACCTTGCCGAAAAGTTCGGCATCCTGCAGGAGGCGATTGCTGCATCTGAACGGATATTTAACCTGCTTGATGAAAAGCCCTCAATTGTGTCGCCGGCTCAACCTGTAAAAGCCGGAAAAATCACAGGTGATATAAGATTTGAAAATGTGTGGTTTGCATATGAAGAGGATAATTATGTGCTCCAGGATATCTCTTTTGGACTTGAGAGCGGAAAAAGCATTGCAATTGTAGGTGCCACCGGTTCAGGCAAGACTTCAATAATAAATATATTAAACAGGTTTTATGATATAGACAGGGGAAGCATCTACCTTGACAATATTGATATAAGACAATTTGACCTTACGGATCTTCGCAGGCACATCGGCATTGTCATGCAGGATGTGTTTTTATTTGCCGGCACAATACTTGATAATATAAGGCTTGGCAATAAAGATATAAGCATTGATGAGGTAATAAAGGCTTCCCAATATGTAAATGCCCACAAGTTTATAGAAAAACTGCCTGATGGATATAATACTGATGTAAAGGAGCGCGGCCAGATATTATCTGTGGGCCAGAGGCAGCTTATAGCTTTTGCCCGAGCCCTTGTTTTCAACCCTGAAATACTTCTTGTGCTTGATGAGGCGACCTCAAGCATTGATTCTGAAATAGAGGCCCTGATACAGGATGCCCTTGCAAAAATAATGAAGAACCGCACAACAATTGTAATCGCCCACAGGTTATCAACCATAAAAAATGCTGATAATATAATAGTACTTACTCATGGCAAAATAGTTGAGAGCGGCAGCCACAGCGAGCTGTTTTCATTAAAGGGTGTCTATTACAAGCTTTACAGGTACCAGTATCAGCTGCATAATTAGGATAAATCTTCTGTTTAGAGGCCTGTCAGTAAAAGAATATATTTATATGCCGGAGTAATTATCCCGCTTCTGGCCATTGGTTAAAACTTTTAAAAATATTTCCCCACCCATGTAACTGCTGACATGGTTAGAAAATCTCTTAATGGCTTCCCATGCTATTGTTGATAATCCAAAATTATTTTTTCAATTTGTTCAACAATATTAAAATGCTTATCCCTGGTAAGCAGGGTTCCCCCGTCTGCCATGCAACAGGCAGCTATCCAGACGTCATTGATGGGAATCCTGCATCCTTTTTTTTCTAAATATTCATAAATAAGCGAATATTTACGGGAAACATTTTCATCTACTTTAATTATTTCCACATTAAACAGTTCAATAAATTGTTCGATCTTCTTTTCGTTTAATTTCTTTCGGGAACTTTTTAAAAACCCGTAATAAAGCTCACCTAAAACAATTGAGGGAAAACAGATCTCCTGTGCTTTACTGACAATAACATCAACAACTTCAGGTTTTCCTTCTGCATAGTCAGAATATATATTTGTATCAAGGATTAGCCTCATTTCCAGTCGCCATCCTGGATTTTTTCAAATACAGCTGTAGCAAGCCGAAGCTCATCTGCTTCTTTTTTGGAAAGCCATCCTGCAAAATCGCGCAATTGGTCTTTCCTGTTTTTTATCAGTCCAAGTTTTTGGTTTATTGCCTCAATTACAAAAGCAGTTTTTGTTTTTTTATCTTTTATCGCGGCTTTTTCTATCATACTTATTACTTTTGGTGGCAGGCGCAAACTCATTGGCATTATGCTCACTCCTTTGTATCTCATTTTATTGTATTGTATTACATATAAATTTCTTTTACAAATGTGGAACAAACTTTTTAATTATTAAGTGTCTATAGACACAGTATACTTTAGCATATTTATATATTTATATAAAGTAACAAACCTATTGTCTTAGTTATAGTATTTCCCTTAAGTATGTACCTGTATGTAAGGTTTGTGTTTTTAATTTTAAAAGGGTCAAGATAATAAGAGATTACCAAATGAATAGTGAAATAAAAAAAGAAACTGGATGTAATTCCCATTATTTCATGGATAATTATTTTAATAGCTTGTTCAGATCAAAAAGCGGGCAGCAGAAAATAATGATGGGTTTTACAATGTTTGAATTTGCTTTAAAATTTGTTGCTGCTTCAATTCATGAAGAACACAAAAATATTTCTGCCAACTCAAAAGAATTTAAAAGGGAAATGTTTTTAAAAATTTACAGTGATGATTTTACCAAAGAGCAACAAGCTGAAATCCTTAAAGCAATTAAGTAATTTTACTTTTAACTTAAATATCTTAATGTTCTTAAGCTATCTTTTTGTCTTTTGCTGGTTGCCGGCAAAAACAAAATGAGCTGCAAGCATGTTTACCCACAGCTCATTTTTATATCTTATTTAACTATTTAACTATATGTATGCCTTCTCTGTCTGCCTGTCAAACAGGTGTAGTTTTTCAAGGTCTACATGCAAATCTATCGGTCTGCCTACATGGGCAGCACTTCTTGGATTAACTCTTGCTGTAACCAGAACGCCATTTATATCTATATAGACATATATTTCTGCCCCCATAGGTTCCGTAACCTCGACTGGCGCATTTATTATTGCATTGTCATGCTTGTCATGAATAAAAGCATTATCCTCAAGATCCTCGGGCCTTATTCCAACTACGGCTTCTTTGCCTTTGAGATTGTTTGCATCTATGACCTTCTTTATATTCGGGGCAGTATTAATCTCAAACTTTGGATTTTTCAGTGTGTAATTATCAGTAATTGTAACATCAAGAAAGTTCATTGCAGGGCTTCCTATAAAGCCTGCCACAAACATATTGGCCGGATGGTCATACACGGTCTGTGGATCGCCCCACTGCTGTACAAGGCCGTCCTTCATTATGATTATCTTATCAGCCATTGTCATGGCTTCTGTCTGGTCATGGGTAACATAAACTATCGTTGCATTTAATCTTTCATGCAGTTTTGCTATTTCTGTCCTCATCTGGACACGAAGTTTTGCATCAAGGTTGGAGAGTGGTTCGTCCATTAAAAATACTTTGGGATTTCGAACAATTGCCCTTCCAAGCGCTACCCTTTGCCTCTGGCCGCCGGAGAGCTGTTTTGGCCTTCTTTTTAAAAGCTCCTCGATTTTTAAAATCCTTGCAGCTTCATGTACGCGTTTTTCGATTTCAGGTCTCGGTGTTTTCCGTAGCTTTAAGCCGAATGCCATGTTGTCATAGACATTCATGTGAGGATAGAGTGCATAATTCTGGAACACCATTGCAATGTCCCTGTCCTTTGGAGGAACGTTGTTTACAAGCCTGTCGCCGATAAAAATTTCTCCTGATGTCGCCTCCTCCAGACCTGCAATCATTCGGAGGGTCGTAGTTTTGCCGCAGCCGGACGGGCCGACAAGCACTACGAATTCCCTGTCCTCGATGGTGGTGTTCATGTTGTCTACCGCCACCACTTCATCGAATTTCTTGGTTAGGTTTTTGAGTACTACCTGAGCCATGTGATGTCTCCTTTTTCTTTTTGGATATTATACAAATGGTCCCGGAACAAAAAACTTTAACACTTATCAAAGAAGTGATGAAAAAGTTTATGCCGGGCACTGATAAAGCCATATCCGCTCTTTATCAAGGGTAATTATAAAGCAAATATGTCCACAAATGAAGTAGATGTACTTTTTAACAGCAGATAAAATTAAATACCTGCTAAATAAAGCCTGGATTTCAATCTCGGGCTGAAGTTTTCTAAGGCTTTGCCTTTATTTTTTCTCTTACTGGGAACCATCTGTGTTTCGTATTAGAAATTTTTTATGCTATAATTCTAATACATTTTTTAACACAATTAGGCTGCTGTTTTTATTATTTAGCATTTAATTTATTAGCTTTTATAAATTTTTTGAAATTTAAAAACAGTTTTTACTATAGTTATGGGGGAAGATTTGCTCCTTGATAATTTTTATGGAAACACTGCCATAATCCTTGTTTGTTCATACCTTATTGGTGCGTTTCCTTCAGCGTTTATTGCAGGTAAGATAAAAGGCATAGACATAAGTAAAAGAGGCAGCAAAAATGTCGGGGGAATGAACACTATTTCCAGTGTCGGAATAATTGCCGGTGTAATAGTCGCAATTGTTGATATTGGGAAAGGCACGCTTGTTGCGTGGCTTGCAACAAAGTTTTCGGACCATCATCCGTTTATCCCGCTTCTTGCAGTTGTTTGTGCAATTGTGGGCCATAACTGGATGATATATATAGGCTTTAAAGGAGGCAAGGGCATAGCGACACTTGTGGGGGCGCTGATTTTTTTATCTCCCTTATCAATACTGTGGCTCTATATTTATTTTATGGCTGCTGCAATAATAATATTTAAAGACACATATGTTTCTCAGGGAGCAGCATTTTTGTTTTTTTCTTTTTTCATGTGGTACAGGGAAAACAGCTATTACTGGTGCATCGGGATGCTGCTTGTAACTGCAGTATACAGCATAAAAAGTTTTTCTCTTATAAAGACATATTTTACACAAGACAGGCGCGATATAAGCCCTGTTGTTAAAAAAATATTTAAACCATTTTTCAGGGAGAAAAGTACCTGATTTCAGGAGGTATGCAAATGAAGTGCCCTTTTTGTTCGGCACCCGATACAAAAGTTATAGAGACAAGGCTAACGGAATCTGATGGAAGCATAAGGCGAAGGCGTGAATGCGAGAAATGCGGAAACAGATTCACTACTTTTGAGCGCCTTGAGACGACGCCGATAGCAGTTATAAAGAAAGATAATACCAGGCAACCGTTTGACAGAAACAAGATTTTAAGCGGGCTCATCAGGGCCTGTATAAAAAGAAACATTCCTGCTGCAACTCTTGAAGAAATTGTTGAGGACATTGAGTCTGAAATAAGGAACTTTCATTCAAATGAAATAAGTTCCAGGGAAATCGGCGATATAGTCTTAAAAAAACTGAAAAATCTTGATAAAGTTGCTTACATCAGATTTGCTTCAGTTTACAAGCAGTTTGACAGTGTGGAGCAATTTACAAAAGAACTGTCAGAATTAAAAACTGATTGAAAAACCGGGCTGCAGGCAGACTGTCATGACACAAAAAGGGTTTAAAGAGCTTTTTATTTGAAAAATATAAAAATCATTTTACCAGTTAAAAATTAATATGAAGGTTATTATTTTTTTAGGTTATAAATTCCTGGAGTTTCTGGCATATGCCACTCCCTATCCTGTTTCGTATTTCATTGCAAGCAATGCTGCTAAAATGATTTTCTATACCAATAAGTCTGCAGATACCTTAAAAAAGAACGTATCTATAGTAACCGGTTTGAAGCAAAATGACCGGAAAGTGGCAGGTATTGTAAAGAACATCTATGTTGTATGGTTCTGCAATGTAACTGATTTTTTAAAACAGCTTTTAATAAATGTCGAGAAATTCAAAAAAAGGGTGGAGCTTTCCGGAATAGAATATTTAAAAGATTCTCTCAAAGCCGGAAAAGGTGCAGTTGTTTTTACTGCCCATATTGGAAATTTTGAATGGGGTGCCTGCAGAGTTGCAATAGAAGGGATACCCATATGGGGCACCGGCCTTATAAGGCCTTACCACAGGACAAACAGGTTTTTTGAAAAAAGAAGGCTGTCAAAAGGGTTGCAGACATTATATGCAAATAAGATGATGCTTAATACTTTCAGGATTTTAAAAAATAATGGGGTTATTGCTATTCCAACAGATTTTGACCCTCTTGGCACCGCAGAAGTTTATGATTTTTTTGGCAGGAAAGCCTATATACCTTCCGGGCCCGTTGAGATAGCGCTTAAATCAGGAGCCCCGCTTATACCCAGTTTCATATGGCGCAAAAGCAAGTATGAGCACCGGCAGATCATTGATAAGCCACTTGAGCTGGAAAGAGATGAGTCAAAATTTGATAGCAGGAAAGAGTTTGTTGCATTCAATATGAAAAAAATGATTGAAGTGCTTGAAAAATATATAAGCGAGCATATTGAAGAGTGGGAAATGTTCCACGATATATGGGCAGATTAATTTTAAGATCTGTAAAATTATTGACAACCTTTCATAAAGACAAGTAACATATCCATACTTATTTTCATAAAATAAACTCTTTATTAAAAAGGAGCAGTATTGAAGATACTAAAAGACTTTGAATCAAATACAGCCTGGCACATAAAAACAACTGATGAAGTAAAAGATATCCTTGCATCTGATATAGCTTCGGGAATAAGCGAAAATGATGCTGCCCAAAGATTATCAGATATTGGGCCAAATGAGCTTGAAGAAAAAAAAGGCAGATCCCCTTTCAAGATATTCATTTCTCAATTTAATGATTTCATGATATGGATACTTATTGCTGCTGCGCTTATTTCAGGGATATTACTCAGGGATATAACTGATTCAATAGTTATTCTTGTAATACTTATTATCAATTCTGTCCTGGGATTTGTTCAGGAGTACAGAGCCGAGAAAGCACTGCAGGCGCTAAAAGAGCTTGCCGCACCAACTGCCCTTATTATAAGGGGAGGCGTTGAACAGCACCTGAGCTCCAAGGTGATAGTGCCTGGCGACCTTATAAAGCTTTCATGCGGGGACCTTGTACCGGCAGACTGCAGGGTCATAAATAGCGTTAACCTACAGGCCAATGAATCAATCATTACAGGGGAATCGCTTCCTGTGGATAAGCATCCGGAAGTTCTTTCAAAAGAAAATCTTCCACTTGGGGACAGGGTCAACCTTCTCTACTCGGGCACAACTATTACTAAGGGCAGATGCAGCGCAATCGTAGTTGGCACAGGCAAAAACACCGAGATAGGTAAAATAGCAAGCCTTGTCCAGGAAAAAGACGACATGACGCCGCTCCAGAAAGAACTTAAAACTGTTGGTACAAGAATTGGCATAATATGCCTTTCTGTAAGCGCAATAGTATTTATTGCAGGAATGCTTAAAGGTTTCCTTGCAATTTCCCAGGGAACAATAAGCGCCACCCGGGCTGATATAATTTCTGAGATGTTCCTCATAGCTGTGGTCCTTGCAGTGGCTTCCATCCCGGAAGGGCTCCCGGCAATTGTAACAATATCTCTTGCCCTTGGTGTACAGAAGATGGCAAAAAATAATGCCATTGTGCGCAGGTTAAGTTCAGTTGAGACCCTTGGAAGCGTGTCGGTGATATGCACAGACAAGACAGGAACGCTTACCCAGAACAAAATGGTGGTGCGTAAAATATTTAATGGGCTTTATGAATTTGCAGAATATGAAAAGCAGATAAAAGAGCAGGATTTAATAAAAACTGCAGGTTCAAGCAAGGCAGCAGATGCAGTTAATGCCGCAATTTTAATTCCTGAATGTGCTGAGATACCTAAAGATAACATTTCCTTAAAATTCCTTATCGAAAATGCCGTGCTTTGCAATGATGCATATTACCTGGACAAAAATATCTGCAGCCTGGCAGGTGACCCTACAGAAACTGCGCTTATTGAGCTCGGGCGCTTTTATTCTCTTGATAAAGACAGCCTCGAATTTATGTTGCCCCGTGAATATGAAGAGCCTTTTGACTCGGTCAGGAAAATGATGACAACTGTACACAGGGTATCTGATGAGTATTTCTCACCAGCCGGCCCTGGCGGTTATTCTGATTCACACCCTCTTTCAAAATTAAAAAGGAGCACAACCGGCAGACAGCAGGGAGGATATCTTCTCTTCAGTAAGGGTGCTCCGGAAGTAATTGTAAAAAAATGCAGCAGGATAATAAAAAATAACGAAGTTGTTCCACTGACAGAGGAAGACAGAGAGTCAATAAGTGGCATCAACACAACTCTTGCAAATGGCGCAATGCGTAACCTGGCATTTGCTTTTAAATATATTGATGAAGCTCCTGAAGGGAAAAAAATAGAGACACTTGAAAATGAGCTTATTTATAATGGTATGGTTGGTATGATAGACCCTCCAAGGCCCGAAGTATATGATGCAGTGGCACGGTGCAAACAGGCAAATATAAACATAATCATGGTTACCGGCGACCATAAACTTACTGCAAGAGCAATAGGTGAAGAGCTGGGCATCCTCGGTAAGGATGACAGAATAGTTGAAGAAGAAGAATTCTCAAATATTTCCGATGAAGAGCTTGCAACAGAAATTGAGAAAATAAAAGTTTTTGCAAGGGTATCGCCCGAACACAAAGTGGCTATCGTAGATGCACTTAAGAAAAATGACCATATTGTCGCTATGACCGGTGACGGAATAAATGATGCGCCTTCCCTTAAAAAAGCTGACATCGGCCTTGCAATGGGCATAACAGGCACCGACGTAAGCAAGGAAGCAAGCGATATGATACTTACTGACGATAATTTTGCAACAATTGTAAAGGCCATAAAAGAAGGGCGCGTAATATATGACAACCTGAAGAAGTTCATTCTCTTTTTGCTCTCATGCAATATTTCAGAAGTGTTGCTCATGTTTATAGCGATAGTTTTTGGAAGTTTTATTTTCCGCCTCCTTGGTGTGGATCCCACTCTTGCGTACATTCCGCTTCTTCCGGTACAGATATTATGGATGAATCTCATAACCGACGGGCTGCCGGCTCTTGCACTGGGCATTAATCCTGCAGAGCCGAATATTATGGAAAGGAAAACAAGCAAGAGAAGGGAACGCATTTTAAGTAAAAAGGGCCTTTGGCAGATAATATGGCAGGGGCTAATCCTTACATTGGGTGCGCTTTTTATATATTTTATAGGGCCCCAGCTATTTAATACTCACAGCCTGCAGCATGATACTGATGTTTTCCATACCTGTGTCTTTACAACGCTGGTACTGGCACAGCTTCTTCATTCATTTAATTTCAGGTTTGAGTCAAAAGGGATTTTCAGGAAAGGTATTTTTGCAAACCGCTCCCTTAATATTGCAGTTGCAGGTTCTGTCCTTTTACAGGTTGCGTTGATTTACGTGCCGTTTTTACAGAAAATATTCAGCACCACAAGCCTTAATATTAATCACTGGATAATGGTGCTGGTAAGCGCAGCTGTTCCTGTCCTTATAATCAACCTCATAAATGAAATAATCTATTCGAGGAAAGCAAAGAAAAAATAGAGGTTTAATACGCTTCATTAAATTATGTAGATAAAAAATACTGGTTTCAGAATGCTCAATATAATAGATTATGAGCACTTGGAAAAGCCGCAGTTCCTGCATACATAACAGCCGCCCTCGGGCTGCATTATGCCTCCACAGCCTTCTTCGGGGCATATCATGATTGACTTTTTGCCTGAAGCCACATTGAGGTCAAATTTATTGTATCCCTTCTGGTAAAACTCAATGGCTTTTCCTATCGCATCCGGGCAAGATAGTACATGGGTCCCTTCATCTGCAATGCATGTTATGCACCGGATTCCCGACACCTGCTTAAGGATAGAGTCTATTTCTATTCCGGACCTTATAGTAATGCTGATAAGCCTGCTGACTGCTTCTGAAAGAGCGGCGCAGCCTTCTTCACCGGTGTTTGTAAATACTTCGCATATGCCTGCTTCATCAGAGTTTACGGTCACATAAAGCTTGCCGCATCCGCCAATATTATATTTCTTGGTCATGCCTTTTGTGATATCCGGCCTTGGCCTGGGTTTTATGTTCTGTGCAACTGTTACTTCTCCCTCTTCATGGCCATCAAGTATTTCAGCAGATTCATGCACTTCAGGTTTTTCTGTATCGTGCCCGGACTTTTCTTTGCCTTTTTCAAGGATTTTTTCTTTGCCCTGCACCCCTCCGGCCTGTTCGTGTGAATTTTTTGTTTCTGAGAGTCCTGGACTGACTTTAGTGCCCTCTGCGCTTTCAGCAGCTTTCCTGCCCTCGACCTGCAGCACCTGGCTCTCCCTGCTGCCATCCCTGTAAATGGTAATGCCTTTGCACCCAAGCCTGTAGGCAAGCATGTATACTTCTTCGACATCCTGTTCTGTGGCGCTATTGGGAAAATTAACTGTCTTTGATACCGCATTATCGACAAACTCCTGGAAAGTTGCCTGCATCCTGACGTGCCATACCGGGGAAATCTCATGGGCAGTGACAAAGACCCGCCTTACTGATGATGGGATTTCCTTAAAGTCTGCAATAGTACCTTTACCGGCTATTTCTTCCATAAGCTCGACAGAATAAAATCCCATTTCTTTTGCCACAAGCTCAAAATAGGGATTTACTTCCAGGAGTTTTTCATTATCCATGACATTTTTTACAAATGAAATGGCAAATATCGGTTCGATACCGCTGGAGCAATTCGCAATAATACTTAGTGTGCCTGTAGGGGCAATAGTGGTTGTAGTAGCGTTCCTTACCTGGTAACCTTCTTTGTTATCATATACGCTCCCCTCAAAATTGGGGAAGCTTCCCCTCTGTTTTGCAAGCTCTCTCGATGCGGATTTTGATTCATCCTGTATAAAACTCATCACTTCTTTTGCAAGTTCCAGAGCTTGTTCGCTATTGTATGGTATTCCAAGAACCATAAGAAGGTCCGCCCATCCCATTACTCCAAGCCCGACCTTTCTATTGCCCTTTACCATCTGGGCTATTTTTTCAAGAGGATACTTGCTCATGTCTATGACATCATCAAGGAACCTTATCGATGTATGTACTGTTTTTCTCAGTTTGTCAAAATCCACTTTTGCTATGCCGTCTTCAGTTTTAACCATGTTTGCAAGATTTATGCTTCCCAGGTTACATGCTTCATATGGCAATAACGGCTGTTCGCCGCAATTTCGTACAACGATTCCATTGGCAATATATGAATTGCTGATTGGTTCACTAAAATCATAAACTTCCTTCCTGCCGCAATTCTGTATTTCCTCAACTTTATCAATGAATTTATTATAGTAATTATCATTTGATAATTTTTTAAACTGGAAGTTTTCCAATAATTTTGTTTTCCTGCTCAGCAGAAATCCTATATTTTCCTGAAATCTTTTCTTTGATATTCCACCTGAAACAAATAGCTCATAATAAGTATTGCTTTTTGCTTTATAAGTCATTTCCTGGCCTGAAGCATTTACATAAGAAAAATTCTTTGAGAAAGAGTATTTTCTTTCCAGGATATTAGCTTTAATGCCAAACTCCAGTAAAAGGATTTGAACCCCTTTAAGCAATTTTCTTGAAGAAGAACTGATTTTAATTGTTCCATCTTCATCATCAATATTGCCATCTGAACTGAATAATGCCTTTAAAAATCCAGCTGCTGCTTCTCTTGGTGCAGTAAAAATACTCTCAGGAACAACTTTACTCGCTGATTTATTGAATTCTACTCCAAGCTCTTTAAAGAATTCTATAAATGCTTTTGAATGATAAGAAAGATGTATTACATTGTTACCACGTTTGATTTCCTTAACCCGAAAATTATACCAATTGCTTATTATATTATTAAAATAAGTCACTGCTTCCGAATCGTCTGCCCCAAAAGATAGCCCAACCCTGTCTTCCCTGATCCAGCCATCACCAATTATCCAACCCAATACTTCACCCAGTTCCTTACTCCAATATTCTGGTAAATTAAGAATTTTCCTTTTCGTAAGCTTGTTTAGTTTTGGGACAGTACCATTTACAAAAATTTTACTGTTTGTTTTGAAAAAACCAAAAGGTTGGATTAGCACTTCGTCACCTTTTTTTAATTCACTAATGCTTCTATAACCTTCCGAAGTAAGAATCTTATGCTCAGGCGTGGCTTCTATTTCATATCCCGATTTAGTAACCAGCTTAAATATTTCCTTTTCTCCTCTTGCCCAACTGCCTGCCTCCTGGCTTTCCTGGACTGCAAAGTCACCATTTGTGATTTTATTTGAAATCTTGTATTCCAGCGCCCTTTTGTCAAAAATTATTTTTATATCTTCATTATTTTTTAATAGCACATGTAATTCTTTTGCTTTTATATATCCCCTGTTTGTAGAAATATAAGTTTCCCCTGAAACACACGGATTGGTGCTTTCAATGGTGCCGATATGCGGTGTCGGGTTGTCCCTATTTAACCTGTCAAGAAAAATTATTCCGGGGTCCCCATTTTTCCATGCATGATAAACTATCTTCTTAAAAATCTCCCTTGCATTATATCTTGCCACAACTTCTTTTGTCCTTGGATTCATGACATCATAGTCGTCGCCGTTTTCCACTGCTTTCATGAAAGACTCTGTGACACCTACCGACAAGTTGAAATTATTGAGTTTGGTGCTGTCCTCCTTAGCACTGATAAACTCAAGGATATCAGGATGGTCTATCCTTAATATCCCCATGTTTGCGCCGCGCCTAGTGCCGCCCTGCTTAATTGTATCAGTTGCTGCATTAAATACAGTCATGAAGGAAATTGGCCCGCTTGATACTCCCTTGGTGGAAAGCACGACATCATTTTTCGGCCTTATATTTGAAAAAGAATAGCCCACCCCTCCTCCTGACTTCTGTATCAATGCTGTTTCTTTTAATGCTTCGAATATTTTTTCCATCGAATCGCCAACAGGAAGAACAAAACATGCGGCAAGCTGCTGCAGCTCCTTTCCTGCATTCATTAAAGTCGGTGAATTGGGCAGGAAGTCAAGCTCGGCCATTATGTCAAAGAACTGCTTTTCGATTTCTGCTATTTCTTCGTCTGTATGGCCATAATTTTTTTCTGCAGTTGAAATGTTGCGGGCAACCCTTAAAAACATCTCCCGTGGTGTTTCAAGCAATGTTCCTTCTTCATCTCTTTTAAGGTACCGTTTCTCAAGAACCTTTATTGCATTTTTTGAAAGGTTAATGGGTTTATTCTTATAATAGTCATCAAGCGGTATATTACCGGCAAAATTTATAGCTGTTTTATTATTTTTTGAATCTCCCATGGCAGTATTTTCCCAACCTTCCTGAAAAAATTTGTACCTTTAAACAAACCAGTAAAAAAATAACTAAAAAATGTTAAAAACCCTGAATGCTGATTGTCTGGCAAATAAAGATCTAATACGAATAAAGAAAACAAACCTTATATATATTGTGTTATGTTTAAGAGTATAACACTATATATAGTGTTGTCAATGATTTTTTAAAGATTTTTTATAGCTTTTTATTGAAGTATTTTTGAAAGTGTTTTCAAATCCCGGCAATCCGGATGCAAATCCTATATTTTGCACATGCATACATATCTTACAGGGAGTTCTTCCTGTCCTTTTTATCTCTGTACATATCCATATCTGCATAGTGTATTATTTTATCAACCGGCTCGTTAAATGCCGGGTCATAACTGCTGATGCCTATTGATACGGTTATCTCAAAGTCTGCAAGCCTTGTCTGGCTGTTCCACTCTGATACGGCTTTGCGTAACCTTTTTATGAATGCATCAATACCCTTGCCACTTGACTCAGGTAGAACTATTAGAAACTCGTCGCCGCCATATCTGACTAACGTATCGACTTTCCTTATCTGGCTGCCAATTACATCGGCAATGCCCTTAAGTACCAGGTCACCTACCTGATGGCCATACCTGTCATTAATTTCCTTGAACCTATCTACATCAATCATTGCAAGGGTCAGCGGATATCTAAATCTCCTTGACCGCTCCACTTCCCTTTCAATTAAATTATTGAAATACCTGCGGTTATAAACGCCGGTCAGTGAATCTAGCTCGGCCTGCTGGCGCAAAGACTTCTGCAGCCATAATCGCTTCAGGGACTCTGCTGAGTGGCCGACCAGAAGTTCAGTTAATCTTATATTTTCACTGCTGAAAACTTCCTCGGTGTCGCCAAAAAGAAATACTGCACCAAGATCAGATACCGGCATGCAAAGAACGGCACTAATATTAAGCATTTCAACAGCCTGCTTTCTGATATTTTCGTGAAAATCACCGGTTTTTATGACTTCGGTTTTTTTGCTTTTATATGTCCCGGCCACAAAATCATTGAAGAAATTATTATCGGAAACAAGGTTTGCAATAGCGGGGCTTGAATTATAGCCATTTACCAGGGAACCCTCTTTTTCAACAAAAAAACTGCAATAGATAAAACCCATTATTTCTCTTGCAGCCTGTGAGCTTTTTTTACAGACCTCTTCATCGACTTCAACCATAGATAAATCAAAAGCAAGCCTGTTTAATCCTTCTATCTTTTTCTTTGACTGTGAAAGGTTTATTTCTGCCTTCTTGCTTTGTGTGATATCGCTAAGAACAACAAGATAACCTGCAAGCTTACCCTGTTTTTTCTCGACAGGCAAAGAAGTTATTGAATAATATGATTTTTTTCTGCTATTTTTTATTGCAGGTGATTCTGTCTTTATGCCTGTATCGGTGACCTTGAATTTTATATTTTTTGTGATAAGGAATATCTCAAGGTTCTGGCCCACAAGATCATCGGAACCCACCTCGAATATTTCCCTGGTTTTCCTGTTAAAATCAATAATTATCCCACCAGGGTTTACCACTATTATTGCATCTTCTATACTGTCAAAGACTTTATCTCTTGCAATCGGCACAATTTGAAGCATTTTTAGCCTGGAAAGGCTCCACAGAAAAAACATCCCTGATATAGCGCATGAAAACGGCGTAAGGTCCAACTCCCCGATTGATAAAGAGTTGGTTATATATATCAGGCTGCCAATTATCGGGATAAGGGCCCCGATAGCCAGAACCAGCCCCTGTTTTATATGGGCCATAGGAAGCTTTATGACAGTGTTTATTAGTAAAAGGGAGCCTGTTATTGTCATGCCATATGTATATACAATATTGACCCAGTACCAGATCCCCCCGGTTTTTGAAATCTCCTGTACAATCCCTGTTGATATACCGACATTCTGTATCATTAAACCATGGAAGCGGTTCGTCCACACCAGTAATATTGTAATTACTGGAATTATTGCCAGATAATAGATCTTCTTATTAATAATAAGCCTGTCATTATCCGAGTACTGGAGGGCAAAGAACAGCCATAAAAAAGGGAGTGCGGCAATTCCAAAATATTCTATTCCGTACCAGATAAGTTTTGTTTCCAGGCTATTTACTGTTATTTCAAAGATATAGCCAAAAGCATAAACCGCTACTGCCGCATTTAAGAGAATAAGGGACTTTGCACCTGGGATGTTTCTCCGCCTGAAAGCAATTATTGAATTGCCTAATGTTATGGCAATTGTAAGAATCAGTAGAATTATATAGATATTCATATATTCTTTTCCCTGACTGATAAAATTATATTATTAATATCATATATCCATATTTTCAATATTATATACCCGGACATTATCTAAAAAAATAGTATAATTTATCAAAGGACAATTATAATAATTCTTTTATTTTGCTTTTATGCTTATTCTGGTATAATACCATTTTCAAAAAGCAACAAACCTGGTTTTTGTTGTACTTTTTTGCGCTTTGGAACAAAATGTCGCAGTATAGCATATAATTGCAATTGCTTTATAATTATCATTTGATGATTTTCCTATAAAAATATTCAGGAAGAGAAGGTAGGCCAGTGAGTTCAGTCATTAAGAAGCGCCGTAAAAAAATGCGTAAGAAAAAACATAAAAAAATGTTGAAGAAGACCCGTTGGCAGCGAAGAAATAAATAATTTTTATTTTTTAAAATGGGCCCAATAAAAAAAATTAAACAGGACCTTTTAACTTTACTGGAGAAAAGAACATTAATTTGCGATGGTGCAATGGGGACATCTCTCCAGGCTCTTGGTTACAAAGGTCCTGGTGATTTATTAAATCTTGATCACTCTGCTCTTGAAAGCATTTCTTCTATTCATCTCCAGTATATTGAAGCAGGTTCTGACATTATTCAGACCAATACTCTTGGCGCAAGCCCGGCTAAGCTTGAACAGTCAGGCAGTTCCGGTTTGTTCAAAGAATTAAACATCAAGGGTGTGGCTGCTGCGCGCGCTGCTGTCCAACAGTTCAACCTGCAGGAAAGCCAACCGGTAAGAAAAGTTTTTATTGCTGGAGATATCGGGCCATCTGGCAAAATCCTTGAACCGTACGGGGATACAAAATACCAGTATCTGGTTGATTCATTTGCGAGCCAGGCTCAGTTGCTTGCAGAATATGGCGCAGACCTGATAATTATTGAAACAATGATTGACTTAAATGAGGCACTTGCAGCAGTGGAAGGCACAAAAAAAGCTGCGCAAGATATCCTGGTTGCATGTACTATGTCTTTTACGGCTGATGGTGTAACTGTTATGGGCAACAGAGCCGATAAATTTGGCAAGATTCTCATTGATGCAGGTTGCGATATTATCGGGGCAAACTGCAGCGTGGGCTCAGATTCCATGATAAAAATCACTGAAAAAATCAGGAACGCAAACCCTGGTGCGCTTCTTCTTATACAGCCAAATGCCGGCATACCATCCGTAATTGATGGTAAAACTGTATTCAATGAAACATCGGAAATGATGGCTGAAAATTTTGAAGAGATCCTGAAATATAATATTTCAATCGCGGGTGCATGCTGCGGAAGCACGCCTGAGCATATTAGGAAAATATCTGAAATCTTAAAAAAGGGCAGTTAAATGATAAGGAGTTTTATGGGCGGTAAAAGTTTATTTCTTTCAAGGTATATTTACCTTGCCCTTTTTGCCACCCTGTCACTTATTATGGTATTTTCTTCCGGCTGTAAAGCCCTTACTCTAAATATTAAATGCCAGCCAGAGAAGTTAAATAAAACCCGTACCTCAGAGATTTCGCGTCTCTTTATCCATCCAGGTAAAAATTTAACAGGTTTAATGAAGACAAACATAAAAGTCAAGGGCCTTATCTCTGAAGGGCCGGCAATTGGTCCAGGTGACAATGGCCCTTCTCATCTATTTAATAATATCAATGACAGAATAAATAAATACAGCAAAAATATTTCAGGAATCAATGGTAGTGGAGAAAGTGGGAACGCTGACACCTCGCAAGGAAAAGAATCCTTCCAGGAAACAAACAGCGGCTCAGGGGCCACCGAAGCAGGCGAGACAGGAAAGCAAGAGGATGACGCAGAAATTGTTTCTTCCACTGACATCAGGGAGTCGGTCACAGAAATAATCAATTCTACAAGAAATGATGCAGGTTCAATAAGCCTGCTCCTTGATTCGTCTTTATGCCTTGTCGCACAGCAGCGCAGTGATGATATGGCGGCCAGAGATTATTTTTCCCACACTACACCTGAAGGAAAAAATATATACAATTTCCTTGCAGAAAATGGTATTGCTTATTCGACTGCTGGAGAGAATATTCAATATTGCAGTCCGCCGTCAATGGCCTCCGCGGGGCTTTTTTTCAATACATGGATGGACAGCGACATTCACAGGGCAAATATATTAAATGGCGGTTTTAGCAGGATTGGAATTGGGACAAGTTCAAATAGTAATAATTTTTACATTGTCCTTGTTTTTACAGGGTAATAACAGGTATGCAGGATAATAAGAAAATCGCAATAGTAACAGACTCATCTTCAGACATCCCGCCTGAAATGCTTTCAGGGCTTCCGGTAACAGTTATACCGATGTATATAGGATTTAATGATGATATGAGAAAAGACGGAATTGAGATAGGCACTGGAGAAGTTTTTGATGCGCTTCGCAGGGGACTGAAAGTCAATACTTCTTCACCGTCTGCAGGAGATTTTTATCAGGTATTCAATTCGCTTTTTAATGAGGGCTTTGATTATATATTTTGTATTTTACTCAGTTCCAGGCTATCCGGCACCATTAACGCTGCAAGTATTGCAAAGGTCAACATTAAAGATAGCAGAATAAGCGTAATAGACTCAAAGACTTCAACTATTTGCCTTGGATTGACAGTTCTCCAGGCAGCAAGAGCCGCTGCTGTGGGGGCAGGTGTTGAAGAACTGAACAATCTTATTGAAGACCTTATTGAAAAAAACAGGTTTATAGCCGTACTTGAAAACTTTGAATATGTCTTAAAAGGGGGCAGGACTTCCTTTTTTGGTAAGATTCTCAATAAAGCACTGTGGTTTACACCTATACTTACAATCGGGAAAAATGGAAAAGTCCACCTTAAAAAATTTTCTAAAAACCTTGATTCTGCCTTAAGGGAAATCTACAACTATGCTGTTCTTGAAGCTAAAAAATATCCCAGGTGTAAAATAGGTGTATTTTATGGCGAGGACCCAGGAGCTGCACTGGAATTTGAAAAACTTTTCAGGCAAAACAGCGGGCTTAATATTGACGAATTGATTGTAACAAAAATAACCACTGTCATTAGCGCACATACGGGCCCCGGCTTATGGGGAATTGCCATCAGCCCGTCATATTAATTTTTCCAGAAGGCAACCGTGTTCAGGGTATCTGGACATTATTTCCTGCTTATATTTTAAAGCATCCTCAAAGTCACTTATTTCAAAAGCTGGAGACATCATGGTCCCCATCATTGCAAAAACCCCATCCTCATCAAGATAAGATGCCTGCCAACAATTCCCGGGAACAATGTGCTGGAATTTTTGTCCTTCCATATAATTGCTACCAAGCTTAAAAAAACTTAGATTTCCATTTTTGCTAATATTTATCATATTAACAGTATCACCAAAATAAAAACTGTATATTTCTTCTGTGGGCAGCCTGTGTAGCCGAGAAAAACTTTCTCTGGTTATCATATACAGTATTGTCGAGCATATTCTTCTGGGACCCGTTTTTTTACCTGTAGTTTGGCTGCTTTCAATTATTTTTTTAGAGCGGAACGTTTCTACATAATATCCCCCTTCAAAAGGGAGAGGTGCCATATTATATTTTTTTATAAGCTCTCTGCAGAGAGCTGACTTTTGCTTTTTATTCATACTGCTTATATCCATAATTCACCATGTTTTACTTGAATCATTACTTCGCTATAACTCAATTCTTAGGAATAATATTTGCTATTATTTTTGTAATATATATTTCAAAAGTCAAGCAACTCTTAATTGCAGGGTACTCATTGTTTCTGCAGTTCGATCCCAGGCTTGTGGAAATATTTTTGAAAATTATAGTTTAGAATAAAATAATTTTTTCCTGTTATTTTTTTGCTTTTTTTAAAATTATTCATTTTTTTAGTACCTTTACAGATGTTTACATTACTATTACTTCTTTTTCATACCTATAAAAATCCATATATTTTTTTGAGATTTTTTAAAATTTTTCTTGACATTATAGAATTGTATTAATATAATTACCATACAAAGTATAAATAAAAGTATACTAAGTTTATTTGAAAATTTAATTTAAAATATACAATAGAGGCGCTGATTTACATTTCGTTATTTGGGCACTTAGAGATGTAATGAGCCAGTGGTGCAACCGGCTATTATTTTTTGCCATTCATGTCTCTTTATGAATGGCTTTTTTTGTGTTTTTTTATCTTGCCTGATCAGTTTTTAATCTGAACCGGCAAATATCTTATTTGAAATAATTATTATTTTTAGCCGTGGAGCCTCTTATAAGGTTTTTACGGCTTTTTGTTTTTTAGAAAGGAAAAAAATGCTGGACGCAAATTTAAATCTAAAAAAGAAAAGTTTTGCAATCATTTTTGCAGCAGCCGCACTTGTTGTCACTCTATTTTTATCAATTGCTATTGCAAGCCCTGCCGGTATGACTCCCTATACAAGCTCAATAAGCGTTATGGGTACAGAAGACGAAGTCAGCCAACAGCAAAGCGGCCAGGCTCAGCAACAGCCCGCAGGAGTAAATCTTTCAGAGTATGAAGCAGCAATCCTCTACCTTATTAACACCACAAGAGTAAGCAACGGCCTTGCGGCCCTGCAGCCAAACCAGTCGCTTACAGATATTTCAAGGACAAGAAGCAATGACATGATGGTAAGGGATTACTTCTCACATTACACACCTGAAGGAACGACAGTATTTAACATCATGAGAAGCTGCGGTATTAAGTGGAGCGCCGCCGGTGAAAACCTTGCACAATCTTTACCTGCAGATATAGGTTCCCCTGAAGCATTCATGGACGCCTGGATGAAGAGCCCTGGACATGCAGCCAATATACTGAAGACAAAGTACGGGATAATAGGAGTCGGGATGATAGACAATGGCGACAGAAGAGTTGTAACAACAGTATTTAGAAATTAAAAAGCAATGGAAGAAAGAAAAATAACAATTATAAAAACGCACACGATAAAAAAGAAGGTATATGATATGGCTAAAAAGAGTCTGTAGCTGGACGCCTGATTAGCTTACTAGATAAAAATAACCCGGGAGGTAAAGGACCCCCGGGTTATTTTTTTAATTCATCCGGGCACTGTTCGAGCTGAAGGGTAATATCCATATATGACCCGTCCCTGAAAATTCTAAGATTTATTATTTCACCACAATTATTCCTGAGTATTTGTGTAAGAAGGTCAAACGGTGTCTTGATTTCTTTTCCCTTAAATTCAGTTATTATATCACCTGCTGCAAGCCCTGCTTTTGATGCAGGAGTATCCGGGATCACTTCTTCAATATAAACACCCGGTATACTCGTATTGTTCAGGCCCATCATTATACCGATAAATGGTATCCTTGGTTCACCATATTTTATAATCTGGTCAGCAATATTTGTTGCCGTATCTGAAGGGATAGCAAAACCTATGCCTGCACTTGCTCCAGAAGTTGAAAAAATAAGAGTATTTATTCCAATGACCTCACCATAAATATTTATAAGAGGCCCCCCGCTGTTTCCCGGGTTTATTGCCGCATCAGTCTGGATGAGATCAACTATTGGCATCTGGTCAGAGGCCGCGGGTATGTTTCTGTTCTTGCCGCTTATAATACCAGTTGTCACTGTCTGCTGTATTCCAAAGGGGCTGCCGATTGCCATAACAAAATCCCCGACATTCTGATCCTCAATTGATGCAAATTCTGCAGCTATTAGACCGGCGGCTTCGATTTTTATTACTGCAATATCTGTTTCGGGGCTTGCGCCAACAAGTTTTGCCTCATGGTTGGTCCCATCTGCCAGGGTAATAAAAAGTTCAAAGGCGCTGCCGGCAACATGGTTATTAGTTATAATATATCCATCGCTGGAGTAAATAACGCCGGACCCCACACCTTCGGACACTCTTTCATTGCCAAAAAAATCCTCCTGTTTTACAAAGACAGCAATATTTACAACTGAAGGGGTCACACTTTCAACAAGGTTGTTTATTTCAAGATTGAATTGCTGAAGTTGTTCATTACTTTCTGAGAGTTTGAATGGAATATTTGTTGTCTTTTCAATATTATTTCCAAGTTTTTTAACCTGTTCGGTAATCTTGCCGGCATCCAGATTAATACAGCCCGTCATCATTAGAACAGCCGCAAATAAACAAATTAATACTATAAAAGCACTTTTTATTAACAAACTTTTCGAGGGATTCTTTTCACCTGTTTTTTTACCAGAAATATTTTTCAACCCGGACCCCCTTTAAAATTAAAATGTCTGAAATAATTTATTTAAAGAATAAGATCTTTAATAAGGCTCATATTCTCTGCAAAGCTGTAGCTTTTCATATTTGCATCTATTATTGCCGATTTCTCTGAAAGCTTATCAGCAATCTCCTTATATTTCCAGGTCATTTCTACAGCTAGTTTCAAAGTTTTTATCCTGTCGTCACGCGAAGCTATTATATCAATTGTCGACCAGGAATTATAATTTGTTTTATTTAAAAAGTAGAAGAACTCCAGCACTTCCCAGAAATTAACTGTTCCAAGCACCATATCAGGGTCAGCATCTTTATAATTGTCATTAAGATGTATCTGGAAGAGTTTTTTATGCAAGTCAATAAGCATTAGTGATTCAGCAAGGCTTTCTCCTGCCATCAGGGCATGGCCCAGGTCAAGCGCGCACCCGACATTTTCAAGCCCCACTTCATTAATAAAAGCCAGAGCTTTTCCTGTGTCACTTATAAGTTGTTTCTGTCTCGGATCCTTTGATTTTGCCTCTATTGCAATTTTAACTGATTTATCATACTCTCCTATTTCCCTGACAGTTTCCATAAGGTATTTCCATGAATCCCTGTAATCTGACTGGAAGGGATAATCAAAACCATCGTGTGCGGGCCAGAGAAGGACACTGTCTGTTTTAAGCTGTTTTCCCATGTCAATGCTTTCCTTTAACAGCTTTACCGCCTCTTTTCTTATTTTTACATCATTTGTGCTGAAGGCACCATCGCGCCATTTCCTGTCGCTCCACACCTCAGGTTCCATCACAGACGGCTTGAGCCCATAATTTGCAAGGAGCCGCAGTAGTTTATCGGGATCCGATGGCAGGGGGTCCGTAGGGTAAAAAATCACAAGCCCGGTGAGCCCTTCTATTTTTGAGAAAACATCAAGTTTTTGTTCAAGGCTCATATCATCAAAATACCCGCCTGGCACATATCTTTCCGCATATGTTCCAAGGCACCAGAGATGCGCGTCTACTTTAAGTTCCATTGTCCCTCCCATAATAAAATTATCATTTTTTTAATTATAAAGGCACTGCTTTAATTATATTCTGAATTATTATAATACAGTTGTTTACTAAAAAAATCAGCAGGGCCAATATATTTTTGCCCTGCTGATTTATCAATAATATGACTGCAATGTTTTGTGTGCAAATCCTTGCACAAATAAAAATCTGTTATTGAGACGTTTCCGCCAATATTTTAAGGTTTTTAATTTTATTGTGCAGGAAATGCTGAATTGCCTGTTTTTTCAAGAATGTCTGCTGCAATCTGGTCCAGATTCTCGGGTGTTACAAGTTTGACATCTACTGGCACTTCCACGTTCTCATAGAATTTGCCGTCCATGAGTATTTCTTTCAGTATTTCTACTGACCTGTAACCAATAAAATATGGTTCCTGGAGTATAGTTGCATCCAGTATCCCGTCTTTTATTGCCTGGAACTCTTCGGGATCACCATTGTAACCAACGGTCCAGATGTCTTTGCCTGCAGCCTGTATAGCCTGCGCTGCACCTACTGCTTCACGCCCGCTTACAAAGAACACACCAGAAACATCTGGCACTGCTGAGAGAATCTGCTGCATTGTGTCATACCCGCCTTCTGCACTAGGATTCTGGACTATTATATTTGCACCTACAGGATAGCCAAGCTCCATAGCTTTTGACAGGAACCCTTCACCTCTCTGCCTTGCATATGTCCATTGTGGCAGGCAGTTACCAACTGCTAATTGTTTTGTCTTATCAGCTATTTTGCTGTCAAGGAATTCTGCGGCAAGCTCTCCGCCCTTAAAGTTATTTGATATAAGCAAAGCATTGACCGGACCGGATTTTCCAATATCTGCACAAACAACAGGTATGCCGTTATTTCTTGCATTTTCAACTGCAGGACCGATTGCGCCCGGATCAACAGGAGTAACAACCATTCCGCTTACTTTCTGGCCGACAAGAGCATTCATGTCCTGGACCATTTTTGTTGCATCACTGTTCTGGTCTATCATAACATATTTGAATCCCAGATCTGCGCAGGCGTCCTTTACACCTTTTTCAAGATTCTGGAAAAAGGTGAATTCCATTGTCCATACAGAAAACCCAATGGTAATATCTGCTGCATTTGTATAGGTCTTTACCTGCATCCCGCCTTCTGCTGCCTCTTCTTTCTTGCACCCTATGAAAGATAGGGTTATTGCAAGAGCCAGGCAGAGTGCGGTGATTACAAAGATTTTCAGTTGCCTTTTCATTTCTCCTCCTTTGCAAATTTTAAAAAATAAAAAAAATTTCTTCCAGGCACCACTCCCTTCTTTTAAAATTCCCCCTGCCCCAGCAGGAAGAATTTCAGTTTGTTAAGCGACACTGCAAATATCATGACAAGCCCGGTTGCAACCATTTGCCAGTATGAATTGACCTGCATGAGCCCCATGCCGTTATTTAAAAAGGTAACGATTAAAGCCGCAATAAATGAGCCGCCAAGACTACCATTTCCGCCACTTAAAGCAGTTCCCCCAAGAACCACAGCTGTAATTACCTGAAACTCAAAATCCTGCCCCATAAGGCCCGGATTTGCAGAACCAAGGTTAGCCGAGTTTATAACTGAAGATATTCCCACAAATAATCCAAGAAGTGTAAATACGAGTATTTTTATATTATCGACGTTTATACCCGAAAGAGCAGCTGCCCTGGAGTTTGTCCCGACTGCTATTATGTATCTGCCCACAGGAGACCTGCGAAGCAACAGGTAGGCGACTCCGTAACAGATGCCCATTAAAAGGATAGGGAAAGGAATAACTCCAAACAATTTCCCATTGCCTATATATAACCAGAACCTGTCGCTTATATAAACAGGAACATTATTAGTATAAATATATGCAAGTGCACGAAATACAAATAACATACCCAGTGTGGTAATAAAAGCAGGTATCCTGAGTTTTGTTACTATTATTCCATTGAGAAATCCCAACAGGCATGCTATTAATACAGTTGAAACTACCCCTGCTACACCAGTGATTTTGGGAATGAAGGAAGAGCCAAGTACAGCAACAAGTGAAAGCATTGAACCTATGGATATGTCAAAATTTCCCGTCATTATTACAAAAGTCATACCGATTGCTGCAATTCCTACATAAGATGCAAAGCTCAAATTATTCAGGAAATTATAGGTACTTCTAAAACTTGGTGTCGATATGGCAAATATTGCAAACATAATAATAAATATAAGGGGCAGTCCGAAGTTTCCCCAGAATACTCCGAACTTCTGTTTAGTTTTCCTTGATCTGTAATCATCCATTTGTTGCCTGCCTTATTATCTGTTTTCCTGTATTTTAGACCTTAATTCCTTTTATTTTTGCGGTTTCAAGATACCTTTTACGCAGCCCGTCTACAAACAGTGCAAAAAGAAGCACGAGCCCTACAGAGAGAAGCTGGTAAAAGTACTGGACACCAATGAGGTTGAGCCCGTAATAAATCATTGATATAAATATTCCTGCAAACACCGCGCCGATAAGGTTTCCTTTGCCCCCCGAAAGACTAGTTCCGCCAAGTATTGTTATAGTTATCACAAGCAGTGTAAACCCGGGTGCCATACTTGGTATACCTATCATTGCCTGTGAGGTCCTGATTACCCCGTTTATGCTTGCTGTAAATGAGACAAGTACGTAAACCATTATTTTTACAAAAGTCACATTTAACCCTGAAATCCTTGCGGCACTCTCATTTGAACCAATGGCACAAATATGCCGCCCATATGGGGTCTGGTTTAGAAGCAGGAAAAACATAATAAATAATACCAGCATTATCCATATAGGATTTGGTACACCTATAAGCTTGCCGGTGCCGATGACGGTAAATTTCTCAACACTTATAGGAATCTGCCTTCCTTTTGCAATAAGAAGTGATGCTCCACGGATAATAGTCGCCATTGAAAGTGTGGTTATCAGCGGATTTACACCAAATTTGGTAATTATGAGGCCGTTTAAAAAACCGACAAAGCAGCTTATCAATATTGATAATATTATTGCAGAAGGTATGCCAATATTGGGGATAAGCAGTGAAAGAAAAACGCTGGTAAGCCCCACGACAGCATCTACCGAAAGGTCAAATCCTCCGCTGGTTATTGCAAGCACCATACCAAAACCTACAATTACACCATAAGTGCCTTGTGTTATGATGTTAAGTATGGTATCAACTTTTAAAAAATTCGGGCTTGCAATTGCCAGGAAGATTCCTGCAAACACGATAAGTATAAAAATCCCTATTTTTTCATAAAGTTTTAAGAACTTTACCATTTTTCTACTGCCTCATTTATGCCTGGTTTATTTTTTGTCCTATTTGCGCGGCAACAAGTGCCTCCTCATCCATGTTCTGTCTGTTGAATTCTGCAACCATTTTACCTTTGTAAAGTACAAGGCACCTGTCGGTTAAATTTACAAGTTCGGGCAACTCTGAAGAGGAAAGAATTATAGATATCCCCTTGTTTGCAAGCTCTCTCATAATCCTGTGGATCTCAGCCTTGGCACCTACATCAATACCTCTTGTCGGTTCTAGGAGTATCAGTACCTTGCAATTGCTGATTAGCGTTCGCCCTATAATGACCTTTTGCTGGTTGCCGCCGCTCAAAAATATTATTCTCTGGTTCAAATCAGCAAATTTAATATCAAGATCTTTGCTCGCCTGTGCAAATACCTTTTTTTCATTTGCAGGCTTTACAAACATTCCCTTTAAAAAAGTAAGTGCTTTTATGACTATGATAGTCAGGTTCTGCATTACTGACATGTCATAAAGTATGCCTTCGCCCTTCCTGTCTTCAGTAACAAAACCTATACCAAGTTTTATTGCATCATTTGTATTCTTTATTAAAACCTTTTTATCATTAAAAAATATTTCGCCCTTTGTCCTGGGTGCTGCACCATAGATTGAGCGCAACATATGGTGTATTCCGGAACCAAGCACCCCGGCAAAGCCGAGTATCTCACCTCTATAAAGCTTGAAATTTATATCATAGACCTGGTCAGCAATTGTATAATTCTTTACTTCAAGCAAAGCCTCTTTTTTACTTTCTGAGATTTTTTCTCCTGCAAAATAATCTTTAACCACCTTACCCACCATCATGGAAACTATTTCATCCTGGTTGGCCTGCGAGGTGTTTTTCGTTCCGATTTTTTCGCCATCCCGCAATACCGTTATCCTTTCAGACAGTTTAAATGCTTCTTCAAGGCGGTGGGATATATAGATTATTGAGACCTGCTGCTTTTTAAGCTCGTTTATTATTTCGAATAACTTAACGACTTCTTTTTCTGTAAGCGTTGCTGTTGGTTCATCCATAATAATAAGCCTTGCATCCAGTGAAAGAGCTTTTGCGATTTCCACCATCTGCCTTTCAGCAACTGAAAGGTCCGAGACAAATTTTCTAGGATCAAGGTTTATATCCAGCATGTCAAGAATTTTTTTTGCCTCTGCGTTCAATTTTCGCCAGTTTATAAAGAGCCTTCCAGGAGTTTTTGGCTCACGTCCAACAAAAATATTTTCTGCTACTGAGAGATCTGGAATGAGGTTAAATTCCTGGTAAATGACTGCTATTTTATATAGCTGTGCCTGATGAGTGTCAGAAAAGAAGACTTTTTTACCTTCGAATAGCATTTCACCGCCATCCGGCCTGTAAAGGCCCCCGAGGATTTTTATGAGAGTGGATTTGCCGGCGCCATTTTCTCCAACAAGCGCATGTACCTCGCCATATTTAACTTCAAAATCAACATTTTTGAGCGCAGTAACACCAGGGAATATCTTTGTTATACCGGTCATTTTAAGAAGTACATTATCTTCTGGTATTTCTGCCATATTAATAGTAAAAACTGTTATTAAACTTTTTGTAAATAAACCTGTTAAAAACTATTTTTTGCAAAACAATATATTCAAGCTGAATATATTGAATATATAATTAAATTAATTTGGAGAAAAACGTTTTTTTATTCTTTAATTAAACAATCACAGAAATATTTTTAATAACTGAAATCGCTAACTGAAAATAAAATTTTGTGTAAAAATTAATATTAGGACAAAAGTATTATATATAAATATTTTAAATAAATGAAGTTTCTATGAAAATAATTTTATTTTTTCAAATAATCTGGACGCATTTAGCCCGAATATATTTGCCCTGTCAATGTCTGATATTTCTGCATTAAGTATGTTGGAAAGATAATATCGAATATCCAACCAAGGAAGGTCCGTGCCAAATAATAGCTTTTCAGAACCGGCTCTTTTTACATAATCCCTTACAAGGTAGGGTTCAAAAATGTCACCCGCAAAATCGACATATAGATTATCATTGTTTATTATAAGGTCTATAACCCTGTAAAGGTAATCTCCCCTGCCGCCTGCGTGTGCAAGAATTATTTTTACACCCGGGCGGACCTTCGCTATTTTTTCAAAAAATAAAGGGTCAGAAAACCTTTGTGACTTATTTGGCACATTGGGGTTCCAGCTGTGGGTAAGGACAACGAGCCCTTCCTTATCTGCAAATTCCCAGAATTTGCTGTATCTTTCATCGTATGGATAACATGAGTGCCATGAAGGGTGAATCTTAACTCCAGCTACTGCTTCATGATTTGCATATTCCTTTATAATATCGAGACTCTTTTTTTCAAAATTCGGGTTAAAAACAAGATATGCAAAAAAATTGCCTTTGTATTTTTCCAGGGCATGCATTGTGCACCTGTGCCCGAATTCAACTGAAGAAATTGCGTAGTGGTGCGAAAATATTGCCTTGCTTATTCCATATTTTTTATATTGCCCAACAATTGCGCTGTCAGGTTCCTGCGGCATATTGAGCCCACTTAGATACCCCAGATGCAGATGTGTGTCAATGATTTTAAAGTCCTGTATTCTATTCTGTATTGAATTTCTTTCTATCATTTTTTCTTTTCCGGTCCTCAAACAGTTTTATATTTTAATATTATTAATTATGTTTTTAATGTTTGCTGATGATATATTTGCTTTATCGACATCAGATAGATCGGCTTCAAGTATCCTGTCAACTGATAGGAATGTCTCATAAAACGGAAAATAGGAATCAAAAACGAGCCTGCCCGAACCCCCAAACTCAGCAATATTTTCTATCTGCCTGAGTCCAAACAGATTATGGATATTAAAATATGTATTTGAACTGTTTTTTATAAGAAGAAAAATATAACTGTTAAACATAATTTCCTTTGAATTTCCCCCATCGATTATTATCGGCATATCCGGAAAGCTGGATACGACATGGAGTATTTTCATCCATTCGATGTATTTATCGCCTGTAATATCAAGTTCCTCAAGGTTGATTATTACCGGGACCCTGCATTCGTTGAGAACCTCATATATGTGTTTTGCCAGTGTTGCTTCGAACGGGTATTTATGTGATTTTGGAAGCAGCCTCACTGCCCTGAATCCTTGCTGGTATCTTTTTTTAAGTTGTTCACTGAAAATCTCTGGCCCCTTAAAGTAATCAAATTCCATAAAAAGCGCACCGTAATATGATACCGACGGGACAGTAGTTTTTATTTTTTGAAGAAAACTTGCAAGTATATCGTTTCCTGCCTCAGCAGAACAAAAATAGCTGTTGAAGTGGTTTATAAAAGCGCCAGTTATATTGTATTTTGCTTTCATGGCAGAGATTGCATCAAGGGCAGCTATATCATTCACTGAATATTTATCACTGAGATTATGTTCCCCCATCCAGAAATTGGTATCAAAAAACTCTAAATGATTGTCACTCATGATTTTTCCTTAGTCCAATATTTTTCCTTATTAATCAATCACAGCATTATCAATAACATCAAGGGCAAACTGGATTGGAGTAAACTCCAGCCCATATACCACATAGATTCCAACCACCTGGCCATTTTCATTTATAACAGGGCTGCCGCTTTCGCCGCGTTTGGAAGAATCCCCAAGGTTTCTTGCTATGCTTAACCCTTTTTCAATGCTGCCTAACAAAAACTGGTCCTCTGTCTTTTTATCGCTTACTTCAAATCCACCAGATATGCCTTCCATATAAAATACGCCATAATCATCAAGATTGTAATACTCTGCTTTATAACCAAGCAGGTCCGGATATATCCAATCCTGGCTGAAATTTGCCTTGAATTTAAATGTGCCTTCCTTACCGTAATTATCTGCAACACAGTGCCCTGCAGTGATTATATATGTCTTGCCATTATATAAGATTGTAAAAGCTGTAAAAGTATATGCAAGCTCCTCAGGAGCTGCAGAGCCTATATATACATTTGCCAGAAGGTCATTCATATTGTTTATCAGCTTTTTCAGATTACCCGGCTGCAGCTTTAGCTGCTCCACCTGTTCTTCCAGATTTTTAATGCTTTCATCATCCAATCTGGTTTTAAGCTCATTTATTTCAGCATTGAGTTTATCAATCTCTGATTTTGCTTTGGCATTATCTTCTTCAATTGTTTTTTTCTCGTTTTGCATATTATGAATAATTTTTGCCTGTTCATTATTTTCGCTTGTTGCAGTAATTAATTTCTCATTAAGCGCATCATATTCACCTTTTTTTACAAAATAATTATCAACTAATGAACAACCAGTAAACACTGCGCAAACCGCTATTGTTATTATAAAGGTCGCAATAATTAAAATATAAAAAATATTGCCTTTAAGAAATCCTTCTTTTTCTTTTTTCATAAATCAAAAATTGGTTTAAAATTATTTTAAATTTTTCTATACCAGCTTTTTAAAAAAAGTGGTACTTATAAAATATATAAAAATAATAAAAATAAATAATCAAATATAATTTCAAGGACCTGTTAAATAAGATATTATACAACTTAATAAGCCTATAAAAAACTATATCAATTTTTAACAAATTATTAATACAAATTTTTTAATCTTAATTAATGAAAAATTTCAGCAGCAAAGATATTGTCGAATACCTTCAAAAAAACTTTACAACTGCTGATGGTTTGTGGTTCGTAAAAATTGAGGAAATCCTGGGATTTGAAAGGGCGCTTGAGATTGACAAAGAAGTATGGAAGGTCCTTCCAAAGATCCAGGCCAGGTTCATAAAAACAAAGCTGGAAGAAAAATTTTTGTATATACAAAAATCCAGTGCATATAAACAAAACCTGGCAAATGAGACTGACGGAAAACAAGATATCCAGCAAAGCTTAAACAGTTTTGGGACTGAAGAATTTTTCATCGAAGCCCTCAGGATAAAAATGAGATTAGATAACTTTAAATTCAGGTTGTTAAAGAAACCCGGATTGGTTAAAGTAATTAT
>Ga0233425_10002938_pt1 | contig 32195 bp, 21 predicted proteins | sample Watercolumn_Towu_2_FD_181712 | JGI IMG/M metagenome (GOLD analysis project Ga0233425, IMG submission 181712) | Freshwater microbial communities from Lake Towuti, South Sulawesi, Indonesia - Watercolumn_Towuti2014_140_MG | ecosystem: Environmental > Aquatic > Freshwater > Lake | place... | reverse complement strand
CGCGCCCAGCCACAATTGGGGTCGAGGTTGATAGCTCGCCGCTGGCCAACGAACCGCCAGCCGACGGTGTGCGGTTCCTCGCCGTGACAACAGGTGGCGAGCCCCTTTGGGTGTCGGGGGGTTGACCCAGTCTGGCCGACCTGGTTGAGGTGGCTGAGGAACGAGAGAACCGTCTGGCCTTCGCCACTAAGGTCCACCAACGACTTGCTGCTGCCAAGCGATGCCCGGGAAAGCCGCAGAAACTCCAGGATCAGCCGCTCGGCATCCGCGCCATGGGTTTGGCCGTCGCCCTGCTTCTTGGTCCAACCCGCCCCGGCGACGAAGAGCAGCTCCGCGTCGGGCCGGATCGTTTGCGTGTACGTGGCGGGCGCGCGGATGCCGGTGACCTGGGTTCGCCGACACGACTCAGGAACCGGCACGGTCAGCGCCTCGACGTTCGTCGGGGTGGGAGTCCCTTGCCAAGGCGGTTGACCGCCCGGGTCCAACAGGAGGAACCACGGTCTCTGGGCGCGGGACAAGCGCGCCTCCATGCGTTGGCGGTAATACCACCGCGACACCGTCAGAGCACCCGCGCGAACCTGGACACCGGCGACGTGCGCATCGGCCCGGCCGCCCAGCCGGCAAGCCACGGCGGGCAAGACCCGATTCCAACGCGACGTGGCGGCCGCGACCACGATCGTCGCTCCGGTCGTTCGGGCTATCGCCTCCGCGGCGACCGCGTCGCTGGCATACCTGGCGGCGGCGAACTCCCCGCCGGTGACCACAAACACGCGCGCCACACCAATTCCGCCGACGGTGTCAGCGGCGGGTTGCGTCTGCGCGCCCACCAAACCCGCCTCGAGGGATGCGCCCTTCAACTCGTCGCAAAGCGCTTTCGCGCCGTGCAAGGCCTCGAGAGCGGCTTGAGCAAGCCCGCCGTCGGGTTCGGTGTGCGCCAGGAACAGGATCTTTTCCATAAAGCCGGAGTCAGGTTGCACTGCGGCGCCCATGAGCGCGCGGCAGGCGGCAGGTGCGGGCGGCGTCCATTGGATTTATGCCTCAACCGCCGGAGGCAAGCCACTGCACGATTTCTTGAGCGATCTCTTCGACCGGACGATTCTGGACGACGCGCGTCGCGCGTTGCTGTGCGGGCAGGGACACACTCTCGAAGACCACCCCCGCCTGAACCGGCGGCGCCGACTTGGCGCGTTGGAGCGCCGGCATGATGGTTCGCATGTTCGCCATGCCGACCTGCGGGTTGTTGCGCGGTTCGGGCAGCGTCCCGGTGGCCCAGCCCAACAGGGCCGGGGGACCGGCGCAACGCGAGACCTGGTGCACGCCGCCCTCGATCCGTTCCAGCACCTCGAACGAGCCGTCCGGCCCGATAATCAGTTGGTCCACGCCTTGGAACTGATCGAGGAGGCCGAGCCGCTCACCCACAAGTTGAAGTGTGATCCCGGCGCCGCGCGACGCCGATTCCCACCCGCCAAAAACCAGCAGCCGTGCGTGATCCAGGCCCGGAATCGCGCGAATCGCATCCGCGAGGGCCGTGGCGGTCTCCTGCGGTTCGGTGAACGCGCTGGCCGAGCCATCGAGGGCGATCAGTTCGAACGGGACTTTCTGGGCCACGGTCATCATGACCTGCTGGAGCTTGGCCTTCGGCGCCAGGCTCACGAGCCAAACCTTGCTCCCAGGGCAGCCGCGCGCCAAATGAGCCGCTTCGTAGAGCGCGTGCGAAGCCCAGGGATCGAGCACGGCAGGCAGGAGCATCTCGTTCTTGAGGGCGGGGCCGCCCGGCCCGGTAACGGGCTCGAGTGTTTGGAGGGGGTCGGGCACGATGCCGCCGCAGACGACGATCTGATAGGCAATGGGCATGGTTGCTGCGCTTCAGTTTTCAGCGGAGTGCAGCCCCCCGGCGCCGGCGCGCAACGCGATGTTGGCGCGCCCCGGGCCATAGGGCAGCGAACGGGTGCAGTTCCAGACGCAGGCCCCGCAGTGAACACATTTCTCGCGGTCGAACTCTGGCAGGCCGTTTTTGCCGGCTGCGATCGCCTGGCCCGAGCAGACCTCGAGGCAGAGCCGGGCGCCGCACTCGGTGCATAGCTCGGGATACAAGAACACCACGTGGTCGGCGTAGCCGGGCGGGGCCTGGACCTTGCCGCCCAGCAGCAGCGCATCCTGGTTCGAAACCAGCAGCTTGCCGTCGAACGGGATGGCAGGCCAGCCGCAGCGCTCCATAAACGCATCATGCAGCGGCGTCTGCCGGGTGAGACAATCCTGCCGGAGTCGCTCGAGCTCGGCGGCCCCGATCTTGCCCGCATAATAGGACTCGAGCCGGGGGGAAGGGGGCGGCACGCTGGCCCGCCTGCCCGGCAGCGAGAGCCGGCCGCCACTCAGGCCCGTGAGTGCCATCCCGACCAGGCCCGTCAGCACGCCGCGTTGGAATCCGTCGCGCGCGTGCTCCGCCACACGGGCCTCGTGTTCGACCCAACTGGCGCGCCTCCGCTCGACGTAGGTTGCGGAGAGGTTCTCCGAGGTGAACGCTTTGCCCGCGCGCAACAGCTCGAGCACCGCCTCCGCCAATTGGGTCCCAGTAGTCCAGGCCTCGTCCACGCCTGAGCCGGTGAGGACGTTGGTGCTGCCCGAGCCCTCCCCGATCCGGGCGAAACCGTTGCCAACCAACTGCGGCTCGCCGCGGCGCCCCGATTCACCGATCGTCTTGGCGCCCCACGAACGCAGCCGTCCGCCTTGAAGCACCCGCCACAGGCGCGGGTGCAGCATCCAGTGTTGCAGGTAGCGGTAGGCCGTGCGCACCGGGCTCTCGAACCAGGACGGCACAAAGATGCCCAACGACGCGACGCGATTGGGGTGGACGTACAAGAAGCCGAAGATTTCCGGTTCGGGGAAACCGATCGTGTGCCAGACCGTTCCTGGTTCGAGATCGCAGTGTTCGGGCAGGTCCACCACCATCTTCATGCCGACGGCCCACTCGTGCTGGACGTGGCCGGCGGGGAGGCCGAACCGTTCATCGAGTTGCCGGCCGATCGGTCCAACCGGACCGTCCCCCACCACGGTGAGCCCCGCGCGCACATCCATCCCCGGCAGGAAATCCGGGCCGGGCCGGCCTTGACGGTCCACGCCTTGGTCGAGCAGCCGCACCCCGGCAACTCGATCGCCCTCGATCAAGGCCTCGGACACGGGCGTGGCCGGCCACAGTTGCACGGTCCCGCTGCTCTGCACCTGCGCCCCGACCCACTGCATGAACTGGCCCAGCGACAACACCAGGCCGCCGCGCTTGTGCAGAAACTCTGGGGTCCACGGCAGTTCCAGCGCTTCGTCCGCACAGGGCAAAACGCGCCGAAACGCGCGGATGGCCTCGTCCACGCACCGCAGCGCGAACGATCGACGGCTCGCGCCGATCGGGTCCAGAAGGTAGAGCACCTTCTCGCTCCGGACCGGCGCAGCCATCGGGATTTGGGCCGAGTCGAGGTCCGGGAACGTGGCCCGCAGGCCCCGCGCGCGCGTGACCAGACCCGACACGCCGAACCCCAAATCGTCGGCTCGCTCGTAGCAAACGACCTGGGGCGGAGCCCCCGGCAACGTCGCGCCCGTGACCGCCGGGGTGCCGTCCGGCTGAATCAACCCACGGGACAGGGTGGTGAGGAATCCGCCCATCGCCGGGCCGAAACCGACGCACACGATGTCAACCGACATCTCGGCCCGTTGCCCAGCGGGGGCTGTGGCCGGGTCGAGGCTCGTGGCGGCGGCTGGATCCAGCGGCATGGTTGGCTTCGGAGGTCGCTAAGAACTGCGCCCAGGAGAAGGAGAAATGGTAGGATTAGACTGGGTAATCCAGTGCCTCACGAACCATCACTTGCGTGAGCGCCTCGGCGGCGCGGTCCTTGGCCAGCCGCGCGCCGGTCAGGCACCCGTCGAGTTTGAGGCGGAGGCGCGCGAACTCCTCGAGCCCGGCGAACCGGACGCAGGGACCAGCCTTGAGGGGATGGACCTGGCTGGCCTCGGTCACATCCGCGCAACTCCGGGCGGCGCTCGCGATCCCCGGGATCAACCCCTCGAGCGTGTCGAGGTCTTCGACGCTGTAACACGAACGGCAATTCGCTTCATCCCAGGCGGGATGCCGGTTGTAACCGTGCACCAACTCGGCACAGATGCGTCCGACTTCGCCCGCGGCGCGGGCGCACTGCACGTGGCAAAGGTCCATGAGGAAACCGCAGAGGCCCTCCAACCCCTCGGCGGCGCCGGCGTGGGCTGGCCCCTTGGCCTCGAGTTCGAGCACGTCCAGGATCTGGCAGCGCGCCGCCAGCAGCCAGCAGAGCGCGTCGGCCAGCGGGAACGTGACGCCCTGCCGTGAGCTCTGGTAGAGGCCGGCGCCCTCGGCGTCGGTGGCGTGCTGCAAATGCTCGAGCGTCCAGAGCCACAGGTGCAGGGCCGAAGCCAGCGTGCAGGCGCCCGTGCCCGGTCGTTCCGAGGCGATCCGCCGCAGGTCCGTCAGCCACTGGCGGCACTGCGCCAGGAACAGCTCGTTGGTCATCGTGACCGACAACTGCCGTCGCTGGACCGCCTCGGGGCCCTCGTAGGTGGCCTCGAGTTGGGCATCCATCCATTTGTGACCGAGGAACCCCGGGCAATCCTCCGTCACACCGTAGCCACCCATCAGGCTCACGGCCTCACGCATCATGTTGGCGCCGTGGCCGGTGTTCCAGAGCTTGCAGGCGGGACAGAGCACGTTCGCAACCGCATCGAGCAGAACGAACCGGACCAACGGGTCGGCCTCGAGCGCGCCCACGCGAGCCGAGTCCACCGGCTCGGACCTGCGCGCCTGGAGTCCAAGCAACTCGAGCGCGCCGGGCCGCACCGCCGCGAGCGCTTTGAACTGCGCGCGCGCGCCGGTAATGCCCCGTTGCGCGAAGAGCTTCTCTTTCTCGCGCTCGATGGGGTCCAATTCGTCGAACAGCCGTGCCGCGGCAAAGCCCAGGGAGGCGCTCGCTTCACCGGTGGCCCAGATGTCGATCAGCCGATGAAGCACGTCCTCCTTCTGCTGCAACCCAAGGTCATGACGGGGCGAACCCGCCGCCCCGCCCTGCCCCCCGCGGAACCGCCGGCGCTGGTAGAGGATCACCGGCTCGACCGCAGAGAGGAGCTTAGCCGCCGTCATCACCCCGACGGTCACACGCGTGCGGCGGAACACGGCTTCGATAATCTCGCCATGGCTGTAACGCGGGAGAATCACGCCGTCCTTCACGGTGTAACCGCCGATGATACGGCTGGCCGGCACGCGCAGGCTGAAGACGGGATCGCGCGTGGAAGAAAGTTGATGCACCAGCTTCCTGGTTGGCACGCCCCGGTCGAAAGTCCCCGGGTCGGTCTCCTCGAGGATCACCATGCAACTGCCCTTGATGCGCGGGTCGTCGGAATCCACCGCCGCCGTCACGAAATTGGCGAAGGCCATGTTCGTGATGAACCGCCCCCGCTTGTCGATCTGCAACACCGGTTCCCGGCCCGGCTCCCACTCGGCGATGCGCGCCTTGCCGCCGAGCAGGCCAGTCTCGACGCCGACGAACGGGATCGGTTCGGTCAAGGCAAACGCGCCCCGCCAGGGGGCCGCTGGCGGCGCGGCCTGGGTGGGGGCGCAACGCCGCATGTAATACTCTCGCTGCTCGGGGGTGCCGCGCTCGTGGATCGGCGCCAGGGCGAGGTTGCCGGCCAGGCTGCACGTGGCCGCCCCGGCGTCCACCCACGCCAACTCGAAGGCCACCAGCGCCAGGGCGAGGTTCTTCGGGCCCTCGAGGTAGCCGCCGTATTCCGGCTCCAAAAACGCCGCGGTGATCCCGCTCTCGTCGAACACCGGGAGCAACCCGGCCTTCTCCGCGGTCCATTCGTGGGAGTTCCGGGCGCCTGCCGCCACCAGCCGGGCGACCGGGCCACGGGCCACGGCCCGGGCGGCCTGGGCGAGCATGGCCAGGTCGTAACGGTGCGCGAACCGCCAGAGAACCTGGCGCGCGTCATCGCCGGGCAGCGTTCGCAGCGTTCGTTTCAGATCGTCTTGAATGCTCGTTTGCATGGCATGACTCGGATCGTTCGGTTCCAGCGCTTGCGCTCGGGCGGCCCGGCCGTCGGTTATCCGGGCTGCCAACCCAAGCCCGCATCATCTTGCCTCCCGCTGGCGCGGCGCAACATGACTTACATCAAACTCCCAACGGAACTGGCGTAAACCGGCGCGGCTGCCCGCCGAGGTACGGCGTGCCACGAGGCAGTCCCGCCCGTCAGGGACGACCTCCTTTTGCGCTTGGAACCGGCAACGTGCGTGCGTAGCCTCGCCGCCATGTCTGAGACTTCGCGACGCAAGAAAAAGGCCGCCATGATGCTCGGCGTGGGGCTGGATTCGGACGGGCACAAACGCCTGACCGTGGGACCGAATTTCGCGCTGGTGGGCGGCTCGGAGGATACGCACCAGGAAATGACGGAGAAGGTGGTGAAGATCAACGAACAGCTCGCGACGCGGGGCAAGCGGCTCGAACAAGTGAGCCGCGAGGAGTTCGACGATATCGCTCACGCGGTGGGTTTGCGGCAGGCCCCGGCGAATCAGAACTGAGCGCCGCCCGCCCGCCCGGGGGCGGGGCTGAGTCGCTTGACGGCCTCTCCCCCGCTCAATAGGCTGGAAGTATGTTGGACAACGCGCAACACACCGCAAGCAGCATAGATTATGGTCCGCCCGGATGATCCGTACCTGTTTCTCGTCGTCTTCGGAGCCGTAGCGGTCGCGTTCTGCGCCGTGCCCCTGCTGCTGGCGCGGCTGTGGGCGCTCTGGATGGCGCCCCCCAAGCCGGGGGCTCACAAGCAATCCACCTACGAATGCGGCCTCGAGTCCAAGGGCGACGCGTGGGTCCAGTTCAAGGCCGAGTATTACCTCTATGCGATCGTGTTCCTCGTGTTCGACGTCGAGGCGATCTTCCTGTTTCCCTTTGCCGCCGCCTTCACCGGGTTGTCCGCCGGCGCGTTTGCGGCGATGGTCGTTTTCCTGCTGCTGCTGGTCGAGGGCCTGGTCTGGGCCTGGCGCAAGGGTGTGTTGACCTGGCACTGAGGTCCCCGCGGGCCCGCCTCATCCCCCGATCTCCGCCAACCGAACCCCCATGGACGAAGGACTGCGAAGCGAGTTGAGCCGCCAAGGGGTCTTCGCGACCACGCTCGCGGACCTCTACAACTGGGGCCGGCGCAGCTCGATCTGGCCCTTGAACTTCGGCCTCGCCTGCTGCGCCATCGAGATGATCGCCGCCTCGATGGCCCGCTACGACATCGCGCGGTTTGGCGCCGAGGTCTTCCGGCCCTCGCCGCGGCAGGCCGATCTCATGATCGTGGCCGGAACCGTCACCAAGAAGATGGCGCCGCAGGTGGTGCGCCTTTACAACCAGATGCCCGAGCCCAAGTACGTGATCGCCATGGGGGCCTGCGCCATCTCGGGCGGCCCCTTCAAGCAAGGCTACAACGTCCTTAAAGGGATCGATCGCTACTTGCCGGTGGACGTCCACATCCCGGGCTGTCCGCCGCGGCCCGAGGCCCTGTTGCACGCCCTGATGACCCTGCAAGAAAAGATCGCCGCCGAGTCCCTGGACGCCACCGCCGGACGCGCGCCAGCCGCCGGCCCCGTCCCCGGCGAGTGCCCCGTGCCGGCCTATGGTCCTTACGACCTCGTGCCCGCGAAGAACATCGAGCTCTGGGAGCCGCCCGAGGCGGTCCGGGAAGAGGCATGATGCCCCGCCTCCACCAACCCACACCGCGGGCACGGACCGCCGCCCGCTGAAGCCCCCCGCATGGAATCGCTCGAGCAGATCAAGAGTTGGGCCGAGGCCGCGGTCCCGGGCGCCGGCCTGGCCATCGTGCCCAACCCGAGCCCGGCCAACCAGCCATCGCTGCTGATAGACCCGGCGCACGCGCCCGCCGTGGCGCGGTTCCTGCGGGACGACCCGCGCCTGCGCTTCGACTACGCCTCGAACGTCACCGGCGTGGACTGGCTCGACACGGCTGTCAAGGAAAAAGTGCGCGTCAAACACGTTCTCGACGGCGTCGAGAAGGAGATCGAGGAAACCCACGAACGCAAGGTCCCGGGCTTTCTCGAGGCGGTCTATCATCTCTACTCGATGGCCCTGCGGCGGGGGCCGCTGGTCCTGCGCCAGCGAACCGGGAACCGCCTCGACCGGGTGCGCGTCGCGTCGTTGACGCCCGTCTGGCGGAGCGCCGAATTCCAGGAACGCGAAATCTACGACCTTTACGGCATCGTCTTCGACGGGCACCCGGACCTGCGCCGCATCCTGATGTGGGACGAGTTCCAGGACCATCCCATGCGCAAGGATTACGTCGAGCCGGACGACTACGAGTACGAGCCCACGCCGCACGATGAGGTGCTCGCCAAGGCGCGGCGCCATTACCCGGTGGAGGCGGGCGCGGCATGAACGCCGAGCTGAGCGAGCGCGAGCTGATCTCGGCCCTGGCGACCGGGGACGTGGCGCCGGAGGGCCTGGCGGCGGCGCTGGCGTTCGCCAGCCCGGAGGCGCCTGCCGAGCGCGGCGCCGGGTCCGCCCCGGTGCTCGCTCCTCCCCCGCGCGGGAACAGCGATCTGCTCGAGGTCGCCATGGGGCCGCACCATCCCTCGACCCATGGTGTCTTCCGGATGGATGTCACCCTCGACGGCGAGCGAGTCGTGCGCCTCAAGCCGGTCTTTGGTTACCTCCACCGGAACCATGAGAAAATCGCCGAGCAGACCAGCTACCTGGGCTCGATGCCGTACACCGACCGGCTGGATTACTTCTGCTCGCTGACCAACAACTGGGCGTACGCGCTGGCGGTCGAGCGGTTGGCGGGCCTGGCGGTGCCCGAACGGGCCGAGTACATCCGGGTGATCACCGCCGAGCTCACCCGCCTGCTCAATCACTCGTGCCTGATCGGCTTCCTCACTCACGACATGGGCACGATGGGCACGCCGCTCATGTACGCCTTTCGCGAGCGCGAGAAGATCCTTGACCTTTTCGAGGCCCTCACCGGCTCGCGCATGATGTGCAATTACATGCGGTTCGGGGGCTGCCGCGCCGAATTGCCGCCGGGCTGGCTCGAGCAGACCCGGAGTCTGGTGGACGAGTTCCCGCGCTTTCTGGACGAGTTCGAGAATCTGCTGAGCACCAACGAAATCCTGCTCGCGCGCACGCAAGGGGTCGGCGTCCTCACCCGCGAGCTGGCGGTCAATGCCGGCGTCACCGGCCCCATGACGCGCGCCAGCGGCGTCAATTATGACATCCGCAAGGTGGACAACTACGGCATCTATGGCCGGTTCCCGTTCCGCGTCCCCCTGGGTGAACACGGGGATGTCTATGATCGCTACATGGTGCGCGCGCTCGAGATGCGCGAGTCGATCGGCATCCTCCACCAGGCCCTGCGCGACATCCCCGCCGGACCGGTGATCGATCCGAAGGCGAAACTGCGCGGCTTCCGACCCAAGCCCGGCGAGGCCTACGGACGCATCGAGGCACCCAAGGGCGAACTCGGGTTCTACCTGATCAGCGACGGCAGCCCCAATCCCTACCGATACCGGGTGCGCCCGCCGAGCCTGATCAACCTGACGATCCTCGAAGACATGTGCCTCGGGCACACGGTGGCGGACGTGGTGGTCATTCTCGGGGCGGTGGACATCGTGCTGGGGGAGGTGGACCGATGAATCCGCCGCCGGGCCTGGGCATCGTCAAGGGTCTCGTCGAGACGGCCCGGAACTTCGTGGGCAGCTTTCACGACCCGGCGCGCCTCACCACCGTCCAGTACCCGGACGAACGGTTGCCGGCGAAAGAGAACGCGCGGAATTTTCCGTTCCTGGTTTACGACGGCCCCGACTCGGAGAAGGGCCTGCGCTGCGTGGCCTGCAAGATTTGTGAGAAGGAATGCCCGCCGCAGTGCATCTACATCATCCTCGAACGCGACGCCAACGGCAAACCGCAGAAGCACCCGCGTGTGTTCGACCTGGACATTTCGGTCTGCATGAGCTGCCAGATTTGCGTCGAGGTCTGCCCGTTCGACGCGATCAAGATGGACACGGATTACGAGCTGAGCCGCTCGGATCGGTTCGGGGGCCTCCTGCTCACCAAGGCCGAGCTGGCCAAGCCCAACGATTACTACCGGCGCATCCATCCGACCGAAGCGCAGGAGGTGGATGCGCGCCTCGAAGAAGAGCGCGCCCGGGCCCAGGCCAAGGCCAAGCCGCCCGCCGCCGCCGCCAAGCCCGCCGCGCCCGCCCAACCGGCACCCGCCTGATGTCTCAACCGCTCGAACAGCTCCTGGTCCGCCTCAAGGATTGGCTGGTGCTCCAGTGCCCGCCGGCGGCCCAGGGCCTCGTCGCGGCCTTGATCCCCGCCGCCGCCATCGTCGCGGTTTTCGCGTCGCTTTTTGCGCTCACCACACTGCTCGAGCGCAAAGGACTCGGCCGGCTGCAAAACCGGCTCGGCCCCAACCGGGTCGGCCCGTTCGGGGTGCTGCAACCGCTGGCGGACGGGCTGAAGATGTTGATCAAGGAAGACATCGTGCCCCGCGACGCGGATCGGTTGGTTCACCTGCTGGCGCCCGTGGCCATGGTCGTCCCGGTGCTGCTGGCTTACGCCGTCCTGCCTTTCGGCCAAAGGCTCGTGGCGGTGAACTTCGATGCCGGCATCCTCTTCTTCTTCGCGGCGGGCGCGACCACCGAGTTGGCGGTGTTCATGGCTGGGTGGTCCAGCCGCAACAAGTACTCGCTCCTGGGCGCCATGCGCGCCATCGCCCAGATGATCAGCTACGAAGTCCCGCTCATCCTGTCCGCCATGACGGCGGTCATGGCGGCGGGCTCCCTCTCGTTGGTCGATATCGTGGGGAGCCAGGCGGGTTATCACTGGGGCTGGCTCCCGCGCTGGCACGCCTTCACCCCGTGGGGTTTCGCCGGCTTGCTCCTCTTTACCATCGCCGCCACCGCCGAATCCAACCGCACTCCGTTTGACATTCCCGAGGGTGAATCCGAGATCATTGCCGGGCACCTCGTCGAATACTCGGGTTTCAAGTACGCGCTGTTCTTTCTCGGGGAATACCTGGGCATGTTCGCCGTGAGTGGCCTGGGCATCACCCTCTTCCTCGGTGGCTGGCACGCCCCGGTCCCGGCCCTCGAATGGGTCCCGTCGGTGGCTTGGTTCTTCGCCAAACTCTTCGGGTTCATTTTCCTCTTCATCTGGCTGCGCGGCACGCTGCCGCGGCTGCGCACGGATCAGTTGATGAACTTCGCCTGGAAGTTCATGGTGCCGATGGTCCTGGTCAACCTTATGGTCACGGCCGTCTGGCATTTCACTCGCTCCTGGCATTTCTCCGGCGCCGGGCTGTGGCGCTGGCTCGTCGGGGCGCTGCTGCTGGCGGGGCCGTACCTTTGGCTGGGGCGCGCCCTGGCGGGCGGCCGGCGGTTCGGGCCCCGAAGTTATCATTACGCCTCTTGAACCGGCATGCACCTTGGTTTCTTCATACTCATGCTCATCACGCTGGCTGGCGCCGCCGGCGCCATGGCCCTGCGCAATCTCGTCCACTGCGCCCTCTGCCTGGTCCTCGCGTTCGGCGGGTTGGCCGCCCTCTACCTGCAATTGGGCGCCGAGTTCATCGGCTTCGCCCAGGTCTTGGTTTACGTGGGAGCGGTGGCGGTCCTGATCGTGTTTGCCATTCTGCTCACGCGCAACTCGGAGACCCGGGTCGAGCGGCTCTCGGCCGCGAGCGTGCCGTTAGGGCTGGGCATCGCCGTGCTGGTGGCGGGGGCGCTCGGTGGCGCGGCCTGGTTCAGCGGGTTTGCCCCGGCCGCCGCCGCGGCCAGGCCGGTGGCGGGGGTCCGGTCGATCGGCGAGCGCTTGATGACGCAGTACGTGCTGCCGCTCGAGGTGCTCGGGTTGCTGCTCACCGCGGCGCTGATTGGCGCCGTAATCATTGCCCTGAAGGAACCGGGGGAGCCAGGATGACCACCCTCCAGCATTACCTATTGCTTTCCGCGATGCTGTTCGGCATCGGGCTGGCGGGGGCGTTGGTCCGCCGCAACGCGATCATTGTGCTGATCGGCATCGAGTTGATGCTCAACGCCGCCAACCTCAATTTCGTTGCGTTTTGGCGCTTCGGGCCGCACCCCGAGGCGGTCACGGGCCTGATGTTCGCCCTGTTCTCGATCGGCATCGCCGCCGCCGAGGCCGCCGTGGGCCTGGCGCTCATCATCGCGGTCTATCGGCACTACTCGAGCACGCATCTCGACAAGCTCGATTCCCTCAAAGGATGAACGCCGTCCCGTCGTGAAGCTATGTGGATTGTTGAGTACCTCTGGCTGATCCCGGTGCTGCCGCTTCTGGCGGCCGGCGTGATTGCCGTCACGCGGCAGCCGCACCGCTCGATGGCTTGCTTGCTAGCCATCGGCTCGATGGCGGCGGCCTTTGGCCTCTCGGTGGCCGCTTTCCTGGCCACGCTCGGGCATCCCGCGCACGCGGGAGCGTGGCGCATGGTCCGCACCTTCCCCTGGTGCCAAGTGGGCGAGGGATTCATCGAGTTCGGGTGGGTCCTGGACCCGCTGACGGCGGCCATGCTGGTGATGGTCACCTTCGTCGGCCTGCTTATCTTCGTCTATAGCAAGGGTTACATGGCGCACGACGGGAACATGACGCGGTTCTTTGGTTTTCTGGCCTTGTTCGCCGCGGCGATGCTGGGCCTGGTGATCGCCAACAATCTTCTCTTGCTGTTCATCTGCTGGGAATTGGTGGGTTTCGCCTCCTATGTCCTCATTGGGTTCTGGTATCACAAACCGAGCGCAGCCGCGGCCGCCAAGAAAGCCTTCATCACCACGCGGGTCGGGGACATGGGGTTCTTGATCGGCATCCTGTGGCTCTACTGCGAGACCGGCACGCTGGTGTTCTACGACGAGGCCGGCGGCGGTTGCCTCGAGGCCACGGCGGTTGCGCGATTGGCCGGGCAAAGCACACTCATCGGGCTGACGGTCGCCGGCGCCATCGCCCTGCTCATCTTCTGCGGCGCCATGGGCAAGTCGGGCCAGGTGCCGTTGCATGTGTGGCTGCCGGACGCGATGGAAGGCCCCACACCCGTGAGCGCGCTAATCCACGCCGCCACGATGGTGGCCGCGGGCGTGTTCCTGGTCGCGCGGGTATTTCCGTTGATGGCGGCACTGCCACCCGGGGCCGCGGGCGTTTCGGGCGCGCTCGAGGTCGTCACCTGGGTCGGCGCACTCACCGCCGCCTTCGCCGCGTGCATCGCCGTCGCGCAGACCGACATCAAACGGATTCTGGCTTACTCGACGGTCTCGCAATTGGGCTTCATGATGCTCGGGCTCGGCACTGGCGGGGTCGTGGTGGGGATGTTCCACCTGATTACTCACGCCTTCTTCAAAGCCCTCCTGTTCATGGGTGCCGGCTCGGTCATCCACGGGGTTCACGATGAGCAGGACATCCGGCGCATGGGTGGGCTGCGCAAGGCCATGCCGATCACGTTCGCCACCTACGCCGCCGGCATGATGGCGCTGGCGGGGGTGCCGGTCTTTTTCTCCGGCTTCTGGAGCAAGGACGCCATCCTCCATGCCGCTCACGCCTTTCCCAGCTCGCAAGGGCCGTTCTTCCTGGGCTTGTTCGGCGCTTTCCTTACGGCGTTCTACATGACCCGCCAGATGGCGTATGTCTTCTTCGGAACCTCCCGGGCTGGGTCGAGTGCAGCGGGTGCGGGCCACGCGGCGGACGCGCACCCCGCGGAACCTGCGGCCTCGGGACCGGCCTCCGCGCACGAGAGCCCCGCCCTCATGACCGTTCCGCTCGCAATCCTGGCCGTGTTCGCCGTGGGCCTGGGCTTCCTCGGCACCCCGGCATGGCCGTGGTTCCAGGAATACCTGGGTGGGCGCGCACTCGAGGGCGGCTGGCATGAATTGTTGAGCGGCGAATCGCTGCGGATCATGGCGTTCTCGACCGTCATCGTTGCCGCCGGCATCGGCCTGGGTTGGTGGCTCTACGGCCGCCGGCCCGTGACCCGGGCCGATGACCTCGATGCGCTCGAGCGCTTCCATCCCCGCGGCTTCGGGTTGCTGCGGAACAAGTTCCTCGTGGACGAATTCTACGAGGCCACCTTCGTGCGGTTCAACGCGCGCCTGGCCTGGTTGTCGGACCTGCTCGATCGCTGGTTGTGGGGCGGGGTCGTGCAGTTGGCCGGCTATGCCGTGGTCGGGTTGGCGTGGCTGAGCCGTTTCATCGACGAGTATGTGGTGAACCTGGGCTTCGACGCCGGGTGCCGGGGCATCACGAGCGGCGCGGGGGCCACCTCGCGCCTCCAGGATGGCCAGGTGCAAGGCTACCTGCGCGTGATCGGGCTGGGCCTGACGGTGCTGCTGCTGCTGCTGACCTGGGGGTGCGCATCATGAGTGAGGCCTTGCCGATCCTGAGCTGCGTGACGCTGGCGCCGCTGGCCGGGGGCTGTGTGGTCGCCGGCCTCGGCCCGCACCAAAAGGTCCTCGCCCGCCGGCTCGCGCTCGGCTTCGCGGGCCTGGTGCTGATCCTGGCCGCCGGCCTGTGGTGGGCATTCAAGCCCGAGGCCGCCGGACCCCAGTTCGTCGAACGGTGGGTCTGGATCCCCACCCTCCAGGTGGAATACTGCCTCGGACTGGACGGGCTGAGTCTGCTCATGGTGCTGCTGACCGCCGTGGTGACCCCCATGGCCCTGCTGGCCTCGCGGGGCATCGACGAACGCGTGCCGCTCTACCACGCCCTGGTCCTCTTTCTCGAAGCCGGGCTGCTCGGCACCTTCACCGCGCTGAATTTCTTTCATTGGTTTCTGTTCTGGGAACTGAGCCTGGTCCCCGCCTTCTTCCTGGTCCGGCTCTGGGGCGGACCGGATCGCGGCCCGGCGGCGACCCAATTCTTCGTCTATACGATGGTCGGGAGTGTGACGATGCTGCTGGGCTTCCTGGCGATCTTTCTGGGCGCCAAGGATTACCTCGGAACGAAGGTCTTCGATTTCATGACCCTCGCGGACCTCGGGCGCGACAATCGCTGGGCGGCCTATTTCCACGTGAACCTCGGCTGGTATTCGCTCACGGCCGAGCAACTGACCATGATCGTGTTCCTCGGGATTCTGCTCGGGTTCGCCGTGAAGGTGCCCATGATGCCCTTCCACACCTGGCTGCCGGCGACCTACGCCGTGGCGCCGGCGGGCGTGACGATGCTCCTCACGGGCCTGATGTCCAAGATGGGCGTGTACGGGTTTGTGCGCATCCTGGTGCCGCTGTTCCCCGAGCAGGTACGATTGCTCTTGACACCGCTGCTCTGGCTGGCGGTGGCCACGATTGTCTTCTCGGCCGCCGCCGCCTTCGCCCAGCGCGACCTCAAGCGGATGCTGGCCTATTCCTCGGTGAACCATCTCGGCTACTGCCTGCTGGGCCTGGTGGCGGCGGCCCGATTCACGGGCGCGGACGCCGGGCCGGCGGGTGACAAAGCGGCCGCGCTCAACGGGGTCTGGCTCCAGATGTTCAACCACGGCCTCACCGCCGCCACCCTGTTCGGTTTCGTCGGCTTCCTCGAGGCGCGCAGCGGCGGGCTGCGCGGGCTCGATGATTTCGGCGGCCTGCGCAAGGTCGCGCCGGTCTTCTGCGGGTTGATGGGGATCGCGTTGTTCGCCTCGCTCGGGCTGCCCGGGCTCAACGGGTTCGTCGGCGAATTCCTGATCTTCAAGGGCGTGTTCGGCCTGGCGGGATGGGCGGCGGTGGCGGCCACTTTGGGCCTGCTCTTCACCGCGATTTTTCTATTGACACTCCTGCAGCGCGTTTTCAACGGGCCCCTCGACGAGCGCTGGGCGGCGTTCGCCGACCTCAGCCGGCGCGAGCGCCTGATCGTCGTGCCGGCCACGATCCTGATGTTCGTGCTGGGCATCTGCCCGCAAATCCTGCTCGAGATCACCAATCCGGCCGTGCTCGAACTGGTCGAGCGGCTAAAGTCCTGAGCGCCCCGCCATGCTGGCCTGGACCATCTACCTCTCGTTCTTCGGCGTGGCGCTGTTGATGCTGCTGCCAGGGCTCAGCGCCAGGGGGGCCCGCGTGCTGGCGCTGCTGACGGCCAGCGGCGGCTTGCTCGTGGCGCTGGCGGGCGCCGTCCAGCACTCCCACGGGCCGTTCCCCGTCACGGTCGCCCGCGTCCCCTGGATTCAGGCCCTGGGCATCGACTATCACCTGGCGGTGGACGGCATCAGCCTCACGCTGCTGGTGCTCAATGGGCTGGCCGCCGTGGCCGGCATCCTCTTCTCGTGGAACATCGAAGTGCGCACCCGCGAGTTCTTCGCCTTCTACCTGGCGCTGATCGGCGGCGTGTACGGCGTCTTTCTGAGCTTCGACCTGTTCCTGCTGTTCGCGTTTTATGAAGTGGCCATCATCCCGAAGTATTTCCTGATCGCGATCTGGGGTTCGACCCGCAAGGAATACGGCGCGATGAAACTGGCGCTTTACTCGTTCGTCGGCAGCGCGATGGTCCTGGTGGGCCTGATCGCCGCCTACGTGGCCGCCGGCTCGCATGGCTTCGACCTGAACCAGATGTCGCAGTTCGTCTTCCCGGAGTCCTTTCAGTTCTGGGCGTTCCCGGTGGTTTTTGTCGGTTTCGCAATCCTGGCTGGGCTCTGGCCGTTCCACACCTGGGCGCCGACCGGCCACGTGGCGGCGCCGACCGCCGCCTCGATGCTGCTGGCGGGCGTGGTGATGAAACTCGGCGCCTACGGCGCGTTGCGTGTGGCCATGACGTTGTTCCCGGCGGGGTTGCGCGCGTGGCAGGGCAGCATCGCGGTGCTGGCGGTCATCGGCATCGTGTATGGCGCGATGGTGGCGCTGGTGCAGAAGGACTTCAAGTTTGTCATCGGCTACTCGAGCGTAAGCCACATGGGCTTTGTGCTCCTGGGGCTGATGACCCTCGAGGTCACCGGCCTGAGCGGCGCCGTGCTCCAGATGTTCTCGCACGGCATCATCGCCGGCCTGCTCTTCGGCGTCGTGGGCCGCATGGTTTATGATCGCACGCACACGCGCGAGTTGAGCGAGCTCGAGCCGATGAGCCTTGGCCAGGCGCTGCCTTTCGCCGGGGTCACGTTCGTCATCGCCGCGGTGGCCTCGATGGGGCTGCCGGGCTTCAGCGGATTCGTCGCTGAACTCTCGGTGCTCATCGGGGCATGGAAGGCCTTCCCGCCGCTGGCCTTGTGCGGCGGGTTAGGCATCGTGGTGGGTGTGGCCTACCTGCTGCGGGCGTTGCAGCGGGCCTTCTTTGCGGACCATCCCCCCTCGCCCGCCTCCGCACATCCCCTCGAGCCCATCTCGGTCCCGGAACGCATCGGCGCGATGCTGCTCATAGGCGTCTCGCTGCTCATCGGCCTCTACCCGCGCCTGCTGCTGGACCTGATCGTCCCAAGCTGGCAATCGCCCCTGTTCGCCCAGTTGCGGCGGGAGGCGGGGTTGTGAGCGGCCCCGTCGCAGGCTCCCGAAACCGATGTGCCCCACTGGCCACTCGATACCATGAGTAGCGGCAACTACGTGGAACTGCTCCAGCAGGCGGGCCCGGAGACCCTCGTGAGCGTCGCCGCCTTGGCGGTGCTCTTTGTCGATCTGGGGGTGATGCGCTCCGAGCCTGCCCGCAACCGCCGCCTCATCGCCGCCGCCGTCAGCGCGTTCGGGTGCCTGGCCGCCCTGCTCTGGACTTTCAACATGCCCCTGCCGCACGCCGTGGCGCCCGGCCTGCTAGTGGTGGACCCACTCACGCAACTCGTGAAGCAAGTGCTGCTGGTCCTGACCCTGTTCACCGCCGCAATCTCGCTCGACGCCGCGTTCACAGATCATGTGGGCGAATACTTCTCCCTGTTGCTGCTGGCGACGGTGGGCATGATGTTCCTGGTCAGCTCGGATGACATCCTCATGGTCTTCGTTTCCCTCGAGCTCACCAGCCTCTCGCTCTACATCCTGACGGCATTCAACAAGCGCAATCCGCGTTCCGCAGAGGCCGCGCTGAAGTACTTCCTCTTCGGTGGCATGGCGGCGGCTTTCACGCTGTTCGGCTTGAGCCTGCTCTACGGCCTCTCGGGCACGACGAGCCTGGCGGGGATTTCCGCCGGCTTGCGCGGCAAAGGCCTCGACCCTCTGCTGGCCGTGGCCCTCGTGATGACCGTGATCGGGTTCGGGTTCAAGATCGCCGCCGTTCCGTTTCATCTCTGGGCGCCCGACACTTACCAGGGCGCGCCCATCCCCGTGGCGGCGTTGATCGCCTCGGGCTCGAAGGTCGCCAGCTTCTTCATCTTCGCGAAGGTGATGATGGTGGGCTTCGCGGGTGTCGAAGGGAGCGGTTCCTGGGGCGCACTGGTGCCCGGATGGGTGCCCGTGCTGGCGGTAATGGCGGTCTTCTCGATGCTGCTTGGCAACCTCGGCGCGATCGCCCAGAGCAGCGTCCGCCGCTTGCTCGCCTATTCGGCGATCGCCCACGGCGGCTACATGCTGCTCGGCCTGCTGGCCGCCGGTCATGCGCCCACGCGCCACCAGGGCATCGCGGCGGTGGTCTATTACGCCGCCACTTACGGACTCACCACCGTCGGCGCTTTCGGCGTCGTCGCGGCCGTTGGGGGCGCGGGCGAACGCGACGGCCTGCGGGATTTCGCCGGGTTGAGCCGCCGGGCGCCGGCGCTTTCCCTGTGTTTGCTGGTCTTTATGCTGTCCTTGGCAGGCATCCCGCCGCTGGCCGGCTTCTTTGGCAAGTTCTACGTGTTCACCGCGGCGGCGGGGGCCCAACCGGCCCACCTTGGCCTGCTCTGGCTGGTGATCTTCGCCATCGCGATGAGCGCCGTCTCTCTCTACTACTACTTGCAGGTGCTCAAGCAGGTTTATGTGGCCGCCGCGGACGCCGACGCCCAACCCGTCAAAGCGTCACTGTCCGATCAGATCGCCTTGAGCCTGCTGGCGCTGGCGGTCCTGCTGCTGGGTGCGTTGCCGCAGCCGTTGTTGCTGGAACGACTCGAGGCCGCCGCCCGCCTGGTCGCTCCGTAGCCTCGCCCCACAATAGCATGATATTCATCTATCTATGAAACTCCATCGATCACGATCCCTGTTCGCGGCTTGCCTGATCCTCGCGGTGGCCGCCGTCGCGCGGAGCCTGGCCGCCGCGCCTCTCACCTACGAGGGCAAGTCCGGCCCGGGCAAAGGCAAGCACATCGTCTTCCTGGCCGGGGACGAGGAATACCGCTCCGAAGAAGGCCTGCCGATGCTGGCCCGGATCATGGCGGTGCGCCACGGCTTCACGTGCACGGTGCTGTTCTCGATCAACCCGGCCGACGGCACGATCGACCCCAACAACGTCCAGCACGTCCCCGGCCTCGAGGCGCTCGATCACGCCGACCTCTGTGTGATGCTCTGGCGCTTCCGCGAGCTGCCCGACGACCAGATGAAGCATTTCGTCGATTATTTCCTCGCCGGCAAACCGATCATCGGGCTGCGCACCTCGACTCACGCCTTCTCCTACGAGAAGAACAAGCAAAGTCCCTTCGTGAAATACGATTGGCGCAGCAAGGAGTGGCCCGGCGGGTTCGGCCAGCAAGTCCTCGGCGACACCTGGATCAGCCATCACGGCAATCACGGCAAGGAAAGCACCCGCGGCATCCCCAACCCGGCGGCGAAAGATCACCCCATCCTGAAGGGCGTTCAGGATGTCTGGGGACCGACCGACGTGTACGGGATCGTGCATCTCCCCGCCGACGCCACCGTGCTTATGCACGGCCAGGTCCTCGAGGGCATGGACCCGGCGGACAAACCCGTGGACGGCCCCAAGAACAACCCCATGATGCCCCTGGTCTGGGTGCGCGAATACAAGAATGAAACCGGCCGAACCAACCGCATCCTGACCACCACCATGGGGGCCTCGATGGACCTCCAGAGCGAAGACCTCCGGCGATTGCTCGTCAACGGCTGCTATTGGGCGCTCGGCTTGGCCGGCCAGATCGCGGCGCGCAGCGACGCCGCGATCGTTGGCGATTACAAACCCACCTACTTCGGCTTCGGCAAGTACACCAAAGGCGTCAAACCCTCTGACCACGCGCTGAAATAACGTCCGCTCTCGACATGCAAACCGACTGGTACAAGACCTTCTTTCAGGGTGTGGCGAACGACCTCTGGCGCAAGGCGATCAGCCCCGAGCAAACCCGCGCCGAGGCCGACTTCATCGAGGCTACTTTGGGCCACCGGTCGCGGTTACTGGACGTTCCGTGCGGCAACGGGCGCCTCGCCCTCGAGTTGGCGGCCCGGGGCTGCCGCCTGACCGGGCTGGACCTCTCGGGGGAGTTCATCGCCGAAGCCCGCGCCGCCTCGCAGCGAGCGGGTTTGCGCATCCAGTGGGTCCACGCCGACATGGTCACGCTGGCCGGACCGGCGCGCTTTCAGGGCGCCTATTGCTTCGGCAACAGCTTCGGTTACATGCCCCTCGCCGGCACTAGACGGTTTCTCCGCGGCCTGGCGCGCGCCCTCAAGCCGGGGGCAGGATTTGTGCTGGACTGCGGCGTTATCGCCGAGACACTGATCCCCAGTTTCCGGGAACGCGAGTGGTTCCAGGTGCAGGACATCCACTTCGCTATCGAGAACCGATACCTCGCCGACGTGAGCTGCCTCGAGACGGAATGCACGTTCATCAAAGACGGCAAGACCGAGAAGCACTCGTTCTGGCATTGGGTCTATACAGCGGGGGAGGTTCGGCGGATGCTCGAGGAGGCGGGATTCAAGGTGCTCCATCTTTACTCCTCACTCGATCGGCAGCCCTTCAAGCTCGGCGCCCAACGCCTCTTGTTGGTGGCGCAACGGTCGGGCCGCAGGCCAACTCCGAATTGAGCCGGCTTGGTTGGCTCCCGGCGACGGCCCTCGAACCGGGTTGTGTCAATGGACGAGGAGGCTCTCCCCTCGACTGACTCCCCGTCCACGCCAGTCCGGCTCGAATCCCCCCGTGCCCCGGTTGACAGAACGCCCGCGCCGTAGGACCGTTCCCCCTGACGGGGATTACCTGGTGATGATCCGGTAGAATCGTGCGCTAAGCGTTGCCGCCGCGGGATCGACGAACTCGACCATCCCCGTCGTGGTGCTCAGGGTCTGCACCGCGTCCCAATGCACGAGGTCCGCCGAAGCCTCGATGACGTACTGCGCCCCGACCGCCCCGGCGAAACTCAAGTGCAGACCCTCCTTGTCCCACCGCACGTCCTGGGTCTGGACGGGGGCCAACACTTGCAGATTCACGGGCGCGGCGGGCAACTGCGCCACCTCATAGCCGTTCTCGCTGGTGATCTCGAGCCGGCTCAGGCCGACCCCCCAGGCCGCCTGCCGCCCGGCGCCGGGCAGTACCCGGAAGGTGAGCGTGGCCAACGCGCCGTTCGCACCCGCCCAGGGCGTGGGACTGCTCATCGCGGCGGCCACCTGCCCTGCGGCGGCGCCACCCGCGGCCGTGTTCCAGATGCTGATCGCGTTCGCCGGCACGATTGCGCCAGCGTGCAGAGCGTTCGCCGAGGCCAACTCGAGCGCCGCCGCGGGGTAACTCAGCGTAAAGGCCGCGCCCGAGATCTTCGCGCCTACATTCCGCAGATTCACGACGATAGTCACCAGGTCCCCTGGCGCAACGGTGGGCCTATCCAGGCTCAACAGCCCGGCGGGCGTCGAGTCGGCTCCCTGCAGGCCGGGCCTGGGCGCGCGCGGGCCTGGCGCCACCGGACCAACCTGCGGCTGGGGATCCAGGCCCACGACGGCGCGCAACACCTTGATCACGTCCCCTGAATCCACAGCGGCGCTCTGGTTCAGGTCATTCCCGGCGACGTCCCAGGGCCGGACTGGATCCAGCGCCACCACCAACCGCTGAATCAAGGTGGCATCGCCGATGTCCAGCCGGTCGTTGCCGTTCACGTCTCCCACGAAACGCCGCGGCAGGATTCGCGCGCCGCCTCCGGCCACGTCGGTACCGAAAACGATCTGGTTGCCGACAGAGTCGGCCACGTCCAGCACCGTCACGCCAACGGTAGTCTCGGTGGGACCCGGCACGCTGCGAGCCCGGAGGCTCACTTCGGCCAGGAGGTTCGTGCCGGCTGGGATCGTCGTCGCCGGCAAAGACAGCGTCGCCCGGATCTGCCCCGGCGTGTCGTAGTTCACCTGCACGCTGGCAGAACCGATGTCGGCTTCCCAAGCCAGGTCGGGATCGGTGAACCATTGGGCATCGTACTTGATCAGGAACGTCAAACCGCCCACGTCGCCCTGGCTGACCAACTGCAGCGGCAGTGCGACCCGGCGGCCCTCCTGCTGGTCCGCCGCGCCCAGCACCGCGAGCGTCCGGCTCGCAGCCCACGTGACCACCACTTCCGCCGCGGCCTCGTTGCCCGCCACGTCGATCGCGATCACCCGGAAGTGATTGTCCCCGCGGTGCAGCCGGAGGCCGGGCACGCTGAAATGGCCGGCGGCGTCCAAGGTGAGCGCCGCGACAGCGCTGCCGTCCAACTCCCAACGCGCCGTTTGGACACCCGCATTATCCGTCGCGGTGCCGGACAGTGAAATCCGCTCATCCGCCGTCGCGCCCGCCATTGGCGACGTGATGGTGATCACCGGCGGCACCGTCTCCCGCGCGATGGAAAAACTCTGCAAACCATCCAGGTTGGCGGGGAAGCCCGGCGGCGTCCCAGCCCCGCCGGTGGTGATCATCAGCACGGCCGACTGGCCGATCTTGCCGGCCGTCTTGAGCGCCTGTTCGTAGCTCGGGCCGCGGCTGCTGTCCCACGCGCGAACCTGCACCGCCGCCACTTCCCCCGCTGTCACACTGGCAATGATCCGCGTCCCATGCGTGCCCACATTGACGTAACCGGCGGCCGGGCCAATGCGGAACGGCACGGCCGGTCCGATGGGGGCAAGCGCCTCCGCCGAAGGTCCGGCGTAGAGCTGCGCCAAGTAACCAGGGCCCGCCAGGCGCGTCGTCCCGTCGCTGTCGAACACCGGGGCGTCGATTGCGCCGAACGCATTGTTGAAGTTCACCGTGCCGCCGGCTTCGCCGCTGAAAACGGCCAGCACTGCTCCGTCGGTCGAGGCGCTGCCGCCGCTGTTGCTGACGGTGACGGTGTAGGTCCCCTGGCTGCCGGCCTGCACCGCCGGGAGCAGCAAGGTGGCGTCGTTCGCGCCGGCGATCGTCGCGCCATTAAGCCGCCATTCATAGCTCAAGGGAAGCGAGCCGGTCGCCGTGACGGTCAACGACACATCGGTCCCTGCGTTCACCACTTGAGATGCAGGCGCCGACGTAATCGTCGGGGCTACAGGCTTGTCAATCACCGTGAGGCTCACAGGAGTGCTAACGGCACTGCCGGCGACGTTCCGAACCCGCACCGAATAGAGCGCTGCATCGGTTCGTTGCACGGTCGCGATGATGAACGTGGGCTTGTTCGCGCCCGCGATCAGGAGGCCATTCCTTCGCCACTCGTACGAAAGTGGAGCCGTGCCGGTGGCTTCAACAGTGAATGTTGCCGTGCCCCCCAAGGGCGCCGTCTGGCTTGTGGGTTGCTTCGTGATCGCCGGAGCCACGGGGCGCGGGTTGACGGTCAACTTGACCGTGTCGCTCGCCGCCGTGCCCACCTCGTTAATCACTTTCACCGCGTAGTCACCCGCCTGACTCAGCGACACCTTCGGCAGCGTCAAGGTGCGATTCGTAGCGTCGGGAACTTCCTGACCATTGAAGGTCCATTGGTAGCTCAGCGGCGTCGTTCCGGTCGCAGAGATGCCGAATGCAGCGGTGGCACCTTCCAGTACGGTTTGGGCCAAGGGCTGGGAGGTGATCTTCGGAGCCGTCAATACGATGCTGTAGTTGGCGGTCACGATGTCAGAAGCGGCGGTTCCATTGTCGAACACGCGCGCCTTGACGGTAGTGGTACTTGATAGCTTGAAGGTTCCGGCATAGGTCGGCGAGGTAGCGGTGGGCTCGGAGCCATCCAGCGTGAGGTTGATCGTACCGTTGGGGACCGCCGTCACAATCGACACGTCGATGGAGTGATCGAAGCTTCCGCTATACGGTTGGATCGTGAGGGGTTGGGGCGTTTCGATGAGCGTAACCAACTGCTGGCCCGCTACACCCTGCAACTCCTGAACAGCGCCGGAGGGCCACTGTACCCGGAGGGTGTCAACTGTCGAGACACCGCCCAAGCCAATGTGAGCGTCAAGGCTCTGCGTGCCCCAACTGTCCCCGGCCCCGATCTCCCGCACCTGCCAGCGGGCCACGCCATCGGTAACGGTCTTTATCAGCAACCGGGCACCGATCGCGGAGCGGTTGGAGATCGTGCCGATGCATTTTACCTTGATCCAGTTGTTGCCATTGGGGACACCCTGGTACAGGAAGTTCCTGGGTGCGCGCCAATTCGCCACAAAGAGGTCGAGGAAGCCGTCGTTATTGTAGTCACCCCAAGCCACCCCGATAGCGTCCCCCACGTCGGTGACCGCAGCACCCGTAGTGATTCGCGTGAACGTGCCGTCGCCATTATTGTGGTAGAGCAAGTTCGGGCCGCTCAACCTCGCGACGCACAGATCAAGAAATCCATCGTTGTCATAATCACCCCAGATGCAGCCGTTTGAATCTCCCACGTTGCTAACGATCTCGCCCTGGGTGATCCGGGTGAAGGTGCCGTCGCCGTTGTTGTGGTAGAGGAAGTTGGGCCCCGCTCGATTCGCCACGAACAAGTCGAGGTTGCCATCGTTGTCGTAGTCGCCCCAGGCGCACCCGGCCGAATAGCCTCCATCGTTGACGATGCTGCCGGAAGTGATTTTCGTAAATGTCCCATTCCCGTTGTTGCGGTAGAGGAAGTTGTTTGGCCCACCATTGGCGGCGAACAGGTCAGGGTACCCATCGTTGTCGTAATCGCCCCAGGCACACGTCACCGAGTTGCCAACGTCGTTCACGATGTCACCGCTGGTGATCTTCGTGAACGTCCCATTCCCGTTGTTGTGATACAGGAAATTCTTGCCGGTGAGGTTCGCAACGAAGAGGTCCAAGAACCCATCCCTGTCGTAATCGGCCCAGGCGCACGCGATCGAATCACCACTGTCGTTGACCACGCTGCCCGTGGTCACTTTCGTGAAGGTGCCGTCGCCGATGCCATGGAACAGGAAGTTGTTTTGGCCAAGACGGTTTGCCACCAACAAGTCGAGCCTGCCGTCGTTGTCGTAGTCGGCCCAGGCGCTGCCGTGGGACACCATGCCGCCCCCGATCACGACTCCTGAGGTGACCGCCTCGAAGGTGCCGTTGCCTTTGTTACGGTAGAGGCGGTTGTTGCCGGAATAGCTCGTGACGAAAAGGTCCAGATTGCCATCGCCGTCATAATCTCCCCAGCTCCCGGCAACCCAACTGCCGCTGTCTTGTACGACTGGCCCCGTCGCGACCTTCGTGAGAACTCCGGGCACGTTTACGACGAGGATGGCCTCGGCGCTGAGCTTCTCGCCGGCCGGATTGGTTACGCGCACCCTGTAGGTCCCGGCTTGCTCCGGTTTGACGCTCGTTACCGCGAGTTCGGCTTGCGTGGCCCCTGGAACATCCGCGCCGTTGAATTGCCATTGGTAGGCTAGCGGTGGGGATCCGCCGGCGCTGACGGTAAACCTCGCGTTCGCACCGACACCCACGGTCTGGCTCTGGGGCTGCCCGGTGATCGTCGGTGCAGCCAGCGCCTTCCTGAAGGCAGCCTTGCGCAGTTCAGAGGCCGGAGCGCCATTGACAAAAACGCGAGCCAGGAGGGTCGCCGAGGCCTCTAGCGTGAAGGGGTTGGTGTAAAGGGTGGACGCAGGCGTTGGCTGGCCGCCGTCCAGGGAGTAATGGATCTCGCCACCCTCAATGCCCGTGGACAAAGTCACTTGGAGGGAATCCGTGAATGTTCCCCCTTGCGGCTGGACGGTCAGAAGCGGCTCGGCTTCCGTGACCGTAAGAGTTTGACCGGCGGCGACCGCGTGCAACTCCTGCATCACCCCGGAGGGCCATTCCACCTGCACGGTGTCAACTTGCGTCGCGTCGCCGAGCCCGAACTGCGCGAACAGACTCTCGCTGCCCCACGCGCCGCCTCCGGTGATCTGGCGGGTTTGCCAGCGAGCGATCCCGCCCGCCGTCGTCTTCACCCGGACCCGCGCGCCCATACCTCCGCGGTTCGAGATCGTCCCCACGCACTTGACCTTGAGCCACTTGTTCCCGTTGCCGTCGTTCTGGAACAACAGGTTCTTCCCGCCAAAATCAGACACGAACAAGTCCAGAAAGCCGTCGTGGTTGAAATCCCCCCACGCTATTCCGACCGAGCTCGCGCCGTCGTTAACTGCGCTCCCCTCCGTGATGCGCGTGAACGTGCCATCGCCGTTGTTGTGATAAAGGAAGTTGTTTTCGCCCTGCCAGTTCCCAACATACAAGTCAAGCCAACCGTCGTTGTCATAGTCCGCCCACGCACACCCGTTCGAGTCCCCGCCGTCGTTCACGATGCTGCCTGCCGTGACCTTCGTGAACGTGCCGTTCCCGTTGTTATGATAGAGCCAGTTGTTTCCCAGCCGGTTGGCCACGAAAAGATCAAGGTAACCGTCGTTGTCGTAATCACCCCAGGCACAAGCAACCGAAGCCCCGGAATCCGTCGCGATGGCGCCACTGGCGACCTGCGTGAAAGTCCCATTGCCGTTGTTATGATAGAGGTAGCTGCTTTGACCTCCGTTGGCAATGAACAGGTCGATGAAGCCGTCGTTATCGTAATCGCCCCAGGCACAGGTGATGGATGGGGCGTTTTCCGTCGAGAGGCCCGTCCCCGTCATCTTGGTGAACGTACCATTGCCGTTATTGTGGTACAAGACAGAAGGGTGCCAGGCGTTCGCTATCAGCAGATCCAGCTTCCCGTCGTTGTCGTAGTCCGCCCAGGCGGCGCCGTAGGCATCCCCAGGTGCCCGCTCGATGCCTGTTCCCTCGACCAGGCTGAAGGTGCCGTTGCCGTTATTCCGGTAAAGCCACGGATCCGAGCCGCTGTTCAGCACGAACAGATCTGGCCTGCCATCGTTGTCAAAGTCGCCCCAAATGCCCGCCGTGGAACTGGCCGGGTTTTCACCCAGTCCGCTGTTGGTGGCTTTGGTGAACGTGCCGTTCCCGTTGTTTCGGTACAGCGCGCTCCTCCCCCCTACGCTTGCCACAAAGAGGTCCAAGGCGCCGTCCCCGTCGAAGTCCGCCCACCCACACCCGTGCCAACTGCCCGGGTCGTTCACTATATCCCCTTCGGTAATCTTGGTGAATGCTCCCGAAGGCGCCTGGGCCAGGCTGCTATTCGCCAGCCAAATGAGAGCGACCAGTGCACACCCCAGCATCGAGAAGGAGCGAGTCCTTGTCTTCATAAACACACCTTTCTTGCCGTCCGCGTTACAATCCTGCTTCCTACAGTGGCGTTAATAGAACCAACGCTAATCGCCCGCCGCAGCAAGAAAAAGCGACCGAAGAGCGTTTTAAGCCCGTCTAATAAGCATGTGCAGCACGCATCCGCGTCAGCGCGTGACGCGGCGCTGAGTGCGTTCGGGTGGGATGGCGCAGTCCCAGGCCATGAATTCTCGGAGGACCGGCAGCCGAAGACCGAAGGCCAGCCTGGCCTAATAGCGCGGGGCCAGGCGCAGGGTGCGCAGGCCCCTTGTTCGGCGAATCAGCCACATGATGCCCCCGCTGTGTGTCGGGAGCAGATTCTCGTTCCCTGCTCACAACGCCGGTTCGCGGCGCCCCGGGCGCGGCTTTGGGAGTCAGTTCGATCTCGTAGCGCAGCACGTTGCGCATCTGGACGGGACGCGCTTGCGCAAGGCTTCGCGGCCGCGACGGATCGGCGGGCTCGGCCGGCTGGCGCAGGTCGGGGAAGGTCAGTTACACCCGCCGGCCGGCCGTGAGGATCGCCCACGCCCGCACCGCGCGTTGGCGTCGATCTGTGCCCGGCAACTCCCCCAGCTTGATCGAGATCGAGCTCGGCTTGAGGACTTCGTAAACCGTGAGCCGTTCCCGGCCGACATGCCGATTAGGAAATCGGCGACCTGTCCCGCCGTAGTCCCGCTGCCCCACTTTGGCGGGACGAAGGCGGATACAGCGGGTTTGGAAACCGGTTTGGAAACCTGCGCTACAAGCACGACAGCACGGCCGCCTTCGCCGTGTCGCAAACTTCCAAGTGGACTTCCAAGTCTGCTGTATCGCCGGCCTCCGAGCCTGCGGCCGAACCGAGGCAGTGAGATTTGAGCCGACTGACGTCGTCTGCGTCGGAGGCAGCATCCGCCTTCGTCCCGCCAAAGGGATCGATCGGTGCGGGACTTCGGCGGGACAAGTCGGACGTCAGTCCGATCATTCTCCCCCCACTCTCCCCATTTTCCCCTGTTACCGCGAGTGTTGTTTGTTCATCCTTTTCCGCAGTTATGCCCCTCACTTGGATTGCGAACCGCTTCGCGCCGCTCAACGGCCGGCTGCGCCCCTGCACCCGGAGGCGCCGAACGGCGTTTCCCGCGTCGTTGGTCCTCTGCGCGGCTTTTTTCCTGCGGCCCTCCGCCGTGGACGCGGCCCCGGCGCCCAGAAGCTTTCGCGCCGGCGTCTGCGCGATGGATATCAACCCCACGAACTTCCCTGTCCATGTCCTGGGCATGTTCACGGATCGCACCGCGGATACGGTGGCCGACCCGCTCTACGCCCGGTGCCTGGTGTTGGATAATGGCGCGGAGCGGATCGCCCTCGCCGTCGTGGACAGTTGCATGATGCCGCGCGACCTGATCGATCGGGCGAAGGAGCTCGTGCACGCCGAAACCGGCCTGCGCACAGATCGCATCCTGATCTCGGCCACGCACACGCACTCGGCGCCGTCGGCGATGGGCGGCCTTGGCACACCGCCGGACACCAACTACGCCGCCTTCCTCCCGGGCAGGATCGCCGATGGCATTGCGCGCGCCGTCCGCCGACTCGCCCCGGCGCGCATCGGTTGGACGGTAACGACCGACGCCGAGCACACCCACACCCGCCGCTGGATTTATCGCCCGGACAAGATGCTCAAGGACCCGTTCGGCGAGCTCAGCGTGCGCGCCAACATGCACCCGGGATACTTGAATCCGGATGTGATCGGACCCTCCGGCCCGTCGGACCCCGGCATCACGATCCTCTCGGTCCAGACCGCCGCCGGGCTCCCGGTGGCGCTCCTGGCCAACTACTCGATGCATTACTACGAATCGCCCATGCTCTCGGCGGACTACTACGGCAAATTCGCCGAGAAGATCGCGCGGCTCGTCGGGGCGGACCCGGCCGGGCCGTTTGTCGGGATCATGTCGCAGGGCACCAGCGGCGACCAGATGTGGATGGATTACGGGAGGCCCCAGATTTCCCCCGGCCTGGAGGCGTATTCGGAGGCGATCGCCAGAAAAGTGCATGCCGCCTATCAGACGATTCAATACCACGACTGGGTCCCCCTGGCGATGCGCGAGACCAAGCGGACCTTCAACTTCCGCCTGTGTAATGAGACGCGGCTGGCCTGGGCGCGGAAGCTCGTCGCCGAAATGCACGGCCGGCTGCCGCGCACGCTCCCCGAGGTCTATGCGTGCGAGCAGGGTTATTTGCGCGAGCGTCCGACCGCCGAAGTGAAGCTGCAGGCCATCCGCATCGGCGACGCCGGCATCGCGGCGTTTCCCAACGAGGTCTATGCCCTCACCGGCCTGAAGATCAAAGCGCAGAGCCCGTTGCAGCCCACGTTTAATATCGGTTTGGCCAACGGGGCCGAGGGTTACATCCCGCCGCCGGAACAGCACAGGCTCGGGGGCTACACGACCTGGGCGGCGCGCACCGCCGGGCTCGAGCCCGGGGCCGAGCCGAGCATGGTGGCGGAGCTGCTCAGATTGCTTGAGGAGGCCGCCGGCCGGCCACGACGCCGGCCCGCCGAACCGCCCGGGCCCTACACGCAGGCGGTGCTCGGCTCGAAGCCCGTTCATTTCTGGCGTTGGAACGGGTTCGACGGGCAGACACCCGCCGATGCGACCGGTGCGAGGTCGCGCGCGCGGTTCACGGACGGCGTCGTGTTCCATCTCGAGGGCCCAGACTCGCCAGCGTTCGGCGGGCCCGAGGGGGTCAACCGCGCGCCCCATTTCGCGGGTGGGCATTTCGAGGCGCTGCCCGGCGCCGGCTCGAAATCCCGAACGATCGAGCTGTGGTTCTGGAATGGGCTGCCGCATGACGCGCGCGGTCTGACCGGGGTCCTCTGGGCGCGCGAAGGCCAGCAGTTCATCGAAGGCCTTGGGATCGGAGGCACCAATGGGTACGGGGGCAGACTCGTTTACCTGCCGGCCGCGAACTCGAACCTCCCGCAGATCGCGGGCGGCACCACGCTCGGCGTGAAAACCTGGCACCACGTGGTCTTCGTGCGGCACGGAGACCGTGTTGCAGCCCATCTCGACGGCAATCTCCATCCCGACCTCGAGGGCGAGGTCCCGTTGACTGGGCCGCAGAATGACGCGGCCTGGCTGTTCGGCGGCACGCGCGATCGACGGGCCAACTTCGAGGGCAAGCTGGACGAACTCGCCCTCTATCGCCGGGCGCTATCCGCCGACGAGATCGCGGCCCACTACACGGCCTCGGGGATGACCAGGGCGCAGTGAGCGCATGGCACTATTTCGAGGCGCCAGCCGCAGGCGCCTGGTGTTTCAGGATCTCGTCGTACACCGCCACGAAACAGCGCGCCGCCGTGTTCCGGTTGGTCGAGCCGGCGTCGTCCTTCTTCAAGGCCGCCAGCTCGTCGAGGAAAGCGCCGGCCCCCGACCACACCGTCTGAACCAGGCCCGCGAAGCGGTCCTTCATCACGGGCGTCGCGCGCTCGCGGAACTTGAGCATGTCCTGCACCTGCGCGCGGCCGACGCCCGGGTTGCGCCAGGGACACGTCACCACACGGAATCCTTTCATGGCGAAATAGACGGCGCTCTGGTCGGCCCGTTCGTAATGCCAATCACAGATCATCACGTCCTTCGGGATGAGGTCGATCGCGCGATGGGTGCCGTTGATGGCGGCCTCCCACTCGCCGTAACCGGTGGCCTGGCCGTCGAGCAGCCGATCGCCCCAAATCCAGAGGGATCGGCCCTTCGCGGCCAGATGATCGCGAATCGCGCGAACCTCCCCGGCAAATAACTCGGCCGGGTCTTTGCCCCCGCAGCGCGGGCACTTGTCCATGGCAATGTAAAATACTTCGTCCATTCCCGCATGGAACGCGTCCGCCTCGAACGCATCACAGAGCTCATCCACGAGCGCGAACACCACCTCGTGCACCTTCGGATGCAACGGGCAATAACTTTTGCAGTAGAGTTTGTCCTCGTTGGGCCAGGCGTACTTCTCCGGCAGCTTCACCCAGGGCGTCTCGTCAAACTCGGGATGCGCGCGCAGCAAATTCCCCAGTGTGCCGGCCCAAGACTGGTGGCCGAGCAGGTTGATTTGCGGGATGAGGCGGATTCCCGGTGGCTTGCAAGCCGCCACCAATCGTCTTACGTCCTCCCGGCTGAGTGAGTCCCGGTCGCGCAGGTCGGGATGGCTCTCATATTGGTAACGGTAATCGACACGCAGCATCAGGGTGTTCACCTGGCGTGGCCCGAGCTCCTCCTGAATGAAGGTGATGAACGCGTCCAGTTGCCGAGCTGAAGGCGCGGCAAGCGTGAGCCCGCGAATCGGCAGCGCCTTGTCCAGGACGGATTGGGCCGGCGCGGCTGACGCGGCGCCGAAGGTGGCGAGCGTGAGAACGATGGACATCAAGGGATTGGAGTTCATGAGAATGATGGATCATCGCATGCACGGGATCGGTTGCCAAGCCGCATCCAGTGACAACACTCGCCCTCCTTGTCCCGCCGAGGCCTCTGGGCGAAGGCGGAACCCCGGCCCTCTCCCGTCCGACAGGAAATCCAGAAAGTAGGGATCGCGAAACACCAAGTCGGGCGTCAACTTGTCCTCGGCGCGCAGTTCTGCCAATTCCATCGCCGCCAGCTTGGCTGGCTTCCTGGAGAGAGCCGTGCGCTCGTACAACATGCCGTCAATCTTCTGGCGCAGCCTCCGCGCGCTCCATCCCTCGATACGGCACATCTCCGCGTAGAACCCGCGCTGCAGGTGCCGCTTCAAGGGCAGCAATTCGACGAAATGGCTCCA
>Ga0233425_10002937_pt1 | contig 32196 bp, 29 predicted proteins | sample Watercolumn_Towu_2_FD_181712 | JGI IMG/M metagenome (GOLD analysis project Ga0233425, IMG submission 181712) | Freshwater microbial communities from Lake Towuti, South Sulawesi, Indonesia - Watercolumn_Towuti2014_140_MG | ecosystem: Environmental > Aquatic > Freshwater > Lake | place... | reverse complement strand
GGCTTGCAAGCCCCATGCACTTGCAGTAGACTCAACCTTAACAAATTGCTCCACCTTAAGCTAACCCGTTTTCAATTCTAAAGAGTCTTATCCACCTCATAGTTTCCGTGGATTAGACCTTGAACAAGCCTTTACAAGAAATACGGATGGCGCAGATTGCCCGATGTCGCGTTGTTATCCCATTGAAGAATTTGTCGAATTATGCAGACGGGCAGGTTTCGATTGCCAATTTCTTGGTGGGTATCTGACGGAAAATGAGCTTGCTTCGCTCAGGTTGTATCTGAAGCCAGCTTTAAACGATAAACGTCTTGGCGATTCGCATAAGCGATACCTTCGCTCGTTGGAGTATGATAAAATTTCTTTGCCAAAATTTCAGGGACTTTATGCTGGCGTTTCTGGCGTCTACCGACTTGAAAAACGGTAATCCAGTTTTATCTTTGAGTATCTTGTTTTGACTTCGGCTCGCTGTCCCTGACCGAAGCCATCAGTGATATATATATTTTTTTTACAAGGAAAAGTCATGAATTTGCAGGATAAACGTATTGCACTAATCGGCGGTGCAGGATTGGTTGGCTCGCATATCGTGGATCAATTGCTTGCTGAGCCGGTGTCTGAAATCATCGTCTTCGACAACTTCATGCGCGGTACGCGTGCCAACCTCGCTGGGGCAATGGAGGATTCTCGCGTGAAGGTGGTGGATGCCTCGATGACAGACCGCGCTGCTCTCCAGAAATCTATGAAGGATGTGGATGGTGTTTTTCATCTTGCCTCTCTCTGGCTGGGCGAATGTGTCAACGAGCCGCGCCGTGCTTGGGAGGAAAATGTCCTTGGCAGTTGGAATATCATCGAAGCCTGCCTTGTGGCGGGCGTGAAACGCGTGGTATATTCCTCTTCGGCTTCGGTCTACGGTAATGCCCTGTTCACTCCCATGACCGAAGAACATCCCTTCAACAACCGCACCACCTATGGCGCGACAAAAATTGCCAATGAGCAGATGTTTCGCGCCATGTACGAGCAGCATAAACTCCCGTATATTGGCAACCGTTACATGAATATCTACGGTCCGCGCATGGATTACGAAGGCACTTACGTAAGCGTGATCATGAAGGCGCTTGACCGCATCTTTGCCGGCCAGCCGCCTGTCATTTTTGGCGACGGTTCCCAAATGTACGATTTCATTTACGTTAAGGATGTTGCCGAAGCGAATATTCTCGGCATGAAGGCGGAGTGTGCAGATGAGTTCTTCAATATCGGCATGGGGATTGGAACCACCATCAACGAACTGGTGGACATGCTTCTTGAACTCACCAACTCCAACCTGAGACCGGAATATCATCCGCAGGCTCAAAGTTTTGTCACACACCGCATTGGCAGTACTGAAAAGGCGCAGGAACTGATCGGTTTCAAGGCGCATACCCCCCTCCTTGAAGGATTGCGCGAGGTGGTGGAATGGCGCAAGAATTGTATGACAGGAAGTCAATCATGAAAATTCCGATTACCAAGCCCTATTTCGACGATGAGGAAAAACAACTGGTTTGGGGCGCACTTGATCGTGGTTGGGTTGTGCAAGGTCCCAACGTGGCTGAATTCGAGCGAAAGTTCGCAGAATACAGCGGTGTGACTTTTGGGATGGCAACCACTTCATGTACCACAGCCCTGCACCTCTCCCTGATTGCGTTGGGAATTGGCGACGGCGATGAGGTGATTGTCCCCGCCTTTTCCTTTGTCGCTACAGCAAATTCGGTGGAGTACCAGTCTGCCAAACCTGTCTTTGTGGATATTGACCTCCGTACCTTCAATATGGATGTTTCCCAACTGGAGGAAAAGATTACACCACGCACGAAGGCGATCATGCCGGTTGCCCTCTTTGGACTGAGCGCCGATATGAACCCCATCCTGGAATTGGCGCGCAAACACAATCTCAAGGTCATCGAAGACGCCGCCTGTGGCATCGGCGCATGGTATCACGGGAGACATGCCGGCACGATGTCGGATTTTGGCGCGGTCAGTTTCCATCCGCGCAAAGCCATCACCACCGGGGAAGGCGGTATGGTGTTAACTTCCAACCCGGAATGGGCGGCCCTCATTCGCTCCCTGCGCGACCACGGTGCCACCACCAGCGACTTGCAACGTCACACGCAGCAGCGTAGTTTTCTCCTGCCAGATTACCCCCGCGTGGGCTATAACTATCGCATGACCGACGTGCAGGGCGCCATAGGTGTGGCTCAGATGGGCAAGTTGGAGTACATTCTCGATCGACGGCGCGAACTTGCCCGCTATTACGACCAAGCTTTGGGCGGCACTCCGCAACTCTGCACGCCACATACTCCGGACGGTTATTTGCATGGATACCAATCCTACGTCTGTCTATTCGTCCCGGAAAAGCCGACCATGGATAACGTCGACCTCCTACATGAGATGCGTAATAACTTGATGGCTGCCCTCGAAGATCAGGGCATTGCCACCCGTCAGGGGACGCAAGCCATTCATATCCAGGAGTTCTATCGACGGAAATACGGTTATCAACCGTCAGACTACCCCCGTACCTATATCGCAGATCGCCTCACCCTTGCCCTTCCTCTTTATCCACAGATGACAACCGAGGAGCAGGCTTATGTGGTGGAAAACCTCAAACAGGAGTTGAGCCGTCTATAGGCTAAATCATCATGTGCGGTATTGCAGGTATTTTCAATCTCAATGGCGAGCCCGTTTCTCAGGTAATCCTCCGTAAAATGGGCGATGCGATTGCCCATCGCGGACCCGATGGGGAGGGCTTTTATACTGACAGTTTTATAGGCTTTGCTCACCGTCGTCTGGCAATTATTGACCTTTCACCTGCCGCCCGTCAGCCCATGATGACTCCTGATGGGCAGTATGTGCTGGTCTTCAATGGCGAAATCTATAACTTTCAGGAATTGCGGCTGGAGTTGGAGGCGCAGGGAGTTGCCTTCCGTTCCCGCTCCGACAGCGAGGTGGTTTTACACGCCTATGCAGTTTGGGGTGAAGCCTGCTTGCAGCGTTTCAACGGCATGTTTGCCTTCTCCGTTTGGGACCGCAAACGCCAGGAATTGTTTTTGGCGCGCGATCGCTATGGAATTAAGCCGCTTTACTACACCCTCAAAGGCTCCTCTTTCTTGTTTGCCTCCGAAATAAAGAGCCTGCTTGCCCACCCCGCGTGCGGTGTGCAACTTGACCGTGAAGCTCTGGTCGAGTACTTTACCTTTCAAAACATATTCACAGACCGAACCCTGTTCTCTGGTGTGCGCTTGTTGCCAGCAGCATCCTTCATGCGGATTCCGCTTGCGACGGGATCGCTTCCCACTGCCGTTCAATGGTGGGATTATTCCTTTGCCGAACCAGAGAAGGCACGGGATGAGAACGAATATGCCGAGGAGTTGGACCGTTTGTTGCGGCAGGCAGTCAGCCGCCAACTGATCAGCGACGTGGATGTGGGCGCTTACCTCAGCGGTGGCATGGATTCTGGCACGATTACCGCCATTGCCTCCGAGCAACTGCCCTATATCAAATCCTTCACCTGTGGTTTCGACCTGACCGGTGTCACCGGTGACGAACTGCTCTTTGATGAACGCCTGAAATCCGAGCGCATGTCGCACCATGTCAAGAGTGAGCAGTATGAAATGGTGTTGAAGTCCGGCGACATGGAACGCATCATGCCGTTTCTGAGTTACCACCTCGATGAGCCTCGGCTGGGACAGTCGTATCCCAATGCCTATATTGCCCGGCTGGCAGGTAAGTTTGTCAAGGTTATCCTTTCTGGCACCGGCGGCGATGAGCTGTTTGGCGGTTATCCGTGGCGTTATTATCATTCTGCCTATAGCGCCACCTTCGATGAATATATAGACAAGTATTATGCCTACTGGCAGAGGTTGATTCCCAACTCGGTCTTGCAGCCGCTCTTCGCGCCGATCTGGTCGGACGTCAAACATGTTTGGACCCGTGACATCTTCGCCGGGGTTTTATCTGCCCGCCGCCGCGAGCATGGCGAGCGCATGAAGCCCGAGGATTACATCAATCATTCCCTTTACTTCGAAGCGAAGACGTTTTTGCACGGCTTGTTTGTGGTGGAGGATAAACTAAGCATGGCGTATGGCTTGGAGACGCGCGTGCCTTTTATGGATAACGACCTGGTGGATTTTGCCATGCGCCTGCCGGTACGCTTGAAAGTGGCAAACTTTGACAACATTATCCGCGTCAACGAAAACGAGCCTGGACATAAAGGTGAAAAATATTACCAGCGCACCAGCGATGGCAAAGCCCTGCTGCGCCGGGTGATGAAAAAATACATCCCCCAGGATGTCATTCAGGCGCCAAAGCAGGGTTTTTCTGCGCCGGATGCAACCTGGTTCCGCGGCGAAAGCAGGGAATATGTCGAACAGGAAATTCTTAATTCGCGGGCGCATCTGTATCAATATCTGGACGGGAAGGTGATTTCGGAGTTGGTGCAGGAGCATCTTGCTGGCAAACAAAACCGCCGCCTCTTGATTTGGTCGTTGATTAGTTTCGAATGGTGGCTAAAGAAGTATCTAGGCTAAAGTCAATGAGTAATCAACATGTACTTGTCACCGGTGCGACAGGTTTTATCGGACAGCATCTCGTTCGTTTCCTGGCGCAACAACCTGATATCCATGTATGGGGTGTTTCTAGAAACGGCGGACAGGTGGGGGCGGTGCAAGTGGACAGCCTCGACCTGTCCTCCAAGCCGTCTGTGGAAGCGTGGAGAGAACATAAGCCATCGTTTAGCGCCATTTTTCACCTTGCTGCCGAGTTGCCAAAGACCTTTCAGGGCAATCAGGCGAAAACATCCTTTTTATCCAATATCTTGATGGTTCAGAATGTATTATCGCTAGCAGAGAAGGAAAGAACAATAGTCGTGTATGCTTCTAGCAGTTCAGTCTATGGTGATACGTCTACCCTGCCCTTGTCTGAAGATTTAATCGTTGAGCCAGACAATCATTATTCTCTTGGAAAATACGTTGGAGAGTTCATTTGTGCATTGGAAGGACGGGAGCAAGGTTTTCCAGCAATATCTTTGAGGATTTCTGCGCCATATGGACCTTGGCAGCGAGCGCATACAGTTATCAATATTTTTTTGGAGTCGGTTTTGAATTCAAGGGATTTAATATTATATGGCAGCGGATTGCGCGCACAGGATTTTACATATGTGGATGATGTGGTTCAAGCGATGTGGCTGGCATCAAAACAGAAAAAATCGGGCGTTTATAACATTGCCAGTGGTCAGTCGGTTACGATGAAAACTTTGGCCGAAATGGTACTGGCTTTGACACCGGATAACGCGTCCCGTGTCCAGTTTTCGGGAAAGCCAGACCCGCAGGAAAATTACCGTGGTGTATTCTCCATTGAGAAGGCTCAGCGCGAACTAGGGTACAATCCGCGAACCCTGTTAGAAAAAGGCTTGCAAAACTGCCTGCTGGTGTGCAAGGAAAGCAGTTAATGCGAATTGGACTTATATCTGATGTGCATGGCAACATCTTTGCGCTTGAAGCAGTATTGGAGGTGTTGAAACACGAACCGATTGACGAGATTCTCTTTGCAGGCGATTTTGTTGGTTATTATCCATTTGTAAATGAAGTGATAGACCGATTACGGACCGAAAAAGTTATTGCTGTGTTGGGGAACCATGATCGTTATCTCCTGGATCCAAAAAGGATCTCTACGGAGAAATGGCAAGCCTATTGTCTGGAAGGTGCTGCCCATGTCATAAGTTCTGATAATCTAGCTTGGTTGAAACAATTACCTGAGCGGAGAGAGGTAAATTTAGATGACTTGAGAATAATTTTATGTCATGGGAGCCCTTGGGCTTTTGATGAGTATATATTCCCAAATTCCGGACAATGGGAGCGGTTTTCTGAGTTGGATGCTGATGTGGTCGTGCTAGGCCACTCACATATTCCCTTTGCTAAAGACGTGAATCGTCTTCAAATTATTAGTCCTGGTTCATGTGGACAGCCTCGCGATTATAAGCCTGGGGCATGTTATGCGGTGCTTGAAACAGAAAATCGCAAAGTGATGTTGTACCGCGAGTCGTATGATATTCAACGCTTAGTCAAAATACTTGTCGACAGAAAATTTCCTCTTGCTCTTATCCATATCCTGACTCGAGAAAACAACAGTTGAATAAGGAGTGCGCTAATGCAAAGAAATAACGATCATATTGAGAAAAAAATCATTCAGTCCAATATTGACTACCATACCAAGCTGGCTGCTATGTATGATGAAACGCAGCCTCACTACTTACCGGAAAACCAGGTTCGTGTTGAGACAATCATTGCGGACCTGGCTGAAAAATCCGGAGGCGGCAGCCTCTTGGATTTAGGATGTGGTACAGGGTTCATTATCAATATTGCTAAAAAATATTTCAAGAAGGTGGTTGGCGTAGATATTACTCAGCCCATGCTTGATCTTGTAGATAAATCCGGCGGAAATGTCGAAGTGTTTTTAGCGCAAACAGAAGACCTTTTCTTTCTTCAAGACGGTACATTTGATGTTTGCACTGGCTATTCATTCCTTCATCATCTGTTTGATCTAGCCCCTACTTTGCGGGAGGCTTATCGTTGTCTGCGCCCTGGTGGTTATTTCTATGCTGACCAGGACCCAAACCTGTATTACTGGCAATTGATGCATAGTTTGCAAGGACGTTCGGATATGTCTGGATTTGTTGCGCGTGAGTATCACTCAGTAGTTGACTGTTTTGAAGAATTTAAGGATGGTAATCTTGATGAGGAAACCATTCAATTTGCCGAATACCAGAAGGTTGAACGCGGAGGCTTGGATCCAGAACTTGTTGCATCGCTCTTGAAAGAGGTTGGCTTTGCAGACGCCCGGTTCCGTTTGGAATGGTTCCTGGGACAAGGAAAAATTTTGCGACAACAGTCTGCTTCTGATGTAAGTATTATCGAATCCTTCCTGCGCGAAGCTTTGCCCGCAACAAATTCTTATTTCAAGTATGTTGCATTTTTTGCGCAAAAGTAGGCATAATGACTGAGAAAATTTCTGTATTAGTGACAGGCGTTGGTGGCGGTGGGCATGGTCATGAAATCGTAAAGGCTTTACGGTTGGCGGAACGTTACCATATTGTTGGCGTCGACATGAACAAGACGAGTCTGGGATTGTTTGATGTTGATGAGGCCTATACGGTGCCGTCGGCCGCGCACACCGATTATCTGCCGACCATAATGGATATTTGTCAGCAGAAGAACGTCAAAGTGTTGTTCCATGGGTCGGAGCCGGAACTGAAAGTATTCTCTAGGGAGCGAGAGCAGATTGTTGCGGCAGGTATCCTGTTGCCAATTAATACTGCCGACATTATTGGCATTGGCATGGATAAATGGCGAACCATGACCTATCTGCGTGAACATGGCTTTGACACGCCCTTGACAATGCTTGTGGCGTCAGAGCAGGAAATTCCAAGTGAATTTCCCTTACCGGCTGTCATCAAACCTGCGGTAGGTGGAGGCGGCTCCAACAACGTTTACCTTGTCCAGGAATTGGAAGAATTGAGGTTTGCCTGCCGCCTGTTGGTGCGACAAGGTTTGAAGGTGGTGTTGCAGGAATATGTGGGCACTCCGGATGATGAATATACGGTTGGTGTCTTGCACACGTTGGATGGCGAGTTGGTAGGGTCGATCGCATTGCGCAGGCACATCCTAAGCGGGCTTTCGAATCGGATAAAGGCTCCGAACCGTACTGGTCGGGAGGAGTTATCTTCGGTACTTGCTATTTCTTCGGGCGTGTCTCAAGGGGAGATCGGAGAATTTTTGGAAGTGCGGCAGCAATGTGAAAAAATTGCCACAATGTTAGGGTCGAGGGGACCGTTGAATATTCAATGCCGCTATGTAGGGAATACACTTTATCCCTTTGAGATTAATCCGCGTTTTTCTGGAACAACGTATATCCGCGCTTTAATGGGATTTAATGAGCCTGATTTAATGGTTCGGCACCATTTATCGGGAGAGGCAATATCTCGACCCGTTTCTTACCGCTTTGGCCATGTAGTGCGTGGTCTTAGAGAGCACCGGGTTGACCAGACATCAGAATTGTCCGTTTCTTATTGGCATTTGGGATAACCTATCTTAATGGTATCGCGTTTTTCTATTGTCCTTTGTATGACTTTGAAAATGGCTGTTTCATAAGTTCCTGTAATGAGAATTCGAGTATGTTTCTATGTTGATGCCCCATAGCGAAATTGTTCTAACTTTTGATGTTGATTGGGCGCCGGACTTTATCCTTAACCACGTAGCCGGTTTTCTCATTGAGAGGAATGTAAAATCCACTTGGTTTATCACACACCCTAGCCCCGCCGTTGAACGATTGCGGCAATATCCGCATTTGTTTGAACTGGGCATTCACCCCAATTTTAAACCTGCATCCACGCATGGCAATGACCCGCAGGAAGTCATTGACTATTGCCTATCTCTCGTACCAAATGCAAAAAGCGTGCGTACACATTCGTTGTTTCAATCTTCCCCCATACTAGACTTGCTTATCGGGAGTACTTCCTGCTCTCATGATGTCTCATTGTTTTTGCCGCGAACACCATGTTTGCGCCCCGTGGAATACATACGCGGCGGAAAAAAGTTGATTCGAATCCCGTATGTGTGGGAGGATGATTTTGAAATGGACCATCCAGCGCCCTTTTGGCATATTGGGCAATTGTTGACGATCGGGGATGGGCTGAAAGTGCTGAATTTTCATCCCATCCACATTTACCTCAATTCAGAAACTCTTGATAACTATACCTCGCTCCTGCGACATGACATCAAATATGGAGAATTGACCGAATCTATCGCGGAGCCATTTGTTCACCATGGTACTGGGACCAAAACAATGTTTCTGGAAGTACTTGATTATTTGCAAGATATTCAGCGTGACGCCTATTTTATTTCCGAACTCGATTACAGAGGCATGCCGTGAAGTTTATCGCTTTGGCAGGAGACCATGTTCTTTGCAATTCCATTCAATTCTGTGTAAAATAACCGAGCAGGAAGATTGTACAGGCTTTGAACGGGTCAAGTAAAGGTGATAAGGCATAACCATTTTGCTTTTTTTTAGGAGTTATAAATATGGATTTACAAACCATCGCACAAATTATCCCTGTTGATGTCCCCAGTAATGCGGAATTCGAAACGCTTGGCACTATCAAAGAAACGACGCCAAACCTTCTGGCGTTTTTGGAAAGTGAAAAGTTCCTGCCTGGTTTTCTGGAAAATCCGCATATTGTCGCCGTAATTACAACCCCTGCTTTGGCATCTATGTTGCCGTCAAAATATGGGATTGCAACATCCAATTCGCCTCGCAAAGCGTTCCTGACTTTGCATAATCAGCTTGTAAAGTCAGATTTTTATTGGAAGGATTTCCCCAACGAGATTTCTGCGGATGCTGTGATCCACCCCAACGCCTACATCGCGCCTCGTAATGTGCGCATTGGACGGGGAACGGTTATCGAACCCAATGTGACTATCCTCGAACGGACAATAATTGAAGAAGACGTCACCTTGCGCGCTGGTTGCATAATAGGCTCACAGGGATTCTATTTTAGTCGAATTGACGGCGGTATCATGGGCATCGCTCACGCCGGCGGCGTTGTCATTCACAACAGGGTCGAGATACAGGCAAATACTGTTGTTTGCAGTGCTGTATTCCATGAACCCACAGAAATAGGAGAGGATACCAAGATTGATAACCTTGTGCATGTTGCCCACAATGTAAAAATTGGAAAGCGATGTCTCATTGTTGCCCACGCAATGCTCGGAGGCAATGCGAGAATTGGCGATGATGTTTGGATTGGACCAAATGCGTCTATTTCCAATGAAATATCCATCGGCAACGGGGCGTTTATCACGCTTGGCTCTGTTGTGACCCGCGACGTGCCCCCCGGCCACCATGTAACTGGAAATTTTGCGATCGAACATGAAAAATTCCTTGCCTTTCTAAAAACGATCCGATAGTTACAGGCGTTTTCAGGTATTCTCTGCCGATTTTGAGGATTACTGATGTTGCAATACAAAGTTCATGTTGAGAGACCACCTCTGGCAATCACATGTATATGCCGCCCAAATAAAGGGCGGTAAAATTTTGACCTTCGATTTTAATACTAAAAAGTAAGTAACGCGCCGCTTTGCGTGTTTAAGGAGATAAAACTATGAGTAACAATAATGAAAGTTATCGCGAAGACCTGGATCACTATGCCGACAAATATCTACATCCAAACGCAGCCCGTACAGTAGACCAACGTTGTGTTTCCATCTTGGCGGATAGAATTATACCGATATTGGACGGTCCGAATGTCCTGGAAATGGGTTATGGCGACGGGGTTTGGACCAATGGTCTAATTCAACGCTTCGAAAAAAGCTTTGTTGTGGATGCTTCGGCTCAATTATTGAAAGTCGCCTCGTCCATTTATGGCGATAAATTGACGATGTACCAGTCATATTTCGAAGAATTTCATTCCCCCATCTTGTTCGATAGCGTTATTTGTACGTATGTGTTGGAACATGTGGTGGATCCGGTGGTAGTACTTCGTCAGTGCCGGAATTGGCTGAAGCCGCATGGCATGTTGTGCGTGGCAGTTCCCAATGCTACCAGTCTGCATCGCCGTCTGGGTGTGCGGATGGGATTGCAGAAAGACGTCCATGAATTGAATGACATGGATGTAAAGATTGGTCACCGCAGGATTTATGATGGTCCCATGCTCGAAGCGGATTTGGCATCTGCAGGCTTTCGAGTCGACCTCAGGCTGACAACGATGTGCAAACCCCTGCCCAATGCCATATTGGCGCCATTGAATGATGCTCAACTCGAAGGACTCTTTGATCTGGGTGATGAATTGCCTGAAGATCAGCGCAGCATTTTGGCATATACATGTCGTCCAGCGTGAAATGTTATACCCATCACGGTCACGAATTGCGTTTTTTCTACGGGAAGCACAATTCCCTGGCGCCGCCCACCAGGGCAGGGGTGTGACCGGGGTATTATATAAATGGCATTCTTGAATGTCTTAAATAGTATGCTTTATCGGTAATTCGAAAAAAAGTCCCGAAGGTTGCCGTCAGGCGCTCGAGTTGTTCGCAATAAACCTTCGGGACGGCGCTTATATATTACTTCCGATAAAGTCTGGTCTTGGTATTTTGCTTTCTAAAACTCGTAGTCTGGCGAAGGAAAAACGTGTAATTCACCCCAAAACTTGAGCGGTGGCGTTGAATAAGATGGACTACCGGGCAGAAGGAGTGCAAAGTGGCAAGAACCAGAAGCCCATTCTCAAGGCAAAATCGATCAGCAAGTGACAGGTTAAGCTTTAAATTAGGAGAGAAGTATGAAACCAATAAGATATTTGATATACCTGGTCCTGTTGCTGGCGACTCCTCTATTTTTTTTTGTTGCCTTCGCTTGCGCCTTCCTTGTTAGGGTAACAGGCAATCGGATGACAACAAAACCGAGATTAGTCTGGGGCAGCACCCCCATTATTAATAACTCGTATTGGTCGAGAGGTATGCTGGAAGCTGGCTTTATCTCAGAGACTTTTACTACGCATTTCTACTCAGTTCATCAGCGTTCGGATTGGGACAGAGTTCTTTCAGAAGAATATAAATGGGCGCATCCACGTATAAAGCCGTTTATCGCTTTTTTACACGCGTTGTTTCGATATGACATCTTTTTTATTTCGTTTAACGGTTTTTTTGTTGGCAATACGTCTATGCGCTATTGGCAAGCCCAATTACTGAAGTTGGCGAATAAGAAAATTGTGGTCATTCCCTACGGCTCAGATGCTTACGTTTATCGCCGACTGCGCTCTACCGGCACAATCCATGGGCTTCTTATGTCCTATCCCGCAGAGGCTAAAAGACAAACAGAAATTTCCAGGGATGTAGATTACTGGTGTCGGCACGCTGATGTTGTCATACCCGGAATCATGGGGCTGGATGGCCTTGGACGTTGGGATGCTCTGATGTTAAGCGCGCTTTCCATTGATTTGAGGCTTTGGAATGCGTCCAAGAAGTGGAGTCCTGCCGATGGAAGAGGACAAACAGTGATTGTGGTTCATGCGCCAAATCATCGTGGGATTAAAGGCACTGAATTTGTGATTGACGCCGTGCAGAAACTGCAGGCAGAAGGCTTGCGGATCGAACTGCGCCTGTTGGAAAACCTCCAGAACCACGAAGTGCGTAGAATACTTGGTGAAGAGGCGGATATCTTGGTGGAACAGTTGATAGGCACTGGACACGGACTCAATGCTATCGAAGGTATGGCTTCTGGGCTTCCCACAATTTCTAATCTCGAAGATGATGCATACATGACCCCATTACGTCGCTGGTCTTACTTTAGCGAGTGCCCGCTTGTTTCTGCCACTCCGGAAAACCTGGTTGAGGTGCTAAGAAAGTTGGTAACCCGGCCTGAATTACGCCATGAATTGGGCAGGGCAGGCCGTGCCTATGTGGAAAAGTATCACGGTTTGGACTCTTCGCAATACTTGTTCACTAATGTGATTGATTATTTGTACGGCAGAAAGGACTCCTTGATAAACCTCTATCACCCCTTATTGGGAGAGTACCCCAACAGGTCGCCCAAGATACAGCATCCATTATTCAACAATAGGATTATAAACTGATGGTACTTCGTAGACTGGCAAAGGATTCGGCTGTTTATGGCGGAGCCGACCTTGCGACGAAGGTCTTGTCCTTCTTCCTCTTCCCGCTCATTGCCGCAGCGCTTTCACCGAAAGCATTCGGCGCCCTTGAATTGATTGGCACAACTACATCCTTGTTAAGCCTTGTCGTGAACTGTGGACTAAACAACGCGGTTCAGCGTTTCTATTGGGATATAGAAACAACCCCGGAGATGCAGCCTGTAATTGTGACATCTGGTTTGTATGCCCAACTGGTTTTTGGTACCTTGGCGGTGATAGCGGGTCTTGTCGCTGTGCCTTTTGTGTTGCCATGGATGCGGTCTGAGGAATGGCCATTGACCTGGGTTGCATTAGTGGCTGCGCTGCTTGTCATGGCTCTTACCCAATGGTCGCAGTATGTGCTTGATGTCGTACGTCTCCATTTCGCGCCATGGCGATTTTTTACCCTGGCATTGACATCAAGGGTTATATCCATGGCTTTTGGCTTGGTTGCTGTAGTGACGCTGGGCTTGGGCATAGACGGTCTCATGACTGCCGAGGCAGTGATGTTGGTCTTGGTCATGCCTTTAGCCCTTTGGATGATTCGTCGCGATTTTCGGCCAAGAAGCTTTGACTTTAGCTGGTTTAAGAAACTGGTTAACTTTGGCTATCCTTTTATTTATTCCGGGCTTGCATATTGGTTGTTCGCGTCGATGGACCGCTGGTTGCTGGCGTCCATGTCTTCGGTTGAGGAAGTTGGAATATTTTCTGTGGCATTTCGTTTCGCCTCTGTTGTGTGGTTTGTATCGACCGCATTCGGCCAGGCGTGGAGTCCGGCGGCAATGAAGATACGCGCAGATCATCCTGATCAATACCGTTCGATTTACGGTCAAATATTGTTGCTGCTCCTCTTTGTCATGCTGGTGGTCGGGGGAAGTGTGGCATTATTTTCCGGCGAAATAATCAGCCTTATTATGCCGGATGAATATCTTGCCAGCGCATTGCCGCTGGCAATACTGTGTTTTGGGGTTGTCCTGCAAGCCACGCAACAGGTGACAGCATTGGGCCTCTCGCTCGAAAAGAAAACGCACCTTCTCGCAAGGCTCGCTTGGTTGACCGCGGCCGTAAACTTTGTTGGTAACTTGATCTTGATTCCTCGCTTCGGAGCTGCTGGTGCGTCATGTGCAACTGTTCTCTCTTACTTTGTGCTCACAGGCTGCTATCTTTATTACACACAAAGGCTCCATCCGATAGCGGTGCAGTGGGGGAGATTGGCGGTTTTGCTGGCGTTGGGCTCTTTAGTCGCGCTGGTCTCGATTTTGTTCGTCGCCGAGACGTTCGACCCAATTGTCTTTTTAGCGAAACTTGCGCTGGCTATTGTCTGCTTGCTGATTGGCTGGTTGGTACTTCCCGTTCACTCATTTAAGGTGTTCAAGTGAAAAAAATTTTACTGACCGGCGCAAATGGGCTTTTAGCAAGTCGTCTTATACAGGACCTTGACGATAAATTTATCTTATATGCCACTTATCATGACCAGGTACTGCAGCCTCGAAAGAACGTTAATTATATAAGGCTCAATCTATCTGATAGTTCCAATTGGGATGCCTTGCCCGAGGAAATCGATATTGTGATTCATCTGGCACAATCCTCGAAATATCGAGACTTTCCAAAAGAAGCGCTGGATATTTACTCTGTCAACACAAATTCAACAGCATATTTATTAAATTATGCTGCTCGATTTGGAGCCCAGAAGTTTATCTACTTTTCCACTGGCGGTCTCTATCAGCCCGGGCCGGGGATGGTAAGCGAGGACTCGCCTTTTCTTGATATACGCAACCTAAATTATCATTTCACAAGCAAGTTGGCTTCAGAACTGCTCGTAAATACATATTCGTCCATCTTTTCTACCGTCATCGTTAGGCCCTTTTTCATTTACGGGAAAGGCCAAAGAAGAACCATGTTTATGCCCAGGGTCATTGATCAAATAAAGGGTGATAAACCAATAGTGATGGATGGGACCGAGGGACTAAAAGTTAACCCCATTCATGTCAGTGATGCGAGCAGTTTCGTGGAATGCCTGATCGAATCGTCCATGACTGGCATTGTCAATATGTCTGGGCCGGAAGTGCTTTCCATAAAGCAGATATGTGAAATTATTTCTGGCCAGATGGGAATCCGCCCCAGGTATGAATATACCGGGAAGGATGCGTTGGACCTGGTCTCTTCCACAAAAAAAATGCTTGAATTGGGTTTTGAGCATCGAACTCGTTTCTCTGATTCTGTGAAGGATTTGTTCTAGTGTTTAACCTGACAAACTATCGGCGTTTGCTGGAAGATGCCCTGCAAGCCGGGTATAAATTTATCTCGTTTGACGGTTCTTTACTGTCGAACCGTTTTTTGGACGCGAATCTCTGCTGCCTATTGCGTCATGACGTCGATGCCGATTTGCAGGCTGCATTTAATATGGCGCAATTAGAGAAGTCGCTGGGTATATCGTCCACGTATTTTCTAATGCTGCGTTCACCGTTGTATAACCTGATGGGCAGGCGCAATATGATTTACGCGGAGAAACTGCTTGAACTGGGACACCAGATTGGATTGCACTATGATCAAGGTTTTGATTTGCACCGTGGGTTTTCTCCAGACAGAACCTCGGCGAATATTGCAATGGAGGCGTCCATTCTCGAAGGGCAGTTTGCCTGTAAAGTCACGGCAGTATCGTTTCACCAACCTAAGCCTTCGGTCTTGCAGGGCGCATTATCGACGGGATCGTTGCTTAACACCTATGACCATGACCTATTAAGAAGGTTTAGTTACTTCAGCGATTCCAACCGCAAGTTTTCGTTATGCGAAGACACAGAGACCGACATTTCTCATGCGTTGAGCAAACTGGCGCCTGCCAATGTGCAAGTTTTAATTCATCCAATGTGGTGGGTTTATGACGACGAGGGGACGCATGCTGTTTGGGACCGGGCAATCCTGTCGAATTTTGAACTTATGCAAAGCCAACTTCTGGAGACCGAGCGCGCCTATGGCGGTCCAAGAGTATTTCGGATTACAGGCGAATGAATCCAAATCCAAGCCAGGTTTTCATGTCAGGATTAAAATGACGTTTAATCGCGAAAAACAAATACGTATTGAAATATTTGGCGATTTGCTGGGAGTCCCCCAGATACTCCGCCGCCTGCCTGCCGAGTGTGTTGCTGGGATTGTGAGGGCTGGGATAAGACCGCAATACCTTGCTGAATTGAATCAACTGCACAAGATACCTCACTATCAGAGCATCTGGCAAATCACTGCTCAAAAATATAGCGCAGTGGAGAGGGGGGCAGATGCAGTCTGATCGTGTTCGTCTGCGGCCATTGCTCAAGGCGGATGCGCCCCTGCTCTATGAGTGGATCACCGATCGCGATCTGGTCATCCTCAATTCGCCCTTTCACCCTGTATCAGAAACAGATCACGAATCCTGGGTGGGCAGAATGATGACGCGACGCTCCGATCTGGTCATCTTTGTGATTGAGGATGTCGCATCTGGACGGGCAATCGGTAGTTGTCAGTTACTCAATATCAATTGGATTCATCGCAGCGCTGAACTGCAGATCCGTATTGGTGATTCTGCTTTTCACAGTAAGGCCTACGGGAGCGAGGCTGTAATTTTGCTGATCAATTTCGGCTTTAAAGATTTAAATTTGCATCGTATCTATTTGCATGTGTTTGCCGTCAATGCCCGGGCTGTGCGCGCCTATGAGAAGTGTGGTTTTACGCGAGAAGGCACGCTCAAAGAAGCGGCGTTCATCGATGGCAAATGGGTGGATGTGCATGTGATGGGATTGTTGAACCATGACTAAGACCGTCGCCATCCACCAACCCAACTTTTTCCCATGGCTGGGCTATTTCGACAAGATTGCCCGCGCAGATATCTTTATCTTCTTCGATGATGTGCAGTTCCCCAAGACAGGAGGAGTATGGACCAACCGTGTCAAATTGCTCATCAGTGGAGAAGCGCGCTGGATGACGGGCGCGATTGACCGGAACTATAACGGCACCCGCGCTATCAGAGAAATGTGCTTCCTGACGGATAATCCTTGGCGGGAAAAAATACTGAAAAGTATCATGACCAACTACCAGCGTCACCCGTTTTTTAATGAAACGATGACAATCATCAAGCCTCTTCTGCTAAATCCGGAGCCTAATATCGCGGAATACAACATTAAAGCAGTGACTCGTATTGTGCGGGAACTGGGCTTGGATCCTGCAAAACTGCGGCGTTCCTCGGATTTTCCCGCAGAGGGACACTCTAACGAACTGCTTTGTTCTCTCACGCGCCTTGCGGGAGGGGAGACCTATATGTGCGGCGGCGGCGCTGACGGTTATCAGGATGATGAGCTATTCGAGCAGCGTGGGGTAAAACTTCAATATCAGAACTTCAGCCATCCGGTCTATCCCCAACGCGGGCAGCAGGAGTTTGTAGCCGGTCTGTCGGTCATCGACGCGCTGATGAATCTAGGCTGGAAGGGCGTTGGCGGGCAATTGAGTGTGCCACGGTATTGAGTGTTACCTCGCCCTGGCGCTCTATTTGTGGGACTGGCTATGTGCTGCAACCTTTCAAGAGGCTTTGGAGTCAGTTCTTCATCAGGGCATTCTGACTTATCATATAATTGTTGAGCGCCTCGTTCTTCTTTTTTGTCAGCTTGGTGGTGATCGTGACCGGGCCCGAAGCCAGACTGATGGTTGGATGGGCAGGGAGGATGGCGGCAAGCGGACGCAAATCAGGAGCAATTGGAAAGCATGAGAAGAAAGAATTCGATACTATTTGTTCGTCCCGATTTTCATTGCAGTTTTTTCTACCGGGATGAATTTCGGAAACTGGGTTGGAAGGCCGATGTCTTTGTCCATTCTGAATATCCAGAGCGACTACTTTATTCACGTCATGATATTTTACGTGCGCCCTATTTTGCAGGCAGGATGTCTCCCATTTTTAAATTGTTAAACCATGTTTTGCTGTGGTTTTTTTGGCTATCCATATTCTGGAGATATGAATTCCACTTATACTATGGGGCGCCACCTATTTTGCCTTTCGTAGAGGAAAAAATTGGCCTTACCTGGCTGCTTGGTAAAGATTTCCTGTTTGAACTGTGGTTGTCGAAACTATTCGGGGTGAAGCACATTCATCTTCCCATCGGATGCCTTGAGGATGAGAGCAAAGCTAATTTCATGAAATTGGATGATGGGAATGTTTGCGGTAACTGTGGCTATTGGGATCGATGTAGCGACGACCTAAATCATCTAAGGTTTTCGATTATCCGGCGCTACTTTGATATTCATATTGGTATTGGATCAATCGACTCGACGCAGTATCAAATGACGCACATGAAGTACAAGTCGATTGATTTGAGTTTATGGAACCCAGAATTACAAATTCCGCCCGATCATCAATTACCTAAAACAAATACTCTCCGTATTCTGCACTCCTCTTATTTGGAGAATAGTAGTCGCAATTGGCGAGGGCGTAATATCAAGGGTTCTCCCTATGTTCTTGCTGCGATTGAGCGGCTGAAAGCAGAAGGACACCCGGTTGAGTACTTTTACATTACAGATAAGCCTTCGAGCCAGATGCGGTTCTATCAGGCTCAGGCAGATATTGTCGTTGAACAGTTGATTTATGGCTGGTGGGGTTCTACGGGTGTGGAAACGATGGCTCTTGGAAAACCCGTGGTATGCTATATACGCCCCTCTTGGAAAGAGTTTTTCCTCAAGACTTTCCCTGAATATAAAGACCTGCCAATTGTAGAGGCAGATACCAACACGATTTACGATGCCCTTAAGAAACTCGTTACAGATCCGGATTATCGGCGGCGGAAAGGCGAGGAGTCTCGGAAGTTTTCCAAAGCGCATTTCGATCCAGAGAAAAACACTAGAGATTTTGTCAAGATTTTAAATGCGGTGCTTAAACAAAATTAGCGAAAATTCAATAATTTTACATAACGGAGTAGAACCTTATGCAACAAGAAATTGACATGAAAAATTCTGAATTTTGGAATGAATTATGTGGTACCGGCTTGGCGCGTAGCCTTGGCATCACCGAAGTAACCCCTGAGAGTATAAAATTATTTGATCATGCTTACATGAAAATGTATCCCTATTTGCTTGGGTATGTTACGAACGAAAATTTATCCGGCAAAAAGGTCTTGGAGATCGGGCTGGGATACGGTACTTTAGGATCAATATTAGCCTCGCAACAGTGTGAATATTATGGACTGGATATTTCCGCGGGCCCGTGTGAAATGATGCGCTATCGATTGATGCTCATGGGGAAGGAGATCGAAGGACGAATTCGGGTTGGTTCAGCTTTGGATATTCCTTTTCCTGATCAAAGTTTCGATTTTGTTTACACAATTGGTTGTCTACATCACACAGGCGATATTGCTAAAAGTGTAAATGAGGTTTATCGTATTCTGCGCCCCGGTGGCAAAGCCGTTGTGATGCTGTACAATAAACATTCGTTTCGTCAGATTGTTCACGCCCCTCTATTAAGAATGTGGAATATGTTCAAGCGTAAACGAAATCAATACGGGACTATTTCTGAAAAAATCCGTTCGCTTTATGATACTGATTCTTCAGGTCAGGCGGCTCCCCACACTGATTTTGTGTCTCGCACAAATATTCAGCAGATGTTTGCCCGGTTCGCGAACACTAAAATGGAGTTACAGAATTTTGATGATTATATTATCGTTCCTTGCTCACTCCTGCTCCCTAATTTAGGACGTATCTTGGGGTTGGATTGGTATATTGTTGCTGTTCGTTGATACATTGGCAAAACCATAAATAGTATCACCTCCATAAGGATTTTGACGTTGATTCCTTTTGGCTTATAGCTTCTTCAAAACGAAGAGAAAATCGCGTTATAGCGAGACTGCCGCCGTCAAACCGTAAAAACAGCTTCTTCTTTTTTATAATGGCAAAGTACTTTTCGTAGACGCACAGTTTATTTCGCGCTTTTAGTTAGAAAATATTACGCATGGCAGCGAAAAACAGCAGCAACTTCAAAGTTGCGTAGTCCGTCCAATTAATGAAAAAGGAAGTCAAAGTAAAGATACAATGAGTAAATTAATTCCCGGAGTTTTGTTTATTTATAATCATCCCTATAAGTTAAGCGCCAGTACTATCATGGAGCATGTTAATGCCTTTGATGAGCATTCCCGGTTTAAGATTTGGTATGTGAATACTTACACCGGCTTTCCAAGAAATCTACCTAAACTACGTTTCAGCACTATAGTGCTGCATTATTCGATTTTCGGGTCGAATATTTTCCGCAACGGCAAAGATTTTATTAGATATCTGCAACAGTGTCAGGACAGCTACAAGATCGCTTTTTTTCAGGATGAATACATGAACTGTCCGGAACGCTTTGCTTTCCTTAACTATCATAAAATTGATTGCGTTTTTACTCTTGTGGGACCTGACTATTTTAAGGATACCTATGGCAAGTATACCCAAGTCCCAAAGTTAATCTACAATATTACCGGTTATGTTAGTGAAACCCTGATCGCTACAGCTCAAAGGCTTGCTGTGCCAGATGATCAGCGGACAATCGATGTGGGATATCGCGCCAGACCGTTGGCGTATTATATGGGTAGGGGCGCTCAAGAAAAAACTGAGATCGCTCACCGTTTTCGGGAATTAGCGAAAGGTTGTGGGCTTAAGTTGGATATTGAAACAGAAGAACATAACCGAATTTATGGAGAGAACTGGTATCATTTTGTTGCAAACTGCCGGGCAACACTCGGCGTGGAGTCAGGTGTATCCATCTTTGACCTTGAAGGCACGGTCTATCAGGAATATCGGCGTTTGGTGACGCAAAACCCGAAAATAAGCTTTGCGGAAATGTCTGAAAAACTTAACTTTCAGCAGTTGGAAAACCGCATCCCTTATCGTACCATCAGCCCGCGCCACTTTGAAGCGGCTGCTTTTCGGGTTTGTCAAATATTGTATGAAGGGGAGTACTCTGGCATTCTAAAGCCAATGGTGCATTACATCCCACTAAAAAAGGATTTTTCCAACTTTGATGAAGTAATTTGCAGGTTTAGAGACGTGTCTCTGCGGCGTGAATTGACTGAAAATGCCTTTCGCGATTTGATCGCGTCTGGTAATTATTCCTATCAGGCGTTTATTCAAAAAACATTTGATCCGGTTTTGTTCGGAGCCGGGCTAAAGCCGGAAATTACAGAGAAAGAAATTGATTTGACTACTTCCCTTTTGAATAAGGACTTGCGTTTACGCTGGCTTTGGGGAGCGATAATCAGCATTCCCGATTATTTGCCTCAGCCCATCAACAGAAGACTTGTACAGATTTATAGGAAATGGACACAAACACATATCTAGCGTTCTCTTTATAAGATTTTGACTCATATGCCGTTTCATGTTCTTAATCATTTTTGCTTGAATTTGTCTCAACGATAGCTGTTTTAGATGCAGTCTCTTTGAAATTATCAAGAGCCTTTTTGGAAAGCCGTAAAATAACAGGACCCTCTTATGTGTGGTATTTGTGGAATTTTTGGTCAACCTGACCTGGAAATAACAAAGCGCATGGTTGCATCCATGCGGCATCGCGGACCCGATGATAGCGGTGTTTATTCCGACGATGTAATTTCGATGGGAATGGCGCGTCTTGCGATTATCGACCTAAGCCCTGCCGGGCACCAGCCCATGGCCATCTCCGATGGAAAAATCTGGATCATATATAACGGCGAGGTCTACAACTTTCAGAGTGAAAGAAAACTTCTGGAAGCGCAGGGAATCGAGTTCAACTCCAAATCCGACACGGAAGTAATTTTACGTCTCTATGAAAAATATGGGGATGATTTTCTCCAGCGCCTGCGGGGCATGTTCGCACTTGCCATTTACGATAAGAGACGCGGCCCCGGTAAAGAGCGCCTGCTTATTGCCCGCGACCAATTTGGTATTAAGCCATTGCTATATACAAAGGTCGGCGGGCGTTTCATCTTCGCTTCTGAATTAAAAGTTTTGCTGGCAAGTGGGTATGTCAAAAAGGAAGTCGACCCGGCCTCCCTGCGTCTTTTGCTCACTTTCGGTTCGATCTACCAGCCGCACACCATGCTTAAGAACGTCCAAATGCTTTTGCCCGCACATCGCCTGATTGTTGAAAACGGGCAGGAACGCCTCGAACGATATTGGACGTTTGATCTTGACCGTTATCCCGGTTTGCGCAACAAGTCATATTCTGAATGGGTCGAACGTGTTGCTGACGGGCTGGAAGAATCAGTACGATTACAAATGGTCAGTGATGTGCCCGTCGGAGCATTCTTGAGCGGCGGCGTTGATTCGTCCTTTACTGTCGGTTTGATGACCCGTATCACAGGTAGTCATGTCAAGACCTTTTCGGTAGGCTTTGAAGCCGGTGGCGCCTTTGTGGATGAAACCGATGAGGCAGAACAAACAGCGCGTTTTCTGGGGACCGATCATACGAAAGTAACGGTCTCCGGAGCCGATATGCGTAATGAACTGGCGCGTATTATTACGGCGCTTGACCAACCCTCAGTGGATGGCGTCAACAGTTACTTCGTCTCCATGGCGGCGCGGCGTGCCGTCACGGTGGCAATTTCCGGTACAGGCGGCGATGAATTGTTTGCGGGCTATCCCTGGTTTACTGAACTGGCTCAGTACGAACAGCAGGTTCGCCGGGCGGAAGCATCCAAACCTCTGTACAAGAAAATCAAACAAAGTATTCTGCGCCAGCCTGCAAATCGTCCCGATGACTTCCTTACCCGCTATGCGCTTGCTTATCACATTTTTGGCGCTGGTGGCGCGACGCGCCTTTTGGACGCGTCCCTGCATGATGCTTCCGGTGTGGGGACGCCGCCTGCAGACGACATCCGTCACATGGACGAACTGGGCTGGGGCGATGCCGTGGAAAGGGTCAGCGCATTGTGCCTGCGTGGCTATACAAATAATCAATTATTGCGTGATGTGGATGTGATGTCCATGGCGCATTCCCTCGAAGTGCGTGTGCCGTTTTTGGATGTGCCTCTCCTGGACCTTGCCCTATCCCTGCCTTCCTCTGCGAAACTTGGCAATGTGACTGAAGTGGCAAATGCCTATCAGGCGACTTATCGCTCCAGTGGTAGTAAAAAAATCCTGGTGGATGCCGGTAAGAAAATGGGCATTCTGCGTGACGATATTGACCTGCAACCCAAGCGCGGCTTTACCTTCCCCATGGAATTCTGGCTGAAGAATGAACTGCGCGATATGATGGAAGATGCGCTTTCAGCCGAATCCACCCGCCATCGCGGATTGCTCTCTGTCGACGAAGTAAGCCGTGTCAAGCAGTTGTTTTGGGAAGGAAAAATCCACTGGACACAACCCTGGTTATTGATGACTCTCGAATTGTGGTGTCGCGAGACGTTATGAAGCCGCAACCTCTTGTAACTATCGTTACTCCTACATATAACCGCGCAAACTACATCCTCGAAACTGTTGCCAGCATCCTGGAGCAGGGATACCCAAATCTGGAATATATTGTGCTGGATGATGGCTCCACGGACGACACCCTTGAAGTTTTGCAAAAATACAAGAGTCATATTGTGCTGGAGACCCACTCCAATATGGGTGAAGCCGCCACGGTCAATAAAGGTTTCTCAATGGCACGCGGCGACATCATCGCGGTCGTCAATTCAGATGACCCGCTGCTCCCGGGCGCCGTCAACACCATGGTTGAATTCATGGCCCGCTATTCGCAAGTCGGTGTGGCATATCCGGACTGGAATATGATTGATGCGCGGGGGAAAATAATTTCCCATGTGCAGACGTGGGAATATGACTATCTTGCCATGCTTCGCCAGCATTATTGCATTCCTGGCCCTGGTGTCTTTTTCCGAAGAAGCATACTTGAACCTCTCAAAGGGCGTGACGCAAAGTTCCGCTATGTCAGCGATTTCGATTTCTGGCTTCGGGCAGGATTACTCACTTCCTTTGCGCGGGTTTCCAAAACTCTTGCCACCTTCCGGAGTCATCCTGATTCTGCCTCTACAAACCAGGTTGGGCGGCGCATGGCGCAGGAACATATTGCGCTAATCGATAAGATCTATTCCCTGCCCAACCTGCCGACGGAAGTCATGTCGGCGAAAAAGGAGGCCTTTGGCAGCGCATACTATATTGCCGGTTATGTTTGCGAACCCGGCGATCTACCTGCTCGGAAGCAGTATTTCCGAAAAGCCATTCTATTATCTCCTGTAAAATATCTAACGGAATACCGCCGCAGTCGCTTGCTGAACATAATTCTTCCGGCTTTTTTCCCGTTTTTACAAAAGGCAATCTATAAGTTCAAAAAAATAAAGAGGCAGTTACTTCATGAAACCCCTTCCGTTTGAGGACGATCCCCATCCGGGAAAACCCAAAATTCTTTTTATTGGACATGGCTCCAGTTCGCACACGCTGGCGTGGATTGATTCGCTCAAAGATGCCGGCTTCAATGTTCGCCTCTTCTGCCTGCCGGATACCATGCCGCCCCAGGATTGGTGGGCGAAGGCGTATGTTGCCGTGCCTACGGAGAAGATGCCTCTCGAAATCGAGACGGGTAAATGGTCTTCGTTTCACCCCACGCCTGTCCAAAAGCGGCATCTATCGAATCAAATGGATGGCAAACTCAATGCCATGCGGCATAACCTGCTTTATTGGCTGGTTGTGGCGTTTAAGAAACTTTATAACTGGCGGGGAATTCCACAATTGTCCATCGAGTTTGATTGGCGTACTTATTTCCAATCTCCTCAAACAAAGGCGTCCACTCCCTTTGAGTGGCTTGCCGGTATTATCCATGATTGGCAGCCGGATATTATTCATACGCTTGGAATGGATACTGCTGGCAGGTTTTACTTCCAGACCCGAAATGAGTTTCACTTGCAGGGAATTGGGAAGTGGATCTTGCAATTGAGAGGTGGTTCTGATCTAACACTTTCGCGCCATGATTCGCGCTTGCATTCTGAAATCAGGGAAATTATGCTTTATGCTGACCAGGTGATTAGCGATAACCTCGTCAACTTTGATTACCTGTCTCAAATGGGAGTAAGTTCCGAAAAATTTGCTTCGATCTCGCCAATTCCAGGAACGGGCGGTGTTGATGTTCAGGGACTGGCAAACTTGCGCAGTCTGAAAACCTCTCAAAGCCGCATTATTGTATGGCCCAAGGCATATGATTGTGAGTGGTCTGTCGCGTTGCCGGTCTTTGAAGCCCTGAAAATGGTTTGGGATCGTATTCAGCCTTGCGAGATTTATATGTTCGTCATGGTCACTCCCGGAACGCAAATGTGGTATAACGCCCTGCCATCGGAGATCAGGCGACATTGCATCGTTTCGGATCGCGTTCCGCGTAATGAATTACTGGATCTGATGCTCCGGGCGCGGGTGATGCTGGCTCCATCACTGGTGGATGGCGTGCCAAACAGTTTGTATGAAGCCATGGCGGCTGGCGTGTTTCCAATTGTTTCGCCGTTGGAGACAATTGTGCCGGTTGTGAAAAATGAAGAGAATGTTCTATTTGCCCGCAATTTGTATCCGCAGGAGATCGCCGATGCGCTTCTCCGTGTCATGCTGGATGATGAGTTTGTGAATTTGGTCGTGGAACGGAATTTGCATCGCGTAAGTGAATTGGCTGATCGCTCCGCTTTGACTCCCCGCATTGTGGATTACTATGCTTCTCTTGCGAAACGGGATAAGGCATAGGAGGCTTTCTAATTGAATTCCTTGTTTGATATCGACCCATACCCCGATGGTTTGAAGATTCTTTTCATCGGTTCTGGAACCAGCACCCACACATACTCCTGGATAAATTTGCTGGATGAAACCCGCATGAATGTCAGGCTTTTTGCGCTCCCTGGTGGAAATCCGCCGTCTTATTGGAATGTGCGTACCTACACCACAGTGCTTTCGCGTTACTCGCCTGAAGCCGATACACCCACTCGGCGTAGAGTTTACTATCAGCCATCCTTCGGCATTAGAATTCTCAACCGCTTATGGGATACATTTGTGCCTGGACCAGATCAGGATCCTTCTAGAATTGAAAAAAAGCTGGCAGAGGTGATTTTCAAATGGAAGCCCGATATCATTCACACCTTGGGTTTCGACTCAGCTTCGTTTTTCTACCAACAAGTTTGCGATAAACATGGCGTGGGCGACATTGGTAAATGGGTGGCACAGGCTCGGGGTGGGCCTGATTTCAAACTCAACCAATATTTGCCTGAGAAGATGGAAAAAATTCGCCGTGTTTTGCGCAACTGTGATAAGTTTATTGCTGATAACCAACCCAATTATGACTTTGCGATTGCAAATGGACTTGACGCATCCAAACTCTCGTTGCTGGGAGTGGTTTCCGGCATGGGAGGAGTGGACGTTGAACAACTTAAGGGTATGTGGACGGACCTGCCCTCGCGCCGCGGGCGCATCATCGTGCTTCCAAAAACCTATGAGGCTCCATCTTCCAAGGCCCTGCCGGTTTTCGAGGCTATCAAACTTGCCTGGGATGAAATCAAGCCTTGTGAGATTCACATGCTGTGGATGGTTCAGCCTGAAGTCCGCATTTGGCATCAAACTCTACCTATCGAAATTCAGCAAGCCTGCCATCTGTATGAACGTATCCCCCGCCAGCAGGCGTTGGACTTGGTCGCGCGCGCGCGTGTCTTGCTGGCGCCTTCGCTTACCGACGGCATCCCCAACAGTATGCTTGAGGCAATGGCTTTGGGCGCTTTTCCTGTTGTCTCGCCTCTCGATACGATTACACCGGTAGTGCGCGAACCGGAAAACGTTTTGTTTGCCCGCAATCTGTATCCGCACGAAATTGCGTCTTCGCTGATACGGGCAATGAACAATGACAGGTTGGTGGATGATGCAGCAAAAGCCAATTTGCAACTTGTGAGCCGCATCAGTAATCGGGCGCAGATTCGCCCCAAATTGATTGAGTTTTATGAAAGCCTTGCGAGTCTTTTACCGTGAAAAAATCACCCCACCCCTTTTTTACGGTTATCGTGCCAGTCTATAATCAGGCGCAGTTTTTAGGTACTGCATTGGATAGTTTGATTGCCCAGACAGATACCGATTGGGAGGCTATTGTAGTTAATGACGGTTCTACAGATGACACCCCCAGGGTGTTGGAGGAATATGAAAGGAGGGACGTCCGCTTTCGCTGTTTTCATAAAAAAAATGGCGGAGTTGCTTCCGCGCTGAATCTGGGAATTCGAGAAGCGCGCGGAGAGTGGGTTTGCTGGCTTAGTTCGGACGATATGTTCATGCCTTGCAAGTTGGAGATTCACAGAGAGTGGATGAGGCATTATCCAGAAGATAAATTCTTTTTTACCTACTTCCGTCTCCTGCGTGAATCGACAGGTGAGATAACAGATCACGACTTGTGGGGACCTCTGCCCGAACGCGAGTTCCAGTTGACAGGACTATTCTATCGCAATTACATCAGCGGCATCACCATCTGCATCCACCGCGAGACGTGGCTCCGAATTGGCATGTTTGATGAAGGCCTGCACTACGGACAGGATTATGATATGTGGCTCAGGCTGCTGGTGGAGCATCCTGGAAGGTTTATTCCGGAATGGACGGTTATCAGCCGCAACCACGCCTTGCAAGGTTCCGAAGTTTTTCCGCAGGCATGTTACTACGATACCGCCAAGGCAATCATCCGTTTTTTGAATGCACATCGTTTCGAGGAATTGTTTCCGCTCCTCGATTTGAATGATACGGAATCCGCTTTTCAGGCAGTGCAGAAAACCCTCGACGTTCTCACCGAACCGTCAGGTTTCCTATATTCGTTGGGACCGCATCCTGTCCTTTTATTACGGCTGTTGGAATGGGTTGGAAGTTCAGGTTTGCACGCAAACCCGGCGTTGGGGGGAAAACTGAAGGAAATTATTTCGAATCGAATGTTTGATTTTGCCAATCGACGGAATTTTTCTCTCTTGGCAAAGTCAGTGTTTACTGCGATGCGCAATCCAGCATTTTCCATGCAATATGTCCCCCTGCCTCCGTCGCTGGTTGGAGAACACTATTATTACAGCCATGATATAGCGGCTTCGGAAATTCTGCCTCTAAGGCAGTATTTGAGCGCCTATGAAAACTTGCAGGTATTCGAACGCTCTGAAGAAGAAGCGGCGCACGAACTCGTAGTTCTCCTGCCGCACGAGATCGAACTCCCCGGTACGCTTGAAACGGCAGATCGTCTAGCAGATATTCTCAAGTTTTTCTCTCGGAAGGGATACGCGGTCTTGCTGGTGGGATATTCCAAACAAAGCCTGGGCATTTGGAATGGATTTCTGTTTGTAGGGGCTGACGATGCGCCGTCATTGAAAAAACTTCTTTCAGAGTTGGGAGGCGTGGAAGTGTTGCTATCTTTTGCCGGCCCGCAGGCTTTGAAATGGTGTACTGCATCCAGAAAAGTGAATTACGCCCTGTCTGCCGTCAACGCTGAAGATGTGCCATTCTTACTGCATGAGATGATAAAAAACGCCCCGGTTCAAGTGGATTTCCTGGAGATAATTAGCGGTTTCTTCCGATTGGGTCGTAGGGCAATTTCCAAGCGAGTTTCGCGGCTGGCGCGGATGTTTATTCCATAGTAAAGTGTACCCATGATGGAAAAGCAACAAATCATTTTTGTTGAGCGTGTTCCCTGGGCTGGCGGCGCGGAAAAGGTGGTTTACCATCTGGCGCATGGGCTGGATAAGGAGCGCTTTGAGCCTCATGTCGTTTGTCTTTTCGACCAGCCCAATACGCTTGCCGTATTTTCGCCTGAAATCAAGGTGCGTTTCATTGAGCCGCTCACGATTGTGCCGCCACCCCAACAGTCCCCTCCCACAGGCTGGAGACGTCGGTACCTTAAATGGGAAGGAAAACTCCGACATTTCCTCGGCATTCAACCTGTGCGGACGATGCCGCTAGATTTTGACGATGCGGGGATTTCCATCCTTCTGCAATCCTTGGGCAATTGGCGGCCATATGTGTCTGGATTGCGGCAGATATTGAAAGACTTCGACGCGAATGCCCTGCTGGTGCCGATTATGGAGGAAGCCTCTGTTTTGGTATGGCTCAGCCAGTTATTCGAACGCCGCCCCTATATAGTTTCACTACACAGCGTCGAGTCTTATAATATGCCATTGATCAACCCTGATCCTCGGAGACTCGCTGTTGAAGACTGGATGCTGGCAAATGCCTGTAAATCCGCTGAAACCATAGTGGTTCCCTCGAATGGTTGTCGCACAGACCTTATTCAACACTATAATATTCAGCCCGACCGGGTTCAAGCCCTGCCGAACCCTGTAGATCTCGATCTGATGCTCGCCAAACGTGACTCCTCCAACCTGCGGTTGCCTTCCGCGGCAAAGACGAAATTTGTTTATGTTGGACGGCTGGCTGAAGACAAAAACCCAGCCTTGTTGGTGGAAGCTGCATCTTTGCTAAAACAAACATATGACGATTTTATTGTCTACTTTGCCGGTAAGGGTCCATTGCTTGATAATTTGCAATCCTTGTCGGTTGCAAAGGGATTGACCAGGCATATTGTTTTCCTCGGAGAACTGGAAAACCCCTACCCTCTCATGGCACGGGCGCGGGCATTGATTGTTACCTCGCATGTTGAAAGTTTTTCGCTGGTGTTGGTGGAAGCCATGTATTGTGGTGCTGTGGCAATTTCAGTGGATTGCCCGTTCGGACCACGTGAAGTTTTGGAGAACGGGCGGTTTGGGCTGCTGTCGCCTCAAAATGATGCCGCTTCCCTTGCCGAATCCATGCAACTCATTGCCTGTGATGACGACTTGTACCACCGATTGAGAGAAAGGGGACGTGAACGGGCGCAGGAATACGGTTTACCCCGTGTCATTCCAGATTGGGAGGAGATGTTTGCCTCCATTGCATTCAAGGACGATGGGAAAAAGTAATTTATGTTGAGAATGGAGATTTGCTGTAATGAATATTTTACAATGGACTAGGCGTTTATTTTGGAAACGGGTGGGCAAGCCGTTTGTAAATAAAAATTTGCATTTCATATCGGATGTAATGGCAGGCATACTTGCAGAAACCCCGGGTAACCCCGCGCACGATATTTTTTACAACCATGGATTTCACCTACTTCGCAAACATTATTACCTACCTATTCCGGAAGATGAGGACTTGACAGGCGGTTTTTGGGATAAGACCTCTGATTTGGCGGGTGTTGATATGAACGCCGCCTTTGCTCTTGATTTGATGAAAAATGTGTTCCCTCGATACATGGAGGAATTTCGTTCCAAATTTCCCATCCACGCCACTGCCGACCCACGACAGTTCCACCTCATCAACGGCGCCTACATGGCAGTTGACGCTCATGTCTACTATGCCTTTATTCGCCACTTTAAACCGCGCAGAATTCTCGAAATTGGATCTGGGAATTCCACCATTCTTGCCGGGCAGGCTTGCTTGCAGAATGAAAGCGACGGCTTTCCGCGCCCGGAGTTGATTGCCGTGGAACCTTACCCCTGGGATATGTTCGTTAATGGCGAATGTCCCGGACTCGGTAGGTTGATAAAATCTCGTGTACAGGATGTGGATATGAGTTTGTTCCAATCCTTGGGCGACGGCGATATCTTATTCATTGATTCGAGCCATGTCCTGAAGTCCGGCGGTGACGTTCAAATGGAATACCTGGAGATCCTCCCCCGTCTGGCGCCTGGAGTACTGGTTCACATTCACGATATCAGCCTGCCCCGCGCCTATCCTGTTTCGTATTATGAAAATTACCTTTATTGGAACGAGCAATATCTGTTGCAGGCGTTCCTTGTCTTCAATTCCCGCTTTGAAGTGATATGGCCCGGGAACTATATGCGGTTGAAGTTTCCAGAACCGTTTGACAAGGTATTCCCTGAATTTCAAACCATGCGCCAGCATTACCCGCTTTCCGAACCGTCTGCCTTTTGGATCCGGGTGCGTAAATAGTCCATGCGCCTGACTGCGAAATGAATGAATTCCGATTCGCCCTGCTCTCTCATATCCTGCCGCCATCTCCGTCAGGCCAATCCGTCATGTTGTATCGCATTCTTTCGGGATTCGATCCAGATGAATATTGCCTGATTTCCTGCGGAGCATATAACAGGGAAAGAACCGCTGCTAGTGCGCATGAATACCTTCCAGCGCCGTACTTTGACCTTCCTCTCGCCAGGCGTCCTCTTCGTGTCAACTGGCTGCGCCCGTGGCAGGTGCGCGAGGTAGTGTTTTTGATTGACGCAGTGTTCAATCGCGCGAGGGATATCATTCGCATTTTACGAAAGCGCCCGTCTAAAGCGTTGATTGCTTGTAGCGGTGATCCCTTGGATATTCCTGCCGGCAGCTTTGCGGCTTTGTTTCTAGGTATTCCCTTTTTTGCCTATATCTTCGATGATTACGTCTATCAGTGGCAGGGGCTCACGCGCCGTTTTACTCAAATCCTTGCTCCGTTCATATTTAGACAGGCGTGTGGGGTGATAGCCCCCAATGAATTTGTTTGTGAAGAGTATAGACGTCGTTATCGATCCAACTGCGTTATCGTGCGCAACCCGTGTGACAAGGCCGAACTGGATAGGGCATCATATCCCCGCTGGCCTGCTGAAGACGGACGTATTGTCATCATGTATGCGGGGGCGATTTATCATGCCAACTATGATTGTTTCCGCAACCTTGCGGCGGCAGTAGATTTGGTCGTTTCGGCAAAAGTCGAGGTGCATATTTATACTGCGCAAGAGGCGGAACAACTGAAAACGCAAGGCGTCAATGGACAAAAGCTTTTTTTTCGTTCGCATGTTCCCTATGGGGAAATCCTTGAAATACAGCGTCGAGCTGATATCCTCTTCCTGCCACTTGCCTTCGAGTCTTCTATCCCTGAGGTTATACGTACTTCTGCCCCGGGTAAATTGGGTGAATATCTTGCCAGTGGGCGCCCTGTGCTTGCCCATGTCCCGCCCGATTCGTTCGCGGCGCATTATTTGAAGAAACACGACTGCGCCGTGGTGGCGGACATAAACCAGCCCATTGCCCTCGCGCAGAAAATAGACGCCCTGATTGCAGATCCTGCTTTTCGCGGACGAATTACCCAAAACGCCCGCCGACAGGCGGAAGCCGATTTTTTACCAGAACTTGCCCGCCGTCAACTGGCTGATTTTCTGAAGAAATCAATGGTTGAACGCTCTGTGCAAATATAGGATGTCCCATGTCGAAGAGGAAAAAACGAATCCTTGTCGTTGGTATTTCCAACAGCATCCATACAGCGCGCTGGCTTTCGCAAATCAATGACCAGGGATGGGATATTTATTTATTTCCCGCAACCAAAAGTGAAACGCATCCAGACGTAAAAAATACCAGGGTATTTAGTCCTTCGGCGTACCATGCTTTTGTTGGCAAGAGGCGGGGAGCGTTTTTCCTGCATTATCCGTGGCTCTGGGTTCTGTCCTATTTGGACAAACGCCTTGCCTCCCGGTTTCCACATCGATTTCATTTTTTTTGGAGCATCGCGCTTGCTTGGACCATCCGAATGTTGAAGCCCG
>Ga0233425_10002936_pt1 | contig 32196 bp, 35 predicted proteins | sample Watercolumn_Towu_2_FD_181712 | JGI IMG/M metagenome (GOLD analysis project Ga0233425, IMG submission 181712) | Freshwater microbial communities from Lake Towuti, South Sulawesi, Indonesia - Watercolumn_Towuti2014_140_MG | ecosystem: Environmental > Aquatic > Freshwater > Lake | place... | reverse complement strand
CGTGTGCCGGGACGGGGGTGTGCGACCCGGTCACGGAAAAAATCCCATATTGCGTAGCCGAAATCTCATGAAGATGGAGGGCATTAGTCCCGATGTGGACCGGCAATGTACACACCTATACTCAACCATTGATAAAGTACGGCATTAAGTGAATGCACTGACGGGGTCGCGCGACTGGTGGTGAGGCCGTTTGACAGGATACTGGGGGCGTCCGAATCGGACTTCGCCCAGATGTTCACCCGGTTCCCGGTTGAACGCGGGCTCGATCCCGATCGACTGCAGGATCGTATTGCCCATCATCTGGGCATCAATCGCAGCCAGCTCATCTGTGCCTGCGGATTCAACGCCCACATCATCCATTTGCCGAGGGTGCTGAATGTCATCGGCTTTTCATCGTTCGACGCCCTGTGGAGCAACCGTAATTTCATCTTCATCAATGACATCTACCGGGCACTTTCGATCGACAACATCCTGTCGATCTACGGCACGGTCGGCAACCGGCTCAATGACTACGAGATGATCCCGGACCTCATCGCCAGCCGCCTTGGCAGTATCGAGGCGCAGATCGAGGCCACCATCAATCCGATCATGCTGGGCAGCTACAAGCTCGATATCCGCGGGATTTACGAAAACAAGCTGGTTGATCGCGAGCTGGCACTGGCGCGCCTCGACGAAAACTATGCCGTCCTGCGCGGGTTGGCCGACGAAGTCGGCCTGCTGGTCAGGAGTGGCGTTCTGGAGGTGGCCGAGGTGTTCGCCCATCCGGGCGCCACGGTCGATGAAAAGGCGCGCCTTGTTCGCGACCGTCTGGCATCGGTCGAGCTGGTCCAGTCGCATCTGCGGGGCAGCGTCCCCGACGTCGAACGCCACGTTCTGGAACGCGAGCTCGCCAACCGCGCCTGACCGTCAGTCCGGCCGGTGTCGCTCGGTCGCGAAGGCGGCCCGCAGTTGCAGCCGTTCCTGTGTCGTCAGCCCCGCCGGATCGAAGCGGAGGCGGCTGTGCAGTCGGTGGAGCCGGAGCATGCGATCGGATGCGCCGAGGATGGTCGGAGGCAGTCGGCGCAGCCAGCGCTCAAGGGTTTCACCCGCAACCAACGGTTGCCCCGCCGCCGCGGTTCGTTCGACCCACAACAGGAATTCCGAATCGAGTCCCGGTCCCGGCCTGTGGCGTGGCGCCGCCTTCACGGTGTCGATTGCAATACGGCGACGTTTCGACAATCGCCACGTCAGGACGAGCGACAGGGGTAACAGGAGCCAATACAGACGATCCCGCAGGCCGGCAAGCCAGTCGCGCCAGTGCGCCAGCCGATAGCCGAGCCAGCTGGCGAAATCTCCAGCCGCCGCGAATGCCGAGGCCCCGTCATCCTCCAGCGCACGCCATGTCGAAGGGGTTGTGTCGACCGGCAACCAGACCCCATCCACATGCGCGAGGGACCAGGCATGCGCGTCGCGCGCGCGCGCGATGTAGGCGCCTTCGAGCGGGCTGTATTCCGAGACCGCATATCCGACCGCATAGCGCGCGGGGATGCCGGCGGAGCGGAGCAGCAGGGTGGTGGCGGTCGCGAAATATTCGCAATGCCCTTCGCGGCGTCGTTGCAGGAAGTCGATGAGTGGGCGACTCCAGGGGAAGGATCCGCGCTGGACCAGCGAGTAACGAAAGTTGCGCGCGAAGTAGTCGCGCACCGCCGTAATGGCCGCGAGTGGAGCCATCTGCCTCAGGTTGAGGGAGTCCGCGATGACCGCAAACGCCTCGCCGTGGTCAGCGGGAACCTCGAGATCCGTGGTGGCCGCCGGCCCGGCGGCGGCGCCACCGAATTCGACGCGATAGTCGATATAACCGGGTCTGGATTCGAGCATGATCGTGCCGTACGCATTGGCGTGGACCTGCAGGATGGCTTCGCCCTTCACCCCGAAGGTTCCGGCGGGCACCGGCACAACGCCGGTCTGCTCGCGCAACCGGGCGCTGATCGCCAGTTCCGTAGGGTCGGGGGCGGTGGGGCCAATCCGCCAATGCCTGGGGCCCACCATGGTTTCAATGGCGGTCATGGTCTTGCCCGGGTTCCGCCAGATGCCGTGGTTGTATGTGCTGTAGCTCGCTTCGCGCAGCAACAACGGCGTTGCGAGTGACGTCGGCGATCGCACCCGCACCCGGATCCGGTCGGAGAACTTGAGCCGGCCCACCATGCCGATGGCCGTGAAGGCGCGGTCAGGCAGGGGATTGTCCATGCTCCGGTCCTGCAGCCATTCCATGAATATCGACTCCAGCGCCATCTGCCCGCGCTCGAGTCCGAGTTGCCCGGCGAAACCGAGCCCGACGGCGCCAGTCAGCAGGGCGGCGCAGGGCAGGACCCGGCGGCGGGGCCCGTGACGAAACACGGCCCAGGCTAGGAAAACGCTGACCCCGGCGTAGAACCACAGACTGCGGTCATTACCGGCGCTGGCGGCGACGAGTGCGGTGACGAAAAATGGCGGTCCCAGATCGATGTCTCCGGCCGGGAGCAACGATGTCGGCTGCTGCCGCCGCAGACTGACGAACAGGGCGGCGAGCGGAGTGGTGCCGCGCTGACTGTAGAGCTGCAGGACCAGCAGCGGTGTCAGCAGGGCCGGCAGCCACAGCAGGATGGCGAAGACCGCATGCAGTCCCTTGTCGATGAACTGGTAGACCGACAGGATTGCAAAACCGAGGCTCGTCAAATCGGCGACCCTGTTGAAGTCTCCGGTATCGAGGTCCCAGCGCCAGCGGACGAGCCGCCAGGACTCGATCAACGACGCGATCGGCAAGGCCAGGGGCAGCAGGTTGTTCTCGACCCCCCAGAACAGGACACAGGCCCCGAGCAGCAGTGGCGGCATGCGGGTCACTCGCCGGTCAACGGCATGATCAACCGGGGAAGGCCTCGCCATAGCGGGCGAGTTCCTGCTCGATCCGGCCGGCACGCAGGACGACGAACCGGTGCGGCTGATCGGCCATGCAGGACACTGCCGGGGTTGCCGCATCTGCCGCGATCACGACCAGGACCAGCGTCGGCACGTCGAGCCGGCGGAGGGTGCGCACCAGGTCCTGGCGATCAGGGTCCCACGCCGTCAGAACGCAGATCGCGCTGCTCAGCCGGGTGGCATATTCGAGCGCCAGTGCGCGCAGGGTGGCGAACCGGGCATCCGGTCGCGGCGTGGCGCAAGCGAGGACTTCCAACATGTGTTCGCGTGAACCGAGCCCGCGCCCCGACGGGCAATGTATTGCCTTGTGACCGACGAGCAGCAGGTCGATCAGGGCGTCGGCGCCGCGGTCGTTGGCGACGAACGATGCGGCGAGCGATACCGCTTCCTCGAAGACCGGTCCCGCCGGCGCCGTCGTGTCGAGCAGTATCGCCTGGCGGTCGAAATATTCGTCCTGGAACTCCTTCACGACCGGCTTGCCGGTTCGGGCCCAGCTCCGCCAATGGATGTGGCGCACGGAATCTCCAGGCCGATAGTCGCGGAGATGCATGAATTCGCGGGAGTCGCCGACCGAGCCGGCGAACTGGATCCCCCCCGGTTGATGCCGCCGGCCGCGACCGATGTGCACGGCCGGCACACGGTAACGGCGCGGCAGGACCAGCAGCGACTGCGGCGTTGCCTGACGGCGCACGGCGTTCATCAGGCCCATGGGTTCCGGGCAGAGGAGGGCCGTGGTCCGGAAACGGAGGTGACCGCGACGCAGCGGCAGGCACGAGGCCGTCACGGTCTCCGCCCGGGATTCGCGGACCGAGGGCAAGGGTATCGGATCAATGCGGGCGCCGCGCTGGAGTGCCCGGAGTTTCAGCCAGCGCCGGTAACCGAGCCAGCGATCCACGGGATTACCGCGGGCCTCGTCCGGGTCTGCATACCGGATGAAATCGTCGCGACTTGGCGGCGTCGAATCCAGTTCATCAAGCAGGGCAAGATGACCGTCCGCGCCGGCCCCGGGTGCGACCCTGAGGGTGTATTGGAAGGCGCTGCCGACCGTGACGTGACGGGGCAGGGAACGTTGGACCCGCGGATCTGCGCGGCAAAATCGCGTCGCCAGCAAAGCAAGCAGCAGCAGGGACGCCGACAGGGCGGCGATTTCAAAAGCAGTTGTCTGCCGCGTGTCGACACCAAACGTGGCTCCGGCGACCATGGCCCCGGCGATCATCGTCCCGGTGGTCGAGAATCGGCCACGCCAGCGTTGCTCGACACGCGCCATTGCCCGGTACGGATAATACAGAAAAGTCCTGATCATCGATCAGCGCGGCACGGGGATCTGCCGGACCAGGCCATCGATCAACGCGACCGGCGTGCTGCCGGAGAATCGTGCCTCGGGATCCAGCGCCAGGCGGTGCGCGAGGACCGGGACAATCAGTTCCTGGACGTGATCGGGCGTCACATACTCCAGCCTGTCGTGGAGGGCGAGGGCCTGGGCGCATTTCATCAGGGTAAGCGAGGCACGCGGACTGGCGCCGATCGTGACCCCGCGCAGATGGCGGGTGCCGCCCACCAGGTCGACGATGTAACGCTTAATCTCATCGGCCACCCGCACCCGCGCCACCCGCTCGCGCAGGTTCACCAGATCGCCCGCGGTGGCGACGTTGCCAATGCGGTCCAGTGGATGGCCCTCGGTCTGCGTTTCGAGGATTCTGACCTCGTCGGCGGCGGATACATAACCCAGGGCCAGCCGCAGGGCGAAACGGTCGAGCTGCGCCTCGGGCAGCGGATAGGTGCCGTGAAACTCGACTGGATTTTGCGTGGCGATGACGAAGAACGCGGGGTCCAGGGGCAGCGACGTGCCTTCGATGCTGACCTGGTTTTCACCCATCGCCTCCAGCAGCGCGCTCTGGGTGCGGGGCGATGCCCGGTTGATCTCGTCCGCGAGCAGTATGGTCGTGAAGATGGGACCGCGATGCAGTTTGAACGTCTGGCTGTGCGGATCGTAGATCGAGACCCCGAGAATGTCGGTCGGCAGCAGGTCGGGGGTGAACTGGATGCGCCGGAAATCGACCGCCATCGATCGCGCCAGGGCCTTGGCCAGGCTCGTCTTGCCAGTGCCCGGATAGTCCTCGATCAGGACATGGCCGCCCGCCGCGTAAGCGGCGAGGAGCAGTCGGACGGTGGCCGCCTGGCCGGTGATGACCCTGCTGATGTTGGCCGCGATGGCGGCAAGGGTTGCCGATGCGTTCATTCCATGCCCCAGTAACCGGATAAGATGCAGTCTCACCAACCCCAATCGGGGCGTCAAGGAACGCCGACATGTTCAACAAACCCATCGATACGGGCAGGCCGATCCATGAACTGGTGGCGTCACGCTGGAGCGGTCGCGCCTATGATCCGGATCGGCCAGTCACCCGTGATCAACTGCTCTCGATCTTCGAAGCGGCGCGCTGGGCGCCATCCTGCTACGGCGATCAGCCCTGGCGGTTCGTGTTCTGGTCACGACATGACGACGAGGCCACATGGGCGCGCGCCCAGGCTTGTCTGGCGACGGGCAATCGGGAATGGGCGGCGGCTGCGCCGGTACTCATCCTGACGCTGGCGGACACCCGGTTCCGGCACAACGACACCCTCAATCGCTGGGCCCAGTACGATACCGGCGCCGCGGTCATGAATCTCTGCCTGCAGGCTGCTTCGTTTGGCCTGATGTCGCACCAGATGGGTGGGTTCGATGCGGAGGCTGCCAGGCAAGAATTCGGGATCCCCGATCGTTACACGCCGATGGCGATGCTCGCGCTGGGCTATCAGTTGCCGGAGGAGCGAATGCGATCCGAGGTCGCGGCGCGCGAGCGTTCGCCGCGAGTTCGCAGACCACTTGCCGAACTCGTCAGCGAGCGGGAATGGGCTCGTTGCCCAACAGGTTTCTCCGCAGGTTCTGGATAAGTTGATCGCGGTCTTCTTCGGGCAAGGCGTGCACCTTATTCAGGCTTGCGCCGACCATGCGGGACCCCGCTGTTTGCAGGGTTCCCCTAGCGCCCGTCGCGCCGCGTGAAGCGGATGATCTGTCGGCGGGCCCGCTTGTCGGGTCGGCCGGCGTACTCGGGCGCCGACGCCGCGAGCAGGCGCCGTTCCTCGTTCAGCGACTGGCGCCTGGCGATGCTGTCCGGTGTCTCGGAGTAGAGTCCGGCGGCCGCCGTGGCCGGGCCGCGCCTGCCGGACAGGCCGGTCACAATGACGATGAATTCCTGGCTGCCGCGACCGATGCGCAGCTCATCTCCAGTCCGCAGGTGACGGGATGGTTTGGGCCGCTCGCCGTTTACCTCTATCTTGCCGCCGCGGATCGCCTCCTGGGCGAGGGTGCGGGTCCTGAAAAAGCGCGCCGCCCAGAGCCACTTGTCCAGGCGTGGCGTGTCGTCATCTGCCGTGGTGGTTGCTGCCATGAAAACCGTGACCCGGTGTTGTTGATGCCTTCTGGGGCAGCGTTTAATCTACACCCATGGCAGCCAGCGTTGAACGACAGTTTGAGCCGTTGGGCATCGCCGTGCTGACGGTTTCGGATTCCCGTACCCCGGATAACGACCGTTCCGGTGATACGCTGTGTTCGCGCCTGACCGAGTGCGGCCATCGGCTGGTCGACCGGAGACTGGTCATCGACGACGTGTACGTCATCCGCGCGGTCGTATCCGATTGGATAGCGCGCGGCGATGTCCATGTGGTGTTGGTCACGGGCGGCACCGGCGTGACGGGACGTGACGGCACGCCGGAGGCGATCGGTCCATTGCTCGACAAGCGGCTGGAGGGCTTCGGCGAACTGTTCCGCTGGTTGTCCTTCGAAGAGATCGGGACCTCGACGATCCAGTCGCGGGCCTTGGCGGGAGTCGCCAACAGCACTTACCTTTTCTGCCTGCCGGGGTCGCCAAAGGCCTGCGCGACGGCATGGGATCGGATTCTCCACGCTCAGCTCGACTACCGCACGCGGCCGTGCAATTTCGCTGAACTGCTGCCCCGGCTGGGGGAGCGTTGAGCGCAGCGCCCGCCGCTTGTCGGTCATTCTGCAAACAACCGGGCCACTGATTCTGTCGACATGACAGCACGGCATCCGATTATCGGCATCACGACCTACGGCCGGAACGCCGATAACCGCTACACCCTGCCGACGGAGTATATCGACGCGGTCCGGGCGGCTGGCGGTGTCCCGGTGCTGCTGCCGCCCGGTGAGCAAAACGTCGATACGATGATTGCGGCACTCGACGGCCTGGTCCTGGCGGGCGGCGGTGACATCCATCCCGGGCTTTACGGCGGCGAGATGCACGAGCTCAATTATGGCGTCGATCACGATCGCGACGCCCTGGAAATGGCGGTCGGTGAGCGCGCCATCGGCCACGGTCTGCCGACGCTCGGGATCTGCCGAGGCGCACAGATACTCAATGTCATCCGCGGCGGTACGCTCATCGAGCACCTCCCGGACGAGGTCGGCGAGGATGTCCTGCACCGGGCGCCGCCACGCGAACCCGTCCCGCATCCGGTCCGCGTCGATCCGGTTTCCCTGCTGGGGCGTATCGTCGGCGAACCGGAATTCGAGGTGGCCTCCTGGCATCATCAGGCGTTGCGGCGGGTCGCGCCCGACTTCACGGTTGTTGCATGGGCGCCGGACGGTACCATCGAGGCCATCGAGATGCCCGCCCATCCCTGGCTGGTCGCGGTGCAGTGGCATCCCGAACTCACCGCCCGGCGGGACGTCCGGCAGCGCCGGCTGTTCGAGGCCCTGATAGCGGCGGCAACGTCATCGCCCGGCTGACCGATCTTTCGCGGGATAAGGAACAGCGACCCCAGCAGTAGCGGTTTGAGACCGTTCATGGTGGCTGGCCTGTATTCCATTTATCCGGCATGATCATATAGATAGACTGGATTGATCGTATGCGGACACACTACCTGAACAAACCTGCCACCCTCATCATGCTGGCGCTCTTGGCATTGATGCCGGTACCTGTGAGCGCCGAGACATTTCGTCTGCCGGACAACGGCGATACAGTTGTCGGTGACGTCAACCTGACATCGGTGGTCGGCAAGAACATGGTCCTGGATCTGGCGATGACCTATGACCAGGGATACGAGGAAATGCGGCTGGCGAACCCGCAACTGGACATGTTCGCCCCCGGCGACGGGGCCGAAGTTCTAATCCCGAGCCAGTACGTCCTGCCGGCTGCCACGCCCGATGGAATCGTGATCAACGTGCCGGAGATGCGTCTGTATTACTTTCCCAGGGCCAAACCCAAGGAGCCGAAGGTCGTCATCACTCATCCGATCAGTATCGGCCGGGAAGACTGGGTTACGCCACACGGTACGACCAAGGTAACCGCCAAGATCAAGGATCCGGTCTGGGTGCCGCCGGAATCGATACGAAAGGAACACATGACCTGGGGGGACGTGCTGCCCAAGGTGGTGCCGGCTGGTCCCGACAACCCCATGGGGCAGTTCGCCATCAAGTTGGGCCTCCCGGGCTATTTCATCCACGGGACCGATGAACAGAAGAGTTACGGCATCGGGATGCGGGTCACTCACGGTTGCATCCGCATGTATCCAAAGGACATTGAATCGCTATTCATGCAGATACCGGTGGGGACGCCGGTGCAGATCATCAATCAACCCCTGAAGGTGGGTCGCCTGAAGGGGTCCTTGTACCTGGAGGCCCACCCACACCTGCTGGAAGACCCCGCAATCCGGGACGATCACTACGCCAAGGTCGTCAATTTGCTGATTGCCGCCATCGGGCAGGCGCGTTCGGAGGTGGATTGGGCGGAAATCAGGAGCGCGGTCGGCGACCGCAACGGGATTCCGGTTTCCATCGGCCAATATCAGGCGGTGATCGACAAGCCCGCCGCAAAAATCCGGAGCGCCGACAACGGCAAACCCTGAAAATAAAAAATCCCCGCGACCTTGCGGCCGCGGGGATCGATGTCAAGCAGATGGGTTGAAGTGATCCCGAAGGATTACTTCTTCATCTTTTCCTTGAAGAGCTTCTCGATCTTGTCGGAGTTGGCCTGGCAGCAGGCATTGGCTTCGGCAGCCATGCGCTTGGCCTCGTCGGCAGTCGACTGGGCGGCGGCGGCGGCCGAGGCGGCGCTGTCGGCGGAGGACTTGGCCGCACGCGCCTCACTCAACGCGGTGTTGGCCGTGGACTTGACGGCTTCGAACTCCTCCTTGGTCACCTGGGCGCAGCCAGATGCCAGGGCGAGGGCGAATGCCACGGCGGAAACTTTGATGAACTTCTTATGCATGATTAGCTCTCCTGTTGTTGCGGACTATAGTTGGGGCCCCAAGGTCTCTCGACCTTTAGGCGACAATGATGAACCATTTTTGCGGATTTCGCAATTTCAGATTGCGGCCGTTTCTGTGCCTTTTGCCCACTCGCGCGCCACCCGTTTGCGCAGGTTTACGAGTATCGCGGCCGTCGCCCCCCAGATGGTGTGCGGGGGGAATTCAATCTGGTGAAACCAGGCCGAAACGAGGCCGTGGCGCTGCTGTATCCGCCGGTAGTTTCTCCGCTCCAGGAGATAGGGCAAGGGCACTTCGAAGATCGCGGCGACCTCGTCGCTATTCGGGCGCAACTCCGCCTTGCCGGAAACGAATCCGACAACCGGTGTGATTTCAAACCCGGTGCCCGTCCGATAACGGCTGAGCGTCCCGGCTATGGTCACGAGGCCGCGTCCAATCCCGACCTCTTCCTCGGCTTCCCGGAGCGCGGTGTGAATGGCGTCTGTGTCGTGATTATCGATTTGCCCGCCGGGAAAACTGATCTGTCCGGGGTGACTGGCCAAGGTGTCGGAACGTCGGGTAAACAGCACCGACATGCCTGAATTCCGGACCATCAAGGGCACGAGAACCGCTGCTCGCGTCAGAGGGGACGCTGGGTGGCGTGCAGGCAACGGCAGGGCATCCAGGCAGCGCGACAAGACTCCGGCGAGCGAGGCAACGTCGGTGCCAGGCACGGGAATTTGTGATGTTCTCAAGGCCAGCGCGGGGCCTTCTTCGGCGACGTCTTCATGCGCGAGTCCTTGAGGACGTCGGTCACGTGGTGCAGCGCCGCCTCGAAGCTGTCCATCGGCTTCTCCTGGCAGTATCCGTCCAGCATGCCCAGGACGTCGTCCAGCGCCCTGGTCGCCGCCAGGTTGTAGGTCTCCGGTACGAAGGCGTTGTAGCCACTGATGTAGCCGGTGACGAAGGCCTTGTACGGATCGTTTCCGGAGCCGGCGGCGCGCGATTCGTTGTATGAATTGCAGGAGGACTGGCCGGTGCCCAAAACGGCGTAACGACCGTCGGCGTCGGCCGCCTGGGCAGCGGCGGCGACAAGGGACAGCGCGAATGCCAAGAATCCGGTTTTCATGAGGTGTTTCCTGACGTGGGTAATCGTTGTCACGGGGATGACGGGTATGCCGCCGGCATCAAGCGAGGATTTTACGCAATCCCCGCACCAGCCGCTCCATTCCCACGATGACCGTTTGCGGGTCCAGGGCCCCGTAGGAGACCCGCAGGTGACAGCCCTCGAGGCCGAAGGCGTCGCCGGGCAGCACCGCAACCGCGTCGTCTTCGATTAAACGGCGGACGACCGCCATCGGGGTCATGGGCGAGTCGAGCCGGAGCAGTACGTAAAACGCCCCCGTGGCCGCGGAGCAGGTGCACCCGGGACCTATCTCCGCCAGTGTGTTCAGCACCTCGCGTCGGACGCCGTTCAAGACCGCAATTTTCTCGTCGCGGTATGCGGACTCGCGCTCGATGCAGGCGGTGGCCACGTCCTGGGCGAGCAGATTGGCACAGATCAGGTTCGTGTCCTGTACCTTCAGGATCGATTCGTACAAGTGCGCGGGAACGGTCATGTAACCGACGCGCCAACCGGCGAGGGCGTGGCTCTTGGACAGTGAAAACAACGAAATCGTGTGTGCGCCGGAACCGACCGTCCCCGCGGGCGAGAAATGACCGTCGCCGGCATGAACGAAGTTCTCGTAGGCCTCGTCGCTGATGTGGTAGATGTCTGAATCGCGACAGAGGGCGTTGACCGCGGACAACGTGGCCCGCGGATACACCGCGCCGCTAGGATTGTTCGGAGATACCGTGACAATTGCCCGGGTCCGGGGCGTGACGGCGGCACGCAATCGATCGACGTCGATCTGATATTCGATGTCGGTGGACACGAAGACCGGGCGGCAGTCGACCATGCGCACCGCCATTTCGTGATTGAAGTAGTAAGGCAGCGGCAGGATGACCTCATCGCCCGGATCGGTGATGGCCAGGAGGGCGTTGAGAAAGGCCATGTTGCCACCGGCCGTTACCACGATGCGCTGGCCGGCGACGTCCACGTCGATTCCGTTCTCGCGCCGCAGCTTGTGCCGGATGGCCCCGATCAGTGCCGGCATGCCCTGTACCGGGCCGTACCGGCGGCCGTCATCGCGCTCAAGAAACTCCGGGATGCGGGTCAGTGCGCCGGGCGGCGGCGGGTAGTAGACGACGCCCTGGGCAAGAGAGATCGTGCCCGGACGGGCGCGGATCAATTCGCCGACGATGGGGATGACCGGCGGCTGTATCTCGAGCATCCGGCGGCTGGCGGCCGGTCGCGTCATGGTCGATTGCGGATCTGCCAGCATCGATATCCTTAGCTCAGATCGGGATAGGTGAAATTCAGAATCTCGAGTTCGACGTTGCCTGCGGGGCGCCGCCAGATGACCACATCACCGACCCGACGCCCGAGCAGTGAACGGGCCAGCGGCGATGTCCAGCCGATGAGGCCGGCCGCGGCATCGGTCTCGTATTCGCCGACAATGGTGAAGAGGTGCGATTCGCCATCCGGATCGATGGTTTCCACGGTCGCGCCGAAGCGCACGTCCGGGTGTGGTTGTTTGTGAGCATCGACCACGATGGCATTCTGGATCGTCGATTCGAGGCGGCGCAGTTCGCGGCCGACGCGCTTGATCTCGCTCGCCGTTGTCAGGTCGTCCGTGACGGACTGCAGCCGGGTGCGCTCCGCCTGCAGGGTATGCGATGCCGCCTGCATCAGACGCAGGCCGCGCGGTGTCATGTAATTGGGTTCGGTGCTGCGCGGAAGTTCGGGCAGATCCTCTTCGGCGGCATCGCCCTCGGGTTCCTTGACGAAGGCGCGGCTCATGACGGCGTGGTCACGACAATCGTTCTGGGAAATGGCCGCGCCATGACGGAGGGCGCGGACTTACTGGAAGCTCAGCAGCCGGTTTTTTTGCTTGAACTGCGCCTTGAGGAACTCCATCTGGTCGGCGAGGATGCGCCGGTTGCTGAGCGCCAGGAATTCCGCCCAATTGGGGATGTACGGCACCGCCAGCAGTGTCACGTTGGCTTCCTCAGGGAGCCGGTTGGCCTTGCGGGCGTTGCAGCTCTTGCAGGCGGCTACCACGTTCGACCAGCCGTCGCGCCCGCCGCGCGACAGCGGTATGACGTGATCACGAGTGAGGTTCCGGTCGTGGAATTCGTCACCGCAGTACATGCACAGGTTGCCGTCGCGCAGGAACAACTCCTTGTTGCTGAGCGGCGGGATCCCCCGTCGCTGGTAGCGCTTGTCGCCCGTGCGCTTGACGGCGATGATGGAATTGACCGTGATCGAGGAGCGCTTGCCGGTCAGGCGCGAGATGCCGCCGTGGAAGGTAAATACGCTTTCACCGGTGGTCCAGGCGATCATGTTGCGGCTGTACAGACACACCGCATCCTCCCAAGGCGTCCACGTGATGGGGGTGCCGGACACATCCAGTCGAAGTATCAATGGCGACATGTTACGTCCCGTTTTGCGTCACGGTATGGCTTTTGACCAGCCGCTGTCGACGCCGTTCCTTTTGTATGCGATAAGCAAGTTAAAATCAAGCGATTAGCGGGTGTCGTTCAGATCGGAGCGCAAATGCCGGCACGGGGCGGGGATTGATGGAAAACATTTCGCGACTGCTGCAAATCATGTCCCGCCTGCGGGACCCGGTGCATGGCTGTCCGTGGGACAGGCAGCAAACATTCGCCAGTATCGTGCCCCACACCATTGAGGAGGCTTACGAGGTGGCGGACGCCATCCAGCGCGAGCACTTCACCGAGCTGCGGGATGAGCTGGGAGACCTGCTTTTCCAGGTGGTGTTCCATGCGCAGATGGCGGCCGAGGCCGGAAGGTACGATTTCGACGATATCGCCGGCGCAATCGCCGACAAGTTGACACGACGCCATCCACATGTGTTCGGCGACGACTGCGTGGCCGATGCACAGGCGCAGTCAGCGGCGTGGGAACGCCACAAGCGGGCCGAACGTCGGCAGCGGGACGGCAACGCCGGTGTGCTCGACGGCGTCGCCAGGGCCCTGCCGGCCCTGGTCCGGGCGCAGAAGCTGCAGCAGCGTGCCGCCGAGGTCGGGTTCGACTGGCCGTCGATAGAGCCGGTGTGGGGCAAGATTGACGAGGAGCTTGCGGAACTCAGGGCGGAGATGAAGGCCGGGGCACGGGTCGAGCGCCGACGCGCCGAACTGGGTGATCTCCTGTTCGCATGCGTCAATCTCGCCCGCCACATGGGCGTGGATCCCGAGCAGGCACTGCGGGAGGCAAACGGGCGTTTCGAAAGCCGGTTTCACTACGTCGAGGGGCGGATACGGGCCACGGGGCGAGACCCGGGCGACGCCACGCTCGATGAAATGGACCGCTACTGGGACGAAGCGAAACGGGCGGAAACGCGGGACGACTGAGTCCTAGCTCTCGACCGGGTTGCGTTCCTTGTCCCGCTCGACCATGGCGTAGGCCGAGTGGTTGTGGATCGACTCGAAGTTCTCGGATTCGATCGTGTAGGCGGCGATGCGATCGTCGGCGTTCAGCAGCACGGCGACGTCGCGGACGATGTCCTCGACGAATTTCGGGTTGTCGTAGGCGCGCTCGGTGACGTACTTTTCGTCGGGCCGTTTGAGCAGGCCGTAGAGCTCGCAGGAGGCGACCTTTTCGACGGTCTCGATCAGTTCCTCGACCCAGACGAAGTCGCGGATGCGGACACTGACCGTCACATGGGAACGCTGATTGTGGGCGCCGTAATCGGAAATCTTCTTGGAGCAGGGGCAGAGCGAGGTCACCGGCACGACCACCTTGACCCAGGTGCTGCGGGCGTGGTCGCGGATCTGGCCGATGAAGGTCACCTCGTAGTCCATCAGGCTCTTGACGCGCGACACCGGCGCCGCCTTGGTCATGAAATACGGGAAGGTCATTTCCACATGACCGGTGCGGGCGTTTAGCAGCTCCGTCGTCTCGGTAACCATGCGCATGAAGGATTCCACCGAGATCTCGTATTCGTGCTGGTTGAGGATCTCGATGAAGCGGGACATGTGTGTGCCCTTGAAATTGTGCGGCAGGCCCACGTACATGTTGAACTTGGCGACCGTGTGCTGTTCGCGGCCGGAGCGGTCACGAACGACAACGGGATGACGGATATCCTTGATACCCACGCGCTCGATGGCTATGCGCCGCGTGTCTTCGCTGGACTGGACATCCGGGATGGGCGGGCAACAGTTTGCTAGGTCGGTCATTGCTGTCGTCGTCTCCGTCGGCGGAGGGTCGTCAATTCACAGGAGGGCCCGGGAAAACGAAGCCCTTCTGGAATCATTCTAGGATGTTTGCAGCCGCGAGGCGAACCCCACCCGACGGAGGCGGTGCAGATGCAGCCTATTTCTCGCGCCGCACGATGTAATCGGCGATCTGCCGCAGGTTTTCGGCCGCGGGACCCAGGATACCGAGGGCCTGGACGGCATCATCGTAAAGTTCGGCGGCGGTACGTTTCGCGCCGGCCAGGCCCAGCAGCTGCGGGTAGGTCGGTTTGCCGCGCGCCTGATCGGAGCCTTGCGGCTTGCCGATGGTTTCGGTCGCCCCCTCGATGTCGAGGATGTCGTCCTGGACCTGAAAGGCCAGGCCGATGGCGCGCGCGAACCGGTCGAGCTGGTCGAGCTGCGCCGGTGTGACGCCGTCGCCCGCCAGTGCGCCCAGGCGGACGCTGGCGCGGATCAGGGCGCCGGTCTTGTGCAGATGCATGTTCTCGAGATGCTCCAGATCGAGTGTCGTGCCGACGGCGTCGAGATCGAGCGCCTGTCCGGCCACCATGCCGCGGATGCCGCTGGCGCGGCCCAGGGTTTCCAGCATCCGTATCCGGGTGCCTTCCGGAATGCTGGACGCCGAGGCCAGGATCTCGAAGGCGAGGGCCTGCAGGCCATCGCCCGCCAGGATCGCGGTCGCTTCGCCGAAGGCGCGGTGACAGGTGGGCAGGCCGCGCCGCAGGTCGTCGTTGTCCATGGCTGGCAGGTCGTCGTGCACGAGCGAATAGGCGTGTATCAGTTCGACGGCCGCAGCCGGTGGATGCAGCCGCTCCGGATCGGCATCCAGGGCGTACCCGGTCAAGTAGACGAGGAGAGGGCGGACGCGCTTGCCACCACCCAGAACCGAATAGCGCATCGCCGCATGCAACCGCCCCGGTGGTACCTCGGCGCTGGGCAGATAGTGATCCAGCACCGCTTCGATGCGGGCCTGGTGATCCCGCACGATTTCCGCGAACGACATGGTTTCGTCTTTTTTGGGGGATTATTGCCGAGGATCGTCGGGCTCGAACGGGGCGGTTTCGGCCTGCTCGCCCGGCGCGGTCAGTATCCTGATCCTCTGCTCGGCCATTTCAAGGGATTTCTGGCACTGGCGGGTCAGGGCGATGCCCTGTTCGAAGTGTTTGAGAGATTCCTCGAGACTCAGCCCCCCGTTTTCCATGCGTTGCACCAGTTCCTCGAGCGCCTTGAGCGAACCATCGAAGTCGGTCTGATCGCGTTTTTTGCTCAATTTCGCGGTTCCGGGTGGCGAGGGGGCGACAAAGCTAACTTACGGTATCGGGCCAGGTCAATCGCGCGGGGTCGCCCCCCCCACATGCAGCGATTCCAACAGCCGCCAGTCACCGGCCTCGATCTGCAAATGCCAGTGTCCGGCAGCGAGGTCGCGGACCTCGACCGCGTAGCCGCCATCGGCACCGAGGGTCGCGGTCATCTCGCGATCGAAGCCGGCGCGCGTCGCGTGCATGAAACGGAGTCCGATCGAAGGCGGGACCGTGAATCCGGCATTGCCGCGAAGGATGACGCCGAGGTGGCCGGCGTCCGGCCGGAAGACGATCGTGGCGACCAATCCGTACTGGCGTGCCCGCTCGTCACGTTCGAGCACCCGGTTGATCTCGAGCCCTTTCCGGTAGTAATCGTCGGTCACCAGCCCGTCGTCGGAGACGATTGCGAGCCGCAAGGTGATCGCTCCGGCGACGACGGCAAGGGCCGGAAAAAAGATCAGCATCCAGACATAGGGCTCGCGATACCAGGCCCGCTCGGTCTCGTTCCGCGGGTGGCCGGTCATCGCACGCCGCCGGGTCCCAGGAAACGCGCTTCCTCATGCGCGCGCAACGCCGGGTCCTCATTCGCTGTCAGGGTGAACGCGACCTCGCTGCTGCGGGCGTGGAGATCGCCTTCGCGGGCGCGCAGGCGGATGGGGAGGTTGAGCACCGAACCGGCATCCACGCGTATTTCGTCCGTATCCATGTCGAGGACCAGTCCGGGGATGCCTTCGGCCGTGAGCCTATAGACGTGCGCCGCCGGGTCCATGTTGATGATGGTGAGCGTGTAGACGTTTTCGATCAGGCCATCGCTTGTCTCGCGGAAGAGTTGGTTACGGTCGCGCATCACGTCGAGTTCCAGCGGTATGCGGCTGGCGATGGCGACACCGAGGGAGATCGTGATCGCCAGCAGGATCATGCCGTAGAGGACGATACGCGGGCGCAGGACATGCGTGGTCTTGCCGGCGATCGTGTTCTCGGTCGTGTAACGGATGAGGCCACGCGGATACTTCATCCGGTCCATCACGTCGTCGCAGGCATCAATGCAGGCGGCGCAGCCGATGCATTCGTACTGCAGACCCTTGCGGATGTCGATACCGGTCGGGCAGACCTGCACGCACATCGTGCAGTCGATGCAGTCGCCCATGCCCCTGGCACGGTGATCGACACTGCGCTTGCGGGAACCGCGTGGCTCGCCACGCGCCGTGTCGTAGGAGATTACCAGGGTGTCGCGATCGAACATCGCGCTCTGAAAGCGCGCATAAGGGCACATGTAGAGACAGACCTGCTCGCGCAGGAAGCCGGCGTTACCCCAGGTGGCGAAGCCGTAGAAGACCATCCAGAACGATTCCCAGGGACCGAGCTGGAAGGTGACGAGGTTGTGCCACAGTTCGGTCCGTGGCGTGAAGAACGATACGAAGGTGAAGCCGGTGAACGCGGCGAACGCTATCCACAGCGCATGCTTGGTCGCCTTGATCCGGAACTTGCGCCACGACATCGGCGCCTTGTCGAGCTTCATCTGCTGCAGGCGGTCGCCCTCGATCCACTGCTCGATCCAGATGAAGGTTTCCGTCCATACGGTCTGCGGGCAGGCATAACCGCACCACAGGCGGCCGGCCAGCGCCGTGAAGAAAAACAGGCTCAATCCGGCGATGATCAGGAGTCCGGCGAGGTAGATGAAGTCCTGCGGCCAGAAGGTCCATCCGAAGATGTAGAACTTGCGTGCCGGCAGGTCAAACAGCACCGACTGGTGCCCGTTCCAGTCAAGCCACGGGAAGCCGTAGAAGATGCCGAGCAGGGCGGCCACGGCGGTGATACGGAGGTACTGGAAGATGCCATGGACCTGGCGCGGATAGATCTTCTGCCGCTTGGCGTAGAGGGATTGCTGGATGTCGTCGTCCGTGTCCGGTGCGGATGACTTCGCTTCGAGTTGATCGCGGCCCACCGGCTCTCGCTCCCTCTAGTGGTTATTGCCGACGCTCGTGTCCACGGGCGGGCGCGGATACAGGAACCAGATGGTGAGCAGGCTGGACGAGCAGGTCAGCATCCAGAACAGGAAAAAGCCGATGGTATAAGCCGCTGTTCGGCTCACCTGCGGAAAGTCCACGCAGAAGCCCAGTTCCATGGGGTCGATGGCGGTGAAGAAGAGCGTGGTCGCCAGACCGGCCATCAGGAACGACAACCAGAGGATGGCGATGTAGCGCTGTGGTGCGGGGATGTAGCCTATCTGCTCGAGGACTTGCACGGGGAGTGACCTCTGTGACGCGGGTAATCGGTGGCGGGGCCAGTGTAACGGATGTTGCGCGACCTCAGAAATAAACGGGGCGCGAAAACTCGCGCCCCGGAATAACGTTACATGCCGACAGGATTTCTTACTTGCTCGAACCGCCCTGCGACAGGCTGTAGACGTAGGCGGCAAGCAGGTGCACCTTCGCCTCGCCGAGGAACTCCTGGTGTGCCGGCATGCGGGTCTGGCGGCCCTTCAGCACCGTTTCGTGGACACGTTCGGGCGTGCCGCCGAACAGCCAGATGTCGTCGGTCAGATTGGGGGCGCCCAGCATCTGGTTGCCCTTCGCGTCCGCACCGTGGCAGGCGGCGCAGTTCTTGTCGAACAACTCCTTGCCCTTCGCAGCCGCTGCCGTGTCAGTCGACTTGCCGGTCAGGCTCAGGACGTACTCCGCCGCCGCGACGGCGCCTTCGGCACCGATCACCGGTTCCCACGGCGGCATCATGCCCTGACGCCCGCCCATGATGGTTTCCTTGATCTTGGCCGGTTCACCACCGTACAGCCAGTCGTTGTCCGCCAGATTGGGGAAACCGCGGGCGCCGCGCGCGTCCGCGCCATGGCACTGAGTGCAGTAGGTCGAGAACAGCCGCTTGCCGATGGTCAGGGCCTCGCCGTCGGCGGCGACGGCCGCAAGGTCCTGCGCCAGGTACTTGTCGTAAATCGGGTCGTATTTCGCCTTGGCAGTTTCGATCTCGGCATCGTACTGCCCTTGCTGGGTCCACTTGCCCAAACCCTCAAAGGTTCCAAGGCCGGGGTAATAGAGCAGGTAACCCAGCCCGAAGAACAGGGTGATGTAGAAAAGGTTCAGCCACCAGCGGGGCAGGGGGTTGTTGTATTCGGCCAGGTTTTCATCCCAGACGTGTCCCATGGTTTCGACCTTCTGACCGGGGGCGTGGCCGGCGGAATACCGGTAGGTAAACCAGATCAGCCCGATGATGCCGGCCAGCGTCGGGATGGCGATGAACCAGGTCCAGAAACCGCTGACGAAATCAGCCATGACGCTTCTCCTCAGAGTTCAGTTCGTCGTTGTCATCGTCGAGCGGGATGCGCGCCGCCGCGTCGAACGCGGGCTTGCGGCGGCGGTCATAGGCCCAAGCGACGACGCCGATGAAAAACAGGAAAACGATGACGGTCCACACCGAATGGATGATGGCCATGGTGCGTTACCTCCGGGTCTTGACCGCCGTCCCCAGGGACTGGAGATAGGCAATCAAGGCATCCATTTCGGTCTTGCCGGCAGTCTCGTCCTTGGCGGTTTCGTAATCCTCGTCGGTGTACGGATGACCGAGTTTGGCCAGCGTCTGCATCTTCTTGACGGTCAGGTCCGGATCGACCGTGGCTTTCTCCAGCCACGGATAGCCGGGCATGATCGATTCCGGTACCACGTCGCGCGGATTGATCAGATGGGCACGGTGCCAGTCGTCGCCATAACGCCCGCCGACCCGGTGCAGGTCCGGACCGGTGCGCTTCGAGCCCCACTGGAACGGGCGGTCATAGACGAACTCCCCGGCCAGCGAGTAGTGCCCATAGCGCTCGGTCTCGGCGCGGAACGGCCGGATCATCTGCGAATGGCAGAGGTAGCAGCCTTCGCGCACATAGACATCGCGACCGGCGAGCTGCAATCCCGAGTAGGGCTTGAGGCCCTCCACCGGCTGGGTGGTCGAGTGCTGGAAGAACAGCGGCACGATCTGCACCAGGCCGCCGACGCTGATCATGACGATGGTCAGCAGGATCATCAGGCCGATGTTCTTTTCGATTTTATCGTGAGCAATCATCTTGTCGTTCCTCCATCAATGCGCCATGGCCGGGGCGGGGATTGGCGCCTCCGCCGGCCTGGCCCCGGCGATGGTCCGCCAGAGGTTGTAGGCCATGATCAGCGTGCCGATCAGGAACATCAGACCACCCAGCGTACGGATCGCATAGTACGGGTGCATGGCCTCCACCGTTTCGATGAAGCTGTAGGTGAGCGTGCCGTCATCGTTGACCGCGCGCCACATCAGCCCCTGCATGATGCCAGACACCCACATCGAGGCTATGTACAGCACGATGCCGACGGTGGATACCCAGAAGTGCAGTTCCACCAGGCGCAGGCTGTACAGCTCGCGATTGAAGAGCCGCGGGATCAGGTAGTACATGGTGCCGAGCGACACCAGGGCCACCCAGCCGAGCGCCCCGGAGTGCACGTGGCCGATGGTCCAGTCGGTGTAGTGGGAGAGGGCGTTGACCGTCTTGATCGACATCATCGGGCCCTCGAAAGTCGACATGCCGTAGAAGGAGACCGCGACGATCAGGAAGCGCAGCACCGGGTCGGTGCGGAGCTTGGACCAGGCGCCGGACAGGGTCATGATGCCGTTGATCATGCCGCCCCAGGACGGCGCCAGCAGGATCACGGACATCACCATGCCTAGGGACTGTGTCCAGTTGGGCAGTGCCGTGTAGTGCAGGTGATGCGGGCCGGCCCAGATATACGTGAAGACCAGCGCCCAGAAGTGGACGATGGACAAACGGTAGGAATACACGGGCCGCCCGGCCTGCTTCGGGATGAAGTAGTACATCATGCCGAGGAAGCCCGCGGTCAGGAAGAAGCCCACCGCGTTGTGGCCGTACCACCACTGGATCATCGCGTCCTGCACGCCGGCATAGGCCGAGTAGGACTTGAGCAGCGTCACCGGCAGGGCGGCGCTGTTGACGATGTGGAGCACGGCGACGGTGATGATGAAAGCACCGTAGAACCAGTTGGCGACGTAGATGTGCTCCACGCGGCGCTTCATGATCGTGCCGAAGAACACGATCGCATAGGCCACCCACACCACCGCGATCAGGATGTCGATGGGCCATTCGAGTTCCGCGTATTCCTTGCCGGTGGTGATGCCCAGCGGGAAGGACAGGGCGGCACTCAGGATGATGAGCTGCCAGCCCCAGAAGGTGAAGGCCGCCAGCCCGTCGGACAACAATCGGGCGTGGCAGGTCCTCTGCACGACGTAATACGAGGTCGCAAACATCGCACAGCCGCCGAACGCGAAGATCACGGCATTGGTATGCAGTGGCCGCAGGCGGCTGAAGGTGATCCAGGGGAGGTCGAAATTGAGGGCGGGCCAGGCAAGCTGCGCGGCAATGATGACGCCGACCAGCATGCCGACGATGCCCCAGACGATGGTCATGACGGCGAACTGCCGGACCACCGTATAGTTGTATGTCTCGTTGATGGTTTTGGCCATGAGAGGATGCTCCTCTGGACGCGGTGTTTGAATTATGAAATGTATCTAAATCAATTGGTTACAAAACAGTTCCGGCAAATAAATAGCGGGCGGGTCGCCCCGCCCGCTATGGCGTCATGCCGAACTTAGAAGCCGATGCCGAGGTAGGCGCCGGCCGTCCAGTAGTCGTTGTTGGGCTCGTCCACGGTCAGCCCCAGGCCACGGATTGCGGCCTCGGTGGCGGCGCTGTAGTCGGGATTGGTCAGACCCGCGGCCAGATGGTAACGGAAGTCGCCCCCCACCTTGATGCCCGGGATGATTTCCAATTCCGCACCGGCGCCGAACTGCGCACCCACGTCGAGATAGGCGGAGGAATCCGACGGTGGGCTGATGACGCGGAAGTCCAGACCGACCGGGATAATCCACGGCTGGAACTTGCTGTCGGGCCAGAGTTTGAGCTTCGGCGAGGCGCTTACGGTCAACTGGTTGAGGTTGTTGGTGCCGGTGATCAGGCAGTTCGTCAGGTTGCCGGGTGTGGCCGTGAGCGCGTCGAGCGCCAGCGTGCACTCGGCCGACGGAACCACCAGCAGGGTTTCTCCCGAATTCATGTGGCTGAATTCCGCCATCAACTCGGCGTCGACGGCCAGGCCCGGGAAAAGGCCCCACGTGTTGTCGGTCAGTTCGAAGTCGAATCCAGCGCCTACGTACCAGCCGCTGTCGTTGTTATTCAGCGTGTCGGGCGCAGGGGAGCCGACCAAGGTGTTTGCACCGAAGATGTCGGTGAAGGCGCCGCCGCCGCGATCGTCGCCGAGGCTGGCGTAGCCGCCGCGGAAGAATATCTCGTTGCCCGGGCGCGTCGGCCGCATTGCCTTGGACTGCTCGACCTTGGCCACACGATCCTCGAGCTGCTTCACCGGTTCCTTTGCAGCGGCTTCGATGGACTGGATCTTCTTCTCCTGCGCCGGCTCGGCGTCCTTGACCGCTTTCAACTCGGCCTGCATTGCGTTCAACTGCTCCTGCATCATCTTGATCTGCTTCTCCAGCGCCGCGGTATCCGCCGCCATCGCGCCCATGCTGCCAGCAAGCATTCCCACTGCCACTGCGAGATTCGTCTTCTTGAAGCTCATGTTTCCCCCTGGGGTATCTGACTAACGAGTCGAATTTACCTGCAAAAAAATCGACAACTCTTTAACACACAAACCATTTTCAGTCGCACGAATTGGTGCGATGCGGTAATTCAATCTACTCATTTTCGCTGATTTTAAACCCGTTCTATTGATCCAAGTCAAGAGATTGTGAGGTTTTAAATACAGATCGCAAATGGAGGTGGCGCAAAAAACAAACAGTTGATCGGACCTACCACTAATGGCATAACGTGTCCACGCCAGACACAACCCGTTCTGCGCATCCGCGTCCATCGGCACCATGACGATGGGCGCGGCTATAACTTCAAGAAAATCAAGCCGACGTAACGGCGCCAACGAAGGTGGGTCGAGGTCAACATGATAAAGGCAGTGCCACTTCATCCCGTTTCCACTACCGAAGTTCCCTGGCAGTCCGCGTCGGTGGACATCTGGGATCGCAAGTACCGTCTCAAGGACAAGCGCGGCCACGCGGTCGATGGCTCGCTCGCGGACACCTACGCCCGGATCGCCCGCGCGCTGGCCGATGTCGAGAAGACCCCCGAGCTGAGGTCACACTGGTACGAACAGTTTCTCCGGGCCCTGCATCACGGCGCAATCCCGGCCGGGCGCGTGGTGTCGAATGCCGGCGCGGCCCAACACAAGCCGGCCACTTCGACGATCAATTGCACCGTGTCCGGGACCATCCTCGACTCGATGGACGACATCCTGCGGAAGGTCCACGAGGCCGGCCTGACGCTGAAGGCCGGTTGCGGCATCGGTTACGAGTTCTCGACGCTGCGGCCGCGCGGCGCCTATGTCTCCGGGGCCGGGGCCCACACCTCGGGGCCGCTGTCCTTCATGGACATCTACGACCGGATGTGCTTCACGGTGTCCTCGGCCGGCGGCCGCCGCGGCGCGCAGATGGCGACCTTCGACGTCGGCCATCCGGACGTCGCCGATTTCATACGCGCCAAGCGCGAAAACGGCCGTCTGCGGCAGTTCAACCTGTCGCTGCTGGTGACCGACGAGTTCATCCGGGCGGTGCGTCAGGACGACGAATGGGCGCTGGCCTTCCCGCTGAGCAGGGCCGACGCCGAAGCCGAGCAGATCGATCTCTCGGATCGGCGTCAGGTCGTCTGGCGCGACTGGCCGGTACAGGCGGGATATGTCGTCAACGAGGAGGGTGGGGTTGCCTGCCGCATCTACAAGACGCTGCGCGCCCGCCGCCTGTGGGACATGGTCATGGCCTCCACCTACGATTACGCGGAGCCGGGATTCATCCTCATCGATCGCGTCAACGAGATGAACAACAACTGGTGGTGCGAGGACATCCGCGCCACCAACCCCTGTGGTGAGCAACCGCTGCCGCCGTACGGTTCCTGCCTGCTGGGGTCGGTCAACCTCACGAAATTCGTGCGCGAACCGTTTACGGAACAGGCCCGGTTCGACTGGGACGAGTACCGCGAGACGGTGCGCATCTTCACGCGCATGCTGGACAACGTCGTCGAGATCCACGGCCTGCCGCTCGACCGGCAAGGCGAGGAGATTACGCGCAAGCGTCGACATGGCATGGGCTACCTCGGTCTCGGGTCGGCGCTGACCATGCTGCGCATGAAGTACGGCGAGCCCGAGTCACTCCGCTTCACCGAGGACGTCACCCGCGAGATGGCGATGGCGGGATGGGAGACGGCCCTGGAACTGGCGCGGGAAAAGGGACCGGCCCCGATCATGGACGAGATCTTCACCGTGACCGCGGGCATGCTCAGGCGGCGACCCGAGATGAAACGCGACGGGGTCCGGGTCGGCGACCGGCTCGCGGGCAAGGTGCTGTGGGCGCGGTACAGCCGCTACATGCAGCGGGTGGCGGAGCAGGCCCCGGCGCTGGTCGATCGCCTGGCCGAGACCGGCGCGCGATTCACGCACCACACCTCTATCGCGCCGACCGGCACCATCTCCCTGTCCCTGGCCAACAACGCCAGCAATGGCATCGAGCCGAGCTTCGCCCACCACTACGTACGCAACGTCATACGCGAGGGCAAGAAGAGCAAGGAGAAGATGGACGTCTATTCCTGTGAATTGCTGACCTACCGGACACTCGTGAACGCCCGGGCGGCGGCGGATGCCGATCGCCCGGAGAACCTGCTGCCGGATTACTTCGCCGCCGCCGCCGACATCACGCCGCGGCAGCACGTCGACATCCAGGCGGCGGCGCAGCGCTGGGTGGACTCGTCGATCTCGAAGACGGCCAACGTTCCCACCGACTATCCCTACGAGCAGTTCAAGGACATCTACCTGTACGCGCACGAACAGGGGTTGAAGGGGTGCACCACGTTCCGCTTCAACCCGGAGGTGTTCCAGGGCGTTCTGGTCAAGGAGGAGGACCTCGAAAACACCGTTTACCGGTTCGAACTGGAGGACGGGACGCTCGTGGAGGCGAAGGGCAACGAGGATATCGAGTATGACGGCGAGATGCACACCGCCGCCAATCTTTACGACGCCCTGAAGGAAGGGTACTACGGCAAGTTCTGATAGCCGCCCCGGTTGTGCCGGGGCAGGCGCGGCAAGCGAGATTGCAGACATGACCAAGAAGATCGACAAGCGCATCGTGAAATACAACGTGGTGAAGCCGGAGTCCGCGCCGGTACCGCCGGCGGCCGAGCCGGAACGGCCCAACAACGTCGTGCACATGCACGAAAAGGTCGAGCGTCCGGAGATGCTGCTCGGCTCGACCTACAAGATCAGGACGCCACATACCGAGCACGCGCTCTACGTTACCGTCAACGACATCATTCTCAATCCCGGCACCGAACACGAACTCCGCCGCCCGTTCGAGATCTTCATCAACTCGAAGAGCATGGAGCATTTCCAGTGGATCGTGGCGTTGACGCGCATCGTCTCGGCGGTATTTCGCAAGGGCGGCGACGTCACCTTCCTGGTCGAGGAGCTGCGCTCTGTCTTCGATCCGCGCGGCGGTTACTTCAAGAAAGGGGGGCGTTTTGTTCCGTCGCTGGTGGCCGAGATCGGCGACGTGCTCGAGCATCACCTGCGCATGATCGGCCTGCTCAAGGCCGATCGCCTGGATCCGGAGCAGCGCGAGCTGCTGGCGGCGAAACGTCAGGAATATGAGCGTTCGCTGCAGGCGGCCGAGCAACGCATGCCGGAGGAGTTTCCGGACGGCGCGGTGCTCTGCGGCAAGTGCCTGACCAAGGCGATGATCAAGATGGACAACTGCCTGACCTGCCTCAACTGCGGCGAATCGAAGTGCGGCTGACGGTGGGTGTCCAGCGCCGGCTCACGCTGGCGTGGATACTGCTCGGCATCGGTGCGTTGATTGCGTCTGGACTCCTGGCGCTGGCGCTGGTCCTGTCGAGAACACCGGCATTGCAGGACATCGTGCCGTGGGTGGCTTCATTCAAGACCGCGCTGGTCATCCACGTCGATCTGTCGGTGGTGATCTGGTTTCTGGCCTTCTCCGGCGTGCTTTGGAGCCTCGCCGGCGACGCCCGCTTTGCCGCACTCGGCTGGGCCGGGCTCGCCCTGTCCGCGTTGGGGACCCTGGCGATGGCACTGACGCCATTCGTCGGGGCCGACCCTCAACCGGTGCTCAACAACTACATTCCGGTATTGGACACCGGGCTTTTCCTGACCGGACTCACGCTGGTTGCGATCGGATATGCACTCACGGTGACGCGGGCGCTGCTCACGGTGCGCGCACAGTCCCTCGGCGGTTACGGTACCGCACTTTTCCTGGGCGCAATCACGGCCGCCATCGCTCTGATGGCCTTCGGCTGGTCAACGCTGATGACGCCGCGCACAATGGAAATCGAGCCGTACTACGAACTGCTTTTCTGGGGTGGCGGTCATACCCTGCAATTCGTGCATGTATTTCTGGTCGGCGCCATCTGGGCATGGGCGACCGGCGTTCGCCCGCGAACGGCGTCCATCGCGTTCTTTGTCGCCGCTGCGCCGGCGCTGCTCGCGCCAGTCATCTACTTCATGCACGAACTGGACACGGCCGGCTTCCGGCTGGGGTTCACGCGCCTGATGCAGTACGGGCATTTGGGCATCCTGCCGTTGGTGTTGCTGGTCTTCATGGCGTTGAAGGACGGGGGCTGGAGGCCGCAGCTTGCAGCGCCGGGACGGGCGGCACTGGTTTGTTCGCTGGGTCTGTTTGCCGTTGGCGGCGTGCTCGGATTCCTGATCACCGGCGTGAATGTGGTTATCCCGGCGCATTATCACGGTTCCATCGTCGGCGTGACCCTGGCCTTCATGGGCCTCATCTATTACCTTTTGCCCGGTCTCGGCTTTCCCGTGACACATGTTCGCCTGGCGACCCTGCAACCGTACCTGTATGGAGGAGGCCAGTTGCTGCACGTTTTCGGGCTGGCCTGGTCCGGTGGCCACGGGGTGCAGCGCAAGGTGGCCGGTGCGGCGCAGAATCTCGATTCCTTCTCCCAACTGGCCGGCATGGCGTTGATGGGCATCGGCGGGACCATCGCCGTCGTCGGTGGTGTCCTCTTTCTGGGACTGGTGATACATGCTTTATGGCCGCGACGGGATACGCCACGGCGAAGCTAACGGGCGGCGATACGGGAAAAATCTCTGGCGATGGCAGTGGCGTCGTGGGGTGGTGAAAAGATCGCGTAGAGCCGGCCCTTCGGATCGATGAGCAGGATGCTCACGGTGTGATCCACCAGGTAGTCCTTGCTGTTGTTTTCGTCATGCCGTTTAAAGCCGACGCCCAATGAGCGGGCAAAGGGCAACAGATGGTCGTCGCCAGCGGTGACGGCCGTTGCCGTCGTGTCGTAGTAGGCGATGTATTGCGCCAGCTTTTCGGCCGTGTCACGTGCGGGATCGACGGAGACGAAGACGATCTGTGGTGGCGCCGATTGGCTTTCGGCGCGGATGCGGGCGACCGCCTTGGCCAGCGTGTTCAGGGTCGTCGGACAGATGTCAGGACAGGACGTGTAACCGAAGAAAACGAAGGTCCAGAAACCGAGCAGCCGCGCCTGGCTGAAAGGCTGGCCCTGGTGATCGATGAGTTCAAAGGCGGGCAGGGAATTGGTGTCGGCGATGACCGTGGCGCCCAAATCACGATCCAGTGCCTCCGGGAAGGCCGGCTCCGGGCCGGCCGTGAACTGTCGCCAGACGATCGCGGCGCCCACCAGGAAGGCGATGCAGCCTGTGGCCAGAGCGAGGTTCTGAAGGACGGTGCGTCGCAAGTCTGGTTATCTCTGAATTTCAGGGCGAAAAAAAGAGACCCTCTTGCGAGGGTCTCCCTGGAGTAATACGTCAGGATTCTGAATCAGCGGGTGCCGTAGGCATACGGCGTCCACTCCGCGGAAACCGCCGGCGGTGTGGGCCAGTTGCCATGTGGCGGCGGGCTGACCGTTGTCCATTCCAGTGACTTCGAGCCCCACGGATTGTCGCCTGCCTTGGGGCCGCCGATGGCGCCCGCGATCCAGTTGATGATCGCGAGCGCGAAGCCGACACCGATGAAAATGGCGCCGAACGACATCAACTGGTGCGCGCTTTCGAACTGCGGGAAGTGCGCATAATCGAAATAACGGCGGGGCATGCCATCGACGCCGACGTCCATCATCGTCCAGAACACCAGATTGGTGCCGACGAAGGTGATCCAGAAGCCGATTTTGCCGATGGTCTCGTTGTACATCCGGCCGGTCATCTTCGGGAACCAGTAGTAAACACCGGCGAAGATCGAGAAGGTTCCAGCGACGGCCATCACGTAGTGGAAGTGACCGACCACGTAATAGGTCTCGCCGAGATGCACGGTCATGGCCGTCATGGCCAGCGGGATCCCGGTCAGGCCGCCGATCAGGAACAGGAACAGCACGCCCACCGCGTAGAGCATCGGGGTACGGAAATCGATGGCGCCACGATAGAGGGTACCGACCAGCCCGATCAGCGTCAGACCGACCGGCACGCTGATGAGCAGGGTGGTCACCATCTGGCCGATGCGGAGCCAGTCCGGCATGCCGGTGTAGTACAGGTGATGGACCCACACCTCGCCGGCCAGCAGGACGATACCGCCGATGCCGCCGTACACCACCATCTTGTAGTTGAAGACGTTGTTGCGGGCGAAGGTCGCAACCACCTCGTAGAGCACGCCGAGGAACGGCAGGAAGATGACGTACACCGCGGGGTGTGAATAGAACCAGAACAGGTTCTGGTAGGTCAGCACGTCGCCGCCCGCGCCCGGGTCGAAGAAGTGCGTGCCAAGGTACTTGTCGAAGGTGATCAGCGTGACCGCTGTGCCGAGGACCGGAACGAAGATCAGCTGCAACACGAAAGCCGCGATGGTCGCCCAGACGAAGATATTGAGCTGGTTCCAGCCCATGCCCGGGGCGCGCATGAAGGCAACGGTGGTGAGGAAATTCACCCCGCCGAGGATAGAGGCGAAGCCCAGCAACAGCACCGTGAACGTGTAGAAGGCGGTGTTGCCGGCGGTGATGATCGAGTACGGCGGGTAGCCCGTCCACAGGACGTCGGGCGGGTCAGGCATGACGAAGGTCAGCAGCGCCAGAACCACGCCGGCGTAGAACAGCCACACGCTGAAGGCGTTCAGGCGCGGGAAGGCGACGTCTTTGGCGCCGATCATGAGCGGGATGCAGAAGTTGGCGAAGAAACCCGTCAACGCCGGGATCTGGAAGCCCAGAATCATCACCGCCCCATGGGCATACAACCAGACGTTGTACTGACTGGGGTCGTTGGTAAGGGTGGGACCAATCGCCGACTGTTCCGCGCGGATCAGCAGCGCCATGATGCCGGCCACCGCGAACGAGGCCATCGAGCCGATCAGATACAGAATCCCGACCCGCTTGTGATCGGTGGTGAAAATCCACTCCTTCATTGTTGTTGCGAAGCTCATTGTGCACTCTCCACGTTCATGGCTACCGGCTGGGACTTCAGGGCTTGCTGCTGGACCAGGCGGGTTTCCTCATCCTTGTACCAAGCGGCGAAATCCGCCGGCGGCATGGCGATGATCCTGCCCACCATGTACGAATGCATGATTCCGCAGTACTCCGTGCAGGTCACCACATGTTCACCCGGATTTTCGGGATAGAACCAGAGATAGGTCACGCGGCCCGGCATGGAGTCCTCCTTGACCCGGAAGTCGGGGATGAAGTGCGTGTGGATGGTGTCGCGGCTTGTCATGCGCAGCAGGATGGGCTTGCCGGCCGGAACCCTGAGTTCGTTCTGCGACTGCACGCCGTTGGGATAGGTGTAGTCCCAGCTGTACATGCCGCTCTCCAGCTTGATCTCCATGCGATCCGCCGGCACCTGCCGGAAGTCGTTCCACAACTGCCAGCCCTTGGCAGCGAGGAAGAAGTCGTCGGCCATGAACACGAAGGAGGGGATGAGCGTCCAGCCGACCACCAGCGCCGTGGTCAGTTTCGGCGGTGCACCCACCTGTCCGTCCTCGCGGCGGCGGTACTTGATCAGGAAGTAGGCGGTGATGATCGCGAATATTATCCCCATCGCGGTGATGTCGATGAGCACCTCCTTCCAGAGGTGATCCCAATTCCGCGCCGGGTCGTTGATCTTCGGACCTGCCGCGGTCTTCTCGATCACGGTGACCGCCCAGGCGTCGAGCGCGAACAGCAGGGACAAGGGCAGAGAGAGCAGGGACAACAGCTTCTGCGGTTTGACACTAACCATTTGCAAAACCCCCCAGTTTTTTCCTCTTGGACCCGGTCGTCGAGAAGATGACCAGAGTGATACCGAACAACATCGAACACCCACCTATCAGCAGCGAATAATTGTAATTGTATGTACCGTCTTTGAAGTTGTAACTGTAACAAACGCCCGTAAGGATATCCATCAGTTGCGTGGTGTTGGATATCCGCCCCCAGTCGGCGTCAATGAGCGCCAGCTTGACGGTCTCCGGGTCGAGGTTGACCCCGTAGAGGTAACGGGCAACCCGGCCGTCCGGGGTCAGAAATATGACCACGTTGGGATGCACGAATACCTGGTCGGCGCGTGACCAGAAGTACTTGAAACCCGTACTAGCCGTGAGGATACCAATGCCATCGGGATTCCTGGCGACCGCGTGCCGCCAGCCATCGCGGATCGCCGCCGGGATCTCGGTCATCTGCACGAAATGAGCCGCCGTGGCCGCCGAATCCTGCTGATCAAACGACACGGTCAATATCCGGTAATCGCGACCGACCTGGAAGCGCCCCATCCCGGCCAGTGCCTGATTCAGGCTCTTGTTGATCGTCGGACAGGTGCCATCGCAGGTGTAGTACGACAGCAGCAGGATCAGCGGCTTGCCCATCATGTCGCCCAATCGAAATTCCCGGCCGGCGGAATCCAGCAGTGGCAGATCCCGCGGCACCGGATCGCCCAGGTGGCCGGCCTCGTCGACCTGCATCATCGACGGATCGATAGTGGATTCCGGAGTGGCCCTGCCCTCGATTGCCAGCGCGGGTTCCGAAAAGGCGAAGGCCGCAACCGCCAGCAGCGATAGCAGTTGCCGGAGGCGCGGCCTTGCCACGGTGTGAACGATCCGAATCGCGCGTTTACCAGTAATAGATCTGGGAAACGACGAACAGCCAGATGATGTCGACGAAATGCCAGTAAAGGGACACCGTTTTCACCATGCCGTCACTGATGCGGCCGGCCAGCGCCGGCAGCAGCACGGCGACAAAGCCCAGCAGGCCGACAACGACGTGACCGCCGTGGAAACCGGTGATCGAGAAGAACGAGGTGCCATAGACGTTGGTGCTGGGGTAGAAGCCCTGGTGGAACAAGTGGTTCCACTCATAGGCCGACATGCTGACGAAGGCCACGCCCAGAATCATGGTAATCAGCAGCCATTTCATGAAGCCGCCGCGGTTGCCATGTTCGAGGGCCTCTTCGCCGTAGTGGATGGTAAAGCTCGACGACACCAGGACCACGGTCATGATCGCCGGCAGCACCGTCGGGATGGCGGGCGTCGCTTCGGGCGGCCAGAAGTCGGCCGTAAGGCGGTTGAACCAGTAGTTGGCGAAGAAGGATGCGAAGATCATGGCCTCGGCGAGGATGAACCAGCCCATCGCCCCTTGGATCATACCCCCACCACCGCCGATGGCTTCCTTGGTCCAGCCCACCACGCCGGCCACGATCATGGGCACACCGACGCCGAGGCAGATGACGGCGTACAGGTCCAGGTGGTAGACGAAGTGGAAAGCGAACGCCAGCGGCAGCATGAACAGGATCCCGAAGCTGATGACCAGCGGCCAGATGCTCGTATCCCAGTGCGCGTGATGGCTTGCTACGGCGTGATTCGACGACATGCAATGTCCTCCCAAGGAACGTTTGAAACGGTAAGCCCCAGTTTACTGCCGACCCCTACGGCTGCGGGTGCTGTATCGTGAACGAGGTCATGGACGCGGCTGCTTGTCGGTGTTGACAGCCTTGCAGCCCCGATGCCCCAGTTGCCTGACGCCCGCACGTTGGCGCAGAATAGCCAACGACAATTCAAATAACAAGAAGAGGGGGGAATGTCCGGAATCTCAGTCCGCGCGCCATTGCCGACGTAGGGAGATCTGATTGGCGCCATGCGGTCCCGGCATCTTGCATTCGCTGGTGGGTCGTTCACTCAAAATAATTCCTGGAGGTTGACGAGATGACAATGAATGTTCGTGTTTCCATGGTTGCGCTGGCCTTGCTGTGCGCGTCCGCGACCGCGGTTCAGGCCGCGGGCAATGCCGATACCGGCAAGACGAAGGCCACCGCTTGCGCCGCGTGCCATGGCGCCGATGGCAACAGCATGGCCCCGAACTTCC
>Ga0233425_10002935_pt1 | contig 32228 bp, 31 predicted proteins | sample Watercolumn_Towu_2_FD_181712 | JGI IMG/M metagenome (GOLD analysis project Ga0233425, IMG submission 181712) | Freshwater microbial communities from Lake Towuti, South Sulawesi, Indonesia - Watercolumn_Towuti2014_140_MG | ecosystem: Environmental > Aquatic > Freshwater > Lake | place... | reverse complement strand
AAAATCCAACCCCCATCTTGCGAAACATCTGGCTGATCACACGTTCCTTTTTTTGCATGAGAAGAGCAAAGTCTTGCTGCTGCTTCTAAACCAGCGCGGAATACTTCTAATTCTCTTGTAATGTCAATAACCAGTTCCTGTTCTACTGGATTATTCACATGATGGTGATATTTGAAATCAAAAGCATAAATATTATAGAGGCTATCTGAAATTGTTTTCATCTGCTGGTTTTTTTTAAAGTTAGAAGGAATATTCTGGAAGAGATCCCATCTGTTTCGCAGTTTTATCCAATCCATAAGATAATATAATGCAAGCACTATATCTCGTTTAAACTGCGTTTCATTCATAAAGAGAATAGAAAGCCAGTTCTATTAAAATGTTTCCTAAGCCAATCCAAACAAAATCTATATAAATCATTCATTTTTCTTAAGAAAGCGTACTAGCCCCGTCGTCTAGTGGTCAAGGATAGGGGACTTTGGATCCCTTGACGGCAGTTCGAATCTGCCCGGGGCTATTTCTTCACCGGGTTATAGATAAGACCACGATTTTTTTACGCTTTATAAATGAATTTGGAGGTAATCCCGACAAAGAGTTGGCGCGCAGTCTCCTTCTCAGGTAATCCGTTCTCGATAAACCGTTATCCAAGACTATAAAAAGAAAGAGGATGTATCTGTTTTGATGAATGAAAAAGTGGTGGAATATATGCAAAAGTCACCTGCAAACAATACACCCTGATGGAAGTAAGGCGAATTATGAAAATGTTGCGACGGCTGGAAGTTTCGTGTGCACGACTGGGACGTCTTTTTTTCTAAATCCATAACTTCTTTACTGTGTTTATATAAATTTAAATAGTTGTTTTATAATAATATTTCTCATGATCCAAATAAACAAAAAACTGTTGTTTATCATCTGTATTATTGGTGTTCTGATCTTGTTTGGATATATTCTTCAAGAGGATAGTGAAATACGAAATGATCGTATTAAAGCAACTATTCATGGTTCTGAAGGAGAAAATTGCGATACATATAAAGCAAAAATATTTTCTTATTCAGATCAATGTGTTCGAGAATGTGATAACCCCGCAAGAGCAAAAGAAGCAAAGAATGCTGCAAGTGATGTCTGTGCTGACTTTTGTCAGAGTAAAGAATGCCCTATATCGACATACATTCCTGCACTGTCATGTACAGTAGACGGTTGTTGGAATAGTAGTGGTGGAGGATGTGGTGAAGTCTGGCCATGGTGGAATTTTTGTTATTATTTTTCCGATGACTGGAACTGTTATTGCAAAGAAGTAACCATTCCTGATGGTTAATAATCCAAAGAAAATAGCGGGTAATAGATAACATGCCTATTTTTTTACGCCTTTATAAATGAAATTTTAGCGTAAGCCTAACAAAAGAACATAGAGAGTTGGTGCGCAGTCTCCTTCTCAAGGAATCCGTTCTCGATAAATGATTATCCAAATCCACCACAACCTTTAAATACTACTTCACGTGTTATTACGTACTATGGAGATTATCAGCAAAATCAGCAAAGGCACTAAGATGGATCAGGTGTACTTGCCAAAAAACAGGCATGGCTTTGGTATTGGAAGCTATGTCCTCATCACCCCACTTCGCGAACCTAAAGAAACAGAACGACCCTACTTCTACAATGCTTCAATAGAGCCACTAAAAGTACATGTTATACAAAGAATCTTCACAGTTATTGATCAATACAGTACGTCCTATGAAAACATCATCATAACAGGCTCATTCTTAGAAAAAGGATTTTCCTTCAATGACATAGATATTCTTCTCATCAGTGAGCACAAGGAAGAAGTTGAGGCACTGACAACAGCAATAGAAGCATTGTTTGGAACAAAAGTGCAGCTTCTTTGCCTGAGCAATAAGGAACTCTTGAAAGGCCTCTCCACAGATCCCATCTATGAAATGATGCTCTCCAGTTGTGTTGCAAAAAAGAGATTTATCTATAAAATAGAGAGAAAACTAAATTATAAACATCTTGATCTTCAATTGCTCAAAAGCAAATCTATTTTTGATAACTTTGAACTTTTGGATGGGCATGAAAAATGGTATTTAATACGAAATCTTGTTTGTCTTTCTCTTTTCATAGGTAATAAAAAAATAAATAATGAAGAAGTCAACAAAAAGCTAGCAAATGCTTTAGGCGTTGACAAAGGTACAATAAAGAAGAATATGCTTGATAAAAAGCCTTTTCTTCAAAAATACAAAGATCTCTACCAAAAAACATTTATGCAGATACTGAATGCGATAAAGCATGGCACAAAACAGAAATAAGCTTCTTGACTTATTTATTGGAAATATTTCTAATGCGATTGTTCATAAAATCTTAGAAAATGCAATTGACAATAAAGAAATTCAAAGTAAATATGAAAAAGAATTAACGACAAGTTTTGCTATTGCAATGAAATATAGGGAGAAAATAAATCCTTTCTCTATTCCATTGCCCGACCACGCAGACGTGAAACAAAAGATCACAAAGCGTGTTAGAGCCGAGCTTCTACTTCGCATTGCTAGGGGTTATGAAGGAATAAAGCTAGAGGCTATGGAACAAATCATTGATGAGTATCTACAAAAATCAAGCGTTGTATGACTGTTCTGGAAGAAGCATTAAAAAGAGTGGTTCATTTCACTGCTTTATGGTTCAGCAGATCACCATTACAGAGGCGCTTGCAAAAAAAGATGCTGTTTTCGTTGACACACGAGCACCCATTGAGTTTGAAGAAGATCATTTGCCTCATGCAATAAACGTTCCGATAATCAACAACCAAGAGCGAATTATTGTTGGAACAATTTACAAACAAGTTTCTCAGGAAAAAGCAATTGATGTAGGAATGGGTTTTTACAGGAACAGAATTCCAATAATCATGCAAGCAGTAGAACCGCATAAAAACAAAACAATGATCGTGTACTGCTGGCGTGGTGGTCTACGATCAAAAACAATTGGAACACTGCTGGAAACAGAAGGATATACTGTATTTCAGCTCACAGGAGGCTATAAAGCATATCGCGGATATGTGCGAGAGAAACTCAAGAACTATGTAATAAAACCAAAACTCATCACGCTCTACGGCATGACTTGCACAGGAAAAACAGCACTTCTGAAAGAATTTCCAAACAGTATTGACTTAGAAGAGTGTGCTGGACACAGAGGAAGTATGTATGGCGGCATTGGCATGCAACAGAATTCACAAAAACGATTTGAAAATCTCTTGTTTCAAAAATTAGAGCAGCTGAAAGAAGAGAAATATATTCTTCTTGAAGGAGAGAGCAAACGCATCGGAAACGTTTTCATTCCTGAATTCTTTTATCATGCAATGGAAAGTGGAATAAAACTCAAGATAACACGAACAATAGATAAGCGGGCACAAGCAGCTGCAGCAGAATATTGCGATACAGAAAAAAAACAAGAAGAGATGCGACGAATTACGAAACTGATTAGACAAAGAATGAGCAATAAGACAAAAGAAGAGATCCTTATTGCGTTGGACAAAAAAGAATGCGAAAAAGCGTGGAAATTGCTGTTCACAGAGTATTATGATCCGTTGTATAATCATCTCTTGGATAGGTTAGAATATGCTGCGATCATTGAAAATGATGATGAGAAGAAAGCAGTGGAAGAGATTAAAGAGATTGTAAAAATTACACATCCAAATTCTTCACTGCCTTTGCATTCTGCTCAATAAATGCACGTCGTGGTTCAACCTGATCTCCCATAAGGACAGTAAATACTTGATCTGCAATCACAGCATCTTCAACAGTGACTTTCTTGAAAACCCTGTTCTTCTCATCCAATGTTGTTTCCCAGAGCTGACCAGGATTCATTTCACCGAGGCCTTTGTAACGTTGAATGTTCGCTCCTTCTTTGCCTAAATCCTTGACAGCAGCAAACATTTCCTGATCATTATAACAATAACGAACAGACTTTCCTTTCTGAACTTTATACAATGGAGGTTGTGCAATATACAAATATCCTTTGTCAATAATTTCACGCATAAATCGGAAAAAGAATGTCAATAATAAACAGCAAATGTGCTGCCCATCAACATCTGCATCAGTCATGATCACAATTTTGTGGTACCGAAGTTTGGAAACATCAAAAGTCTCACCAATGCCGCAGCCAAGTGCAGTAATAAGTGTGACAATCTGTTCGCTGGAATAAATTTTAGTCAAGCGCGCTTTTTCAATGTTCAAGATTTTTCCCCGCAAGGGCAAAATTGCTTGATTCACACGATTACGGCCTTGTTTGGCGCTGCCGCCCGCGGAATCGCCTTCCACGATATAAATCTCACACTTCGCAGGATCACGTTCCTGACAGTCTGCAAGTTTTCCAGGAAGGGAATTTCCTTCAAGAACAGACTTTCTTCGTGTTAAATCGCGTGCTTTGCGCGCAGCGTCACGTGCTTTTGCAGCAAGAATGGATTTCAGCACAATTTGTTTTGCAACAACAGGATTTTCTTCCATGTACGTACCAAGCGTCGCAGAAACAATAGAATCAACAATTCCTTTGACATCGCTGTTTCCAAGCTTTGTTTTCGTTTGGCCTTCAAATTGTGGATCAGGATGTTTGATTGCAACAATTGCTGTCAAGCCCTCACGAACATCTTCTGCAGTGAGTTTGACTTCTTCACCTTTCAATAATGTATTTTTTTCAGCATAAGAGTTTAATGTCCGTGTCAGTGCAGTCTTAAAGCCAGAAAGATGGCTTCCACCCTCAATAGTATTGATGTTATTAACAAAAGAAAAGAGTGTTTCATTAAACCCTTCATTATATTGTAAAGCAATTTCTACATCAATGTCATTTTTGAGATTGTGAAGATAAATAACAGGATGAAATGGTTGTTTGTTGGTGTTAAGGAATTCAACAAAAGAAACAACACCACCTTCATAATGGTATGTTTGTTCTTTCGTTGCACGTTCATCTTTAATGGTGATAGTAATTCCTTTGTTCAAGAATGCAAGCTCACGCATTCGCGCAGCAAGCGTCTCAAAGGAAAATTCGATTGTTTCAAAAATTTCTTTGTCTGGATGAAAAACAACAGTAGTTCCTGTCTCTGTTGCATCACCGATCACAGAAACACTTCCTTGTGCATCGCCTCGATGGAACTCCAGTGCATGAATTTTCCCATCACGTTTTACTTCTACACGCAACCAATCAGAAAGTGCGTTGACAACACTCACTCCAACGCCATGAAGGCCACCAGAAACTTTGTATGTGCTTTTATCAAATTTACCGCCAGCATGAAGTTTGGTCATAACAACTTCAAGAGCAGACATGTTATATTTGGGATGCAGAGCCACAGGAATACCACGGCCGTCATCAATAACGCGTACAGAGTTGTCTGGATGAATGATGATGAGTATTTTTTTGCAGTAGCCAGCCATTGCTTCATCAATCGAATTGTCAACAACTTCATAGACAAGATGATGCAAACCAGCAATGCCTGTAGTTCCAATGTACATACCTGGCCGTTTACGAACTGCTTCAAGGCCTGCTAAAACCTGAATGTTTTCTGCACCGTATGTTTTTGTTGCTTCTTCTTGTGATGCCATTTTTTACCATCGAGAAAATGAAGAAAATAAACTCTATTTTTCTCATAATTTTTTAATGCTTTTGTGTTTATAAAAGTTGTTATCAAAATAGGAGAAAATATGTCAATGTGTCACAGGGATTATATAGGGCGAAAAGAATCTTCTAAATATGGGCGGGAATCCGAATTGGGCAAGAGAAGCGAGAGTATATAGTACTGAAAAAAAGAACGCTGAAGGAGAAGAAGAACCAAAAAGTGAGAGAATGTATGCGTATCTAAAAAAAGGAGTTTTAGTTGGTTTAGGGTGTGGTGGAGGAATTGAAGCAGTGATAACAATAATACCAGGAATAGAAGAAATCCCGTACTGTTCTGAGCAAGATATAGCATATCGACTTGCAATTGGAGCAATGACAGCAGCAATTTTACTGCCAATCAAGAAAGAAGGCGAAGATGTTAAAAATTATTGGAGAAAAGCACTATACAGTGGAGTAGGATATATACTAGGAACAATGCTTGTGTATGGTGGACTTGAAATGATAACAAGAACGTATGAAAAATTATAATACCCCCCGCTAACACACGCAAAGGATGCTACTCTATGTTATGCAGTCTATTATGAAGAAGTCCAATAAAAAAATTTGAACAGAAGAAATAGTTCATGATTGATAGAAAACTTTGTTATTTATGCAAAATTCTTGATAGAAAAGAAAGCGAAAAACTACTTCGCATCGCTAAAAGCATCCAAAAATGCTGCGTTCTGTTTTTTCAAGCGTTTTACAGCATCACGAAGAGAATCCATTGGATCTTTGTCAGATGTTTCCACAATAAATCGAGGATTCCCCACTTGAATGTGTTCTGTGTAATATCCTGAGACATGAAGGTCTTTGTCGTTCCAAAGTTCTTTTTTTAAAACATTACAAAAGGTATGATCTGCGTCAACTTCAAACTGAAGCTTATTTTTCTTCTGCTCAAGAACTGTTATTTTCATAAGCCTCAAGAAAAGGCAGTGATTTATAAATATTGTGGAAACTAAGAGCTAAAGACATCCAAGAACCATGTTCTCAACTGTCGGATGACACGGAAGAACAAGGGATCCCCAATTTCTTGGAGAGCACTATCATCGCGTGCTTCAGATGAAGAAACTGATGTATCAGCCTCCTCTTGAACTGCATCAGCATCTGTTTGCTGTTCAGTCTCCTCTTGCTCACCGTAAGAAACAGAAGTTTCAGTTGTTTCAGCATCAACAGGAGCGCCATCTAGACCTAAATAGTCCTTCAACAATTCATGGAGAGAAGTAAATGTTTGGCTTCCAGAATACAAGTCCATATTAAAGCGAACAGTAGGAGCAAAAGTAACACCATCATCCTCTGCTGCAATAACCTCATCAAGAACATCCCACGCAGTCATTTGCGTATCTAAACAGAAACTAAAGTTTGCTGCAGTAAGGCCGACATTTGCTGCATATCCCTTAAGTGCATCTCTGCTCAAATCTTCAAGATTGTTTTGAAGTTCAGCTTTGAAATCATTTTTGTACCCTTGTCTGTTTGCACATTCCAAAGCAATCTGTGCCATGGAACTTTTTGCATCAGAAATATCAAAATAATAAAGATATTCTACCTCAAGGTCGTGAGGATATTTTTCAACAAGGAGGTCAAGTGCTTGGTCTTGTGCTCTGCAGGATTCAAGACTTACATCACAGTAGCTTGTTATGTACACTTTGGCAGAAGCAGAAAATAAGAAGAGAAATAAGAAAAGCGTTGTCAATAATGAAAATATAATGAACCCCTTTTTCATAATGAGGATTTCTGCTTCGCATGTATATAAACATTGCGTTTTTTTGAGAAGAGATAAGAGAAGGGATAATAGAGAGAGGAGAACAACAATCTTTAAATATAAGCGTTCCTTTAAAAGATCAAAACAAAAACCTCTGGGGTGGTTAAAATAAAAATACAAAAAATAATCGGCACGATTGCAATTGGATGTATTCTCATGCTTCTTTTCTCAGCAACTGCATTTGCTGTGGAATATTTAAGTTTGAATGAAATTCGCGGTAGAGGGATTGCAAATGATCTTGCCTATGCGTATGGATATACAAAAGGGTATAACGAGCAAGAGGATGGAAAAGCATCAAATCCATTAAGCATTCTCACTAAGTTTAGAAGAGTAAGTGATGAAGATCCGGATTATTTAGGCGCAGAACTTGCCTACAGATACAAAGGAAGTTACACAAAAGGATACAAAGAAGGGTATACTGATGCAAGTGATGACAAAGAAAGAGCAGTGAGTGAAAATTTTTTGCATGAATATGATGTGATCAAAGAAGGATCTATCCAAACAATGTCAGATGGGACATACATCTATAATAGATGGAATCTTGATGAGTTAGATACAAGCCAAGGTATTGAGAATTTTGCGTATGACATTGGATATACAGATGCAAGTAAGGGAAATGCAAAGACACCGCTCAAGATAATGTATGATCTTGCAAAAGATGAATCAAGAGAGGTTCGTGATGTGTATGAATGGATACGAGAAAATAGAGGAGCATTTAGCAAAAAGTACAAAGAAGGATATGAAGCGTATCTTGCACAATCAAAAGAAGGCACAACAGAAACAAGTTCACGAAGAGAATCCTCCAGTTTAGCGTCGCAACAAAGTGGAGAAGATCAAGCAAAAGCAGCATATGCTGTGGGATATAAGTTTGGAACTGCTGATGCAAAAGCAGGAAAAGCAAGTAATCCGCAAACAATCTTGAACTATGACTGGGTGTTGAACGCGCGCTATAATGAAGAAGCAGGAAAGTATAAGAATACAGATAATAACTGGTATAAGCTTCCGGAAGGAGTCACAAAGCAAGATGTTGCAGAAGCACACGCTGATGATACTGAATATCTTAAAGGATATAGAGAGGGATATACACTTGCACTAAGAAAAGATGATAGCGAAGAAGAACTTTCTGAAGAGGAATATGTGTATAAGATTGGTTTTGATGTTGGAGTGTATGATGCAGAAAAAGGATCTGCAAGCAATCCGTATACGTACACGTGGAAAACACACAGATATGTGACAAAGTCAGAAGAAATTTATTACACACGAATGATCAGATATAACAGAGCTCATTATATTAAAGGATATAGAGAAGGGTATGCGTCGGTTGGTGAATAATTTTCTTGAATTTTTCTTTTGTTTTTCATTTTTTCATTTGTTTTTCTTCACATGCTTCAATCTTTCAAAATAATATGGTTTATCAGCAATAAGATATGCTTCAAATGAAGAAATATCTGCACCACGCAAAAAAGGGCTGAGCAGATATTCTTTTAAGACATCAGTTCCTTCAGTGCATTGATTAAATGAAGGCAAGACAATGAGTTTTTTTCGCTTCCATGAGCCAACAAGAAATGCTTTATACTTTTCTGTTCTCGGCCACTGCGATAACACAACAGCAGGATGTTCATGGCCTATCACAATGATTGAAATGTTCTTCATTAGTTTTTTATCAGACAACAATGGAGGAATGATATCACCATGCACAAAAAGAACAGCACCCAGAGTATAGTGATCAACAACATCCAACCCGCGTGTTTTCGCAATTGGATCAAGCATGGTGTCATGATTTCCCTTGACAAGGATAATTCGTTCAGCATATTGTTGTACTAATTTTAAGAAACGAATAGAATGCCTCCATTCAGTCTCGCTGATCGTTCCAAATTCATGTTTGAAATCTCCATTCACAAGAACAGCACTGAGTTTCTTTGTCTGAGAAATCCTGCAGCATTGTTGAAGGATGGCCTCCATGCGCTTGAGCATCTCCTGATATGCAACGCGCGGCACAAGCACTCCACGTTTGTTAAGCGATTCTTCATAGCCAAACTGGAGATCAGTGATTGCAAGGAGCTTGTGTTCTTTGAAATAAAGCCCGAGGTCAACAATAAAGATATATGACGACAATTCCAATGTTTCCATAAGAGAGAAAAAAGAAGAGAAGAATAAATACATTGTGGTCAATCAGAACCAGCAATACCTTTAAAAACTATCGAGCATTCTAAGAAACCATGGTCTTGGAAAAACTCAGTGAGACACTGCGAAGTACGTTGTCTAAAGTAGCCAATGCACTTTTTGTGGATGAAAAGTTGGTCAACGAGTTGGTGAAAGAAATCCAGCGTGCGTTGCTTCAGGCAGATGTCAATGTCAAGCTGGTTTTTGAACTCTCTAATAAAATCAAAGAGCGTGCGTTAAAGCAAGAGCCTCCTGCAGGTCTCACAAAAAAAGAGTATCTCATTAACATTGTGTATGAAGAGCTTGCAAATTTCTTGGGTGGTGACGGGCATAAGATAGATGTCAACAAAAAGCCGTTCACGATCATGTTATGTGGATTATTCGGAAACGGGAAAACGACGAGTGCGGCAAAAATTGCAAAATTTTTCCAGAAGCGAGGGAACAAAGTAGCTGTTATTCAGACAGATACATGGCGCCCTGCAGCGTATGAGCAGCTCAAACAGTTAGGGAGCCAGATCAATGTGGATGTTTTTGGAATAAAGAATGAAAAAGATCCGATGAAGATCTACAAGACATTTGAGCCTGAGCTGCAAAAGTATAACATTGTCATTGTTGATACAGCAGGAAGAGATGCGTTAAGTGAAGATCTTATTGAAGAATTAAAACAAATGTATGCATTGGTCAATCCAGACGAAACATTGTTGGTGATGAGTGCAGATATTGGACAGGCTGCAGAAAGGCAAGCAAGAGCATTCCACGATACATGCCATGTCACAGGCGTTATCATCACGAAGCTTGATGGAACAGCAAAAGGTGGAGGCGCATTAATCGCGTGTGCAGTCACAGGTGCTCCTGTAAAGTTTATCGGCGTTGGAGAAAAGATTGATGCGTTTGAAGAGTTTAAGCCAAAGAATTTTGTAGGAAGACTTCTCGGAATGGGAGATCTCGAAGCACTTTTAGAAAAAGCGCGGGAAGCAGTGACAGAAGAAGAAGCGCAGGATATGGGAAAGAAATTTCTGAGTGGAAAATTCAATTTGATTGATTTGTATCAGCAGATGGAAACAATGAGTAAGATGGGTTCTATAGGAAAGTTGATGGAGATGATTCCAGGAATGAGCCAACTTCAGTTGCCGAAGGACATGATTGCAGTGCAGGAAGGAAAGTTAAAAAAATGGAAATTTATTTTAGATTCATGTAATAAGAATGAACTGGAAGATCCGGAGTGTATAGATAATCCAAGAATGAATAGGATTGCGAAAGGTTCTGGAACAGAAGTGCAAGAAGTGAGTGAACTTTTAAAGCAGTACCGCCAGACAAAGAAAATGACCAAGATGTTTGGTGGTTCAGGGTCACCAAAGGCCATGGAAAAAATGATGAAAAGAATGGGTGGAAAGATTCCAGGATTGGGAAATTTACAAATGAAGTAAAATGAAGTAATCGGTGAAAGCATGAAAAACAAACAACAAAACAAAGAAAAGAGCAAAATGACAAAAGAAGAGCTTCAAAATAAAATGCAGGAAAAATATATGGAGTACCAAATGCTCGAAGAGCAGCTCAAGCAAGCACAAGAGCAAGTGCAGACACTCAACAAGCAGAAAGAAGAGTTGGAAGGATTAAAAGAAGCAGTGATGGAGATTGGAAAAACAAAAGAAGGAAATGAAATGTTTGTTCCTATCAGTTCAGGAATATTTATCAAAGCGCAGATAAAAGACAATAAAGAGCTGTTGGTGAATGTCGGAGACAACGTTGTTGTTCCAAAATCAATAAACGATGCTGTTGCGCTGATAAAGAGACAGAAAGAAGAGATAGATAAGTATGAGACAGCAATGGCGCAGAATGTGCAATTAATCATGCTCCATCAGCAAAAAGTGGAAGCAGAATTATATGGCATGACACAAGATGCAGAATAGGTGAAGATAAAAAATGTTCGGATTCCTCAAAGACAAGCTCAAGCAAACAGTAGAAAAGCTAACGAGAGAAGTAGATAAAGCAACTGAGGAAGTCGTGCCAACAGAAGAGCAGAAGAAAGAGATTATTGAAGAAATAAAAAAAGAGCAGAAAGAAGAAAAAGGTTTTTTTACACGATTGAAGGAGAAATTCACACAAAAAGAGGAGAAAAGAGAAGAGACAGAAGAAGAAAGAGAAGATATAGAAGAAGTGCATGAAAAAAAGCAGAAGGAAGCACTGAAGAAAAAAGCAAAGCCAGTCAAACATGCTGAAGAGAAAAAGAAGATTATAGAAAAGAAAGAAGTGATTGTAGAAGAAAAAAAGCGAGTTCTCAAAGACGAAAGGTATGGTATTGAAGTGGTCAAAGAGGCGCATAAGCCTGAAGAAATAAAAAAGAAGATAGAAGATGGGGAAAAAGAAATAGAAGCATTAGCTGCAAAGAAAGAAAAAGAAGAACAAGAGCACAAGAGAAAGAAAAAAGCAGAACAAAAGAAAGAAAAAGGTTTTTTTGCACGATTAAAAGAAAAATTCATACATACGGAAGAGACAGAAGAAGAGAGAGGGAAAAAAGAAGAGCTTTTCAAAACAAGCAGTGATGAGCTGAAAGAGTTTGAAGAAGCGTTCAGAGAATCAGAAACAACAGAGCAGAAAAAAAAGACACCAGAAGAAAAAGAGGAAATAATTCCAATAATAACAGAGACAGAAGATGGAGAAACGGTTGTTGAACTGCATAAAAAACCAGGAATTGAAGAAGAAAGAAGTGAAGAAATAGAAGAAGAGCAAGGCAGTTTTTTCAGTGCATTAAAAGACACAATCTTCAAAACATCTATTTCAGAGGAAAAGTTCGAAGAGTTATTTTGGGATCTTGAACTGATCCTATTAGAAAACAATGTCGCTGTAGAAGTCATTGATCTTATAAAAGTAAATCTCAAGAAGGAGCTTGTAGAAAAGAAAATTCTAAGAGGACAAATTAATGAGATCATCATAAAAACATTGAGAAGATCTGTCGAGCAGACATTTGATGTTGAAGCGATTGATATTATTGAAAGAGTCCGAGAGAAGAAACCGTACATTATTGTTTTTGTCGGCATTAATGGGTCTGGAAAAACAACAACAATCGCAAAAATGATCCAAAAGTTAAAAGACAATAATTTGAGTTGTGTTGTTGCAGCAGGAGATACGTTTAGGGCAGCAGCAATTCAACAATTAGAGGAACACACAACACGCCTCAACGTCAAGCTCATTAAACACGAGTATGGTTCAGATCCTGCAGCAGTTGGTTTTGACGCAATAAAGTACGCGCAGGCGCATAACGTTGATTGTGTCCTTATTGACACAGCAGGACGTCTCCACAGCAATGTCAACTTAATGGATGAGATGAAAAAGATTATTCGTGTCACAAAGCCAGACATGAAGATCTTTATTGGCGAAGCAATTACAGGCAATGATTGTGTCGATCAAGCACGAAAGTTTCATGAAGCAGTTGGAATTGACGGCATTATTTTAGCAAAAGCAGATGTCGACGAAAAAGGAGGCGCAGCGTTATCTATAAGTTATGTCACAAAGAAACCCATTCTTTATTTAGGAACAGGCCAAGAGTACAGTGATTTAGAAGAGTTTAATAAGGAAAAAATAATGGAGCAGTTGGGATTGGCAGAATAAAAGTACATAGTTAGTCTCCGCAATGTTTGTAAGAACGTCATGAACTTTCTTCCTCTTTGAGGAATTCTTTGATGAAAGCAACTGTGGCTGTCTTTACTTTTTCTTGGAGTCTTCCCTTTAGCTCTGGCTGAGTAACAAGACAAAGTACTTTCTTGAATCCCTGACACTTTTCTATATTTGCCAAAATATCTGACTTTCCTGTTTCAATTTCAATAGCAATTATTTCATTGTCTTTTTCCACAACAATGTCTATTTCTTTCCCATTTCCTATTCGATAATTTTCTCTGACTTTATATCCTTTGTATTGGAAAAATTGTGCTGTTTTGTATTGCCAATATTGATGCTCTACGCCTCCTTTTCTCCAGCTTTTTGGTTTATACCCTAAAGGTGTTATGATCTCTTGTCCCTTTTCTGTTATCTCAAAGAGCTTTATTCTTCCTCTTAGTGTGGAAATGTCTATTGTTTTGATATACTGCTGATTCTCTAACTTCTCTTTGAGTTCATTTCCTTTTCTTTTACTTATCTGAAGTCTTGTATATCTTTTGACAACTCCTGCTAATGGATATTTGTAAATGTCAATGAGAAACTGTATTTCAAGATCATGGAGATACTCTCTTTGTTCTGTTATCTTTGGTAAAGATGTTATTTGGGGTATTTTAGTTTCAACAATGTGTCTTTTCATATGACCAAGAACAATAGCATCAGTTATCTTTCCTTTCTCTATGTGGAATAAAGGAAATCGCACTAAAAATGGTTCAAATTGTCTTCCTTGCATTTTGACAATCCCAAATCCAATAGGTAATTGACCAATATAGTCAGTATTTTCTGTTGGCAATAACATTGCATCTCCTGCTAAGCTCACATCATTTCTGTGTTTCAGATTCATCGTAATAGTGGTGTAGGTGTTTCCCATTGCAGTTGGGGAGATTAATGAAGGATGCTGATCGATGATAATAATCGCTTCACCCAACTCTCTTATTTCTCTTAAAATAATATCAATGATGGACTCTTTTCCTTCAACATCTAATTTTCTTTTGAGTAGAATATGATGTGCTTCTTCAATAATGATTGCATGTTTGAATGTTTCTCTTTCTGTCTGTTGCATTCGGTAATGATGAACCCATAAGAGTAAAGATTCAATGAAAAAGACTTTGTCTGTATTTGTTAATGCGTCTAATTCAAAGATCACATTCTTTTTGAGAAGTTGCTCTATTGCAGTGTTGTTTTGGCAACTCATTACATTGCCAAATTCTTGGAAACAAAGTTCAAATAAAGCTCTAAGCGTTGAATCATACCACAATGATTGTCTTCCTTTGAGTTTGACTTCTTGCAGTTTTCTCAAAAGATCGTGCATTGTTGGATATTTCTCTGGCTTTGTGTAGATATGGAATTCGTGATAGAGTTGGTCTAACAAATTATGAAGGATGTAGATAACACCTTCTCCCAGAAAATACGCATGCGCAATGATTTCGACTATTTTCTTGAGCCATATTTGTGGTTGTATATTTGGTGGTGGGATGAGTGGATTAAATCGAAAGGGGATAATATTTTGTCCTACTGTATAGATTTTGAGTGTTTTGAATTGATAGTCGAATTGCAATACATCTCTGTAATTCTTTTTCCAATCGAATATTAAAAATGGTTTTTGGTAATGCAAGAACATGTTTATGATTTCATAAACAATGTTTGTTTTTCCTGACCCTGATCGTCCAAAGATTGCAGTATGTTGAATCCATTCGTGTTCTCGTATTCCAAATGGTGCATAATCTTTTTCGTTATAGTGCACATAGCCAAGAAAATATTCTCCTGCATAATTGTTTCTCGGTGGCAGGAGTATTTTCTTTTCTTTGATGGTATTTTCCAATCTGTTGGTGTAGAGATGTCTGATGTATTGCTCCAATTCTGCTTTTTCTTCATTATTGCTGAGAAGATAGAGTTGCCAGAGATTGTCTATCTTTGCTCCGTACAGTACTCTGAGTTTTCTCAGCTGTTCTTCTATGGTGTCCATGGTGAGTCACCTAATGATTGTATTGCATGCAATTTATTTTCTAATTCATGCAATTGTGTTTCTTTTTCGAGCAATTCTCGTTTCAAGTTCCAAATGTCTTGTAAGTAAAGTCTCTGTTCAGTTCTTTTTTCGTGCTGGAGTTGGTAGAGCTCATTTTCCAGAACATCTTTGCTGACTTTTCTTGTTTCTGATATTTCAAACAAGAGATTTGTTATGGAATTACTGTCTTGCTCCAACTCGTTCATGATGTGGTTGTGGAGGAGATGTCGTTTTTGAATGGTGTTTTGTAATTCTTCGATAATGCGTTTGATGTCAGCTTGTTTTTGTTGGAAAAAATTGTATGTCATTTTGTGTGCCTCCTGATTCCCTTACGGGGAATCCAAAGGGCACCTTACCTTACTCGGGAAGAGTTCTCTACGTGACCTGTGGTTGTCCCCTACAGGTCACTGGCACACTTCTTGCATGGAGTTATTCCAGTGATTCCAGAAGTATTCTTCCTGTTACAACACAGCAAGCGCTGATTCTGGAGGTTCCACTAACAGGTAAAGTGAAGTTGGGATCTAGGCCATACCAATCAGCAGATCACCAGATGTTGGATCATCTCGATACGCGACACCATATGACGAGACTATTTTACCTTCGTCACTGGCAGAGCTTTTTACATGAGCGGGTCGCATGTATTCGAGAGTGAGTTTTGAGGGATCCGTCTTGTATTTATCCTTGCAAAGGCTACTGAATGCCGCCTTATCATTCTGGTCTGCGGCGACACGAGAACCACAAGGAGTAACGATCGCTCCACCCTTTTTCACCTCGTATGTGCAGCGAGAAAGTTCGCGCGTGTTGAGATCCTTGATTGAAGGAATGGATTCTCGATGGTCTGCCCTTGCTCGTACATTTACTTCAACACTGACATTGAGATGAGAGCGAGTACACGGAATTTTTTTATCCACACCGAATGGTGAGAGGCTATTGTTGTCACCCACGAGAAAGACAGTTGCTTGTTCAATGACTTTCGCAGCAGCTTTTGTAAGAAACGTTGCAATGAAGTCAACAAGAGCCCTCTTGAAGATTTCCGCTGCAACACCACTTGCTGCCGCTGCTTCCGGACCGATGATAGCAACAGAACCACAACCCCCGAGAAGACCAACCCCAACAGCCGACGCAACCCCACCAAAGAGAACACCACGACGGCTAAGACACCCCAGCTCCATGCTTGCAGGCTCCCACAACCCGCTTGAAGCGAGAACATGGTTTTCTGGGCGCTCGATGAAGCTGCGAAGGAGGAGGTTATCCATACGGCGCTCCACACTCCAGCTTAGGCGTAGTTGAGGAAGAGGTCAAGAAGAAAATCGCGTGCTTCTCAAGTCTCAGCCGACCGAGATTTCAACTTCACGCAATCAGAAAAGCACAAGAAAAACGCATGATTCCCTTACGGGGAATTAAGTACTTTAAAGATGAACCTCTATAAAAAACTTTTCATTTAGTTTTGTAGCCACAAAAGAGTGATAAAATTTAAAAAGAAGAGACATTTCTTAGTTAGTATGACACTAAAACGTGCTGGTTTTTTAACAGGGTTAGTTGCACTTGTTATTTCTAACTCGGGCTGTTACAAAAGTTGTTCTTTTGATTCTCCTCTTACAGAAGATGATAAAGCTTCTTTTGAAGATAGTAGTACTAAACACAGGGAAGAATGCTCCAGCATTACTGAAATTAAATATATCAATGGATATGGCATAGTTTCTACAAATCCTAATAGTGCAAAATATCTTTGTTTAACCGAGACCAATCTCTCACTCCTTTATTTTGATGCTGCTGCCTCACTTGCAGAAGAAGGATATGGAAAAGGAAGAATTTCAGTAGAAGAGTATCAATTGTTTCAGAAAAATCTTCAATATCAACGAAGCATGGAATCAATCATTGTTAGCAGGGAGAGAAAACAATTAGGACCTGACGAGGATTGGTCTGAATACCTTAGTGAAACTGAAGTACTAATAGGAAAACTTTGCACATACAAAAATGATGAAGTTGTTCCATTTCAAGAGATAAGCCATAATTTTGACCTTCTCTTAATTATGCAATATTCTTATGGCATCAAAGCAATGAATACTAATGATCGCTTACTCAGAGCAAATCAAATACTTTTAAGTAATCCTGAACTCTATGATGTTGCCTTAGAAGACCTTACTATCTTTATTGGTGATCAAAAAGGAGTTCCAAGTATAAATCTCGCTACTGCGTATGATCTTCAAACACGTATTTATGAGAGAAAAGAGGACTATGCTAATGGTACAAAAGCTCGCGAGAATGGAATGAAATTACGAGAGCAAGGATATGTTCCTCCTGTCCATAATCTTCTCCTTCCTCAGTAAAAAGTTTCCAATGATTAAGTGAACAAGTGTAAAAGGTTATTTCTATTAAAAAATAATTTCTACAAATTTCTTTATTTGTTTGTTTCCAATTTTTACATGCCATTTTTTCGACCTCCTGATTCCCTAACAGGGAATCCTTGGTAGCCTCACCTTCCTTCGGGAAGAGTTCTCTACGTGACCTGTGGTTGTCCCCCCCAGGTCACTGGCACGCTTCTTGCTAAGAGTTGTTCCACTGATTCCAGCAGGCATAGAAGTTGCATGGTGCCGCTTCGGAGTGATTCCAGCGGTTCCATGAGGAGGTAAAAGAGTAGGTGGAAATGGTGGAATCGAGAACTTTTTAGAAAAAGTGCGTCCCCTTGATCTTGCTTCGCTAGTGTGGTAGAACTGCGTAGATGATCGCATCCCTCGCCTTCCTGCTCTCCACCACTGCGTATGCAGAAGAGACGCGAGACGCACGAGTGGAGTTTTACAATAATCAGTCAGGGGTGAGCCTACCTGGAGCAGGTTATCCTGGTCTCAAGGTGAAACTCAGTGGAGGAGAATACGTCTGCTCCTACAGCACAAATTCTTCCGTGAAGCTTGATGTTTTGGACAATGGCGTTGTATGTCACGACGCTCCAACAGGTGTTCTTCTTACGCTGAACGTCACATATAGTCCGAGCACTGGTCCTCGTGCGAGCTTCACATGCACGTACAAGCTGGGGCCAAAATCAAGGCTAGACCTTTTCGATGCAGGTGGATTTCTCGTCAAACTCACCTATGTTGGCAAGGAAAACTTCGAGGTGAGTTATGACCCATAGCATCGTCAAGCATCCCCTCCTGCTTCTCGGTACGCTTGGGATTCTCTTGGGCATCGCTTGTGCAGAGGGACCAAGTTGCAATTCCTGTTCTACGAGTGCAGACTGTCCGTCTGGTGAGGTTTGCTGGTCAAATGGAGTGTGCGCAGAACAAGATGCATGCAGTCTCTGCTCCTGCGTTTCTGATGAGGATTATCCCTCATGCACTTCATGCTGAGAAAGACATACTAACTCCGTGATTTCAGAGTTTCAGCCGACCGAGATTTTCACTTCACGCAATGGACAAAAGGCAAGAAAAACGCTTGATTCCCTAACAGGGAATTATGTTTTAAATAAAAGTGCATGTATAAATATTTTTTCATTTTTGATTTGCTAATCCTTGCAAAACTAAAGTTATAGAAAGTGTTCCAAGTACAACTGCACCAAGACCAAATAAATATCGTGTTGTTTGGTAAATCTGTGCCAATAAAACATTTCCAGTCATAGATTGTGCAGCAGTTTGCAGCCATTGTTCAGATCCTTCATTTTGGATGGATCCTACGTCATACCAAACTGTCGCAAGGTTTAGCCCTCCATTACTCAGAAGCAAATAGTAATAATTCATTACCCAATATGTACCAAAGAGTGTTGTAATAAGAATGATGATTCCTATTGCTACCTGTATTTTTCCAATTTGCTGTCTTGTTATTTTCATAAAAGTGCTTTTATTGAATAATGAGTTAATAAATGTTTAGTTAATTAACCTGCTTAAGTCTATGTTTAGAAACACATTTTCCATATCGCCTGCTTTATGCACACTAACAGAGCCGACAACAGAACCAATTTGTGTTTTATAGGACATTGATACTCGATCTTGTCCAGAGACAGCGATATCAATTGTTCCTCTTTCCTGCATATCTAAATGAGTACTAATTGTCGCAAGCGATGTTGGTGCGCTCGCTACTGCAGTTACTGTACTGTCAGAGGAACTCAGCGTCATTGTTGGTTCTACTTTTACTTCAACATCTTTGTATTGCGCAACAATAAAAGGAGTAAAACCCTCACGAGTATACCCCAATACAGCACTAAATTCTCCATCTTTTGTTTCAAACTTTGTTTCTGATGGTAAAAACTGTGCTGCAGTAACTCCTGCGATGCCCACGGCTGTTACTACCTCTTGAGATAAACCTAATTCGTTTTCTGCTATCTGGTAGTATGGTTCAATTTTTGTGATAAATGGTTTAGTAATATCCTCAAGAGAAGTGTATGACGCAGTCTCAAAACATTGATCATCAGAGCAAATGGTTTGTAACTCTGAAGCAAGCGTACTTCTCAGAGTTCCAGCTGCTCCATTAAGAGTATTGGAATCAAGGAAAATAATCCTATCTGCTTTTATGGCGCTCGTTTCAGTATTAACCTCTGATTTCTGAGGAGCAAGAGAAGCTGTTTCAATGCCATAAACATTATTTTGGTAATCTAAAGAAAATGATCCATCGAGAGAAGTACTAGGATCACCAATTGTTATAGAAGATCCAACAGCATCTTGTAATAGCGCTATCCCTTCAACACTGGTAATGTCCTCTGTAATTAACACTGTTGTTTTATCACCTATAGAAAGTATTTTTGTTCCTTTTGCATCTGTTAGTGTTGCACCTTCTGATAGAGTAATATAATTGTTTGTTTTTATTTCTGCTTTTGCATTTTCATCGCGCAAATTAATTTGATTATCCTCAACGTCAAATGAACCTTCAGAACTTCCTTTTTCTATAACAAAACCACCATCATCCATGGCAGTAATAATTGCTCCTGCTAAATTTCTGTTATAGAGATCTAAAGTGACTTCACCATTATTTATACGCCCATCTTGATAAGAAACGTGTCCTTGGTCAAGAGATAATGTTACACCTGAATGTTTATTTTCTATGGCTTGCTGTGCATTTGGATAAAGGCTGATGTCATCAGCAAGATTAAGATTACTCTCATAACTCCATTGTTCTATTGTAAGTGCTGCACCATTTCCAGTTGCTATTGCCTCCTCAACATTAATCTCAGAAGGACGTGCAGAAGAAATAGAATTAGGATCACTATAGTCTATTTCTGAATCAACTACATCATCTGCAACGACACTTGTACAAAAGAAAAACAGGAAGATAATAAATAAAAAGAGGCTTGTTTGCATACTTATTCATCCTCAGGTACTTTAATTTTTGTAGCAAATAAAAATTGATATGGTTCATTATCTATTTTTGTCTGATTATCAGTAATAAGAAATATGTATGTATCTGGAGTAATAAATGAGATATCAAAAGAGAATGTCTGATCAAGCAAATAAAACGCATCAATAAAATAAGGGTTGATTGTTAACTGCTTTACGATAGAAGTACTAATCGCATTCATGTCTTTTAATCTTACTGGAATTTCAATGGGGGAAAAATTTTCCAGCTTTTTCTCTATATCACCCATGGAAAGCTTTATCGGTAAGTGGAGCATGAATATTGTTGAATCTTCTGTAATCTCAACATCCACTTCTGGTGTTTCTAATGATATTAGTGCACCATAAAAGAAAAAATTCTCCCCCCTATTTTCAAGAGAAGAAATCACACAACTTTCTATATTATTTTCTAGCAAAATTTTAAGGCTTGTCTGCATCTCTTTTAGTGAGGGATTATTACCTTCCCCCAAATAGTAACCATAGTTAATACTCATGGTATTTGTTTGCAAGAATGGCGTTCCAAGTGAATCTCTTCCACCTCTATATCCTATTGTTATAAGTGCATTCTCCCCAACATCTTCGAGACATTGCTCAACAAGAGTTCTGAGTACTTCTGCTTTATTATTAGTAGTAGAAATGGTTTCTTGTTGTGAAGTAATCTTTTCTTTGGATATAGAATAAATCAGTGAGAAAACAAAAATAACAATAAAAACAAGCATAATGCCTACTAATAAAAAAATTGTTATTTGAGATTTTACTTTTCTCTTTCTAAACATGCATAACATAAAGGCATTTAAGAGTATAAATTAGTTTCTATGGTAAATGGGGTCTTATGACTATTTTATCTTTTTTTCTTAAAATATTTGATAATCGCTTAGAGCCTCATCCACACGACAACCCATTTGTCCAGTGCTTTTATTCTCAGTAAATATCTCAAAATAGCACTGGACACGACACACTGCTGTGAGATATATAAATCACTTCTATTCTTTTTTCTTCATTCTTAGATGAGATGCTTAGAGAAGAGAGATAGAGAAAGGGGTAGTGAAGATTCCAAAAGTGCCCACAAACATGAAAAGGGAGTCTTCCTATTTCCTCTATTTATGATGAGTGCAACCTTGTCCAGCTCTTAGGCATCTCATCTGAGAGAGCAACTGGGGGTGGGAATCCCCATTGCTTTTCTTTTTCTCTCTTGTTGAAAGGTGACCAACATGAAATACGAATCAGAATTTGAAATAGTGGAAACTATCAACAGTACAGTTACAAAAAAACAACATGTATACACACGTCTTAATAAAGTAACACTCTGTTGCGCTGATGAAGATGCTCTCCTCACTATTTGGGATCTTCGTGCAAATCATCCTGTTGGTGGAACAAAACCAAAACGATCGACATATTTGCAGGAAAAATTGGAACTCGGCTATTGTCTTTACACAACAACAAACATTCATCCCTTACATCTTTATTTCTTTCGCGATATTTCCAGAGAAATGTGGAGAGGCTTTCTCTATGGCAAAGCACATGAACATAAGAAATACAAAACAGCAGAGTGGTACGATCTCTTGCACCCCTTACCTTTTTATCCAAATCTTTCTGGATTTTGTCATGTCAAAGAACCAGTTCTTTCATGTGCAGAAGAAAGAGTGAGACAATACACTCCACAAAATGATATTGAAGCATTTTCTTTAGAGTGGACATTGCGATCTTTAGAACGATATGCAATGAAACTCACTAAACATACTCAAGACAAAGACGCAATTCTCATTGGAACAAACGATGTTTCTTTTTCAAGAAATGCAAAATTTCAGGTGATTTCATCATGATCCGAGAAAAAATAGATATCCACAACACAAGCAAACGCTATCATCAGGCAATAGAAACGCTGAAAACAGACAAGACTATTTCAGCGAAAAATAAACAACTCATTATTCAATTCTTGAGAGATGCGGAATTAGGAAAAACAGTGCTCAAAAAACAAAAGAAAAAAATTGGCAAACGCGCGTGTTTGAAATATCTCTATCTTTTGAAAACAAGTGTCCGCTTTTTGAGAAAAGATTTTGACATGGTAACAAAAGAGGATATGACAGACTTTATCTACTCATTGGAGGATGATGCTCTTCTCAAGAAGAATAGAACATCATATACTTCTGAGACAAAGAAAGACATCAAAGTTGCTTTGAAGAAATTTTACAAATGGCTGTTAGGAAAGAATGAGGAGTGTCCATCTATTGTCAAATGGTTAGATACGTCAATAGAACAAAAAGACTACCTTGCTCTGACAGAGAAACAAATAGAAAATGTTGCTAAAGAAGCGAAAAGTATCCTTGACAAGGCTTTTGTAAGTATTCTTTTTGATTTAGGAGCACGCATAGAAGAGTTTCTCAATGTTAAAAAAGAAGATGTTATCATAGAGAAAGAAGGGTACAAAATCAAGATCCTCTTTTCAAAAACATTCTCAAGAACATTGCCACTTGATCGAAGCATTGAGCATCTCAAGAAATGGCTTGAGATTCACCCAAAACACGATGGACAATTATTTCCACTAACATATAATCAATGTTCTGCAAAACTCAAGAGGCTTGGAAAACAAACACTCGGCATCCCCATCACACCCCAAATCATCCGCCATTCCAAAGCAACGCAGTTAGCGCAAGCAGGCGTTGGCAGATATCAAATGTGCGAATGGATGGGATGGGCAATGAGCAGCAAAATGCCAGACAGATACATCAGAAGAGAAGGCATTGACAATCAGAAAACATTGGAAGAAATCCAGAGGAAACGACAATGACAGACATCGCAACAGAATATCTCAGAAGAAGTTCTGGCAAACAAGAAGCATCGCTAGAACAACAAATAGAAATCAATGCTGCATACATTGAGAGAAAAGGATATACAAGAGCAGCAGGACAAGAACGTTTCACAGAAACCATGTCTGGCAAAACATTCGATAGACCTGAATTTCAACGATTGGTCACATTAGTCACATCTAACCAAAACAAATTCAACACCATAATAATGTACAAACCCAATAGAATGGGCAGAGCAAAACACATTGAAGAATTCTTTTACTACGAATTTATCTTAACAAAACATGGCGTCAAAATTGAATACGCATTAAACGATGAATGCAATCTGGAAGGCATTGCTGGATTTATGATGCGAGGATTAAACTACCAAGCAGCTGCACAATACATTATTGATTTATCCAACGACACCACAAGAGGTTTGCTCTACAACGCAGAACGAGGCTTTCATTTCGGCGGAGAACCATGCTATGGATACGACAGAATGCTTGTTGATATGCAAGGGAATCATTTAGGCATTTTGCATGCAGGCATGCATAAAAGCGACAGACGAGATTTGAAAGTTATTTATGTCAAGCGAACAGATGGTTTGCCAGAATTTCTTGCAGAACAGGTGTGGCAGGAAGCAGTCAAGAATGGTTGGGGCGCATCACAAACAGCGTATCATCTCAACGAATTAATAGAAAAAGATGAAGGAAGAAAACCACAAAAAGCTGGAAGAAGAATGACAAGAAAAGATGGTACAGTTTTAGATTACTCAGATTTCTGGGCGCCATCAACCATCAAAGAGATGTGGCGAAGAACCACATACGTCGGCTGGCGAACAGTCACCATTGAGACAGACAATGAATTTCAAGGAGAAGAACGAATTTGTAAAAATGCGCATGAGCCAATTGTTGAGGAAAATTTGTTTTGGACTTTGTTTGAGAGAGACAGCAAACGAATCTGGAACATTCCTAAATCACAATATCGAGAAGAAGCAGTCAAATATCCTTTAACAAGAAAGGGGAGATGTTTCCAATGTAAAGAATATTTTATGGGCGCGTTAACTTCTCATGGCAGAGGAAAAGTGCGATATTATCGAGATCGCGGTGCGTTTAAGAAATGTTGCCCCACAAAAGATTGGTCTGTTCCTGCAGAACAGTTGGAAGAAGCAGTCTTTGGAATTATTCTTGCTGATATTCGAAATGGAAATTATGCAGAACGAATTACTTTGTTTGTTTCTTCCTATGGGCAGAAAGATCAAAAAGTAACTTTGGAAGAGCAGAGAACTGCGTTAGTCAATGAAGGAGATGCAACAAAAAGAGGAATTCAAAATCTTCTTACGCTTGCCAAAGAACGACCTGATTCCAAACATCTCCTTGCAGAATTGGATGCGCTGGAAGCACAAGAACGAACTTTGGAAAGAAAAATAAGAGAGATGGATGCGTCGATTCAACGCTGTGAACCCATTGATTTCTCTGAACTGGAAAGATATTGTGCTGCAATAGAATATGTCCAAGATTTACAACGAAGAAGAGAAATCTTTCAGACCTTTGTTAAAGAATTTGGTGTAGACAAAGTAAAGAAACAAATTGATATCACGTTTTATAGCATTCCGTTGCTTCCTGTCGTAAGAAATTTGCTGTTAGAACAGCAGGAGCAAGGCGTCACATACTCATTGCCAGAACATGTTGTCCAGATTTCTTACAGGAAAAGAAGGTTTGTGGTTCCGAGAGAGTATGAACATATTCATGAACCACTAAAAGAAGATCATCTTTCTTCTGAAAGAAGAGATAGGCAACAACTGAAGGATAGAGAAGCGATGAGAGTTGTAGAGCAGTTACGTCTATTCAGTACACAGTAAACTTTGATATTTTGCAAAGATCTCTAAAGAGTCACATAAAATAAAAGAAAGAAAGCGTCACAATAAACGCCAATAAAAAGCTTGGCACAAACGGAATTCCATATTTTACAGGAACAGTTTTTATCTTTCCTTTCTTTGCAAGTGCAGACAATTCCTGAAGTTGTTCTTGACTAAGCCCTAAATCCTTCTTGCGAACAATAATTTTTCCACCAACTATAATATCTTCCGCGACCCAATCACCTTCTGTAAGAACAGGAACAGGAACATGTTTGACAAATGCGATGTGTTCAAGAATTTTAATAGTGACAAAACCATAGAAGAAGACAGGAATCATAATTCCAAAAAGAAACAAGAGTAAGCGTAAGAGAATGTCATCAAAGAAAAATGACCCAAGAAGAAATAAAAGAGAGAATCCATGAAGCAAAAGAAGAGGGAATTTATGTTTTGGGTCAGAAAAGAAGACAACAATACGAAGAGCAAATTCCTGTCGATGTTTTACGAGCAAAACGAAAAGCCAAAGCGTGCCATAGATTCCACCAACAAAGAAAACAAGGAAGAGAAAAAGAGGAAGAAAAGGAAAAGAAGGGAGTGAAGAGAGAGCAAAGGAAGAAAAAAGAGAATCAACAGAACGAAAAGAAGAAAGAGGCAGTCCTATAAGAGCACCCATTGCCATGAGCATCTTTGCATCCCCTCCACCCCATTGGCCAGTATAAAACATAATACAGGAAAAAAGAAAGCAGAAGGCAAAGCCAAGAAGAGAAGAGACGACATAAGACACATCTGAATAAATGAGGGATGCAAGCAGCGAAAGTCCAAAGCCAAGAAAGATCAGTCCGAAATTGAGCATGTCTGGAACTTCGCGAGTTTTCAAATCAGTGATTGTTCCAATACATAATCCAAGAAGACAAAAAGCAAAGCTGACGAAAACAAATGCATCAATCATTCCTGCTCCATAAATCCTAAGGCTTCATAAATGTTTTCAATCTCAATACCTGTTGAAGCGTCACCGATAACCATTCCATGAGAGTTCGCAAACAAGCCACTGCGTACATAAGGGCTTCCGAAATTCAGCGTTGCTTTTGTACATTTTAGGCCAAGAAGATCTTCTACCTCGCGGATTTGTTCCTGTGTAGCAAATGCATGAATGATGGCAGCGTTTTTATTGTGGACAACACAGCTTCCAGGAACCTCTGTTGTTGCGATTTCTCCTGGATGTAAAGTGACATGAAGTGCTTGACGAATAATTTTTTTTGTATCAGCACTATACTCTCGATTGACAAGAGCACCTGCATCGTTGCAGAGAATATTATTTCCAAGAGCAGTTAATTTGGAAGGAATGACTTTGTACTGTATTCCAAGCTGTTTTAAGCGAAGAAGTTCTTGATCATCTGCAATGCTTGGTACAAGAAGAATGCCACTGTTCCCTGTCACTAATGCACCGATAAGTGAACTATGGCCTATTTTTATTTGATATACAGGAACCTGCAGAACAGTTTGAATAGTCGCAACGTGCTCAGCAGTAAATTCAGGAGCAAGAAGGCAATATTGGTCAGTACAATAGCCATAAAGCCCAACGTTTGGATTACCTTGCAGTGAAGTCTTAAAAAGTTTCATCAGCCAAAGATACAGGAGTTCGTTTATAAATGTTTGTGGAAGACTAACTTTATAAAATAAAGAGGTACACACAAAAAGTATGCCATCGTGGAAAATTATAAAACAAAAATATCTTGAGAAAAATGATTGGATAGCATTGCGAAAAGACAGCTGTGAAACAAGTACAGGAAAGAAAATTGATGATTATTACGTTCTTGAAATGCAGGATGTGAGCTGTGTTGTTGCGATAACAAAAAAGAAAACAATCCTCTTTGTCAAAGAATATAAGCATGGTGTCCAGAAAGAGATTATTCAGCTTCCATGCGGCTATGTTGATATGCACAACGACAAAAAAGAAGATATTCTTTTTGCTGCACAACGGGAACTTCAAGAAGAAACAGGCTACACATCAAAGAAATGGACTCCGTTGGGCTCATTTGCAGGATCACCAGGGAGGCTAACGCATTATTATCATCTTTTTCTTGCTGAGGAATGTGAAAAAACAAGCGAACAGCATCTTGATGATTTTGAAACACTGAATGTTGTTGAATACACAAAAGAACAAGCTGAAGAAGAACTAAAGAAGCAAGCAACAGATATTGTCACACCGCTTGGCTTTTTGATGGCAAAAGAGAAGTGGAAGAGAGAAAATGATTAGTTCTGTACAGTATAGCTCTGTTCCTGTGGACGGAATGCGATTCCTTGAGGATGAACTACTCCATAGCGCATGTATGCTCTTCTTTTCTCTGAAATTTTGCGCTGATATTTTGCTGCTGCTTGAAAACGAGCTTCTAAAGTAGGATAATCCTCAGGATCAAAGAATTTTGCGTGGAAAGGAGTAACGACTTCTACACTTTGATATTGTCCTCTGGTAACAGTGTGACCTAAAGAAGATGTATGCACATCAGGAGTTGTAGGTGAGAGAGCAATATGTCCATTGCAAAAATCTGGATGCTGCGCTCCTCCTAAAATTTGTGCAAAATCACCAGCATACACATGAGGGCTTAGATAATGAACTGCGTGATGAACCGGAATTCTTGAGACAAGTGCACGAAGTTCAACTGCAGATAGTGCTGATGAATCATGAAGAGGAATGTAAAGAGAACCTGTTTTTGTATATGATGATCCTAAAACAGCAGTAAAAAGAACATCATCTGAAGAAAGCTGTGCAGTAAGTTCTCCAAGAAGGCCTTCAATATTTGGTCGATAGAGTGGGCGAGTTTCCCGGCAAAGAGCACTCTTTGCTGTGCCGAGAGCAAGAATAGTAGAATACCCCCTTTGAACCAAACAATCAACAATCATGTTAAAGGAAGGAAAAAGATTCCCACCTATTCCTTGAATAATAAATGCAACTCGTTGTCTTGGAATAAATCCGTCCATAGAAACAGGAGAAGCATCGCTGGTTTCAATAAGATAATCTTCTGATAGTTCAGCCATAAACCAGAGAAACAACAAGATATATTTAAAAGTTACACTAGAAAGTAGTGAAAAAATAAAAAAATTATAAAGAAAAAAACAAAATTATAAGGGAAAAGAAAAATCTATAAGGTTATCCTAAAAATCCACGGACAAAGGCAGCTCTTTCCATATTTTCGCGGACAAGAGGAATGTTTTCTTTGCCAAGATCGTGTACTATAATAGAAGTGATCTTTTTATGTTTTTCATCAGTGTGATAAGGATGTAATGCTTTAACTTTTGCAACAACGTCTTTCAGTTCATGCGGAAGATATGACAGTGTTTCTTCATTCAAATAGGGCATGAATGATTCATAATCATTAAAGAAAGAAGGATATACTGCTTCAATAACTTCTACATCTTTATCAGTGATGACATCCAAACCCAGAATTTCAGGAGGGAATCCAAGGGAGTAGAGAGAGCAGACAAAGGGGATTGCGCGAGGGAGATGAATACTTCCTTCACTTCTGGAGTAGCCAAAAAGACCAACATGAAGTTTTCGCTTGCGGCGTGATGGAACATGGACAGCCATTTTGTTGATGAACGGTGCAAGAAGTGTAATATGTTTTTTGTACGATTTTTCCATCTTTTCAATAATTGGAAGAACATCCTCCTCAGAAACAGGTAATGGTTTTCCAGGTTTTGTTGTATTGAGCAGTTCAACAGCATCTTGCACTTCTTTAATAGGAGAATCGTAGCGGAAAGACGATTGCAGAGTAAATGTCTGAACGCTTGGATACGCTTTAAGAAGTGACGATGTTGTGGATGGCCGAAGGTTTCCTCTGAATGGTGCACTCCCACAACCAAGGATAGGATAAAAATCAACAGATATTTTTTCTTGAAGCTGTGCAAGCCGTTGTAATGCAATTTTTTCAATAAGGACAGTTGCAGTGGATGAATAATTTAATGCAGGATCACTGCGAGCAAGCCAGACACGCTGATAGTCAGTAATTTTTTGCTGCTGAATATATTTCTCAACAATTGTAGCAGAGTTCAACATGCTTTCTTTATCTTCAAGAAGCGGTGTCACGCGAATGTCTGAAGGAGAGAATGCTCCAATCCATTCACGAATAGTGATGTCACCAGTCGTGACAGGAAGTACTTGCTTTCCTGCAACAAAACGTTTGTAATATTCTTTGATACGAATAACATCTTCTGCAGCTGTTACCATCGGCACAAATGCCTCGCTAATAGGAGGAAGATCATGCTGGTAAAATGCTTTGCCGATATCAAAGCTTCGAGGAATGCTTTCAAGAACTTCAAGAAGTACTTTTGCCTCATTTTTCTCAACAGAAGGGTTAGGGACTCGAATAGTAAGGTGCTTATCTTTGCCAAGAGTGTGTTTACGAAAGTAAGGTTCGTAGGAGGTTAACAACTTTTTGACAACAAAATTATCTACCTCTTTTCCTTCACAATCCCAAAGTTGTTCATCACTTCCAATATGACTAAAGGAGTAAAATGCTTCTTTGACTTCATCATCACCTGCGAGAACAGAACTTTGCGCAAAGAATGGCTGACTGATATTATCAGGATGCTGCGTACACATTGTTCGTGAGATGAAAGGCTTTGTCATGAAGAAAAAATAAACATGTCACAATTTAAATAGTTGATGAAAACTTTTCAATTCTATCACAGCCTTGCTTAATAACATCCATGCTTGTTGCATAAGAAATTCTAAAATATCCTTCTGCACCAAATGCAGATCCAGGAACAGTTCCAACAAGTGCATCGTTCAAAAGCTTGACACAAAAGTCTTGGCTGGAAAGCGGAAAATCAAATTTCACAAACGCGTAAAACGCTCCTTCAGGAGGTAAAAGAGTAAGTCCTTTGACAGCATTCAGACGTTTATGGATATATGCTCGCCGCTCTGCAAATGCATGAAGCATTTCCTGAACACAGTGTTGATCACCAGTGAGTGCAGCAACAGCAGCTTTTTGAGCAATGGAATTTGGACAAGAAGTCATTTGGCTCTGAAGTGCATCCATCTTTTTGACAAGTACTTTTGGACCAGCAAGATAGCCAATGCGCCAGCCAGTCATAGAGTATGTTTTAGAGACTGAGTTGACAGTACATGTAAGATCATACATTTCTTTGCTGAAAGACGCAATGCTGAGATGCGGATTTTTATCGTAACAAAAATGCTCATACACTTCATCCGAAAGAACAAAAATATTTTTCTTGACACAGAGTACTGCAATTTTTTCAAGCTCGTCTTTTGGAATGACAGCACCAGTAGGGTTAGAAGGCGAACCAATGATAACGAGTTTTGTTTTTTTTGTTATCTTCTTTTCAAGAAGTGCAGCAGTAAGATGAAATTGTGCATCTGTATCACAAAAAACTGGAACACCATCAGCAAGTTTAATCATTTCAGGATAACTTGTCCAATAAGGAACAGGAACAATCACTTCATCTCCTTTATTCAATAATGCAAAGAAAATATTCATAATACTATGCTTTGCACCATGAGAAATGAGTACTTGTTCTGGAACATAAACCAAGGTATTATCACGTTGAAATTTTGTACAAACTGCAGTTTTTAATTCAGGAATTCCGCCTGCTGCAGTATAATAGGTAAAATTATTTTTGATTGCAGACAGTGCAGCATCTTTAACATGCCGAGGAGTAGGAAAATCAGGTTCTCCTAAAGAAAAATCAATGACGTGTTTTCCTGCTGCTTTGAGTGCCTTTGCCTGCGCTCCTATTGCAAGTGTTGCACTTTCCTGAACAACCTCTGCACGTTTTGAGAGAATGACCATGAGTATCAGAGAAGATAAAAGAAATAGGAAATAAAAAGATTTGCATTTTAATAGTATTAATGAATTAAAGTATTAATGAATTAAGGCGTGATGATAATCAAGCCGTTCTTCTTCTTGACTTTTGGAACAAGCAAAGAAGTATTTTTTTGTAGGCAGAAAGAAAGATCTGCTGCATATCCTAACTTTTCAAGATCACGTGCTGCCTTAAGAGTAAGAATTGATTTTTTAAGAGGAGAGAAAGCAAGAGGATTACCGTGGAGTAAAGAGATGATAAAGTTTGCGCAAGCAGTATCTTCCATTGCTTTTACTTTCCCGTTAGTGCCAATCGAAACAAGCGTCACGATCTTCGGTTTCTTTTTTTGGATATAATGAGAAACTGCTTGCGCGTTTGCAAACGCACCAATGATTATTTCTGTCGCATGTTTTGCAGAAACAATACCTTTTGCACCTGCTGAAGTGGTTAAGATAACTGTTTTTCTGTTTAATCGATGATGAGCAGCATTGATTTCAGCAGGAGAGTTACCATACGCAAAGCCAGAAATTTTCACCCTATTTCGTTCGCCGCATAAAACCCAGGAAGGATTATCTTTTTTGAGCATGCGTGCTTTTGAAACAGAACCAGTCACCACAATTTTTTTAATACCAGAAGCAAGCAATGCGAGGATAGTGTTACTAGAACGAAAAATATCAATAATAACAGTTAGCCCTTGCGCTTTTTTTGCACCATCAAGGCAATAACGCGTAAAAATGTCCATAAAGAGATTTGACCAAAACCTATATAAAACGTTTCCTACTTTCAAGAGGAATGTGGGCCCGTGGTTTAGCCCGGTATAACGTTTCCTTGACGTGGAAAAGGTCCCCGGTTCAAATCCGGGCGGGCCCATATCTATATTGCCCGGATTTGAACACACACAAAAACACACTCATGCTCTTGGAGCATAGTATTCATGCCTCCGTAGCATAGTAGCTATTGCGTTACCTTGGTACAGAGAATCAGATTCGCTGTAATGGTGAAATCTTGATTTCGACAATAAGGTAAAGGTCGCGAGTGCAACTCTCGCCGGAGGCTTTTTGTTTCTAGAAAAGCAATAGTAGCTATTGCGTTACATGGGAAATCGAAGATTTCACATGTTTAATAATCTCGATGAAGTCGAGATTATTTTTACCTTGGTACAGAGAATCAGATTCGCTGTAATGGTGAAATCTTGATTTCGACAATAAGGTAAAGGTCGCGAGTGCAACTCTCGCCG
>Ga0233425_10002934_pt1 | contig 32230 bp, 33 predicted proteins | sample Watercolumn_Towu_2_FD_181712 | JGI IMG/M metagenome (GOLD analysis project Ga0233425, IMG submission 181712) | Freshwater microbial communities from Lake Towuti, South Sulawesi, Indonesia - Watercolumn_Towuti2014_140_MG | ecosystem: Environmental > Aquatic > Freshwater > Lake | place... | reverse complement strand
GCCCCTGCGCCAATGATAGTCGGCACTCCGCCGGCGAAAGTAGGTCATCGCCAGACTTCCCACACCAAAACGCCCCATCCCCAAGATGGGGCGTTTTGCTTCGAAAGTACCCCAGGCTCGGGTTGAGCGTTGCACCGCGCAAACGTATAATCGCGCCACATTTCAACCGAGCGGGATGGACGTCAGTCCGTCCCGCTTGTCACATCTGCACCAGGGGTTATCTTGTCTGCGTTCGTGCCTGCGATTCTTGCATTGGCCGACGGTACGGTGTTCCGCGGCTATGGTATCGGCGCCGAGGGCGTCGGGGTCGGGGAGGTGGTGTTCAATACCTCCATCACCGGCTATCAGGAAATTCTGACCGATCCGTCCTATTGCCGTCAGATCGTCACCTTGACCTACCCCCACATTGGCAACGTGGGGACCAACGGGGAGGATGAGGAGTCCGGGCGAATCCACGCCTCCGGGCTGATCATCCGGGATCTGCCCCTGCTGCCCAGCAACTTCCGCATGACCCGGACTCTGCCGGAGTACCTGAAGGTCCACAATGTCGTGGCCATCGCCGGCATCGACACGCGCAAGCTGACCCGCCTGCTGCGGGAAAAGGGGGCTCAGAACGGTTGCATCATGGCAGGCCGCATCGACGAGGCTGAGGCGTTGGCCCAGGCCTGGGGCTGCCCCAGCATGGCCGGCCAGGATCTGGCCAAGGTGGTGACGCGCCGGGAGCCCGTCGAATGGCGGGAAGGGGAATGGGCGCTGGGCAAGGGCTTTGCTGCCCCGGCGGCGGCCGAATTCAAGGTGGTGGCCTACGATTACGGCGTCAAGCGCAACATCCTGCGCATGCTCGCCAGCCGCAGCTGTCAGGTCACCGTGGTTCCCGCCCAGACGCCAGCGGCCGAGGTGTTGGGCATGCAGCCGGACGGCGTCTTCCTCTCCAACGGTCCCGGTGATCCGGAACCCTGCGACTATGCCATCCGCGCCATCCGGGAGATCCTCGCGGCGCGCATTCCCACGTACGGCATCTGCCTGGGCCACCAGTTACTGGGCCTGGCCTCCGGCGCCCGCACCATCAAGATGAAGTTCGGCCACCACGGTGGCAACCACCCGGTGCAGGACCTGGACAGCAAGCGGGTGATGATCACCAGCCAGAACCACGGCTTCGCGGTGGACGCGGCGACCCTACCCGCCAACCTGCGCGCCACTCATGTCTCCCTGTTCGACGGTTCCCTGCAGGGCATCGCCCGTACCGACGTGCCGGCTTTCAGCTTCCAGGGCCACCCGGAAGCCAGTCCCGGTCCCCACGACGTGGCTTATCTGTTCGACCGCTTCATCGGTCTGATGCGGGAGAACAAGCATGCCTAAGCGCACGGATATCCAGTCCATCCTCATCATCGGCGCCGGCCCCATCGTCATCGGCCAGGCCTGCGAGTTCGACTATTCAGGTGCCCAGGCCTGCAAGGCACTGAAGGAGGAGGGCTTCCGGGTCATCCTGGTGAACTCCAACCCGGCCACCATCATGACCGACCCGGAGATGGCGGACGCTACCTATATCGAGCCCATCAACTGGCAGACGGTGGAACGCATCCTGGAGAAGGAACGCCCGGACGCCATCCTGCCCACCATGGGTGGCCAGACCGCGCTCAACTGCGCCCTGGATCTGGCCAAGCATGGCGTGCTGGAAAAGTACGGCGTCAAGCTGATCGGTGCTTCCAAGGAGGCCATCGACAAGGCCGAGGACCGGGAGAAGTTCAAGCAGGCCATGGCCCGTATCGGCTTGGCGAACCCCCGCTCCGCCCTGGCCCACAGCATGGAGGAAGCCCTGCAGATCCAGGCGGGCATCGGCTTCCCCACCATCATCCGGCCGTCCTTCACCATGGGCGGTAGCGGCGGCGGCATCGCCTACAACATGGAGGAGTTTCTGGCCATCTGCGAGCGCGGCCTGGAAGCCTCGCCCACCAAGGAACTGCTCATCGAGGAGTCCCTCATCGGTTGGAAAGAATTCGAGATGGAGGTGGTCCGGGACCACGCCGACAACTGCATCATCGTCTGCTCCATCGAGAACCTGGACCCCATGGGCGTGCACACCGGCGACTCCATTACCGTTGCCCCGGCCCAGACCCTGACCGACCGGGAATACCAGCTCCTGCGCAACGCCTCCATCGCCGTGCTGCGGGAGATCGGCGTGGATACCGGCGGCTCCAATGTCCAGTTCGCCATCAATCCGGACAACGGCCGTATCGTCGTCATCGAGATGAATCCCCGGGTGTCCCGTTCCTCCGCCCTGGCCTCCAAGGCCACCGGCTTTCCCATCGCCAAGGTGGCGGCCAAGCTGGCGGTGGGCTACACCCTGGACGAATTGCGCAACGAGATCACCGGCGGCGCCACCCCGGCCTCCTTCGAACCCTCCATCGACTACGTGGTCACCAAGGTGCCGCGGTTCGCCTTCGAGAAATTCCCCCAGGCCAACGATCGCCTCACCACCCAGATGAAGTCGGTGGGCGAAGTCATGGCCATCGGTCGCACCATGCAGGAATCCCTGCAGAAGGCTCTGCGCGGCCTGGAAACCGGCGTTGACGGCCTGGACGAGAAGTCCGCGGACGAGGACGAGATCGAGGCGGAAATGGGCAACCCCGGCGCCGAGCGGCTCTGGTACGTGGCCGACGCCTTCCGCATCGGCATGAGCTTCGAGGACATCCAGCGCGCCAGCAAGATCGACCCCTGGTTCCTGGCCCAGATCGAGGATCTGGTTAAGCAGGAAAAGGTCCTGAAGGGCCGGACTCTGGCCGACCTGTCCAAGGATGAACTATTCGTGCTCAAGCGCAACGGTTTCTCCGACCGGCGCCTGGCCAAGCTGCTGAAGACCGACCAGCACGCCGTGCGTGCCCGCCGCTGGGAGATGGCCGTGCACCCGGTCTACAAGCGGGTGGACACCTGCGCCGCCGAGTTCGCGACGTCTACCGCCTACATGTATTCCTCCTATGAGGAGGAGTGCGAGGCCAACCCCAGCGACCGCAGGAAGATCATGGTGCTGGGCGGCGGCCCCAACCGCATCGGCCAGGGCATCGAGTTCGACTACTGTTGCGTGCACGCGGCGCTGGCCATGCGCGAGGACGGGTACGAGACCATCATGGTCAACTGCAACCCGGAAACCGTCTCCACCGACTACGACACTTCCGACCGGCTCTATTTCGAGCCGCTCACCCTGGAGGACGTGCTGGAGATCGTGCGCATCGAGAAGCCGGTCGGCGTTATCGTCCAGTACGGCGGCCAGACGCCGCTGAAGCTGGCGCGGGATCTGGAGAAGAACGGCGTGCCCATCATCGGCACCACGCCGGACATGATCGATGCCGCCGAGGACCGGGAACGCTTCCAGAAGATGCTCAACGACTTGGGTCTGTTGCAACCGCCCAACCGCTGCGCCCGCGCCGAAGACCAGGCCATCGCCATGGCCGCGGAGATCGGCTATCCCCTGGTGGTGCGCCCCTCCTACGTGCTGGGCGGCCGGGCCATGGAGATCGTGCGTGAGGAGGCCGACCTGCAGCGCTACATGCGCGAGGCGGTGAAGGTCTCCAACGATTCCCCGGTGCTGCTGGACCGCTTCCTCAACGACGCCATCGAGGTGGACGTGGACGCCTTGTCGGACGGCGACCAGGTGCTCATCGGCGGCATCATGGAACATATCGAGCAGGCCGGCGTGCACTCGGGCGACTCGGCCTGTTCCCTGCCGCCCTACAGTCTGACCCCCGCGATCCAGGATGAACTGCGCCGCCAGACGTTCGCCATGGCCAAGTCTCTCAACGTGGTGGGCCTGATGAACGTCCAGTTCGCCATCAAGGGCAAGGGCGACGAGGCGACGGTCTACGTACTGGAAGTGAACCCGCGTGCCTCGCGTACCGTGCCCTACGTGTCCAAGGCCACCGGTCGGCAGCTGGCGAAGATTGCAGCCCGTTGCATGACCGGCAAGACCCTGAAGGAGCAGGGCGCGGAGCACGAAGTCATCCCGCCCTACTATTCGGTCAAGGAAGCCGTCTTTCCGTTCCGCAAGTTCCCTGGCGTGGACCCCATCCTGGGGCCCGAGATGAAGTCCACCGGCGAGGTCATGGGCGTGGGCGAGAGCTTCGGCGAGGCCTTCCTCAAGTCTCAGTACGGGGCCAGCACCAAGCTGCCGCGCGAGGGCAATGTCTTCATCTCTGTGCGCAATCCGGAGCATCCCCAGGTGGCGGAGATTGCCGCCCATCTGCACGAACTGGGCTTCAAGTTGTTTGCCACCAGCGGCACAGCCCGTGCCATCGGTGTCGCCGAAGTGCCCGTCGCCCGCGTCAACAAGGTGGCGGAGGGCCGGCCGCATATCGTCGACATGATCAAGAACCGGGAAATCCAGTTGATCATCAATGTCGTCGAGGACAAGCGGGCGATGAAGGATTCCTTTGCCATCCGCGCGGCGGCCCTGGCCCAGAACATTCCCTACTTCACCACCCTGGCCGGCGCCAAGGCCGCCTGCCTGGGCATGAAGGAGCGGGGTGACATCACCGTCTACCCGCTACAGGAACTGCATAAGCGCTTGCACTGATTCAGTAGGAGGTTTTCCCGTGAGCAAAGTCCCCCTGACGGTGGTGGGCGCCGAGAAATTGCGCGTCGAACTGCAAAGATTGAAGAGCGTGGAGCGGCCCAACGTCATCGCCGCCATCGCCGAAGCCCGTTCCCACGGCGACCTGTCCGAGAATGCCGAATACGACGCCGCCAAGGAAAAGCAGGGCTTTATCGAGGGCCGCATCAAGGAACTGGAAGGCAAGCTGGCCAACGCCCAGATCATCGACCCGCGCCATCTGGACGCCGACGGCCGGGTGGTGTTCGGCGCCACGGTGGAACTGGTGGACGCGGAATCCGGAGACGAGGTGAAGTACCAGATCGTCGGCGACGACGAAGCGGACATCAAGGCAGGCAAGATTTCCGTGAGTTCACCCATCGCCCGCGCCCTGATCGGCAAGTATGCCGGCGACGTGGCCGACGTGCACGCCCCCGGCGGTTTGCGCCACTATGAAATTGTGGACGTCCATTACGTATGAAACGCCTGCCCGATCTCCTTGCCGCCTGGACTTTGGTTTTATGGGTGGGTGGTCTCTGGGCGGTCGGTTATCTTGCGGCACCCACCCTGTTCTACAACCTGGACGACCGCATGCTGGCCGGCATGCTGGCGGGCAAGATGTTCGGTTACATCGCCTGGGTTGGCCTGGTATGCGGCATCTGGCTGCTGGTGTTTCGCCTCGGCCGCCTCGGTGGGGCAGCCCTGAAGCAGGGGTTCTTCTGGATCGTTCTGGTCATGCTGCTGCTGAGCCTGGCCCAGCAATTCGGCATCCAGCCCATCCTCCAGCAGTTGAAGGACCAGGCCATGCCGAAAGACGTGATGGAAAGCCTGTTCCGCGATCGTTTCGCCGCCTGGCACGGCGTATCCAGCGCGGTCTACCTGATCCAGAGCCTGCTGGGCCTGGCCGCGGTGGCCAAGCAGGGTTCAAGGTAGCTGGAGCTTGGGCTTGTCAGCCGGACGATAGAGCAGCAGGAGCTTGCCGATGTGCTGCACCGGAGCGGCATCCAGGGCGGCGCAGAGTCCGGCCAGATAGGCCTCCCGCGCGTCCCGGTCGTCTCCCAGCACCCGGACCTTGATGAGCTCGTGGGCGGCCAGGGCTCGCTCCGTTTCCTGGATCACCGCTTCAGTGAGGCCTTGCGCGCCGATCATGACGACCGGCTTGAGGGCATGAGCCTGGGCCCTTAGAAACTTGCGCTGTTCCGGGTTGAGTTCCCGGGATTTCCTTGCCGCTGCCTTAGCCATAAAGACCCCATGAAAATGCGTCGATAGTAGCCCATGAAGCGACAAGCCAAAACCCGCGCCTGGCACCACCAGCACGCCAACGATTTCTACGTGCGCCGCTCGGTGGAGCAGGGCTACCGTTCCCGTGCCGCCTACAAGCTGATGGAAATCGACGATAAGGACCATCTGCTGAAGCCTGGCAGCGTGGTGGTCGACCTGGGCTGCGCCCCGGGCGGCTGGTGCCAGGTGGCGGCGGAGCGCATGAAGGGCCAGGGCCGCGTCGTCGGCATAGACCTGCTGGAGATGACCGGCCTCAATCACGTGGACTTCATCCAGGGCGATTTCACCGAGGACGCTCCCCTGACGGAACTGGAGGCCCTGCTTGCCGGTCAGCGGGTGGACCTTGTAATGAGCGACATGGCCCCCAATATCACCGGCGTGGCCGTGTCGGACCAGGCTCGGGCCTACCATCTGGCCGAATTGGCCCTGGAGTTCGCCGGGAAATGGCTGAAACCGGGCGGGGCCTTCCTGGTCAAAGTTTTCCAGGGCGCCGGCTTCGAGGAGTATATGCGGCAAATGCGCGCGGTTTTCCGGACGGTGGCGGTGCGCAAGCCTGACGCGTCGCGCGACCGAAGCCGGGAGGTGTATCTCCTGGGGCGGGGACTGAAGGCGGGAAACGTGGAAAATGCGGGCGAAGATTGAAGCCGGCGTGGAATTGAACTAATTTCGAGTCCCTGCGGAGCGTTTCCGCAAAGGAGTGCACGTGAACAACCTCTTCAAGAATGTCGCCATCTGGCTGGTCATCGCCCTGGTTCTGATGACGGTATTCAACCAGTTCAACACCCGCCAGGCCGTCCAATCCCAGGTGGACTATTCCCAATTCATCGAACAGGTGCGCCAGGGCCAGGTGGCCAAGGTCACCATCGAAGGCCATGTACTCAAGGGGGTTCAGGCCGACGGCAAGCGTTTCACTACCTATGCGCCTTCGGACCCCTGGCTGGTGTCCGACCTGCTGAAGAACGGCGTGCAGGTGGAAGCCAAGCCGGAAGAGCAGCCCTCCATGCTCATGAGCATCTTCATCTCCTGGTTCCCCATGCTGCTGCTGATCGGCGTCTGGGTGTTCTTCATGCGCCAGATGCAGGGCGGCGGCCGTGGCGGCGCCTTCTCCTTCGGCAAGTCCAAGGCGCGTATGCTCGACCAGGACAGCAATACCGTCACCTTCGCCGACGTGGCCGGCTGCGACGAGGCCAAGGAGGAGGTGGGCGAGTTGGTGGAATTCCTGCGCGACCCGTCCCGCTTCCAGAAGCTGGGCGGCCGCATCCCCCGCGGCGTGCTCATGGTGGGCTCGCCGGGCACCGGCAAGACGCTTCTCGCCAAGGCCATCGCCGGCGAGGCCAAGGTGCCCTTCTTCAGCATCTCCGGCTCCGACTTCGTGGAAATGTTCGTGGGCGTGGGCGCGGCCCGGGTGCGGGACATGTTCGAGCAGGCCAAGAAGCAGTCGCCCTGCATCATCTTCATCGACGAGATCGATGCCGTGGGCCGTCAGCGGGGCGCCGGCCTGGGTGGCGGCAACGACGAGCGGGAACAGACGCTGAACCAGCTGCTGGTGGAGATGGACGGTTTCGAGGCCACGGCGGGGGTCATCGTCATCGCCGCCACCAACCGGCCCGACGTGCTGGACCCGGCCCTCATGCGCCCCGGCCGCTTCGACCGCCAGGTGGTGGTTCCGCTGCCCGATATCCGCGGCCGCGAGCAGATTCTCATGGTGCACATGCGCAAGGTGCCCATGGCGCCCGACGTCAAGGCCGACATCATCGCCCGCGGCACCCCCGGCTTCTCCGGTGCCGACCTGGCCAACCTGGTCAACGAGGCTGCCCTGTTCGCGGCGCGCGCCAACAAGCGCGTGGTGGATATGGAGGATTTCGAGCGCGCCAAGGACAAGATCATGATGGGCGCCGAGCGCCGCTCCATGGTCATGCCCGAGGAGGAGCGCCGGAACACGGCCTACCATGAATCCGGCCACGCCGTGGTGGCCAAGCTGATGCCCAAGACCGACCCGGTGCACAAAGTCACCATCATCCCGCGCGGCCGCGCTTTGGGCGTGACCATGCAGCTGCCCACCGAGGATCGCTACAGCCAGGACCGCACCCGCCTCCTGTCCACCATCGCCGTGCTTTTCGGCGGGCGGATCGCCGAGGAACTGTTCATGAACCAGATGACCACCGGCGCCTCAAACGATTTCCAGCGTGCCACCGACTTGGCCCGGCGCATGGTGACCCAGTGGGGCATGTCCGATGCCCTGGGCCCCATGGTCTACGGCGAGGAGGAGGGCGAGATCTTTCTGGGCCGTTCCATCACTACCCACAAGAACGTCTCGGAGGAAACCCTGCGTAAGGTGGACGCCGAGGTACGGCGCATCATCGACGAGCAATACGCCCTGGCGCGCAAGATCCTGGAGGACAACCGCGACAAGGTGGAGCGCATGACCCGCGCCCTGCTGGAATGGGAAACCATCGACAGCGGGCAGATCGACGCCATCATGGCAGGTACCGAGCCTCACCCGCCCAAGCCAGTGACGCCGCCCACCAGCAGCACCGGCAACCCGCCGCCCAGCGCACCGGCTCCCACCACCACGCCGGCGGAAGAAGCCTGAAGCCGGGAATGAGTGATGGGGTAAAGCCCCCTCTCGTCCCTCATTTCTCATCCCGCATTCCTGATGTTCCGTTGCGGCCGCTTCGCTTTTGCCCTGGACCGCCCTTTGGTCATGGGCATCGTCAACGTCACGCCGGATTCGTTTTCCGACGGCGGGCGCTATCTGCAAGCCGAACAGGCCATCGCCCACGGTCTCAGCCTGCGGGACGCCGGGGCGGACATCCTGGACATCGGCGGCGAATCAACCCGGCCCGGCAGCGTGCCGGTGTCCGTGGATGAGGAACTGGCGCGTGTGCTCCCGGTACTGGGGGGGCTGCGCGACGCTGGCGTGGCGCTTTCCGTGGATACCATGAAACCCGAGGTCATGGCCGCCGCCCTGGACGCCGGCGCCGACATGATCAACAACGTGCGCGGCTTCGAGGCGCCCGGTGCCTGGGCGGCGGTCATGGGCTCGGATTGCGGACTGTGCATCATGCACATGCACGGCCTCCCGGAGACCATGCAGGTCGATCCCCGTTACGACGACGTGGCGGAGGAGGTGGCGGGCTACCTGGAAGGGCGGCTGGCCGCTGCCGAAGCCGCCGGCATCGCCCGGGAGCGGCTGCTCATCGATCCCGGTTTTGGCTTCGGCAAGACCGTGCAGCACAACCTGGCACTGTTCAAGAATCTTCCCCGCCTGGCCGATATGGCCCCTGTGTTGGTGGGCTTGTCGCGCAAGTCCCTGCTCGGCGCACTGACCGGGCGCGGGCTCGATGATCGGCTTCTACCCAGCGTCGTGGCCGCGTTGCTCGCTGTCCGGCGGGGTGCGGCCATCGTCCGCGTGCACGATGTACGGGAAACCGTAGAGGCCATCAAGCTGTGGCGTGAATTAGGAGAAATGCAGTGAGCAGAAGATTTTTCGGCACGGACGGCGTGCGTGGCCGGGTCGGCGAAGACCCCATCACCCCCGGCATGGTCATGCGTCTGGGCTATGCCGCCGGCCGCGTGCTGGCCAGCGAGGGCCATGACATCTTGCACGGCGAGCGTCCAACGGTTCTCATCGGCAAGGACACCCGTGTCTCCGGCTACATGCTGGAATCCGCCCTGCAGGCCGGCCTGACAGCTGCCGGCGTGGATGTGCGCCTGACCGGTCCCATGCCCACCCCCGGCGTGGCTTACCTGACTCGCGCCCTGCGCCTGCAGGCCGGGGTGGTGATCTCCGCCTCTCACAACCCTTATGAGGACAACGGCATCAAGTTCTTCTCCGCCCAGGGCACCAAACTGCCGGACGAGGTGGAACTGGCCATCGAGGCGGCCATGGAAGCCCCCATCCGCACCGAGTCCTCCAAGAGCCTGGGGCGTGTCAAGCGGGTGGACGATGCAGCGGGCCGCTACATCGAATTCTGCAAGAGCACGTTTCCCAACGACCTGGACCTGCGCGGCATGCGCATCGTCGTGGACTGCGCCAACGGCGCCGGCTACCACATCGCTCCCCACGTCTTCCACGAGCTGGGGGCGGACGTCATCGCCATCGGCAACGAGCCCAACGGCATGAACATCAACAAGGAATGCGGCGCCACCCACACCGAGGCCCTCAGCCGCGCGGTGCGCAAGCATCGGGCAGACGTCGGCGTGGCTCTGGACGGCGACGGCGACCGCCTGATGATGACCGATGCCGGCGGCCAGGTCATGGATGGAGACAAGCTGATCTACGCCATCGCGCGCTTCCGGAAAGAAACCGGCCTGCTCGCGGGCGGCGTGGTGGGCACCCTGATGACCAACCTGGGGGCCGAACTGGCCCTGAAGGCCCTGGGCTGTGATTTCAAGCGTGCCAAGGTGGGCGATCGTTACGTGCTGGAACTCCTGCAGCAGAACGGCTGGTTGTTGGGGGGCGAGTCCTCCGGCCACATCCTCTGCCTGGACAAGCACACCACCGGCGACGGCATCGTCTCCGCCCTGCAGGTGCTGGCGGCGCTGCGAGGGTCCGGGCGTTCCCTGGCGGAATACACCCGCGACTGTCCGGCCTACCCCCAAATCCTGCTCAATGTCCGTGTGGCCAAGGGGTTCAGGCTCGATGGGCAGGAGCCCGTCGTCCGCGCCGTCGCCGAGGTGGAGGCGGAATTGGGCGATAGCGGCCGCGTCGTGTTGCGTCCCTCCGGTACCGAGCCCCTGATCCGGGTCATGGTGGAAGGGCGGGATGAATCCCAGGTCAAGCGTACCGCTGAGCACATCGCGGACGCGGTCAGGACGGCGGCGGGAGCTTAAAGGCATCTTCGGCTTGTCCCCGGCGGCGCGTGTGCCTGCCGGAGAGCGGCGGTGATTGTTACAGCCGGATTACAGCGGCGGGTATGCTTCTTTCCGGTGCCTGCGACGCCATCCCCCGCTTCTCAATCCTTACGGACAGCCGCGATGTTCAGCAACCTCATGCCTCAGCGCAGGGAGTTCTACGACCTGCTCACTTCCCATACCGATCGCCTGATGGCCGCAGCCAACGCCGTGCTCAGGCTGGTGAACGCCCTGGGCACCGGCGCGGGTGCGCTGGGCATCTCAATCAACCTGGCCGTCGCCTGGGTGCTGACCATTCCCGCCAGCGCGGCGATCTCGGCGATGTTCTGGTGGCTGGGCACGACATTGCTTTGATGCGGGCCATGCATTGCCCGATGAGACATCGGCGCGCCAGAGCGTGGCGGACAGGGGTTTATTACAGCGATTTCATAATTCCGTAACATTCCATTTCTAGGATGTCAGAGTCTTGGATTTGTCACCCCCTTTCCCTCCGGAGGACTGTTACATGTTCATCAGCAAGCGCGCTCTCTTCAAGGTAACCGCATTCGCCGCCACCCTGGCCGCCAGCGGCGCGGTTCTGGCCACCGACATCACCGGTGCCGGCGCCACCTTTCCCTACGCCGTCTACACCAAGTGGGCCGAGGCCTACAAGGCGGCCACCGGCAAGCAGGTGAACTACCAGGGCATCGGCTCCTCCGGCGGCATCAAGCAGATCAAGGCCAAGACCGTGGACTTCGGCGGCACCGACGCCCCCCTGAAGGAAGAGGAACTGGATGCCGCCGGCCTGGTGCAGGTGCCCACCGTCATGGGCGGCGTGACCATCGTCATGAACGTGCCCGGTATCGACTCCGGCAAGCTGAAGTTGGACGGTGCCACCACCGCTGACATCTTCCGCGGCGCCATCAAAAAGTGGAACGACCCGGCCATCGCCGCCCTGAACCCCGGCGTCAAACTGCCCGACCTGGCCGTCACGGTGGCCCACCGTTCCGACGGTTCCGGCACCACCTTTGCCTTCACCAACTACCTAGCCAAGCAATCCATGACCTTCAAGCGCGACGTGGGCGCCGGCACCACGGTGAACTGGCCCGCCAATGGCGTGGGTGGCAAGGGCAATCCGGGCGTGGCCGCCAACGTGCAGAAGATCGCCGGCGCCATCGGCTACGTGGACATTGCCGATGCCATGAAGAACAAGATGCACTTTGCGGCCCTGAAGAACAGGGCTGGCAACTTCATCGTCCCCAACCAGGACGCCGTGGAGGCTGCCGCCGCCGGCGCCAACTTCAAGGTCAAGGGTATGGCTCCCGACTTGCTGGACCAGGCCGCCAAGGATGCCTGGCCCATCACCACCGCCACCTACATCATGGCCTACGAAAAGGGCGCTGATGCTGCCAAGCAAAAAGGCGTACTGGACTTCTTCACTTGGTCCCTGAACAACGGCGGCAAGATGGCCGAGGAACTGGGCTTCGTACCGTTGCCCAAGTCCGTCGTGAAGATGGTCGAAGCCGAGATGAAGAACATCAAGTAATCCGACATTGCTCTGTCGGGCGCGGGCGAACCCCGCGCCCGACTTTTCTCCGCAAACCCCTTCTGCCGTTCGAGGGGGCTTGCGAAGGAAGCCAGAACCCATCAGGAATGATCGCCATGAGCGAAGTCGCACCCGTTGATATTCACGCTGCGCAAGTCCGCAAGTTCAAAATCCAGGACATGCTGTTCCACCAGGTAACCCTGGTATTCGCCTTCATCGTGCTCGCCGCCCTGGCGGGTATCCTGATTTCCCTGGCCATCGAGGCCATGCCGGTACTGAAGCAGGTCGGCCCCGAGTTTCTCTGGACCAACGTCTGGAACGTGCCCGAGGACCAGTATGGCGCCCTGTCCGCTATCTATGGCACCGTGGTTTCGTCCGTCATTGCCCTGGTCATCGCCGTGCCGGTGAGCTTCGGCATCGCCCTGTTCCTGACCGAGACCTGCCCGGTCTGGCTACGCCGGCCCCTGGGCACTGCCATCGAGTTGCTGGCCGGCGTGCCCTCCATCATCTACGGCATCTGGGGCCTGTTCGTGTTCGCACCCCTGTTCGCCAAGCACGTGCAGCCTTATCTTCAGACCGCCCTGGGCGACATGCCGGTGATCGGCGGCTGGTTCGCAGGCCCGCCCATCGGCATCGGCATCCTGACCGCCGGCATCGTGCTGTCGCTCATGGTGATTCCCTTCGTGGCCTCGGTCATGCGTGACGTGTTCGAGACGGTGCCTCCCCCCCTGAAGGAATCCGCCTACGGCGTTGGCTGTACAACCTGGGAGGTGGTGACCAATGTGGTGCTGCCCTACACCCGCGTCGGCGTCATCGGCGGCATCATGCTGGGCCTGGGCCGGGCACTGGGGGAAACCATGGCGGTCACTTTCGTCATCGGCAACGCCAACCGCATCGTTGGCAGTCTGTTCGCACCGGGCACCTCCATCGCCTCCACCCTGGCCAACGAATTCGGCGAGGCGAGCCCGGGTCTGCATATTTCCTCCCTGTTCGCGCTCGGCCTGGTGCTGTTCATCATCACTTTCATCGTGCTGGCCATCTCCCAGTGGCTCATCAAGCGCGGTGTCGCCAAGCAGGGCAAGTAGGAGCGCGCCATGAACCTATACTCCCGCCGCATCTGGACCAACCGCATCGGCATCGCCCTGTCCATGGTGGCCATGGTCTTCGGCCTGTTCGCCCTGCTGTGGATTCTCTGGACCCTGTTTTTCAACGGTTTCGCCGCCCTGTCCTGGGACTTCTTCACCCAGGACACGCCGGCCCCTGGCTCCGCGGGCGGCGGCCTGCGCAACGCCATCATCGGCAGCCTGCTCATCATCGCCGTGACCACCCTGGTGTCCACGCCCATCGGCATCCTGGCCGGCATCTACCTGGCCGAGTTCGGCACCCGCTCCCGCTTTGCCGCCGCCACGCGCTTTGTCACCGACATCATGCTGTCGGCGCCGTCCATCGTCATCGGCCTGTTCGTCTATGCCCTGGCGGTGGCGACCCTGGGCGGCTTCTCCGGCTGGGCGGGCTCCCTGGCCTTGTCCCTGATCGCGATCCCCGTGGTGGTGCGCACCACAGAAAACATGCTGTTGCTGGTGCCTACCGCCTTGCGCGAGGCGGCTTTCGCGGTAGGGGCGCCGCGCTGGCAGGTGTCGTTGAAGGTGACCCTGCGGGCGGTCAAGGCCGGTGTGGTCACCGGCATCCTGCTGGCCATCGCCAGGGTCACCGGCGAGACCGCGCCCCTGCTGTTCACCGCCTTGAACAACCAGTTCTACAGCACCGACATGTCCCAGCCCATGGGCAACCTGCCGGTGGTGATCTTCCAGTTCGCCATGAGCCCCTATGACAACTGGGTCAGCCTGGCCTGGGGCGGGGCGCTGCTGATTGCCCTGCTGGTGCTGGGCATCAACGTGTTTGCACGCATCCTGTTCCGCAAGAAATCCTCTGACTGAACCCGGAGTTACCTATGTCCGCCCCCCAGCAACTTGCCGACGGTGAAGCCATCCTGGCCATCCGCGACTTGAATTTCTATTACGGTGACTTCCGTGGTTTGATCGATGTCTCCATGGATGTGGCCAAGAACCGGGTGACGGCGTTCATCGGCCCCTCGGGTTGTGGCAAGTCCACCTTGTTGCGCACCTTCAACCGCATGTATGACCTCTACCCCGGCCAGCGGGCGGAAGGGCAGATCAACTTCCACGGAAAAAACCTGCTGGACAGGAAGCAGGACGTCAACCTGGTGCGCGCCAAGATCGGCATGGTGTTCCAGAAGCCCACCCCCTTCCCCATGACCATCTACGAGAACATCGCCTTCGGCGTGCGCTTGTATGAAAAACTGCCCAAATCGCAAATGGACGACCGGGTGGAATGGGCGCTGCGCAAGGCGGCCATGTGGGACGAGGCCAAGGACAAGCTGCAGCAGAGCGGCCTGTCCCTGTCCGGCGGCCAGCAACAGCGCCTGTGCATCGCCCGCACCATCGCGGTGAAGCCCGAGATCGTGCTGCTGGACGAGCCCACCTCGGCCCTGGATCCCATTTCCACGGCCAAGATCGAGGAACTCATCAACGAGCTGAAGGTTGACTACACCATCGCCATCGTCACCCACAACATGCAGCAGGCGGCGCGCATCTCCGACTTCACCGCCTTCATGTACCTGGGCGAACTGGTCGAGTTCGACAAGACCGACAGCCTGTTCGTGAAGCCGGAGAAGAAACAGACCGAGGACTACATCACCGGCCGCTTCGGCTGAGGCACGACCCGTCCCCAGCGGAGTGGATCGCCGCCCGCTGTCATATTTTCTTCATATTCCGGTCACCTGGGGCGTCTATGCTGTCCAGTCTTCTGAACAGCATCGCCCCTGAATCTTGAGCTCCCTCGACGAACTGCAATCGGAACTGGCCCACCTGCGCGCCAGGGTGGCCGCCGGCCGGCAAGCCCTGCTCAAGGGCTGGAAGCCGGCGCTCGCCGGCCCCGCCCATGTCCGCCAGGCCGCCAACCTGGCGGCCTACATCGCCTTTCGTCGCGAAGACCTGCGTGATTTGCAGGAGCGTTTGTCAGATCTGGGACTCTCCTCCCTGGGGCGCTGCGAGAGCCATGTCGAGGCCACCCTGGATTCCGTCGACCTGGTGCTGGGCGCCATGGCCTGTGCCTGCCCCACCGCTGATGCCCTGGCCAAGCTGGGCAGGGAAAAACGGGCCGGTCATCGCATCCTGAAGGACAACACCCGCCGCCTGCTTGGCCGTGAGCCGAAGGGGCGCCGTACCCGGATCATGGTCACCTTGCCTACGGCAGCGGGGCTCGACGGCCGGTTCGTGCGGGATCTAGTGGAAAGGGGCATGGACATCGCCCGCATCAACTGCGCCCACGACGATGCCGGAACCTGGAAGGCGATGATCGACAACGTGCGGGCCGCCGCGCAAGCCGCCGGGCGGAACTGCATGGTCCACATGGACCTCGCCGGGCCCAAGCTGCGTACCGGAGATATGGCGGCAACCCCCGGCCATCTTCGCCTGAAGCCCAGGCGCGACGATCGTGGCGATACCCGGGCGCCGGCCTATTTCCTGTTCGACGCCAGTGGCGAACCCGGCGGTGCCGGCCTGCGCGGCGCCACCGGCCTGGCCGGCTATCCCCGGGTCAGCGTGGCGCGGGACTGGCTGTTGCGCCTGGTGCCCGGTGACCTGGTCGAGGCTACCGACACGCGCGGCAAAAAGCGCATGCTCAATATCCTGGAGCGCATGGGCGAGGCCCATGTGCTGGCCTGTGCCGCGGACAATGTCTGGCTGGAGCAGGGGTGCGCCCTGAAGCATCTCGTCGGCTCGGGGCGGCAGCGCCAGGCGCAGGTGGGTCCCCTGGAAGCCAGTTACGACGTCATCCTGGCGCATGTCGGCGACCGCCTTCTGCTGTCCAGGGATGTCACGCCGGGAGAAGTGGACGGCGAGAATGGCTATGCCGGCCGGATTCCCTGCGCGCAACCCGAGGTGCTGGACAACCTGCGGGCAGGGGAACGGGTGTTCATCGACGACGGACAGATCGGCGCCGAGGTGGAGAAGGTGGACGACGCGGGCGCCTGGCTACGGATCACCCGTGCCCGGCCGGAAGGCGACAAGATCCGTCCGGCCAAGGGTCTCAATTTCCCAGACAGCGACATCCGCCTCCCCGCCCTGGGCGAGAAGGACCTGCTCGACCTGGATTTCGTCGCCCGCGAGGCCGATATTGTGGGCTATTCTTTCGTCCAGTCGGCGGGCGACATGGACCGGCTGGCGGACGAGCTGGAAGCTCGCGGCGCCGGGCACCTGGGGCGCATCGCCAAGATCGAGACGCGGCGCGCGGTGGCCAATCTGCCCGAGATCATCGTGCATGGCGCCGGGCGGGGGCCCTTCGGCCTGATGATCGCCCGCGGCGACCTGGCAGTGGAAATCGGCTGGAGCCGGCTCGCCGAGATCCAGGAGGAAATCTTGTGGCTTGCCGAGGCGGCGCACGTCCCGGTGGTGTGGGCGACCCAGGTGTTCGAGCAGTTGATCAAGGAGAACCTGCCGTCGCGCGCGGAGATGACCGACGCCGCCATGTCCGAGCGCGCCGAGTGTGTCATGTTGAACAAGGGGCCGTTCGTGCTGGACGGTATCGCCATGCTGGATGACATCGCCCGCCGCATGCGTGGCCATCAGCACAAGAAATCAGCCCGCTTGCGGGCGTTACACTGGTAAGGAATCGCCATGAGCAATGCCGTGAAAGATATCGCCAAGTTCATCCGGAAAAACCCGGGCGACAAGGCCGCATCGGACCTCCAGGATCTCTGCATGGCCCTGGAGTCGTCGGCCACCTTCAACCTCGGCTGCCTCTACCAGCTGGACAAGAAGCCCTTTGAACTGGCGATGAAGCTCCTGGAGGAATGGCGCTTCGATCGCCATGTGTTCGAGCGGCGCCTGCACAAGTACCTCGCCGATCCGGCCATTGGCGAGGAAGACTGATATGCCAGCCTGGACGCTACGCTCAGTCGTTCTCCGGCAGGCAGTCCCGCAGCAGCCCTTCAAATCGTTCCACGACCGCTTCCCAGCCGAAGGCGCGCATCGAATGGCTGGCCTGTTGGCCCAGGCGCTGGCGCAGGGCGGGATCGGCCGCCGCCCTTAAGGCCAGGGCGGTGAATCCGCCTGCATCCCCCGCGTCGATGGTCACGCCGTTTGCCCCATTCATGATCAGGTGGGCGGCCGCCGCGCGGCGGTAGGCCACCACCGTCAGTCCGCTCGCCAGGGCCTCGGCGAGAACGTTGCCCCAGGTTTCGGACAGGCTGGCGAAGAGGAACAGGTCGGCACTGGCATAGTGGGTCGCCAGGTCTTCTCCCACGCGCGGCCCGGCGAACACATGCCCGGGGTGGGCTGCACGCAGTCCGGGCAGGGCGGGTCCGTCCCCCACCCAGACCATGCGCGCGCCCGGGTGCTCGCGCTCGATCGCGGCGAAAGCCCGTTCCACCACTTGCAAGTTCTTCTCCGGGGCCAGGCGGCCGACATAGAGGCAGGCCAGACTGCCCTCCTCGACCCCCCAGCGCCTGCGCAACTCCGGATCGCGCCGTTGCGGATGGAACAGGCGGGTGTCCACGCCGCGCCCCAGGGCATGCACGTTCGGAATGCCGCGTGCGCCCAGTTGGACGGCCAGTTCCGGCGTGGGCGCAAAAGTGGCCTGACAACGCCGGTGCAGGCCGTCCAGCCAGCGGGTGACCCAGGGCTTGAGCCAGGCCGGTCCGTAGTGGCCGCTGTATTGGTCGAAATGGGTGTGATAGCCGGATGTCACGGGCAGGCCGCGATCTCGGGCGGCGAGTAAGGCGGACCAGCCCAGCGGGCCTTCGGTGACCACGTGCACCAGGTCCGGCCGCTGTGCCTCGATGATCCGGCCGAGGCGGCGCCGGGCCGGCAGCCCCAGGCGCAGGCCGGGATATCCGGGAATGGGCAGGCCGGGCATGATCCAGCTATCGGCATCGCCGGTACCCCGGCCATCGCGGCTTTGCCCGGGGCGGACCAGACCGATCCAATGTCCGCGACCGCGCAGTCCTTCCACCAGGCGCTGGGTGGTCATGGCCACGCCGTTGATTTCCGGCGGGTAGGTTTCGGTGACCAGCAGGACGCGCAGGGGCTTCATCGCGCCAGTTCCCGGTAGAGGTCGGCCAGGCGCCGCGCCAGCGCCAGATCAGACCATTCCCGGGCGTAGGCTTGCGCCTCGTCGCCAAGCCGGGCGCGGCCAGGAAGATCGCCCAGCAGGTCGATCAGCGCCCGCGCGAAGCCAGCGATGTCATCCGGCGCGATACGGCAGCCGCGGCGCGGTTCCAGAATGTCCGCGGTACCCATGGCGGAGAGGCCGAGCACCGGGCAGCGTTGTGCCATGGCTTCCAGCAAGACCAGGCCCTGGGTTTCGGTGCGCGAGGCGAAGACGAAGACATCGGCGGCCGCATAGGCGTCGGGGAGCTCGCGTCGGCGGTCCAGGTAACCGAGGAAACGCGTGCTGTCACCCAGGCCGAGCCGGGCGGCCTGTCTTTCCAGGTCGACGCGCGCCGGGCCTTCGCCGGTGACCAGGAACAGCAGGTCGGGGTGGACGCGCCGGGCCAGTGCCACGGATTCCAGGAGAAACCCGATGTTTTTTTCATGGGCCACCCGGCCGACGAACAGCAACACGGGCACGTCCGGCTGGATGCCGTGTATGGCGCGAAAGCGCACCCCATCCCCGGCCTCGAAGGCCGCTGCCGGCAACCCGGTCGGCAGCACGTGCAGAGGGCGTTCCACGCCGTATCGGCGCAGCCGGTCACGCATTGCCGTGGACGGCACGATCACTGCGTCCAGGGCGTTGCACTGGCGGCGCGAGAAGCGGCGTGCCAGGCCGCGCAGCAGGCCCGCCGGCAGCCAGGGGATGTAGTGCTGGAGGTATTCCTCGAACAGCGTGTGATAGCTGGCGAGCACCGGTTTCCCCAATGCACGGGCAGCATGCAGGCCGGCGTAATGGGCGGCGAACGGGGTCTGAATATGCACGATGTCGCAGCCTTTCGCGGCCTTGAGACAGGCTTGGCGCAGTGCGCCGTAATGGGCCAGCCTGTCCTCCGGGTCGTGCGGTATGCGTCGTGCCGGCACGCGTGCCACGCCCCGGGCGGGACCGTTGTCGCCATAATCCGGCGCCACCAGATCAACGCTGACGTCATGCTCGGCGAGGGCGGAGCGGAACGTCTCGATGGACGTGGAGACGCCGTTGATGCGCGGGAAATACACATCCGAAACCATCAGGACGCGCATCAGTCGACTTCCGCCAGGGCCATTCCGGAGGCGCCGCGCGGCACGCGGCAGAGCAGGCTCCAGTGCAGCATCTCCAGCCGGCCGTCGGCATGCTCGACGATGGCGCTGCAGGAATCCACCCAGTCGCCACAATTGGCGTAGACCAGCCCATCCACCTCCTTGAGAGCGGCCCAGTGGATATGGCCGCAGATCACGCCGTCCAGGCCGCGTTCGCGGGCATGGCGGATGACCGAATCCTCGAAGTCGAAGATGAACTGCAGGGCGGTCTTGACCCGCCGCTTGGCATACCCGGCCAGCGACCAGTAGCCGGAAATGCCCAGTGCCCGGCGCGCCCGCGACAGCCAGCCGTTGAGGTGAACCAGGCCGTTGTAGGCGATGTCGCCGAGAACCGCGACCCAGCGGTGATGGCGCGTCACCTGGTCGAAATCGTCGCCGTGGGTGAGCAGAAAACGGCGGCCGTCGGCGGTTTCGTGCACGAATTCGCGTTCCACGCGGATGTCGCCGAAAGCGGTTTCGCAGTAATCGCGCAGGACCTCGTCGTGGTTGCCGGGCACGAACACCACCCGCCCGCCGTGGCGGGCCCGGCGCAGCACCTTCTGGATCACGGTGTTCTGGGCCGGGCTCCAGTGGATGCCCCGGCGCATGCTCCAGAAGTCGATGATGTCGCCCACCAGATACAGGTGTTCGGAGGGATATTCGCGCAGGAAGGCGAGGAGGCTTTCGGCCTGGCAGGCCCGGGTGCCCAGGTGGACATCCGAGATGAAGACGGAGCGGACGACTGGCATGCGGGCGAATCTGCCAGCCCTATGTGACAGTGCGGTGACGGCCGCGATCCGCCCCCTGGTCGGACGACTGCCGTGGTGGCTGCGCCACACCTTAACGGATAGAGCGGAGATTGACCTGCCGGACCTTCCCCATTACCATTCACGGCCTTTTTCAAGGGGGAACCCATGCGTCGCAAACTGGTCGCCGGCAACTGGAAAATGCATGGCAGTCTGGCCGAGAACGAAGCCCTGCTGAGCGGCATTCTTGCCGGCATGGGCGACGTGAAGGCCGGCGTGGCGGTGTGCGCGCCCTTTCCCTACCTGGCCCAGGTCCAGGCCAAGCTGTCCGGTTCGGCCGTTGCCTGGGGCGCCCAGAACCTGAGCCAGCACGCCAAGGGTGCCTATACCGGCGAAGTATCTGCAGCCATGCTCAAGAATTTCGGCTGTGCCTACGTCATCGTCGGCCATTCCGAGCGGCGTGCCCTGTACGGCGAGAGCGACGCGGTGGTGGCGGAGAAGTTCGCTGCCGCCCAGGCTGCCGGCATGATGCCCATTCTCTGCGTGGGTGAGACCCTTGAGGAGCGGGAGGGCGGTGTTACCGAGCAGGTGGTCGGCCGCCAACTGGACGCGATTATCGGCAAGTGTGGCATCGCCGCCCTTGCCAAGGCGGTGGTGGCCTACGAGCCGGTCTGGGCCATCGGCACCGGCAAGACCGCCTCGCCGGAGCAGGCCCAGGCGGTGCACGCCTTCATCCGCGGCAGGGTGCGCGCCCTGGATGCGGCCGTGGCCGAGAATCTGATTATTCAGTACGGCGGCAGCATGAAGGCCAACAACGCGGCCGAACTGCTGTCCCAGCCGGACATCGACGGCGGACTGATCGGTGGCGCTTCCCTCGTGGTCGAGGATTTCCTGGCGATCTGCCGGGCCGGATAAGGTGTAAATATGGAATTTATCGTCTGGATTCTGCATGTGCTGGTGGCTGCTACCGTGGTCGGCCTCGTGCTGTTGCAGCATGGCAAGGGCGCCGACATGGGTGCCGCCTTCGGCAGCGGCTCCTCCGGCAGCCTGTTCGGCGCCACCGGCTCCGCGAATTTCCTGTCCCGCACCACGGCGGTGCTGGCGACGGCGTTTTTCCTGACCAGCCTGGGGCTGACCTACTTCTCCGCCCAGAAGCATGGGGCGACCAAGCAGGCGAGTGTTCCGGTCCAGCCGGCCGCACCCCAGCCGGCGCAGCCTCCCGCGGGTGGGGTCGACAAGTCTGGCGCGATCCCCAAATGAGTTCATTCGGAATGCTTCGGCATTCCGCGCAGTGCCGACGTGGTGAAATTGGTAGACACGCTGTCTTGAGGGGGCAGTGACGAAAGTCGTGCGAGTTCGAGTCTCGCCGTCGGCACCATCGAATTTCCTTATGTCACATCGAAGTCATTTAATAACCCATTGATATCAATGGGTTTTTTGTTTATTGCCGCCTTGACGTAAGTTCCCCGAAAGCCTAGACTTGCGCTCTTATTTGGCGCGGCAGCCGCGTTATCCCGGGGAAACCATGCTCGAGAACTATTTTCCGATTCTGCTATTCATCCTGGTGGGTCTGGGATTCGGCGTGGTTCCCATGCTGGCGGGCAAGTTGCTCGGCCCCAGCCGTCCCGACGCGGAAAAGCTCTCTCCCTACGAATGCGGCTTCGAGGCCTTCGAGGACGCGCGCATGAAGTTCGACGTGCGCTACTACCTGGTGGCCATCCTCTTCATCCTGTTCGACCTGGAAATCGCCTTCCTCTTCCCCTGGGCCGTGGTGCTGGAGGAACTGGGCATGTTCGGCTTCGTTTCCATGATGATTTTCCTGGGCATCCTGGTGGTGGGTTTCGTCTACGAGTGGATGAAGGGAGCCCTGGAATGGGAGTAAGGCTTTGGAGCCGTTGGGCGAGGGTCCCCATGCAAAGCATGGGGACCGACCCGGCGGAAAGACCTGCCCGCGACATGATTGTCATGACGCTGGGGCGGTTTTCTCAGAGCGGGCAATAACGACATGGGCATCGAAGGCATCATCGAGAAAGGCTTCGTGACCACCACCGTGGATACGGTGGTGAACTACACCCGTACCGGCTCCCTGTGGCCCATGACTTTCGGCCTGGCCTGCTGCGCCATCGAGATGATGCAGGCCGGCGCCTCCCGCTACGACCTGGACCGCTTCGGCATCGTCTTCCGTCCCAGCCCGAGACAAAGCGACCTGATGATCGTGGCCGGCACCCTGTGCAACAAGATGGCCCCGGCCCTGCGCAAGGTCTACGACCAGATGGCCGAACCCCGCTGGGTGCTGTCCATGGGCTCCTGCGCCAACGGCGGCGGCTACTATCACTACTCCTACTCGGTGGTGCGCGGCTGCGACCGCATCGTGCCCGTGGACGTCTATGTGCCGGGCTGTCCGCCTTCCGCCGAGGCCCTGCTGTACGGCCTGATCCAGTTGCAGAAGAAGATCCGCCGCACGTCCACCATCGCCCGCTGACCACAACGACGCCCCATCATGCCGCTGACTCCGGAAGCCCTCCTCGCGCGCGTCGAAGACGCCCTTGGCGACAAGCTCGTCTCCAGCAAGATCGCCGTGGGCGAGGTCGCCATCGAGGTGAAGCCTGAGGACTGGCTGGATGTGGCCCTGACCCTGCGCGACGAACCGGGGCTGGCCTTCGATGTCCTCATGGACCTCTGTGGCGTGGACTATTCCGCCTACAAGGATGGCGCCTGGGAAGGTGCCCGCTTCGCCGTGGTGGTGCATCTGCTGTCCGTGGCCAAGAACCATCGCCTGCGCGTCCGCGCCTTCTGCGCCGACGATGACCTGCCGGTCATCGCCTCCCTGGTGGACATCTGGCCGGCGGTGAACTGGTTCGAGCGGGAGGCCTTCGACCTGTTCGGCATTGTCTTCGAGGGGCATCCGGACCTGCGCCGCATCCTTACCGACTACGGCTTCATCGGCCATCCCTTCCGCAAGGACTTCCCCATCTCGGGCCACGTGGAAATGCGCTACGACCCGGACCTGAAGCGCGTCATCTATCAGCCGGTGAGCATCGACCCGCGCGAGATCACGCCGCGCATCGTGCGCGAGGACAACTACGGCGGGGTTGCCTGACCATGGCCGATATCCACAACTACACCATCAACTTCGGTCCCCAGCACCCGGCCGCCCATGGCGTGCTGCGCCTGGTGCTGGAACTGGACGGCGAAGTCATCGAACGGGCCGATCCCCACATCGGCCTGCTCCATCGTGGTACCGAGAAGCTGGCCGAAACCAAGACCTTCCTGCAGTGCGTGCCCTACATGGACCGTCTGGACTACATGTCCATGATGATGAACGAGCACGCCTACGTCATGGCCATCGAGCGCCTGCTGGGCATCCGGGTGCCGGAGCGTGCCCAGTACATCCGGGTGATGTTCGACGAGATCACCCGTATCCTGAACCACCTGCTCTGGCTGGGCACCCACGCCCTGGACGTGGGCGCCATGACGGTGTTCCTGTACGCCTTCCGCGAACGGGAAGACCTCATCGACATCTACGAGGCGGTGACCGGTGCCCGCATGCATGCCGCCTACTATCGACCCGGCGGCGTCTACCGCGACCTGCCCGACCGCATGCCGCAGTACCAGGTGACCCGGGGCAAGAACGAGGCCGACCTGCGGCGCATGAACGAGAACCGCCAGGGCAGCGTGCTGGACTTCATCGAGGACTTCACCCGCCGCTTCCCCGGCTACGTGGACGACTACGAGACCCTGCTCACCGACAACCGCATCTGGAAGCAGCGCACCGTGGGCATCGGCGTGCTCACCCCGGAGCGGGCCAAGGCCCTGGGCATGACCGGCCCCATGCTGCGCGGTTCCGGCATCGCCTGGGACATGCGCAAGCAGCAGCCCTACGAGGTCTACGACCGCATGGACTTCGAGATCCCCGTGGGCCGCACCGGCGACAGCTACGACCGCTACCTGGTGCGCATCGAGGAAATGCGCCAGTCCAATCGCATCATCAAGCAATGCCTGGACTGGCTGAAAGCCAACCCCGGCCCGGTCATCGTGGACAACCACAAGGTGGCGCCCCCCGATCGGGAGTCCATGAAGTCCAACATGGAAGAGCTGATCCACCACTTCAAGCTGTTCACCGAGGGCATGCACGTGCCCGAAGGGGAGTGCTACGCGGCGGTGGAGCATTCCAAGGGCGAGTTCGGCGTCTACCTGGTGTCCGACGGCGCCAACAAGCCCTACCGCCTCAAGCTGCGCGCCCCGGGCTTCTCCCACCTGGCCGCCCTGGACGAGATGTCGCGCGGCCACATGATCGCCGACGTGGTGGCCATCATCGGCACGCTGGACATCGTGTTCGGCGACATCGACCGCTGAGAGACGAAGATGCTTTCCCCCGAATCCCTGGCCCGCATCGACAAGGAAATCGCCAAGTACCCGCCCGAGCACAAGCAGTCGGCGGTGATGAGCGCCCTGCGCATCGCCCAGGCCGAACTGGGCTGGCTGTCCCGCGATACCATCGAGTACGTCGCCAACTACCTGGAAATGCCGGCCATCGCCGCCTACGAGGTGGCCACCTTCTACAACATGTACGACCTGGCGCCCGTGGGCCGCAACAAGGTCACCCTGTGCACCAACCTGCCCTGCCAGCTCCAGGGTGCCGACAAGATCGCGGAACACCTGCAGGCCAGGCTGGGCATCGGCTTCAACGAGACCACCGCCGACGGCCGCTACACCCTCAAGGAAGGCGAGTGCATGGGCGCCTGCGGCCACGGGCCCCTGTGCCTGCACAACAACCACACGATGCACACCGGGCTGACGGCCGAGTCGGTGGACAAGCTCCTGGATGACATGAAATGAGCATGACGCAGAGCCGCCTCAAGTCAGGCGAATGCACCCTCGGGGGGCGGGCTTGCGACTGCAAGCCCGGGGGTGGTCTATGAGCTTGAACAATCCCAACCACAAGGTCTGCACCTGGACGCTGGATTACGACAATCCGGCGTCGCTGGCCACCTACACCGCCCACGGCGGCTATGAGGCCCTGAAAAAGATCCTGGCGGAGAAGACCCCCGCCGACGACATCATCGCCCAGGTCAAGACCAGCGCTCTGCGCGGACGTGGCGGCGCCGGCTTCCCCACCGGCCTGAAGTGGAGCTTCATGCCGCGCGCCTTCCCCGGCGACAAGTACGTAGTGTGCAACACCGACGAGGGCGAGCCCGGCACCTTCAAGGACCGGGACATCCTCCTATACAACCCGCACCAGCTCATCGAGGGCATGCTCATCGCCGGCTATACCCTGGGCGCGAAGGCGGGCTACAACTACATCCACGGCGAAATCTTCGAGCAGTACGAGTCCTGGCAGCAGGCTTTGGAAGAAGCCCGGGAAGCGGGCTTCCTGGGCAAGAACATCCTCGGTTCCGGCTGGGATTTCGATCTTTACGCCCACCACGGCTACGGCGCCTACATCTGCGGCGAGGAAACCGCCCTCCTGGAATCCATCGAGGGCAAGAAGGGCCAGCCCCGCTTCAAGCCACCTTTCCCCGCCAGCTTCGGCCTCTACGGCAAGCCCACCACCATCAACAACACCGAGACCCTGGCGTCCATTCCCTGGATCATGCGCCATGGCGGCCAGGCCTTCCTGGAACTGGGCAAGCCCAACAACGGCGGCAGCAAGCTGTTCTCCGTCTCCGGCCACGTCAACAGGCCGGGCAACTATGAGATCCCCCTGGGCACGCCCTTCGCCGAGTTGCTGGAAATGGCCGGCGGCGTGCGCACCGGCCACCAGCTGAAGGCGGTGATCCCCGGCGGCTCCTCCGCGCCGGTGCTGGCCGCCGAGGCCATGCTGGCCTGCACTATGGACTTCGATTCCATCTCCAAGGCCGGCTCCATGCTGGGCTCCGGCGCGGTCATCGTCATGGACGACAGCGTCTGCATGGTGAAGGCCCTGGAGCGGCTGTCCTATTTCTATTTTGAGGAATCCTGCGGCCAGTGCACGCCCTGCCGGGAGGGCACCGGCTGGCTGTACCGCATCGTGCACCGCATCGAGCATGGCCAGGGCCGGCCCGAGGATCTGGACGAGCTGCTGCGCATCGGCAGGAACATCGGCGGCAACACCATCTGCGCCCTGGGCGAGGCGGCGGTGGGGCCGGTGGCCAGTTTCGTGAAGCACTTCCGCAAGGAATTCGAGTACCACATCGAGCACAAGAAGTGCCTGGTGGGAGCCTGAAATGCCCCTGATTGAAATCGACGGCCAGCAACTCGAAGTCGCTCCCGGATCGACGGTGATGGATGCCGCCCATCAGGCGGGCATCACCATCCCGCATTTCTGCTACCACAAGAAGCTCTCCATCGCCGCCAGCTGCCGCATGTGCCTGGTGGAAGTGGAAAAGGCGCCCAAGCCGCTGCCGGCCTGCGCCACGCCGGTCACCGACGGCATGAAGGTCATGACCCGCTCGCCCAAGGCGGTGACCGCCCAGAAGGGGGTCATGGAGTTCCTGCTCATCAACCACCCTCTGGACTGCCCCATCTGCGACCAGGGCGGCGAGTGCATGCTCCAGGACATCGCCGTGGGCTACGGCGGCTCCGCCTCGAACTACCAGGAACCCAAGCGGGTGGTGAAGGACAAGGACCTGGGTCCCCTCATCGCCACCGACATGACCCGCTGCATCCATTGCAGCCGTTGCGTGCGCTTCGGCCAGGAGATCGCCGGCCTCATGGAACTGGGCATGCCCGGCCGTGGCGAGCACACCGAGGTGATGCCCTTCCTGGAAACCCAGGTCACGCACGAACTGTCCGGCAACGTCATCGAGCTCTGCCCGGTGGGTGCCCTCACTTCCAAGCCCTTCCGTTATGCCGCCCGGAGCTGGGAACTGTCCCGGCGCCGCGCGGTGAGCCCCCACGACGGCCTGGGCGCCAACGTCCAGGTGCACGTGAAGAATGGCAAGGTCTATCGCGTGGTGCCCCAGGAGAACGAGGCGGTCAACGAATGCTGGATCGCCGATCGGGACCGTTACAGCTACGAGGCCCTGAACGCCGGGGACCGCCTGACCCGGCCCCTGGTCCGGGATGGCGAGTCCTGGAAGGAAGTGAGCTGGCAGGATGCCTTGGAGCGGGTCGCCGCCAAGCTGGCCGAGATTCGCGCCAGGCAGGGCGCCGCCGCCCTCGCCGGCCTGGCCAGTCCCCACCAGACCGTCGAGGAGCTCTATCTCTTCACCAAGCTGCTGCGCGGCCTGGGCACGGAAAACATCGACCACCGCCCGGCACAGGCCGTGGACACCCAGGGTGCCGGTGCCCGCTGGCTGGGGATGCCGGTGGCCGACCTGAACACCCTGGAGCGGGTGCTGCTGGTGGGCGCCTCCCTGCGCCAGGAGCAGCCCCTGGTGGCCCAGCGCCTGCGCCAGGCGGTCAAGCGCGGCGCCCAACTGAACGTGGTGCACGGCGCCGACGACAATCTGCTGTGCAAGGTGGCGGCCAAGCTCATCGTCGCGCCCTCCACCCTGGCCAACGCCCTGGCCGGTGTCGCCGCCGCGCTGCGCGATGCCGGCGCCAGCGTGGCCGGCATCCCCACCGACTTCCAGGCGGATGACGCCGCTCGCGCCATCGCCGCCAGCCTGCAATCCGGAGAGCGCAAGGCGGTGCTGCTGGGTGCCGTGGCCCAGAACCATCCCGCCGCCCGGGAAATCCATGCCCTGGCCCAGACCATCGCCGCCGCCACCGGCGCGACCCTGGGCTTCCTCTCTCCCGCCGCCAACTCCGTGGGTGGCCAGTTGGCGGGGGCGCTGCCCGGCCCCGATGGTCTTGGCGCCGCCGCCCAGTTCAGCCAGCCCCGGACCGCCTACGTGCTGCTGGGGGGGGAGCCGGAACTGGAGGCCTACGACCCGGCCCGGGCCCTGGCCGCCCTCAAGGGCGCCGAGTTCGTGGTGCAAATGACGGCGTTCAAGGGCGCCGCCCAGGACTATGCCGACGTGCTGCTGCCCATCGCCCCCTTCACCGAGACTGGGGGGTCCTACGTCAACATGGAAGGCCGGCTGCAGAGCTTCCATGGTGCCGTGAAGCCCCAGGGCGAGGCCCGCCCCGCCTGGAAGGTGCTGCGGGTGCTGGGTAACCTGCTGAACCTCAACGGTTTCGACTACGACAGCGTCGAGGCCGTGCGCGCCGACGCCCTGCCCCAGGGCCAGGAGGGCATCGCCGCGCATCTGGACAACGCCGCCGCCGCGACCGCCCTCAACCTCGATTTGACTCCGGGCCTGGAGCGCCTGGGAGACACCCCGATCAACCAACTGGATGCCTTGACCCGCCGCGCCAAGTCACTGCTGGCTTCAGCTGCCGCGCCCAAGGCCTGGATGCGGGGCGAGCAACTGGCCGGGCTGAACCTGAAGGCCGGTGACACGGCCCGCATCCGCCTGGACGGCCATGAGATTGTCCTGCCGGTGGACCGGGATGACCGGCTGGCCGCCGGCACCGTGCGCATCGCCGCCGCCCATGCCCTGACCGCCGGTCTGGGTGCCCGCTTCGGCGCCCTCAGCGTGGAGAAAGCCTGATGAGCATGGCTTTGATTATTTTGAGCGGGCATGAAAGCCATGCTCATCTCCCTCTCCCCCAGCCCCTCTCCCCCCAGGGGGCGAGGGGAGCTTATTGCGTTGCCACGCAACGGATATAGGTATGGAAGCCCTGCTCGCGCCGCTTTTGACACCACTCGCCGGTTTGCTCGGTCCCGCCTGGCTGCCCATCTGGACCCTGGTGAAGATCCTGGTCCTGGTCCTGCCCCTGATGCTGTGCGTGGCCTATCTGACCTACGCCGAGCGCAAGGTCATCGGCTACATGCAGGTGCGTATCGGCCCCAACCGGGTGGGCCCCATCGGTCTGCTGCAGCCGATCGCCGATGCGGTGAAGCTGCTGATGAAGGAAATCATCGTCCCCAGCGGTGCCAACAAGGGCCTGTTCTTCCTGGGGCCGGTGCTGGCCATTGCCCCGGCCCTGGCGGCCTGGGCCGTGTTCCCCTTCACCGAATCCCTGGTGCTGGCCAACATCGACGCGGGCCTGCTCTACATCATGGCCATCACCTCCATGGGCGTGTACGGCGTGGTGGTGGCGGGCTGGGCCTCCAACTCCAAGTACGCTTTCCTCGGCGCCCTGCGTTCCTCGGCCCAGATCGTGTCCTACGAGATCGCCATGGGGTTTGCGTTGGTTGGCGTGCTGATGGCCTCCCAGAGCCTGAACCTGATCGACATCGTCAGGGGCCAGGAAGGCGGCTTCTGGCACTGGTACTTCATCCCCCTCTTCCCCCTGTTCCTGGTCTACCTGATCTCCGGCGTGGCCGAGACCAACCGGGCGCCGTTCGACGTGGCGGAAGGGGAATCGGAAATCGTCGCCGGCTTCCACGTGGAATATTCCGGCATGGCCTTCGCCGTGTTCTTCCTGGCGGAATACGCCAACATGATCCTCATCGCCGGACTTACCAGCATCATGTTCCTGGGTGGCTGGCTGTCTCCCTTCCCCTTCCTGCCGGACGGCTTCATCTGGATTGCCGCGAAGATGTCCTTCGTGCTGTTCCTGTTCCTCTGGTTCCGCGCCACCTTCCCCCGCTACCGCTACGACCAGATCATGCGCCTGGGCTGGAAGGTGTTCATCCCCGTGACCCTGGTCTGGATCATCGTCGTGGGCGCGGCCATGCAGACGCCCATCGGCTACCTGTTCCATTGAGGAGGCGGAGATGCTGAGCCCCGTCAAACGCTTCTTCGACACCTTCCTGCTCACCGAGCTGGTGAAGGGCATGGCCCTCACCGGCAAGTTCCTGTTTGCCCGCAAGATCACGGTCCAGTTCCCGGAAGAGAAGACGCCGCAGAGTCCCCGCTTCCGCGGCCTGCACGCCCAGCGCCGCTATCCCAACGGCGAGGAGCGCTGCATCGCCTGCAAGCTGTGCGAGGCGGTGTGTCCGGCCATGGCCATCAAGATCGAGTCGGAGCAGCGCGCCGACGGCACCCGCCGCACCACCGTCTACGACATCGACCTGACCAAGTGCATCTTCTGCGGCTTCTGCGAGGAGGCCTGCCCGGTGGACGCCATCGTCGAGACCCGCATCCTGGAGTACCACGGCGAAAAGCGCGGCGACCTTTACTACACCAAGGACATGCTCCTGGCGGTGGGGGACCAATACGAAGACCAGATCGCCCGGGACCGGGCGGAAGACGCCAAGTACCGGTGACGGACCCAGACATGGACTTCAAGACCTTCGTTTTCTACTTCCTCTCCGCCATCCTGGTGCTGGCGGCGCTGCGGGTCATCACCGCGCGCAACCCGGTGCACGCGGCCCTGGCCCTGGTGCTGGCCTTCTTCACCGGCGCCGGCCTGTGGCTGCTGCTGGAGGCGGAATTCCTCGCCATCACCCTGGTGCTGGTCTACATCGGCGCGGTCATGGTGCTGTTCCTGTTCGTGGTGATGATGCTGGACATCAACCTGGAGGAGTTGCGCCGGGGCTTCTGGAGCTACCTGCCGGCGGGCCTGCTGGTGGCGGGCCTGATGGTGGTGGAGATGGTCATGGTGCTGGGCGGCAAGGACCTGGGCCTGGCTGAACCCGCGCCCCACGCCGCCGGCTACAGCAATATCAAGGAACTGGGCCGGCTGCTCTATACCGATTACGTCTATGCCTTCGAATTGGCCGCCGTGCTGCTGCTGGTGGCCATGGTGGCGGCCATCGCCCTGACCCACCGCAAGCGCGGCGACACCAAGCAGCTCAACGTGGCGGACCAGGTGAAGGTGAAGCGCGCCGACCGCGTCCGCCTGGTGAACATCAAACCGGTGAAACCCGAGCCGCCCAAAACCGAGGACGACGACGCATGATCGGCCTGAACCATTACCTGATCCTGGGTTCCATCCTGTTCGCCATCAGCGTGGTGGGCATCTTCCTGAACAGGAAAAACGTGATCATCCTGCTCATGGCCATCGAATTGATGCTGCTGGCGGTGAACACCAACTTCATCGCCTTCGCCCGCTACCTGGACGACACCGCCGGCCAGGTGTTCGTGTTCTTCATCCTCACCGTGGCGGCGGCGGAATCCGCCATCGGCCTGGCCATCCTGGTGGTGCTGTTCCGTAGCATGCGCACCATCAACGTGGACGATCTGGATCGGTTGAAGGGCTGAGCCATGGATATGCAATCCCTCTACCTCACCGTTCCCCTGGCGCCCCTGGCCGGCGCGGTCATCGCCGGCCTGTTCGGCAAGGCCATCGGCCGCGCCGGTTCCCACGTGGTCACCATCCTGGGCGTGGCCATTTCCTTCCTGGCCTCCCTGGTCATATTCCAGGACGTGCAGGCGGGCAATACCTTCAACGGACCGGTCTACACGTGGCTCACCTCGGGCGACGTCTCCCTGGAGATTGGCTTCCTCATCGACAAGCTCACCGTGCTGATGATGCTGGTGGTGACCTTCGTGTCGCTGATGGTGCATATCTACACCATCGGCTACATGGCGGACGACCCGGGCTACCAGCGCTTCTTCAGCTACATTTCCCTGTTCACCTTCTCCATGCTCATGCTGGTCATGAGCAACAACTTCCTCCAGCTCTTCTTCGGCTGGGAGGCGGTGGGCCTGGTGTCCTACCTGCTCATCGGCTTCTGGTACACCCGGGAAACCGCCATCTACGCCAACCTCAAGGCCTTCCTGGTGAACCGGGTGGGGGACTTTGGCTTCTTGCTGGGCATCGGCCTGGTACTGGCCTACTTCGGCACCCTGGATTACGCCCAGGTGTTCCAGCAGGCGCCGCAGCTGGCGAACCACAGCATCACCCTGTGGGAAGGCCACGCCTGGCCCCTCATGGCGGTGATCTGCATCCTGCTGTTCATCGGCGCCATGGGCAAGTCGGCCCAGTTCCCCCTGCACGTGTGGCTGCCGGATTCCATGGAAGGCCCCACCCCCATCTCCGCCCTGATCCACGCGGCCACCATGGTGACCGCCGGCATCTTCATGGTGGC
>Ga0233425_10002932_pt1 | contig 32239 bp, 26 predicted proteins | sample Watercolumn_Towu_2_FD_181712 | JGI IMG/M metagenome (GOLD analysis project Ga0233425, IMG submission 181712) | Freshwater microbial communities from Lake Towuti, South Sulawesi, Indonesia - Watercolumn_Towuti2014_140_MG | ecosystem: Environmental > Aquatic > Freshwater > Lake | place... | reverse complement strand
AGGATTACGACAAGAACCTGGCCGAATACTACGCCCTGCTGCTGTTTGCCACCGTGGGCATGATGATTATGGCCGCCAGCTCCCATCTCATCATGATCTTCCTGGGCCTGGAAATAATGTCCATCGCGGTGTACGTGCTGGCGGGACTTTTCCGGGATGACGCCCGGTCCAACGAAGCCGCGCTGAAGTACCTGCTCTTGGGCGCCTTCGCCAGCGCCTTCCTGCTTTTCGGCATGGCCATGCTCTACGGCGCCGCGGGCGGGACTCTTTACCTGAACGAACTTGCCGGACGCCTGGCCGGCGGTTTCAAACCCTTGACCCTGCTGGCCATCGCCCTGCTGGTGGTGGGCTTCGGTTTCAAAGTGGCGTCTGTGCCCTTCCACATGTGGACTCCTGACGTCTACGAAGGCGCGCCCACCTCAGTGACCGCGTTCATGGCCGTGGGCGTGAAGGCCGCGGCGTTTGCCGCCTTCGCCCGGGTCTTTTTCCTGGCCTTTCCGGCTCTGCAGCCCGACTGGACCATGGTCCTCTGGGTTTTGGCCGTGGCCACCATGACCCTAGGGAACGTCGTGGCCATCGCCCAGACCAATATTAAACGCATGCTGGCCTACTCCTCCATCGCCCATGCGGGCTACCTGCTGGTGGCCATCATCGCCGCCAACCAGTTGGGCGTGGTGAGCCTGATGTACTACCTGTTGGCCTATACCCTGATGAACCTGGGGGCCTTCGGGGTGGTCATCATGGTGGGCCGCAAGAAGGACAGCTACCTGAGCATTTACGACTACGCGGGCCTGGGGGCCCAACACCCGGTCCTGGCCGCGACCATGGCCCTGTTCATGTTCGCCCTGGCCGGCATCCCGCCCACCGCCGGGTTCGTGGGCAAATTCTACATCTTCTCCGCGGCAGTGCAGGCGGGCTACATCTGGCTGGCCATCCTCGGGGTGATGAACTCCGTCATCTCCGTATATTATTATCTCCGCATCACCGTGCTCATGTACATGAAACCCGCGGAAGCGGACCTGGGGCCTATCACCTTTGCTCCGGGCCTCACCGCCACCCTGCTCCTCACCGCCCTGGGAGTGATGCTCATCGGCGTCTTCCCCGGGTTCATTTACAATCTGGCAGTGAATTCCGCCAAGGTCTTCCCCGGATTGTAGCCAACGCCACCAGCGGCGGTCCCCCATCCCTGCCGGATCGGGTTTTCATAAAAGTAAAGCCGGGCCATGGCCCGGCTTTACTATGCTATGCCGTTTTTCGGTTTCCCATTAAAATAATAAGGGATTTAGATAAATAAGCCTCTTGCAAAATTCAACTAGATATAGAAAAAATATGTTGCAGAAAAAATTGTAAGTAAGCGATTAAGTTGCATCCGGGAAGCCTGCTCGCTTTTGGGGGGGAAAATGCATCCGCCTTTGAGCGTTTCTAAAATTATTCCCCCCGATTTCCCCCACGTCTTGCTTCGCCCTCGCCTGCTGGACCGCTTGGAGCAGCAACGTCAAAAAAAGCTGCTCCTCATCCTGGGTCAGGCGGCCCAGGGAAAGTCCACCCTAGCCCTATCATATGTTCACACCTCCAAGATTCCCTCGGCCTGGTTGAATTTGGGGCCGGAGGACTCAGAGGCGGTGAACCTATTTTATTTGCTGGTGCAATCCCTGCAACGGGCCTTGCCGGAGATTGATCTCGCACCGCTGCTCAGTTACCCCACCCTGCCTGCTGGTCCCCGGGAGGAGAAGCCGTTATATCGGGATTGGCTGCTAACTTTGTTGAGCCGCATTCAGACGCCGGTGCAGGTGGTCTTTGACGGACTGGACCGGCTCGCTCCCCAGGCTGCCGCCTTTCGCCTCATCCAGGCAGTACTGGAGGTGGCCCCGCCGCACCTCCGCCTGCTCATGCTGTCTCGAGAAATGCCCCTTCTCAAGCTCCAGGAATTGAAGGTCAAACAGCAAATCCATCTGATATCCAACGAAGAACTGGCTTTTACCCCCAAGGAAACCAGGATGTTTCTCCAGACCGTGCGCAAACTCCTGCTCCCATACGAACTGATGGCCCAGATCAGCGATCTCACCGAAGGGTGGATCGGCGGTTTGATCCTGTTGAGCGAGATCCTGGAGCGTTTGCCGGAGGAGTCCCGGGAAAGCTTTTTATCCAGAGAGGCCACGGAGAAATTTACCGCGGAGGTGTCCGGCTATTTCGAGGAATCCATTTATTCCTCACGGCCGCCGGAGATCCAGGAATTTCTCCTGAAAACCTCCATCCTGGACATTGTGGACCCGGATTTCATCCGGGATTATTTGGGGGTGGGCAACGCCCGGGATATCCTGGAGGGCTTGAGCGCCAGGAACCTGTTTGTACAGCTCATCTTCGATAAGCAACGGGGCTGGTTATTCCGCTACCACCAGTTATTTAAGGATTTTTTGCAGTCCAAATTCCAGGCTGCCCTCTCCCCGGAGCAACGGGTGTCCGCTTATTTGCGCGCCGGTTCCCTGCTGGAGGACAGGGGAGACCTGGAAAGCGCCGTGGATTTTTATTTGCAGGCCGGGGCCACGGACCAGGCGGTGGCCGCCATCGAGCAAGTCGGCCTTAAGCTCCTGAAGCAGGCCAAAACCGCGGAGCTGGCCCGCTGGCTGCAAAATCTGCCGGAAGGCCTGGTGCAGGACCGCCCCTGGCTGTTGTTTTATTATTTCATCACCGGCCGGACCAGCGGCGCGGCGCCATATATCTCCAGCCTGCTGCGGGCCTACACACTGTTCCAAAAGCAGGAAGACCCCCGGGGCTTGCTCCTGACCTTGTCCCATCTCCTGGAACTAGCCATATTCGTGGGCTTTCCCGGGTTGCCCCGGGTGACGACCCTGTTAAACCAGGCGGAAGATTTGTTGCAACGGGCCGAATCCCAGGCCTTCCCTTACGAAAGTGCGGCTCTTTGGTTCCAGGTGGGAATGGCCCACATGTTTGTCCTCCATATCAGGCAGGGCTACCAGGCCTGCTTGCGTGCTTCTCTCCTGGCCAAGGACACCGGAGACCGCTACCTGGAGATACATGCTCTGCTTTATTGCCGACTGTTGTTGACCTCGGTGGGTGAGTTCGCCCTGGCTCAGGAAACCGCTGAAAAGATAGGAGAACTCCTGACCACCTGGAGTTCTCCGGAATTGCAGGTGCATCATCTGGTGATTTCCTCGATTTTTAGCACGTTCCGGGGTGAATTGGAAGAAGGGGTCAAGTTCGCCCTAATGGCCCAGCAGCAAACGGAGCAGCATGGCCTGGCCTTCTTGTACCCCCTGACGCAGCTTTATCGCTTAATATCTCTGGGACACGCGGAGAGATATGCGGAAGCGGTGCAAACCGGCCTGAACCTGTTGCAACTTCCGACTCCCCCAGGCAAGGTTACCCAGGCAATTGCCTTGATGGAACTGGCCATCTTCCATTACCACACCGGCGACCTGGCCGCGGCAAGGGACTTTGCCGCCCAGGCTCGAAAAATGATGTCCAGCGACGAGGCCAGGGGCGAATATCATCTCCGCCTGGTGCAGATGACCGAGTGCTTGATCTCCTATCACCTGGAAGAACTCGAGGCGGACACCGAACTGAAACTGGAAAAGATCCTGGCGGAGGTCACCGGCATCTCCAGCTATTTGTTTATGGCGGATGCTCACTGGGTCCTGGCCCTGTGGCAATGGCGGCAAGGCCGCCTGGAGGAGGCCGCGGCCCATATAAAGGCCGGGATGGAGGTCGCGGCCCGGCGGGGCTCCTATTATTCCATCCTCCTCAGCCCCCGGGATCAGGGCCGCATCTTTACCCTGGCTTTGGAGTTGGGCCTGGAGGAGGTTTGGGAAAGTCTGCCGCCGCAACTCTCCAGGTGGTCCCGGTGGGTGGGGCCGGACCTGGAGCGGCTCTCCCGGCATGCCAACCCCAGGATTGCAGTCCGAGCCGGAGAGCTCCGTCGCCTCCTGCACCGGCAGGGTTTGCCCCGGCTGGACATCCGGACCCTGGGGGCGTTCCAGGTGCGCCGCGATGGGGAACTCCTGGACGAGGCGGTTTGGGAAAGGAAACGGCCCAAGCTGCTATTAAAGGTCCTGGTGGCCCACGGGGGAGAGGCCCCCAAGGAAATGCTCATGGAGGACCTCTGGCCCGAAGGGGAGCCGGAGATTATGGAAAAAAATTTCCGGGTCAGCCTGCACCGCTTGCGCAAGGCCGTGGAGCCATGTTTGGACAAGACCTTCGGCTCGTCTTATATTCACCTTGCCGACGGCCAGCTCTCCCTGGACCGGGAGTTGTGCCGGGTGGATGTGGAGGAGTTTTTATCCCTTCAGGAATCCGGGGAGGAACTGGAAGAACATGGGAATCTTTCCCAGGCCCTGTCCCTGTATAAAAAGGCAGTCGGCCTTTATGGCGGAGACTTTCTTTCGGAAGAGCTTTATCTCCCCTGGGCCGAAAAAAGAAGGGCAGGATTGCGGGGCAGATACCTGGAACTCCTGGAGCGGGTGTCCCAGATTTACGAAAAAGAGGGGGCTTTAACCCGGGCCATCAAATACTGCCGGATGATCATTCAAACCGATCCAGTTTCGGAGTCCACTTACCGGAGACTGATGACTCTTTATATGCGGCGCGGTTTGCGCAGCGAAGCCCTGAAGACCTTCGAGGATTGCCGCAAGGCCCTGGCCCGGGATCTGGATACGGAGCCCGATGCGGTTACTACGGCGATTTTTCGCAAAATCCAGGAATCGGATTGATGCTGCTGCGAAAAGACTAACCTCGCGCAAAGACCCCAAGGAAGCCTTGGAAAGTCGCAGAATATCAACTCGATCCTCGGCATTCAGTCCTATCTTTGAAAAAACTTCGCCCCACCCCTAAAACTCCATTAGAATAAGCTATTAATTTCTCATAGTTATCCCATCAATGCCTCCGGCCTCGCAGTAACATTCCGGTAACAGCTTATGTGGTAATGAAAAGATGCCGGGAGGCGCTGAAGCCTGATGTGGTACACGACAGGCCGCCGGCCGAGTGGTGGGTGTGATTCTCATACCAAGTTGCAATTAAAAGACGGTAAATCGTAGTTCAGGGCGAACCTTGTGTTCGCCCTGAACGCTCGGGGCGAACACAAGGTTCGCCCCTACAAAAAATTGTTGTTTGATTGCGAATTGGTATCAAGAGGAAAGAAAGAAACGCCGCCCAGGGGGGGGAGCAAAGCTGTTTCCGGCTCTCCTTCGCGTTGGAATCGGAAGACGAGACGGTGGAGGTGTTTCCATAATGGTGGATTTGTGGCCGGATAAATTTAATCAAACCGGGGCCTTAAAGACGCCGGCGGGTATTCTGAGGGAGCAGGGCCGCCGGCTGGCCGCCAAGACTCAAAATATCATCACTGCCGGTATTGAGGCCGCATTTCTGCCGCGCCGTATCGTCAAGGAAAAATACGGCGCTGATGAAGGTTTGTTTATGTACGACTTTTATCTGGAAGCGCCGGTGCTGGATTATTACCGTTATAACCTCCTCACCATATTTCACGGGATCAGTTTTTACCCCCTAATAATCAACACTGATGAAGTCGTTAAGGAGGAACTGACCGGAAACATTGCTAACCTTACCGCCGGCAATCAAGAGGAATTTCTGGGCCTCCTGGAAAGAATTTTAAATTCGAACAGGACCTTAACCATTATTGAATCAGTATTAGCCCAGGCTAAAGAAATTGTCTCTCCTAATTCAACATATCAACAGGAGGATCCATGAAAACCAGGATTAATCGCTTCAGCCACCGTGTTAAACCAACCGTCCTTTTTATTACGGTCCTTTGTCTGCTCATGTTGGGGACTGCCTTCCAAGCGGCAGCCCGCAATCCAGACGTCTCCAATATCACCAAAAACCTCTCCGGCTTTGAGCCGGCGGGAGAAACCTGGGAAGACTTTAACAGCGAGGTCCAGGTATCCGGCAATTACGTTCACGTTGTTTGGACCTCCCGGAAAAGCGACTATTCCGAAATTCGCGTCTGCTATGCCAGGTCAACCGACGGTGGCGCCACCTTTGAACCTCCCCGGGTTCTCTATAGCGTCACCACCAACACCCTTGACCTCATTTGCGGCCCGACTCTCAGAATGCTGGCGGTGGACGGCGCCAACGTATATATCGCCTTCAGCCGTTCCTATCCCGCCTCTGAACAACGAGGTTGGTATTACAACCTCATTTTCCTCCGCTCCACCGACAACGGCGCTGTCTTCAAGCCGCCCCGGGTGCTTTTGGCGGGCACAGACGGCTGGCCCATCCAAAACACCAGGATCAGCGCCGCCAATGGCAAGTTTACCATTGCCTGCGAATACTATGCCAATAACGGCACTTATTATTCCATCCGGACCTTCAATTCCATTGACGGCGGCGCCACCTTTAAAAAGACCGTCGCCGCCAGCAGCAAGACATACACCTTGAACCTCCAAGACTTGAAAAGGGTGGGCGACGATGTCTATCTGCTCTATTACCTGTTACTGGAGCCCTACTACTACGGCAAATTTCAGGCCCTCATCTATGCCGCGTCCTCCAATGATGGCGGGACTACTTTTACGCGCAAACCCCTTACTACCAAGGCAACAGACGGCAGATATTACGCGTATGGCCTGCACAGCTTTCACTATTCCCCCAACCTGGCGGTGTCCGGGAACAATGTCTACGCCGTATGGACGCAGAATTGCACCAAATACGACACCAATGACGTGAACTTATGTTTCCGCCGCTCCACCGACAAGGGCGCCACTTTTGGACCGCTGCGGAAACTGGCCACCAACGGAGTGGGAATCGGCGACCAACAAACGGGCTGCGAAACCCTGGCGGCCCAGGGAAATAACGTGTACGTGGTGTTCTTAACCACGGACTCCAAGGTGTACCTGAGGCGTTCCACCAACGCCGGCGGCACTTTCCTGGCCCGCCAGGAATTAACCGTGCCCGGGGTGACCTATCTCTCAGGCGGCTGGTGGCCCCTGGTGCAGACCGATCCCGGTGTGCCCGCGGGAGACAAGGTGCACGTCCTGTGGAATTGGGCCACCTACCTGGTATCCACCGACGCCGGAACCAAGTTTACCCGCAAGGGGATGCTGACGCCCGCGTTTTCGGGGGGAGGATTTGAACGCCCCCAAATGACCCTGGGGCAGGACGGAAAAGTACACCTGACCCTAGAAGGCAGGTTTTACACCTATTCCTACGGCTGGGGGGATTACGACATCTTCTACCGGCGCTTCCCCACTCCGCCGGAAGAGAACCCTCCAGGAGATACTGCCAAGGCCCTCAGGTTTTACGGTCACTATAATGACCGGATCTATGACAACATGCAGGTGGGGGCCAGCCCCAGCATCAACCTAACAACCGCCATCACGGTGGAGACCTGGATTAAGCCCCAGCTCGAGGACGGCCGTAACGCGTTCTTCATTTTTAAGACCGATCCGGGTAAAGGAGGCGCCTGGGGTTCCTATTTACTCGGCCAATGGTCCGGCCGCCAACTGGACGCCCGCATCACCACCACGGACAACGGCTTCGTGCTGGTGAGCGGCCCGGGAATTCCCAACGACCAGTGGACCCACGTGGCCATGACGTATAATTCCGCCGCCACCGGCAACAACTTCAAAACCTACGTGAACGGTGAATTGGCCGGGGAGATGGCGGCCTCCGGCAAACTGGCCACCAACGACGGCCTCCTCTTCGTGGGCGGGACCGATTCCTACCGCTATTTTTCCGAGATCCAACTGCGGGAACTGCGTATTTGGAAAATAGCGCGTTCGCAAGCCGCCATCAAAAACAATATGAACAAGACGCTGACCGGGAGCGAGTACGGCTTGGCCGCGTTATACAATTTCGAAGACACCACTATGGACAGCACCCCAAATGCCAACCACGGGATGCTGATGTATCAGGAGACTTTTGTCGCTCCATAAGTCCGAACGGGCGCAAACCCCGATCTCTCAATATTAACAGGGCGGGCTCAGCCCCCCAATCCAAAGAGTAAAGCCGGGCCATGGCCCGGCTTTACTCTTTTTCTCGCATCCTGCCGTTTCAACTATAATCCCCAAAATTTAAATCCCCCCCGTGTCCCCTCGCCATTCAAGTTCGTATTTAGGGAGGTGTCGCAAGCCCCAACTCTTTTGCCATTTTCCTTTGTCAGCGTCACATTCAGTCGGTGATACTTCTTAGATAAATAATTGTTTAAACATCATTATGTCGAAAAACATAGATAATAATTTTCAGGGTAAATTGTATTTCGATAATCTAATAAATATTATATATTTTAATTAAATTAATAGTACTTTCTAGTGCCAACTAATTCAGGAGATGCCACTCAATTCAGACTTTTCACACGTAACACCTAGCCTTCCAGGAGGTCCCATGGAAACTAAGGTTTTCCCCCGCAACCCCCTTCCAGGACTCGTTGGTATGTTTCTGATTATTCTTTGTTTATTATCTCTGGTTTTTACCGCCCCGGCGGCAGCCAGAAATCCGGATATTTCCAACTTCACCAAAAACGTTTCCGGATTTGAGCCGGAAGGGGAAACCTGGGAAGACCGCTACAGCGAGGTCCAGGTATCCGGAAACTACGTGCATATTGTGTGGGTCTCCAGGAAGAGCGACTGGACTGAGATCCGGCTCTGCTATGCCCGGTCCACAGACGGCGGTGCCACCTTTGAGCTCCCGCGGGTTCTCTACAGCGTCACTACCAGCACCCTTGACCTCATCTGCGGCCCGACCCTGAGGATGATGGCGGTGGAGGGCGCCAACGTGCACATCGCCTTCAGCCGCTCCTTTCCCAGCAACGCCGCACGGAGTTGGTATTACAACCTCTATTACCTGCGCTCTACCGATAACGGCGCCACCTTCAAGCAGCCGTGGAAGCTTGTTGGGGGCGCGGACATCTGGCACATCCAAAACGTCCGGATCGCCGCCGACAGCGGCGGCAAGGTGACTATCGGGTATAATTACTATGCCAACTGGTACAACAATTACTCCATCCGCACCCTCAATTCCACCGACGGCGGCGTCACCTTTAAAAGGACGGTGGCTGCCAGCAGCAAAACTTACTCCGGCAGCCTCCAGGATCTGAAAAGGGTGGGGGATGATGTCTATCTGCTGTATTACTGGCTCCTGGAGCCTTACTATTACGGTAACTTCCAGGCCCTCATCAGTATGGCGGTCTCCAATGACGGGGGAGCCACTTTCAAGCGCAAAAACCTGACCACCAAGGCCAAAGACGGGAGATATTACGCTTACGGCCTGCACGACCAGCATTATTCCCCCAACCTGGCGACGGCGGAAAACAACGTCTATGCCGTGTGGACGCAGAATGGCACCGCCTACAACAGCAATGACATCTCTTTGTGCTTCCGCGGTTCCACCGACAAAGGTGCAACCTTCGGACCGCTGCGGAAACTGGCCACCAACGGAGTGGGAATCGGCGACCAACAAACGGGCTGCGAAACCCTGGCGGCCCAGGGAAATAACGTGTACGTGGTGTTCTTAACCACGGACTCCAAGGTGTACCTGAGGCGTTCCACCAACGCCGGCGGCACTTTCCTGGCCCGCCAGGAATTAACCGTGCCCGGGGTGACCTATCTCTCAGGCGGCTGGTGGCCCCTGGTGCAGACCGATCCCGGTGTGCCCGCGGGAGACAAGGTGCACGTCCTGTGGAATTGGGCCACCTACCTGGTATCCACCGACGCCGGAACCAAGTTTACCCGCAAGGGGATGCTGACGCCCGCGTTTTCGGGGGGAGGATTTGAACGCCCCCAAATGACCCTGGGGCAGGACGGAAAAGTACACCTGACCCTAGAAGGCAGGTTTTACACCTATTCCTACGGCTGGGGGGATTACGACATCTTCTACCGGCGCTTCCCCACTCCGCCGGAAGAGAACCCTCCAGGAGATACTGCCAAGGCCCTCAGGTTTTACGGTCACTATAATGACCGGATCTATGACAACATGCAGGTGGGGGCCAGCCCCAGCATCAACCTAACAACCGCCATCACGGTGGAGACCTGGATTAAGCCCCAGCTCGAGGACGGCCGTAACGCGTTCTTCATTTTTAAGACCGATCCGGGTAAAGGAGGCGCCTGGGGTTCCTATTTACTCGGCCAATGGTCCGGCCGCCAACTGGACGCCCGCATCACCACCACGGACAACGGCTTCGTGCTGGTGAGCGGCCCGGGAATTCCCAACGACCAGTGGACCCACGTGGCCATGACGTATAATTCCGCCGCCACCGGCAACAACTTCAAAACCTACGTGAACGGTGAATTGGCCGGGGAGATGGCGGCCTCCGGCAAACTGGCCACCAACGACGGCCTCCTCTTCGTGGGCGGGACCGATTCCTACCGCTATTTTTCCGAGATCCAACTGCGGGAACTGCGTATTTGGAAAATAGCGCGTTCGCAAGCCGCCATCAAAAACAATATGAACAAGACGCTGACCGGGAGCGAGTACGGCTTGGCCGCGTTATACAATTTCGAAGACACCACTATGGACAGCACCCCAAATGCCAACCACGGGATGCTGATGTATCAGGAGACTTTTGTCGCTCCATAAGTCCGAACGGGCGCAAACCCTGATCTCTCAATATTAACAGGGCGGGCTCAGCCCCCCAATCCAAAGAGTAAAGCCGGGCCATGGCCCGGCTTTACTCTTTTAATGCCGTTTTTCGTTTTGCGTTTTGCGTTTTTCGTTTCGGTTCCCGGGAAGGCCTGTCTTATACTGATTCGCCACCGAAAGAGATATTTTTTCGTAGGGGCGAACCTTGTGTTCGCCCAGATGCATTCGGGGCGAACACAAGGTTCGCCCCTTGTTGCCCTTTGAATGCGAATGGATATTAAATCAGTTCCCTTTCAAAGGTAACAAATTCTTCAGGCAATCATCGAGGTTATATTTTCTTTTTAACGAAAAACGAAAAACCAAAAACGAAAAACGGTCCTATTTCCCCTTCAGCTCGTGAATCCTGGCCTCCACTCCGGCCATCTCTTTTTTCAGTTCTTCCAGGTAATCCCGGAGGCGCTCCAGTTCCTCGGCCGGCGAGATGAAGCGCCTAAAGCCCATGCCGCCGCAGCAGCAGGACATCATGCGGCCGTGGCCGAAGCCGTGGTGCATGCCGCCGCCGCAGAAGCCTTGGCCCCGCATGCCGTGCCCGTGACCATGCCCGTGTCCGTGACCCATTTGACACATAGTCTGCTACCTCCTTTTCATTCCTGACGCGAACTCTGAAGGGGCGATTCGGCCTTAGCTGCCAAGTATTCTTGAATGGCGTCCTGGATATTCTCCCTTGCCTCCTCTTTTGTATCTCCCTGAGACCAACATCCAGGCAAATCAGGGCAAAAAACGCTGTATCCCTCTTCAGTTCGCTGCATTCTTATAGGGAACATCTCCCCCTACCACATAAATCTGCACAGGCTGGAAAGCCTGTGCCACCGCTCAGGATTCTTGGCTTCACCTGCCGCACCCGAAAAAATTAAAAGGCGGAACTTTAAATGGTGCCCAAGGCGCACCCCTCAACCTTGAACTTGGAACTTTGATGGCCTGGTAAAAAGTCGAAAACCCTAAAAATCGCCAAATTAAGTTGCTGATTTTATTGAGGGCGATTAGGGAAAATTAGCATATTTTTGACTTTTTACAGTGCCATCAACTTTGAACTTTGAACTCTCTTTTTACGCCGCCCTTCTGGTCCGCTTCTTCAGACGGTTGGCCTTTTTCCGGAGGATGTCGATCTTCTTTTGGGGCTCTCCCGCGGCGATGGCCTCCTGTTTCTTGCCCCGCATCTCCCGGGCCTTTTCCTTCAGGTCCCGCATGCTCACCTTCTCGCCCTTGCCTTCGTCCTTAATGCCTTTGACTTCCTTGATGGCCGCCAGCAATTCCTCTTTATTCATGCCGTGGACCCCGGTGATTTCGCCCATATCCAGGGCGTATTTCCGGAGTTCCGTGGCCGTCATTCTATCGAGGGGTTTTTCCTTCTTTTCTTTCCGTTCTTTCTTTGCCATTATTTCTCTCCTTTTAATGAGAAGCTGTCAGCTGTCAGCTTTCAGCAAAAAAATGTCGATCCCACAGATTATCAAAAGCTGACCGCTGATAGCTGATAGCTGACAACTGACAGCTTCTTTTTCTCCTACTTCCCTTCTTTGATCTCCAGTTTCTCCGCCAGCTTGATGAAGGGCTTCACCAGGTCGATGGGGATGGGGAAGAGCGTGGTGGAGTTCTTTTCCGCGGCGATCTCCCTTAGGGTTTGCAGGTAGCGCAATTGCAGGGACATGGGTTCCGCGGCCAGCACGCTGGCCGCCTCCGCCATCTTGGCTGCGGCCTGGAATTCGCCTTCGGCGTTGATCACTTTGGCCCGCCGTTCCCGTTCTGCTTCCGCCTGTTTGGCCATGGCCCGCTGCATCTCGATGGGCAGGTCGATGGCCCTCAGTTCCACCAGGGTCACCTTGATGCCCCAGGGCTCGGTCTGCTGGTCCAGGATATCGGCCAACTGGGCGTTGACCTTCTCCCGTTCGGCCAGCAGGTCGTCCAGCTCCACCTGGCCGCAAACACTCCTAAGCGTAGTTTGGGCCAAAAGCTGGGTGGCGGCGTAATAATCCCGGACTTCGATGATCGCCTTCAGGGGGTCCATTACCCGGAAATAGACCACCGCGTTTACCTTCACGGTGACGTTGTCCCGGGTGATGATGTCCTGGGAGGGAACGTCGTAGGTGACCAACTGCAGGTTGACCTTGACCATCTTATCGATGATGGGAATGAGGATGATCAGGCCCGGCCCCTTGGCCTTCATCAAGGCCCGGCCCAGGCGGAAGACCACGCCTCGCTCGTATTCGTTGAGGATCTTGATGGCGCTCATGAGAAAGAAGACCGCCAGAATGATGAAGAGCATGGCCGAACCGGAAATGAACTGGAACATAACGCCTCCTTGTTATCCCAACTTCGCTTTCAAATGAACCATCCAACAATGAGATATATTGAGAATTATCAATTCTTTAACCGAAAACCGAAAACGGTATTACAAAACCCGGCGCACCCGGAGTTTGAGATTCTCCACCGCCACCACTTCCACGGTTTCCCCCGCGTTTACCGGCTCCTCGCTGATGGCCTGCCAGTATTCCCCGTGGACGAAGACCCGGCCTTCCGGCTGAAGCGGAGTATAGGCCGTGCCCCGCTCGCCCACCATCCCCGCCTCGCCGGTCAGGGAGCGCCGCAGATGGGTGCGCAACACCAGGTAGCCGATACCGGCAAAAAACAGGGACACCAGGATGACCGTGGGTATCAGCACGGTCCAGTGAATGCTCATCCCCTCTTCTCCCCCGCGAAAAAGCATCGTGGCCCCGAAAAAAAGCGAAGCAACCCCCGCCAGCGTCAGCATTCCGTAACTGACGACGTAAATTTCCAGGATGAAAAAGATAAAGGCCAGGACAATCAACAGCATGCCGATAAAATTGACGGGCAGGGTCTGAAACGCAAAGAGGGCCAGGAGCAGGCAGAGGGCCCCCACCACCCCCGGGAGCACGACCCCGGGATGGGCCAATTCGAAGTAAAGGCCGGCCAGGCCGATCATCATCAGGATAAAGGCGATGTTGGGGTCGGCGATGTGCTTCAGAATGCGGGTGCGGAAACCTTCGGGGAGATCCCGGACGGTCGCGGCCGCAGTACGCAGCACATAAGGTTTTCCAGCCACCATCACTTTGCGGCCGTCCAGTTTTTTCAGCAGGTCGTCCACGTCTTCGGCCAGCACGTCCACGACCTTCAGGCGCAGGGCTTCGGCTGCAGGAATGGACGCGCTCTGGCGGATGCCCTTCTCCACCCAGTCGGCGTTGCGGCCCCGGTCCACGGCCAATGCCCGGCCATACGCGACCATGTCGTTGACCATCTTTTCGCCCATGGTCTTGTCCATCTTCCCCAGGCCCACGGACACGGGGTGGGCCGCGCCGATATTGGTGCCCGGGGCCATGGCCGCCACCGGCGCGGCCATGGTGATCAGCAGCCCCGCGGACGCGGCCCGGGCACCTTTGGGAGATACATAGACGATCACCGGCACCTTGGCGTTGATAATGGCCTGGGCGATCTGCCGCATGGAGGAATCCAGCCCGCCCGGGGTGTTCAGTTGGATCACCAGGGCTTCGGCCTGCTCTTTTTCGGCGGTGCGGATGCCGTCCTGGATGAACTCCGCCAACCCCGGATTGATGGAACCCTCCGCGGGCAGCACCACGACCCGCCGGGCCGCGGCCTCGGAACCCGCATTCCAGAGGCTGAAGCCGGCAATAACGAGAATCGCTAAATAAAAAAGGTGCTTAAATTTCCTCATGGGCCGCCAGATACTCCATCACCTGTTGCATATCCTCCCAGGTCTTATGCCGTTCCTTGGGAAAACGGATCAGGTATGAAGGATGAAAGGTGGGCATCACCTTTATTTTATCATATTTCTGCCATTGTCCCCGGAGCCTGGTCAAGGGGGCCGGGGTGCCCAGGAGGGCCTGGGTGGACACCTTTCCCAGGGTGACGATCACCCGGGGCTGGATGGCCTCGATCTGCTTCCGCAAGAAAGGCAGGCATTGCCCGGTCTCATCCGCTTCCGGGTCCCTGTTCCCCGGGGGGCGGCATTTAACCACGTTGGCGATATAGACTTCCTCTCTTCTGAGCCCCAGCTTGCTCAACAGGCTGTTCAGCAACTGGCCGGCTGCGCCCACAAAGGGCAGCCCCTGGAGGTCCTCCTCCTCCCCCGGGCCTTCGCCGATGAACATCAACACAGCCCGGGCCGAACCGTCGCCGAAGACGATATTCTTCCGGGTGCGCGAGAGCTTGCAGCGCTTGCAATCCCCCAGTTCGGCGCGAATCTCCTTCAGGGTTAACCCCCGGCCGGTTTCGGGGGCCTGTTCGGGGGTCTCCGGCTCTATCTCGGCCGGGGTCCCCGGCCAACCCAGGCGGCGCTGGAAGCGCAGCCAGTCCTCCAGGGCCGCGGTGAGTTCCCGCAATTCTTCGACCGGGTCTTCAATGTATGATGTCATAAATATTTTTGCGTCTTGCTTTGCGCCTTTGCGTCTTTGCGAGAAACTTTCTTTTTCAGAAAGGCAATCAGGCTCCCTTAGCCCCCCGCGGCGGCAGCAGCGCGGCCACCTGGTCCAGCACCTTCTCCGCCACCTCCTCCTTGCTGAGAAGCGGCAGGGGCAAGAGCAAATTTTTCCGGCCGATGATGGTCACTTCGTTGGTGTCCACCGCAAAGCCGGAATCCGGGCGGTTCACCTGGTTGGCCACAATCAGGTCCAGGCCCTTGTCCTCCAGCTTTTTCCGGGCCGCGGCCTCCAGGTCCCGGGTCTCCGCGGCGAAGCCCACCACCACCTGCTTTTTTTTGAGCGCGGCCAATTCCTTGAGAATATCCGGATTTTGGGTCAGATGCACCGTCAATTCCGGGGAACCCCGCTTCATCTTGTGTTCGGACCGGCTGGTGGGGTGGTAATCCCCCACGGCCGCGGCCATGAGCAGGGCCTCGGACTCCGGGAAGCGGGCCCGCACTGCGTCCAGCATCTCCCGGGCGGACCAGACCTCCAGCCGTTCCACTCCAGGGGGCGCCGGCAGATTGGAGGGACCGCTGATCAGGCAGACCTCCGCGCCCCGGCGCCGGGCCACCTTGGCCAGGGCGTAGCCCTGCTTGCCGCTGGAGCGGTTGGTAAGGAAGCGCACCGGGTCCATATCTTCATGGGTCGGCCCGGCGGTGACCAAAATCCGGCGTCCCGCCAGGTCCTGGGGGCTCACCAACTGCGCCAGGGCCTCCAGGATGGTCTCCACCTCGGGCAGCCGGCCATAGCCGACGGCGCCGCAGGCCAGTTCCCCGGCCTCCGGGTGCAGCACCGCCCGGCCCCGGTCCCGGAGCCGGGCCACGTTCTCCTGCACCGCAGGGTTGGCCCACATCTCGCAGTTCATGGCCGGGCAGATGAGTACCGGCTTGGTTGCGGCCAGGAGGATGGTGGTGAGCAGGTCATCCCCGATCCCCGAAGCCATCTTGCCCAGGAGATTTGCCGTGGCCGGCGCCAGCACCAGGGCGTCCACCTCCTGCCCCAGGGCCACGTGCTCCAGGGGTTCGCTGCCGGGGCCGAACATGGCGGTGGCCACCTTCTCCCCGGTCAGGGCCTGGAAGGTCAAGGGCGTGACGAATTCCTGGGCCGCTGCGGTCATTACCACCTTGACCCTGGCCCCGCCGGAGACCAGCCGCCGGGCCAACTCCGCGGCCTTATACGCGGCAATGCCGCCGGAGACTCCCAGTAAGATGCGCTTGCCGGTGAAGACCATGCGCTACCCCTTTGAAAGTGAGCGGTGAGCGGTGAGCAGAAAAAGAAATACTTAACCGGCAATACTTACTACTTCATAGGTCTTAAAGTTCAAAGTTCAAAGTTGATGGCACTGTAAAAAGTCAAAAATATGCTGATTTTCCCTAATCGCCTTCAATAAAATCAGCAACTTAATTTGGCGGTTTATAGGATTTCCGACTTTTTACCAGGGCATCAAAGTTCAAAGTTAATGGCGTCATGAACCATTGCCTTTCACTGGCCACTGACCACTGGCCACTGCTTACTGCTCACTGCTCACTCAAAAAAACGGGTTATACTTCCGCTCCTGCCCCACGGTGGTAACCGGCCCATGTCCCGGGTACACGGTATAGTTATCCCCCAGGGGGAAGATTTTAGTCCTGACCGCGGTGATCAGGTCGTCGAAGGAGCCCCCGGGAAAGTCGGTGCGGCCGATGGAGCCCTGAAAGAGCAGGTCCCCCACGTACACCAGGGGCGCGCCTTCCATCACCAGGCTGATGCCGCCGGGGGTGTGGCCGGGAGTGTGCAGCACTTTCAGCCGGTAGCTGCCGAAGCTGAGGACGTCTCCTTCTTTCAGGAGAATATCCGCCCCAGACAGGCGCAGACGGTTGCCGGTGAAGAACATGGCCTCCGCCGAAGGTCTGGAGAGCATGGCCGCGTCCGCCTCGTGGATGGCGATGCTCGCGCCGGTGGCGTCTTTTAGGGGCTGGTTGGCGTCCACGTGGTCGAAGTGGCCGTGGGTGTCGATGATGGTTTTAAGACTCAGGCCGTGGTATTTCAGGGCCTCCAGGATCTCGTCCTCATCCCCGCCGGGATCGATGACCACTGCTTCCTTGGTCTCTTCGTCCCCCAGGATATAGCAATTGACTTCCAGCAACCCCACTGCCAGGGCTTTTTGTATCATTGAGCCTCCATAGATTAGAGTGAGCAGTAAGCAGTGAGCAGTAAGCAGTTAAAGAAGCGAATGTTTTACTGCCCACTGTTTATCGGCCACTGTTTACGGCGAACACCGGGTTCACCCATATTCAACCAAGGAGAAATTTCACTCCCTGAAAGCCGAAGTAGCCGCCGAACCCCACCAGGAAGAGGCCGCAGCAGGCCAGGAAACCCTGGTAGACGCGATCTGACAGAAACCGCCGGCCCTGGGCCACCGCGCCGGAGACCAGGGAATACCAGGCAAAGTCCGCCAGGATATGGCCCACATAGAACAGGGCCACTCCGGGGAGGCCGTATTTGCCGGCGAACATCACGTAACCCAGGCCGATGGTCAGCCACCAGAGGAGCCAGTAGGGGTTGGCCAGGCTCAAGAGCACCCCGGCCATGATGGGGTGCAGGCCCGTCTGGGCCTGGGGGTCGAACTCCAGGCGGCTGTGCCGGGAGGCCCGCATCAGGGTAAGGCCCATCCAGCCCAGCATGCCCGCGCCCATCACCCCCACCAGGCCCAAAATCGAGGGGCGGTTCAGCCAGGCCCCCACCCCCGCCAGGAGCAGCAGCACCAGGGCCAGTTCCAGGAGCGCATGGCCCATCATGATCAGGGGTCCGGCCCAGAAGCCCCGCCGGGCCGCCTCCCCGACGGTCACCGTAAGCAGCGGGCCGGGCATCATGGCCCCGGACAAGGCGACGATAAACGAGGTTGCCGGCACCCCGGCCAGCACCCAGAATTCCATAAATTTCTTTCCTTTACGCCTTTGCCTAAATATAATAATCCTAACATATCGGAGTATGACAAACCAAGGGAAATTCAGGGCCTTGGGGAAGACAGAAGCATGTAGGTGCGTTTCACGCACCCAAAAGAGTGATGGTGCGTCGAACGCACCCTACAATAAATTCATGAAAAATCTGCCTGTCCGCAAAAAGACCCGCACCAGCTCCTTCGGCGCCCCGGGCCGGATTTCCCATGATTCTGCCGCGTTTTACGCCGGCAAATTATATGCCGAGATGCCCCGGGAGCAGGAGGTGGCCTATTTAGAAAATGAAGTGCCCCGGGAGCATCTGGACCGGATTTTCTGCAAGTCCTCGGAAGACATGGCCGAGCTGCCCGAAAACAGCGTGCACCTGATGGTCACTTCGCCCCCCTACAACGTGGGCAAGGACTACGACGAGGACTATTCTCTGGAGGAATACCTGGCCTTCCTGCAACGGGTCTGGCGGGAGGTGCACCGGGTCCTGGTCCCCGGAGGCCGGGCCTGCGTCAACATCGCCAACCTGGGACGGAAACCCTATATTCCGCTACACTCCTTTATTATTCAGGGGATGGTGGAGTTGGGCTTTTTGATGCGCGGGGAGATCATCTGGAACAAGGCAGCAAGCGCCGCCGGCTCCACGGCCTGGGGGTCCTGGAAGTCCCCGGCCAACCCCACGCTCCGGGACGTGCACGAATATATCCTGATTTTTTCCAAGGGGGCCTTCAAGCGGAAGAATTTACATAAGCGCCAGGCCACCATTAACCGGGAAGAATTTTTGGAATACACTAAAAGCATCTGGACCTTCCCCGCAGTTTCGGCCCGGAAGGTGGGCCACCCCGCGCCATTCCCGGTGGAGCTGCCCCTGCGCCTCATTCAGCTTTATACTTTTGAAGGGGAAGTGGTCCTGGACCCCTTCATGGGCAGTGGCCAGGCCGCGATCGCCACGCTCCAGGGTGAACGGCGGTATGTGGGATATGAAATTGAGCAACGCTATTGCCGCCTGGCGGGAAGGCGGATCAAGCAATTTGTCAAGGAATTTAAGGCGCAGCAGGTTTTATCCTTACTAAATAATAACCAATGAACAATTCGGAATAAGGATGATCCTTATTTTACCCAAAACCCAAACCCGTGTTTAAGGAGGATTACACATGGCCACATTCCTGATGTTCGGCAAGTATTCGGCCCAGGCCATTAAAGAGGCCAGCCCCAAGCGCACCAAAGACGCGGAGGCATTGATTCAGAAACTGGGCGGCAAAGTGCAGGCAGTCTATGCCTTGCTGGGGGAAACCGACCTCCTGGCGGTGGTGGACCTGCCGGGAATCGAGGCCGCATTCCAGGCTTCCGTGGCCCTGGGAAAAATGACCGGCATCTCCTTCACCACCTGCCCGGCCATCCCGGTGGAAGAGTTCGACAAGATCCTCGCCGCGGGATAGAACCTGGTTATAGTGATCAGTGATCAGTCGTCAGTGATCAGTATGTTCCTGGCCACTGATCACTGATCACTGATCACTTTTCTTCACTGGCCACTGGCCACTGACCACTACCCCCTGGCCCCTGGCCCCTGAAGTCATTACAATATGGCGGAAGAGACTGATCCCGGCAACCTCCTGGTAAGAACCGTCCTTGCCGCCCTGCTGGTCACGACGGTGCTCTATCGCCTGGGGAGCACCGTGGCCGACGCCGACCTCTGGGGCTATCTGGCCTTCGGCCGCGTCTTCTGGGAGAACGGCCGCTTCCCTTATGACGATCCCTTTTCCTTTGTGCCCACCCTCCACCCCTGGGTCTACCACGAATGGCTCACCGGGGTGGTCTTCTATCCCCTCTATCAGGCCACCGGCGCTCCAGGCTTACAGTCCCTGAAATACGCCTGCGTCCTCGGCACCCTGGGCCTGGCTTACGCCACCGCCAGGAAGCGGGGCTCCACTGCCATTGCCGCCGCGTTCGGGGTCTTCCTGGTCCACAATCTCTTTCGTATGGGCTACAGCCCGGTGCGGGCCCAGGTCTTTACCTACCTGTTCTTTGCCCTGAGCCTGTATTTGCTGGAAAGCGCCCGGCTCAGCCGGCGCTATGGCCGGCTCTGGTGGCTGTTGCCGGTCATGGTCCTCTGGTGCAACCTCCACGGCGGTTTTCCCGGGGGCCTGGGGCTGGTCTTCCTTTACGGCCTGGGGGCGGTCCTTTCCCGGCAACCCGCCCGGCCCTATTGGCTGCTCTTCAGCCTCTGCGGCCTGGCGACCCTGATCAACCCCTACGGCCTGAAATATTGGACCTATCTCTATCAAGCCATCACCATGCCCAGGCCGATGATCAGCGAATGGGCTTCGGTGCCCCAGGCCTACCTGTCGGGGGCCAATCCCGTCTCCCTTTTCTATTTCCTGCTGCTCCTGGCCTTTGCCGCCATCTGGTGTTTCCGGACCCGGGAGATTACTCCGGCACTGGCCCTGGCCTTAACCGCGTATCTGGGTTGGCGGCATCTGCGCCACCAGCTCTTTTTTCTCATCCTCTGCGCCGCGTTTTTACCGGGTCTGTGGTCGGCCTACCTGGAAGACCTGCGATCCCGGCCCGGCCTCAAGACCCGGTATCAGCGCCTGGGCTGGAAGATTGCCCTCGCGGCCGCGGTTCTGGTGGTGGTTCTCAACACCCATAATTTTTTGAAACTTTCTCCGTTCTCCTTCCGGTTGCCCACCATGCCGCTGGCCGAATCCCCCTTTTATTATCCCCTGGGCGCCATTGACTATCTCCAGGCCCACAACCTGTCAGGCAAAATCCTGACCTTTTTCGATTGGGGGGAATATCTCATCTGGGATTTATCGCCCCGCTGCCGGGTGGCCCTGGACGGCCGTTTCGAAACGGTTTATCCTCCGGAGGTGGTCCAGGAATACCTGGACTTTATCTACGCCGCGCCCAACTGGCGCGGATTCCTGCAAAAATATCCCCCCGACTTCATCCTCATCGACAGCCGCACCCAAACCTGCCGCCAACTCAGGAAGGAGCCCGGTTGGCGCCAACTCTATGACGACGCCGGTTGCGCTCTATTCGGCAAAGAACAGCCGGCCACCAGTAATCAGTAATCAGTGTTTCCCCACTGATCACTGATTACTGATCACTGATTACTTTTTTTCTCTGACCACTGACCACTGACCACTAACCACTTTTTTGCTATAATAACTCCATGCCCGACCGCTTCCGCCTCGTCACCTCCTTTAAACCCAAGGGGGACCAGCCCCAGGCCATTAACAAGCTGGCGGATGGGGTCCGGAGCGGCGAGCCCCACCAGGTCCTCCTGGGCGTCACCGGCTCGGGCAAGACCTTCACCATCGCCAACGTTATCCAGCGCATCAACCGCCCCACCCTGGTCCTGGCCCCCAACAAGACCCTGGCGGCCCAGCTCTACGGCGAGTTCCAGGAGTTCTTCCCGGACCACGCGGTGGAGTATTTCGTCTCCTATTACGACTACTACCAGCCCGAGGCCTACGTGCCCCAGGCCGACCTCTACATCGAAAAAGACTCCGCAATCAACGAAGCCATCGACCGCCTGCGCCACTCCGCGACCCGCTCGCTGCTGGAGCGCCAGGACGTGATCATCGTCGCGTCCGTGTCCTGCATCTACGGCCTGGGCTCGCCCGAGGCCTACCATGGCATGCTCCTTTATCTGGAAGAGGGCATGGAAAAGGACCGCAAGGAAGTCCTGCGCAAGCTGGTGGATATTCTTTATGAAAGAAACGACATCGACTTCCACCGCGGCTCTTTTCGCGTCCGGGGCGACCGGGTGGAAATTTTTCCTGCTTATGAAGAAGACCGGGCCGTCCGCATCGAGTTCTGGGGCGACATTGTGGAGTCCATCAAGGAGATCGACCCCTTACGGGGCACGACGCTTCGCACCCTGAAAAAAATCACGGTCTATCCCGCGTCCCACTACGTCACCACCGACTTGCGCCGCTCCCTGGCCCTGGAGGCCATCGAGCAGGAGTTGTCGGAGCGTGTCCCCTGGTTCCGGGACCACAACAAACTCATCGAGGCCCAACGGATCGAGGAGCGCACCCGCTTCGACCTGGAGATGCTCCGGGAGTTGGGTTTTTGCCACGGCATCGAGAACTACTCCCGCCACCTCACCGGCCGGGCCCCGGGCGAGCCGCCCCCTACCCTGCTGGACTACCTGCCCCGGGAATCCCTCGTGGTCATCGACGAGTCCCACATCGCCGTGCCCCAGCTCCAGGGCATGTTCCGGGGTGACCGCTCCCGCAAGCAGACCCTGGTGGACTACGGTTTCAGATTACCCTCGGCCCTGGACAACCGCCCCCTCTCCTTCGAGGAATTTCAAGAACGGGTTAATCAGGTCATCTACGTCTCCGCCACCCCCGGCCCCTACGAAATGGAGAAAGGCGCGGGCCACGTCGTCGAGCAGATCGTCCGCCCCACCGGGCTCATGGACCCGGAAATCGCGATCAAGCCCGCGACCCATCAGGTGGACGACCTCCTGGGCGAAATCCGGGGCGTCCTCGACCGGGGCGAACGGGTCCTGGTCACCACCCTCACCAAGCGCATGGCCGAAGACCTCACCGAATACTACGCCAACCTGGGCCTCAAGGTCCGCTACCTCCACGCCGACGTCACCACCCTGGAGCGCATGGAGATCATCCGGGACCTGCGCCTGGGCGTCTTCGAGGTCCTCATCGGCATCAACCTGCTGCGCGAGGGCCTGGACCTGCCGGAGGTCTCCCTGGTGGCCGTCCTCGACGCCGACAAGGAAGGCTTCCTCCGCTCCGCCCGGTCGCTGATCCAGACCTGCGGCCGGGCCGCCCGCAACGTCCGGGGCCGGGTCATCTTCTACGCCGACCGGACCACCCCCTCCATGGCCGCGGCCATCGAGGAGACCAACCGCCGCCGCAGCCTGCAAAAAACCTACAACCGACGCCACCACATCACCCCGGAGACCATCCGGAGCAAGATCAAGGACGTCCTCTCCTCCGTCTACGAACAGGACTACGTCACCATCCCCAAAGCCGCGGAAGACCAGGCCCCCTACCTCGCGGTGGAAACCACCCCCGCCACCATCAACCGCCTGAAAAAAGAAATGCACGCCGCGGCCAAAAAACTGGACTTCGAACGCGCCGCGCACCTAAGGGACCAAATCCGCTCCCTGGAAGATGCCAGGTTGAAGTACGCCTAGGGTTGAAGGAATCAGGTTAAAATATATGGACAAAATCGTTATCGACGGCGGCGTGCCCCTGAACGGGGAGGTGGTCATCAGCGGGGCCAAGAATGCGGCCCTGCCCATTATGACCGCAACTTTGCTGGCCCCGGGGGAGCACACCCTGATCAACGTGCCGCCCCTGGCCGACATCCGCACCACCAAACGGCTTTTAGGCACCATGGGGGTGGTTTTTCAGGAAGGCGAGGCCCCCCCGGGCGAGATCGGCGGCGTGCCCTGGGAGGCCCCGCCCTTAAAGGTGGATACCCGGACCTTAAGCGGCTGGGAGGCCCCCTACGACCTGGTGAAGACCATGCGGGCCTCGGTCCTGGTCCTGGGGCCGCTGGTGGGCCGGGAGCGCCGGGCCCGGGTGTCGCTCCCCGGCGGCTGCGCCATCGGCGCCCGGCCCATCAATCTGCACCTCAAGGGCCTGGAGGCCATGGGGGTGAAGATTTCTCTCCAGCAGGGGTACGTGGAGGCCGACGCCAAGCGGCTCCGGGGCGCGGAGATCATCTTCGAGAGCCCCACGGTCACCGGCACGGAAAACCTGATGATGGCCGCGGTCTTGGCCAAGGGCACCACGGTGATCAAGAACGCGGCCATGGAGCCGGAGGTGGGGGACCTGGCCCGGTTCCTGGTGTCCATGGGCGCGCGCATCGACGGCATCGACACCGATGTCTTGGCCATCCACGGCGTCCCGGAGCTGCGGCCCACCACCTACACCATCATGTCCGACCGCATCGAGGCCGGCACCTACCTGGCCGCGGCGGCCATCACCAAGGGCGAGGTCACCCTGGTGAACGCGCCCATCCCCCACCTCACCGCCATCATGGGCAAGTTCACCGAGGCCGGGGTGCGCCTCACCGTGGAGCCGGGCCGGCTCATGGTCCATCCGGGCGGCAACCTCACCGGGGTGGATATCCGCACCCTGCCCTACCCCGGCTTCCCCACGGACATGCAGGCCCAGTTCATGGCCCTGATGAGCCTGGCCCGGGGCGCGTCGGTGATCACCGAGACCATCTTCGAGAACCGCTTCATGCACGTCAGCGAACTCAGGCGCCTGGGCGCGGACATCAACGTCTCCGGCAACCTGGCGGTGGTGCGGGGCCGGCGCCAGCTCCAGGGCGCGCCGGTGATGGCTACGGATCTTAGGGCCTCCGCGTCCCTGGTCATCGCCGGCCTGGCCGCGCAAGGCACCACCGAAATCCACCGGGTCTACCACCTGGACCGGGGCTACGCGCACCTGGTGGAAAAACTCTCGGCCCTGGGAGCGCGCATTAGGCGCATGCCCGCGTAAAAAGATTCTCGCAGAGGCGCAGAGGACGCAGAGAATATAATTTAGCCTTGGCGCTTTGCGCCAAGGCTAAATTAATACTCTGCGTAATTCCGCGCTCTCTGCGCCTCTGCGAGAATCTTTTATTCCATCAATTCCCTAAAGCTGGCGATGGAAGGGAAGTCCGGGTGGGGTTCGGCCTCGGCCTGGGAACTGGATTTGGCCTTGAAGAGGAGGTATTTAATGCCGTAGCGCCTGCCTGAGGCCAGAACGTCGGCATTGTCGTCCACCAATAGGGTATGCCGCGGTTCAAAGCCGATTCTCTCCTCCAAAACTTCCCAAAAGCGGGCTTCTTCCTTGGGAGCCCCCAGATCGAAGGAAGAAATCACTTCATCAAAATAACCCAGCAGGCCCACGTGGTTCATCTTCAGATTCAGAGTCTTGTAATGGGCGTTGGTCACCAGGGCCACTTTTTTCCCCATCTGCCGCAGGAATTGCAAGAAATCCTCGGTGTCCGGATGCACCTCGATGAGGTGGCGGATGCCCTCCTTCAAAGCCGGGATATCCAGGTCCAGTTCCCGGGACCAGAAGTCGATGTCCGTCCAGTTCAGCGTCCCTTCCTCCCGCTGGTAGCGGGCGAAGACCAGGTCCCGGGCCAGGGCCAGGGGCATGCCCTGTTTCCGGGCATATTCATCCGGCACCAGGGTCTCCCAGAAATAATCGTCAAAATGCTTGTCCAGCAGGGTGCCGTCCATGTCCAGGAGCACCCAGGTGATTTCCTGCCAGGGGAATGACATTGTTATCCATCCTGAAAAACTGTGATTTTTATGGAACCGTTTGCGAGAGTTAGCTATCAGCTATCAGCTATCAGCTTTTCGCTTTTCGCTTTTCGCTTATAAAAAAATAAAGAATCGAGGGGCAACCGCAATGGTTGAACTCGACTCTGACGCCAAACTTAGTTGGTTCTTCAAGCTGATAGCTGACAGCTTCTTTTTGAGCTGACCGCTGAGAGCTGAAAGCTGACAGCTTCTTAACCGGCTACCTTTATTTATAAAATTTTCCTGGTTGGTTTTCAACCCACGCCCTTGACCGACTCAATCTTAATGATTAACAAATTTGGAGAAATCAAATAACTGAGGAGGCTAACCATGCCTATTTTTACGTTTCGGGAACCGGGTTGGTCCCCGTTTGAAGAGCTGGAGCGCCTGCAGCGGCGGATGGGCCGCCTCTTCGAGGAGACCATCGCCCCCGGGCTGGGTTTGTGGCGCGCCGGGGTTTATCCCCTGGTGAATATCTCGGAAGACCATGATTATCTCTATGTGCGGGCCGAGCTGCCGGGGATCAATCCCCAGGAGTTGGAGATCACCGTGCATGAAGGGAACCTGATCCTGCGGGGGGAAAGGAAAATCCCCGCAGAAGAAAAAAACGTCAACTATCACCGCCGGGAACGGGAATCCGGCTATTTTCGCCGGGTGGTGGGCCTGCCCACCTTGGTAAACCCGGATAAAGTGGAAGCGTCTTATAAAGACGGCATCCTCACCGTGAAACTGGGCAAACCGGAAGAGATCAAACCCCGGGTGATCAAGGTCCAGAGCACCTAAAGGAGACTACCCATGACTGAAAAGGAACTGAAACCCAAAGCCAAGGAAGAAGTCAAGGCCAAGGGAGAAAGGGTGCGCCCCGGCCGCGTCTTCCTGCCGGCCGTGGATATCTTTGAAACTCCGGAGGCCCTCACCCTGGTGGCGGATATGCCCGGAGTGCCCAATGACAAGGTGACCCTGGACATCAAGGACAACCACCTGATCATCAGCGGCGAGATCGCCCCGCCCCTGGGCGCAGGTGAGACCACGCTGAGCCAGGAGTATTATACCGGTGATTTCCAACGGGAATTCCACCTGGGCGCCATCATCGACCAGGGCCGCATCGAAGCGAGCATGAAAGACGGGGTGCTCAGGCTGCTGCTGCCCAAGGCGGAGAAGGCCAAGCCCCGGAAGATCGAAGTAAAGGTTGGGTGAAGCGCGGTTTGAGTCGAGGGGGCCGGGCGGGTCCGGCAGGATTGGAGGAATATTCCATAAGCCCTGCTCCCTCGCTCAAACGGTCTTCGGTCTTCGGAAATTGATCGAAATAAAGCAACAGGGTCAGCAAAAGCTTTTAGCGGTTGCTGACCCTGTTTTGGTTTTAATACCAATTTGCAATCAAACGACAATTTTTTGTAGGGGCGAACCTTTTGTTCGCCCCTACGAAAAACGCCTGTTGATTGCGAATTGGTATAAAACTTTATCTTTTACCGAAGACCGGAGACCGAAGACCGAAGACCTAAAAAGTCAAAGGCTGTTCTTCCCTCTCCAGGGTGTCGAAGCGGGTGTATTTATCCCGGAACGAGAGCTTCACCTTGCCGGTGGGGCCGTTTCTCTGCTTGCCGATGATCACTTCCGCGATGCCTTTGTCCGGGGAGTCCTCCCGGTAGACCTCGTCCCGGTAAATGAAGAGGATCACGTCCGCGTCCTGTTCGATGGCTCCGGATTCGCGTAAATCCGCCAGTTGCGGCCGTTTGTTGGGCCGCTCTTCCACCCGCCGGTTGAGCTGGGACAGGGCGATCACAGGTACCTGCAGCTCTTTGGCCAGGGCCTTGAGGGACCGGGAAATTTCCGAGATTTCCTGCTCCCGGCTGGGCGCGTCCCCCCGGCCCCGCATGAGCTGCAAGTAGTCGATGACCACCAGCCCCAGTTTGCCTTCGGCCTTGAGGCGGCGGCACTTGGCCCGGATTTCCAGGACGCTCGCCGCGGGGGTGTCGTCGATGTAAATGGGGCAATCGATCAGAAAGCCTGCGGCCTCCTGGAGGTGGGCCCATTCCTGGTGAGTCAGGAACGCGGCCCGGCGGATCTGGGAGGCGTCCACTTCGCCGATGCTGCTCAGCAGCCGGCGCACCAGTTGCTCTTTGGACATTTCCAGGGAGAAGAGGGCCACCGGGGTCCGGGGCTTATACGCGGCGTTGAAGGCGATGTTCAGGGCCAGCGCGGTTTTCCCCATGCTGGGCCGGGCCGCCAGGATGATCAGGTCGCTGGGCTGGAAGCCCGCGGTATAATTGTCCAGGTCCACGAAGCCGCTGGGGACGCCGGTGATGGCGCTGTCCTTCCGGCCCCAGATGGCCTCCAGGGTGGCGATTTCCTTGTTCACCAGGCCTTCGATGGGCTGAAAACCCTGGCGGATTTTGGCCTCCGCCACCTCGAAGATGCGGTGTTCGGCCCAATCCAGGAATTCGGCCACATCCTCCACCGGGGCCAGGCAGGCCCCGGCAATCTCCTGGGAGCAGGCCAGGAGGCGGCGGAGCACAGCCTTGTCGTGCACTATCTGGGCGTAGCGGTCGGCGTGGGCGGAGATGCCCACGTGATCGCTCAACCCCGCCAAAAAAGCCGGCCCCCCCACTTCCTCCAACTGGCCCCGCTCCTTTAAAAGGTTGTTCAGGAGGGGCAGGTCGGTGGGTTCATGGCGGTTATAAAGGTCCAGCATGGCCTGGTAGATCTTGCGGTGGGCCTCCCGGTAGAAATCCAGGGGGGTAAGGATATCGGCCACCAGGTCCATGACCTGGGGCCGGATGAGGATGGAGCCCAGGACCGACTGTTCCGTCTCCAGGCTGGCAGGGGGGGTGGCCCCTGGCGGGGGGACGGCCTCCGCCGGAGCTGCGGCCATGCGCCGGGTGCTTCTCTGCATGATGCTCTCCAAGGATTGGGACTACCTTATTATTTTATGCATATTGGTAACTATGGGTAACTAATTAAGATATGGCCGCGGCGCCACTGGTGGCCGAGGATGGATTTCGGGGAAAATCATATCGCAGACTGACAGGATTGCAAGCCGGATAGTGGCGGATTTGGGATAGGTGAAGAAGGCCGAGGCGGCAAAAGAGAGCGGCATGGAAAGGTCAATATCCATCTGATAAGAAAAATAATGAACGCGATCTTTTAATTTTATGGATTAACGGATTTTTGCTCTCACGCCTCTAAAATACCTACACATAGTAGCTATACTGTATAATAATACTATATATGCCACACAATAACATCCCTTATTTAGGCCTTTTCATGGTGTTTGATTGTTCATACCAATTGGCAATCAAAGGAACATTTAATTCGTAGGGGCGAACCTTGTGTTCGCCCAGGAGCAGTCAGGGTGAACCCAAGGTTCGCCCCTACGTTTCCCTTGCGAACGAAAATTGCCCAAGCCAAGCCTGGGCAACCCGGATATCCAATAATTATCTACTCTGGGAAAATAGACTCGCAAAGCGCAGCTTTGCGGCAAGAGGGTTCCCAAGCGCAGCTTGGGAACCAGAAACAAGGGGTCAGGGTCCGGGATCAGTTTTTTTCTCTGACCACTGACCACTGGCCCCTAATCCCTAATCCCTGCCCCTAGGCCCCCTCGGGGACCACTTCCACGGTGATCCGGGCCTTGACTTCCGGGGCCAGGCGCACGGGAATCTCGTAGGTGCCCAGCTTCTTGATGGGCTCCTCCAGCTCCAGTTGCTTCTTATCCACTTCGAAGCCCTTGACTTCCAGGGCCTCAACAATCATGGCCGCGGTGACCGAGCCGTAGAGACGCTCCGCTTCCGCCACCCGCTGGGCAATGGTGACGCTCATCCCTTCCAGGCTGACAGCCAGGGACCGGGCTGCTTCCAGCTCCCGATCCAGGGTCTGGATGCGTTTGGCCTTGGTCTGGTCCATCATGGCCAGGTTTCCGGGGGTGGCTTCCAGGGCCTTGCCATGGGGGATCAGAAAATTCCGGGCGTACCCCTTAGCCACTTCCACCACTTCGCCCACAGCACCCAGGGCCTTAATATTCTCCGTCAATACCACCTTCACGATGAAGTCCTCCTCAAGCGTCCTGGGGCTGATGAAGCCGCCGAAAATCGACCCAGAGATCCACCAACCCCAGGGTAATGACCAGTAAAGGCATAGGAATCCAAAACATCAAGGGGTAGCCGATGCACCTTAAGAACAGGGGCAGCCGGAAGCGCTGAAACCAGGCGGCGATCACCGCCGCGCCCTGGCAGAAATAAAGGAGGGCCAGGACGGACAATAGATTCATGCTCACCAGGCGCACCAGGGGCACCGGCACCAGCAACAGAAATCCCGCGGCCAGCACCGGAAAGATGAGCCATTCCGGCATCGACCAGTGATACAGGGGCGGCTCCGGCTTTTTCCATTTAAACAGGGCCATGAGCTGCCGGGCCATAACGACATTGATCCAGGCCACCATCCCGGTGTTGATGATTACCAGGGCCGGCAGCAGGGAGCGGATCAAGGTCTTCATCTCCTCCAGGGAAACCCCCAGGACCTTGGCGCCCGGGGACGGCTCCCCGGCTCCGGCCAGGACCCGGGATAACGTCTCGGTCACTTCCCGGGTCTTTTGGGCGAAAAACCCGGCGGGTGTCAGCCCCGCAAAGTGCGCCTGCCCCAATAAGAAGACCAGGCCAAGGAGAGTCAGGGCCGCCACCGTGAGGATCATGGACCGGTCGGCGCTCCACCCCCGGGATTCCAGACCGCTCAGCAGCAGGCCCATGAGAAGAAGCTGCCCGAACTCCAGGTTTTCGGTGACTATCTCCAGCCCCGGTTTCCAGGCGTAAATCGCCAGGCAGACTGCCAGAACCAGGAGGAGGGACGCCGGGAAGCCCAGACGGCGGCCCGCCAGGTATACCGGTAACGGCGTGAGGCTGATCGTAAACAGATACACCACGGGGTTCTGGCGCCCCCAGGCGAAAAACAGCAGCAAGGACCCGAGACAGAGGCCCCAGACGGCAAATTTGCGGCCCACTGCAAGCCTCCCCCGAGGCCTCCTCAGGGAGGCGGCATCTGGGGAATATAGGGCATCAACGCCAACAGGCGGGCCTGCTTGATGGCCCGGGTGACCCGGCGCTGGTGGCGGGCGCAGTTCCCGGAAATCCGCCGGGGGATGATCTTGCCCCGCTCCGTCACGAATTGTCTCAGGGTGTTGGCGTCCTTGTAGTCGATGGGTAGGTTCGAGTCCACGCAAAAGCGGCAGACCTTACGCCGGACATAAAATTGTTTCCGCTTGCGGCGGGGCATTACCGGCATCGGCTATTCCTCCTTTGCTGGGGTTGGGGTTTCTTCTGGGGGAGCCGCAGTTTCCGGAGGAGCGGCGGCAACTGCGGCGGGCGCTTCCGGAGCCGCCGCGGCTTCCGCTGCGGGGGCTGGGGCCTCAACTTCCGGCGCGGCCGCGGCCTGGGCCCGGGCGGCGATCTCCGCCTGCAGGGCCTCCAGGTTGACTTTATCGGCTTTGACTACGGTGTGGTAACGGATGATGCGGTCGTCAATGCGGTAGTTGCGCTCCAGTTCCTTCACCGTGGCCGGCGTGCCCGCAAAATCGGCCAACACGTAATAGCCCCGGGTGGTGCCTTTAATCCGGTAGGCCAACCTGCGGCGGCCCCAATCATCCAAGCCCACCAAGGTCCCGCCCGCGGCGGCGACAATCCGGGTGAACTTGTCGATGGCGGACTTCACTTCTTCATCCGGGAGGTCGCCGTGGACCACCCAGACAGATTCATAACGTCGCATACTTCCTCCTCACGGTCTGATGGCCCCGGGTCAAGTGTGCCCGGAGCAAGGAGAATAACCGCTTTTATTTATCAGAACCGATTATTGCTGTCAATAGACGAATCCAGTTGCTATGGCTGACGACAAAGGGGTGGCGGCCTGCAGGCTTCCACCCCTTTGATTTAAGCGCTGGAATTTTTGGGAGTTAAAGATTAATACACGGTGAAGTAAGCCACCTTCTCGGCGCTGCCGTATTGGTTGGTCACCCGGCTGACGACCGTGTAGGTCCCGGGGGTGGCGTTGTTGGGCAGGCCGTAATTCACCTGGTCCGAATAGGTGCCGTTGGTGTTGGTCACCTGGGTCTGATAAGGCTGCCCCAGCATGGAGTTGCCCAGGCGAATTTCCCGGTACAGGGTGCTGTTCACCTGCACGTTGTTGGGCGTGAGGATGGTGTAATCCATGGCCAGGCTCACCTGCCCGCCGGGGCGCACCTGGGAAGGATTCACATACACCCGGTTGACGTCCACCAGGGAACCCTGGGCCGGGCTGTAGTTGTAGCTCTGCTGCGCAGCCTGGGCCGACCGGATCTGGCTGTTGCGATGCTGGGCATAGAGGTAGCCGCCCACGCCGCCGACGATGGCGCCGGTGGCCGCGCCTACCCAGGCGCCGGTGGCCGGGGAGCCGGTGGCCGCGCCGATGATGGCGCCCAAAGCCGCGCCGCCGGCCGCGCCGCCCAAAGCTCCGGCGCCGGCTGAACGGCCCGGGTCATAGTAGCCGCTTTCAGTCTGGCAACCGGCCAGGGTTGCCGCAAAGATCAAGACCATGGCAATAGCTAATAATTTCCGGCCCATTTTCCTTTCTCCTCTCTCAGTCAGCATTATCTTTGTGTTTTACCCGAAAATTCAGGCCCCATAATCTAGCATATTTGTTATTTTGTTAAGATAAGTCTTAATTCTGGCGGATGCAATCCGTGAGCCGCGCTTTCCACCAATTTTCCATCTTCCTTTCTTTAACCGAAAACCGAAAACTGAAAACCGAAAACAATCTTAAACCTCCCGGCCCGCGGCCAGGCGGATGCGGTCCAGAATGCCGTTGATAAAGGCGCCGGAATCTTCGGAGCAGTAAACTTTGGCCAGTTCCACGGCTTCGTTGATCACCACCTTGGGGGGTATCCGGGGTTCATGGAGAAGCTCATAGGCCGCCAGCCGCAGCAGGTTGCGGTCCACCGCGGCAATGCGCTCCAGCCGCCAGTGCTCCGA
>Ga0233425_10002931_pt1 | contig 32247 bp, 19 predicted proteins | sample Watercolumn_Towu_2_FD_181712 | JGI IMG/M metagenome (GOLD analysis project Ga0233425, IMG submission 181712) | Freshwater microbial communities from Lake Towuti, South Sulawesi, Indonesia - Watercolumn_Towuti2014_140_MG | ecosystem: Environmental > Aquatic > Freshwater > Lake | place... | reverse complement strand
CTGACTTCGCCGGACGTCCTCCGCGCGCTGGCCTTGGCGATCACCGGTACCCTCCGGCTGCGTGCGGGCGGAGCGGCGCAGCCGCCCGGGAACTGACTACCGATACACGCTCTCACGTTCCGCTCCGAAGCAGAAGACCAGGCGCCCCCTGCCGCGACCACTGCGGTCAGCTGGGGTAGCGCGGGATTCGCCGACAGCGCGACGCAGTTGGAGCCATCGCGAGGTCGAGCGGGAGCCGCGCCGATCCAACCCTCCTTCCTGAAACCAACCGCTGAGAAACGCCGATGAAACGTCCCTTGCTTGCCTTGCTGGTGCTGGCTGCCGCCGCGGCCGATGGCGCCGTGCTGAACGTCGAGTTCAAGTTCACCCCCTATACCGGCGATACCAAGAACGATCAGGTCGAGTCCGTCGCCGGCACGGCAAAAATCTTCCTCAACGGTGTGCCGCTCACCGAGCAGCCGGTGACCGCCCAGACCCTGCCGGTGCTGTTCGATGCCCGGGAAATCGGGCCGGCGGTGTGGGTGCCGGCGTCGTCCCTCGGACCCGCCGTCCGCAAGGGCAGGAATTCCATCCGCATCGAATTCGAGCCGGCGGATGCGGCGCTCGCCTACAAGGCGCAGCTGCGCTGGGCGACGGTAACGGACCAGACCACCCGCAGCGAGAGCGGACCGGGACAGATGGCCGAGACCAATCAGGCCGACGAGGGTGGCGAGGAGAAACAGGCCAAGGGCAAGGTCGAGTTCCAGCGGGAATTCACTGCCGATTTCGCCCAGGACATGCCCTGGCACCATTATCCCGTGGTGAACAGGGTGGAGGAAAAGGACCGCCAGGCCCTTGCGGATCTGGTGAAAGCCCGGGCCGATCTGTACAAGCCCAAGTTCGATGGGATCTACAAGCTGCTGGCGGCCAAGCCCGGCGTCGAGGTGGCACGCGTGCGCAAGGCTAAATGCCTGGATACCGCTTACAAGGCCGGGGTGCGGGTGCCGGCACCGGCCGCCGACCAGCTCGATTTCGTCACCAGCGGCCAGCCGGAGGTGGTGGTCCGCCGCAAGGGTAGCGATTTGTTCACGTTCGATCCGGCGCAGTTTCAGCGCATCAAGGATGGCGACATCCAGATGTGTGCCGGCATGGTGCTGGAGATGGTGTTTCCGCGCCAGCTGATCGCGGTGCGCAACCCGGCCGGAACCTGGGAAGTGCCCTACTGACGGTCGCCGCCGTGACCAACAAGAGCATTGGTCTGGACGACCGGCTGTACGGCTATCTTCTGGATGTTTCTCTGCGCGAGCCGGAGGTCTTGCGGAAGCTGCGCGAAGAAACCGCCGCCCTGCCGGAAGCCGGCATGCAGATCGCGCCGGAGCAGGGTCAGTTCATGGCGCTGCTGGTGGGCCTGACCGGGGCGCGCCGGGTTCTCGAGGTGGGCGTGTTCACCGGCTACAGTTCCACCGCCCTGGCCCTGGCTTTGCCGGTGGACGGCCGTCTCACGGCCTGCGACGTCAACGCGCAATGGACCGCGGTGGCGCGGCGCTACTGGTCCCTGGCGGGCGTTTCCAACCGCATCGACCTCCACCTGGGGCCGGCGCTGCAAACCCTCGACCAGCTCCTCGCCGGCGGCGCGGGAGGCAGCTACGACCTGGCCTTCGTCGACGCCGACAAGGAGAACTACGTGAATTATTACGAAAGCGCCCTGCAATTGCTGCGTCCGGGCGGCCTGCTGCTGGTGGACAATGCCCTGTGGGACGGCAAGGTGGCCGACCCGGCGGCGGACGACGGCGACACCCGTGCCATCCGGGAACTCAACCGGCTGGCGGGTGCCGACCGCCGCGTCGACATCAGCCTGCTGCCGCTGGCGGACGGCCTGCTGCTGGCGCGCAAGCGCTGAGCGGCGGGGCTGTCACCAGCCATGGCGGCGCCGCTGGTGTTCGTCTGTCCCGCCTTCGGCCGCGCCGCGGTGGGCGGGGTGGCGGCCAGCGCGGAACGCATCGTCGGCCACTTGTCGGCCCGGCATCGGGTGCGGGTGGTGACCCCCTCGCCGCTGCTGGCGCCGGATTCCTGGAGCGATCGGGACGAGGGCGGGGTGACGGTCACCGAAGTCGGCTACGGCAAGGGCGACCCGAGGTTTCTGCAGTTCTTCCAGGACGTGCTGGAGAATGTGGCTGCCGAAGAAGGGGAGCCGGAGCTGCTCGGCTTCTATTGCAACCAGCTTGCCTATGCCACCACACTCGCCGCCCTGCGCCGCGGCCGCGCGCCGTGGCTGTTCGCCCGCGGCAACGACATCGACCTCGATCTGTTCGGCGAGTGGGCGTTTCACATTCACTACGCCCTCAGCCACGCCCGCCGCGTCTTCTGCGTGACGCGGGAGCTGCAAGCCAGGGTGGCGGCCTGGTGTCCCAAGGCCAAGGCCCACTGGCTGCCCAACGGGGTCGATCCCAAGCGCTTTCCCTTGCTGGATCCGCGTCCGCCCGGCGCGCGCCTGACGGTAGGTCTGTTCGGCGACATCAAGGCCAAGAAGGGTCTGGAGTTGCTGCTGGAAGCGCTGGATTTCCGCCGCTTCGAACTGCGCATCGTCGGCCGCATGCGGGAAGACGCGGCGCGGTTGCTGCACGGCTTCCTGTGTCTGCACCCGGACTGTGCCGAGCGGATCACCACGGTGGACTACTGCGCCGACGTCACCGATCTGTGCCGCCAGTACGGCCAGGTCGACCTGGTGTGCCTGCCGTCCCGCCACGAGGGCATGGCCAACGTGATGCTGGAGGCCATGGCCTGCGGCCGGCCGTGCCTGTGTTCGGCGGTGGGAGGAGCGCTGGACGTGATCGTGGACGGTGTCAACGGCCTGCTGTTCGAGCCGCGTTCGGCGGCGGCTCTGGCGCAGGGACTCGATCGCGCCGAGGAACTGTTGCGAAGCGGCGGCGAGAGCCAGGGGCGGCGCGCGCGGGCTGCAGTCATGGCCGGTTTTTCCGCCAAGAAGGAAGGCCGCCGCTACCTGCGGGCGCTGGCGACGGCGTCGTAGACTTCCCGTAGGCGGCTCCCGCATTCGGCCCAAGTGGGCAGTTCGTCGAGGGAGGCCAGCACCTGGCGGCGCAGGGCCGGCAAAAGCGGGCGATGCTGGTGGATCTCGCCGAGGGCGGCGCTCAGCCCGTGCAGGCAATTGGGCGGGTACAGCCAGCCGTTGCGGCGGTGTTGGATCAAAGGCCGCACCACCGCCAGGTCCGGCGCCACGGTGATCAGGCCGTGGGCCAGGTAGTCCATGATCTTCACCGGGCAGCAGCCCTGCTCGGTGTTGCGGGCGGTCTTGATCAGGGGAGCCAGGCCGACGTGGTAGCCGGGCAGGGTGGTGCTCCAGCGGCCGCGGTCCAGGGGGGGCAGCAGCCGCACGCGGCCGCTGAGGCCGTGGCGGACGATGCGCCTTTCCGCCTGCCGCAGCCAGGCCCGGGAGCCGATGCCGTAAATGTCGAGGCGGTAGTGCTGCGTCACCGCAGCGAGGGCGCGCAGTGCCCAGTGGATGCCTTGCCAGGGATGCAGGGTGCCGAGATAAACCGCCTTGACCTCTTCGCCGGCGGGAGGCGGTGGCACCGCCACGACCGGGTCGTAGCCATTGGGGATGACCCGGATGAGGGACGGCTGGTCGATCCGGTAGCGGTTCAGCAGGCATTGGCGGATGCGTTCCGACGGGCAGACGATGGCGGCCGCTGCATCCAGGCAGCGCTGCTCCCAGCCCCGCAGGATGTCCAGAACCCGGGGATTCGCGTCCCGATAGAGATAGGGCAGCTCGATGGAGGGGAGGCCGTTGACCTCGTAGATGGCGGGGATGCCCCGCTCCGCCGCCGCCAGCCCTTCCCAGGGGCCGCGAAAATGCAGCAGGTCCGGCCGGTCGGACACAACCAATCGGCGCACATGGTCGCGGAAGCGTTCCCCGCGGCGCAGGTAATTGCCTTCGCGGAAACAGACGGGGCGGTGGCGGAAACCCGCAAAGGGCGGCAGGACCAGCTCGCCGAGGCTGACCAGATCGAGCCGGTAGCGGCGGCCGCCGGCCGCGGAAGCCAGCGCCCGGCAGTTGGCGAGGATGTGGGTGGAGGCTGCCTTGAAGGAAGGAACCTCGTCAAAGCTGGCGTAGACGACGCGCATTGCCGAAAATGGGCTCCGGCCCACCGTGAGGAGAAGCCACCATGCTGCGCCGTTTGCTCGACCGACTCAACCCGATTCGTGGCCTGCCGCAACCCATGCGGCGCTATCTGAACCTGCCGCGGCGACTGCTGCTCATCTGGCTGGTGGCTACGCTGCTGCTGCCGGTGGCGGTGGCGCTATTGCAGCGCTGGGGGCTCATCGACCTCGGAGCCGCCCCCGCGGAGCCGAAACCGGGGGCGGTGGCGGAGCAGTCCGCCGAGACCGAGCCGGTGGAGACCGCGGCATTCTCCGCCCTAGCCCCGGCCCAGGCCGGCGAGACCGCAGCGCCGCTGGCGGAGAGTGGCCAGATCGAGGTGAGCGGGGCCGCCGGCTTCACCCTCGTCCGCCGTGGCGAGCGGGTCACGGTCAGCGCTGCCGGTCAGGCACCGCTGGAACTGATCGGGGAGGACGGCGGCTGGCGCCTGCGCGACGGGGCCGGGCAGGTGGTCTACCGGCTCGAGGCCAAGAGCGAGGAGAAGGGCAAGATCTACGACGCCGCGGGAAACTACCGCTACCGGGTGAAGCGCGAGGACGAGGACGGTCCGGAAACCTGCAAGCTGTACGACGCCGCCGGCAACCGGCTGCACCGGGTCAAGGTCAAGGACGACAGCGCCAATCTCTACGGTGCCGGGGAAGACCGCATTTACAAGGTCAAGCTCAAGAACGGCGTCCATGAAGTCCGCGACGAGGGGAAGCGTACCGTCGCCACGGTACGCGGCAGCGACAGCCTCAAGCAGGCGGGTCTGCTGGCCCTGCCGCTGGAGGTCCCGCTGCGGGTCCTGATCTGGAGTTATTGCGGCGGTTAAGTGTGGCCCCTGCCGGCGGCGGCAGCGGAGATCCAGCCGGAAATCTGGCGCACCGTCTCCAGCGTCAGTTCGGCGCTGGGCAGGTCGCTGCCCTGCAGTTCCTTGCGCTGTCCGGTCTGCTTGCTCTTCTGTACCACCGTCAGCTTTCCCTGCGGCCGGTTGCTGCGGAGTTCGCTGGCGAAGCTGCCGGCCTTGGCCTGCCACCGCTGCGGCAGCTGCTGGCAGCTCGCCGCCTGGGCGTCAGCCAGGGCGCGCAGGGCGGGATGGCGGAACCGGTAGATCTGTGCCAGGCGGTGCTTGGTACCCTTGTATTTGACCTTCTTGCGCCCGCGCTTGTGCTTGTCGGAACGGCGGTGCAGGGTACTCAGGGCGAACTCGGTGCCGTCCGGCAGTTCCGCCCGGAAATCCAGCAGAACGTCGTCGAATACGATGTAAGAGCGGCCGCCGCGTCCGTCCTGTTCGGTCGGCGGCGCCGTCCAGAACGGTGCGAACGGGTTGCAGCGCAGCCAGCAGCGGGTGTCGGCGGGCAGGTCCCGCAACAGCGGCTTCAGCACTCGGTACAAGTAGTCCAGTTCGAATTCCTGCACTTGCACCGCGCCCATCCGCAGCCACACCATGGTGCGGCACAGCAGCCACAGCCAGCCGCACGCCCACAGCCACGGCATCCACACCTCGGGTTGCCGCTCCGGGTCCAGTGCCAGCCGGAGCGGGCTCGCTTCCAGCCCATCCCAAAGTTCCGACAGCATCGATAGCAGGAACAGCGTCGGAAACAGCAGGACGACGGCGAGACCGAAACGTCCGCCACCACTGGACTGAAAATAGGGATAGCACCGAAACACGGTGGCGTAGCCCCAGCCGATCAGCAGGAAGCCGCTGCCGGCCGCTGCAAACAGGAAAAACAGCTCGGTGAAGGCCGGCAAGGCGGTGTGCTGGCCGTAGACGATCAGCGCCACCAGGTAGAGCGGCAGCGCCAGCAGGGTGAGGCCGCCGTACGCGCTGCGGTGGCGCCGCAGCCGCAGCGCGCGCAGGTGGAAGGCGCGGAACAGGTGCAGCAGGCGGGAGGGCCGGGCGTTGTAGTGGAAGAACATGGTGGGCCTCCTCTGCTTTCAGGCGGGAAGCGGTAGGTTGCCGGTTTCCGCCGCCGCCGCGCCATGCCGGAAGAATCGATCCAGCGCTGCCATAACGTTTCGCTTCCCGGTCGTAGTCGTTAAACCCTACCGCATCCTGCAGTTCCGGAAAACCCCGGGCCTCGCGCACGGCGGGGATGGACACGTTCAGCAGGGTCAGGGGCCATGCCGAGATCTTGAAGCCCATGGCCTCCCGTTGCGGGAGCGGCAGCAGCGCGGACTTGCCGCCCTCGATGTTGTTGACCGTCTTGGGGCAGCGGCAAGATTTCGGCGGAGCGGACCGAACAGCCATTCGGCACGGTGGCGGCAGCGGGGAGGTGCGAAGTCCTTGCCGAGGGGAGCCGCGGGGTCAATGGCATTGGTCCGCCGGTTGTCCCTGGACCAGGAACTGCTGCAGGCGCTGCGTCCGTTCCCGGGTCAGCTTGGCCATGTAGCCGGAATAGCACATCGGATACATGCTGCCCCAGCAAACCTTCGGGTCGCGCTCGCGGCAGGCGAACATGGCTGCCAGTTCGGCGTCGCGGAAGGCGAGCCAGGCCTTCTGAGCCGAACGCAGCTTCGCCAGGAAGGGGGTGTTGCCGGCCTCCTTGGCCAGGAGCGTCTGGTAGACTTCGTTCAATTTCCGGTCCGCCGCGGTGAATTCCTCTTGGGCGCACAGATTCATTTCCACCTGGGTCCCCGGGGCGTCGCAGCCGGACGGGGCCGTGCCCGGGCCTTCTGCCGCCAGCGCGGAATCGAAGAGGCCAGCAAAGAATGCTGGCGCCAGCCAGGGAAGTCGGCGGCGGCTGTCGGCCGTCGGTCTAGGGCTCATGGTGTGATTCTCCGGGGACTGGACCGTTGCCGTTCGCAATGCAGATTCCAGACAATACCGGATCGAAGGCCTGAAAGAAATCCCGGCGGCACCGGATCTGCGGCCGGTCCGGACGTCGGCCCCAGCGGCGGCATCTCCGGCAGACGCGCAAGCGTTTGGTGCCGGGCAGACGCGCGGAAAGGCAGCTCTGGCTTCCTCCGGGATATGTTCCGGTTTGCTTGAGCTCGGTATATGCCGAAGCAGCCGTTGCGGATCGCCGTTCCGCCGCAGTTCTCTGGGGAGAAACTCATGAATGTGTCGTCTTCGTTGCTTGCCATGCTCTTCGTGCAGGGCTCGGCGGTCGCTTTCGTCCTGCTGAGCAGTACCTCGCTGCCGGTGGTCATGGCTTCCCACTTCGCCGCCGGCGGGGCCGCCGACGGCTTCATGCCCCGCAGCGGCTATCTGGCGCTGATGATCGGCCTCATCGTCGGGCTGCCGCTGTTGCTGGCGCTGCTGCAGGGTTTGCTGCGGCTGCTGCCGATCTCCCTCATCAACCTGCCCCATCGGGATTATTGGCTGGCTCCGGAGCGGCGCGAGGAGACCCTCGCCTTTGTGGCCGGCCATGGGAATTGGTTCGGTCTGTTGCTGGCGGGATTTCTGGCCTTGGTCCACGGTCTGGTGGTGCGGGCCCATCGCCAGCAGCCGCCGCGCCTGGAGGAGGCCTGGTTGGTGGCCGCGCTGGTGGTTCTGATGGGCGCGCTCGTCCTCTGGATCGCCCTGCTGGTCCGCCGCTTCGCGCGCCGTCCCTGAGCGGGCGACGAGTTTCCGACACCTGGCCGAACGTCGATGTCGTCGACAGGCGACGGGGCGGCGGAGCTTGCGCCGGCCCAATTCGCCACCGATTCCAACGGCGCCCGCGGTCAGCGCGGCACCGACGCCATGCGGTTTTCCAGGATCAGGAACCAGCGCCGGCGCGCGGCCGGTTGCAGCAGACCGGCGGGCGACAGCGCCAGGCGGGTGAGGGATACGGAATTGCGCACATTGCCACCAATCGCCTGCAACCGGGTGCCTTCGACCGCCGTCACCAGATCACAATGGAGCTTGGCGTTCGCCAGCTCGGCCGGTCGTGGCAGCTCGTCCGCAGCGGTCTGCACGCCGTTCTCCCGGATCGCGCAGATCAAGTCCCCCGGCCGTGGCCGATACTCGGCGATCGGGTGGGGAACGAACAGGGCGGGCCCGGTTTCCGCCAGGAATTTGGCGAGATAGGCACGGTGAGAGACGACGGTGGGAAATTCCGACTCCGCCACGCCGGCGCTGCGCATCAGCCAGACCAGGAACGCGGCGGACCAGGCCTGTTCGCAGTCGCGGCCGGACAGGTCCGGTTCCCCGGCGGCTTGCCAGTAGCCGCGGATGCGTTCGCTGCGCAGGTCGTCCTCGTCTTCCCAGGCACCGACATGGGGGATGCTCTCTTCGTCCCCTTCGAGGACGACCCGCTGGCCGCCGAAAAACTCCCATTCCTGCCGGGCGATGGCGATGAGTCTGGCGATGGACGGCGCTGCCGCCGCTTGGTCCTGGCCGGGAGAGGGCGAGCTCGGCCGCTCGTGAGGACCGCCCTGCAGGGGGTGGGTGCCGCAGCTCGCCAGCAGCAGGCAGCAGCACCAGGTGGCCGGGCGGCCGCAGGGCCGGGGCAGCCTCACGGCGAGCTCAGCGGGGCGGGCGCTGCGCCGTGCGGAACCAATCCCGGTAGCGCTCCATCCGAGCTCGCTGGGCTGCCGGCGCATGGCGGCGGCAGCTGCGGTATTCCTCGCTGCCCGGATCGGCGCCCCAGCGGTGTTCCGGGCAGTCGTTGGGGTTGTAGGCCAGCTCGAACGCCGGTTTCCGCGCCAGGATTTCCGCCACCGAGATCTCCCAGCTGCTGCCGTCGCTGCGGAGGTAATGGATCGAACGCTCGCGGATGCGGCTGGCATGAAGCCGGGCGAGTTCGGTTCGCGCGGTTTCCGGCGACTGGTCGTTCAGGAGAAAGAGTTCCGGGTGGCGCACGATCTGCTGCGGCAGCCCGGCCAGCACGTTCATGGCAATGATCAGGCGAAGGTCGCGGGATGGTGTGGAGAAATCCTCCCAGGGTCCGATGGTCTCGAAGATCGCCGCGCCTTCCGGCATGGCGATGGTAGCCGCCGGGTTCTTGCGGAAGTAGGCGTCGCCATTGGCCACGGAGGTCACACGGGTCTCCAGCTGCTCCACCAGCGCGTCCAGGGTCGCATCGTAGGCCTGGCGCGGCTCCAATCCGGAGGGGTTGATGAGCTTGCCCATGCGGGCATAGAAATCCTCCGGCGCCATCCCGGATTGTTCCTCGGAGTAGCCGGCATGACCGGAATCGCCGTCCAGTTCGGCGTTGTTGGCGGCGCGGAAGCTGCCGGCCGCCGAGCGGGACAAGGGCCGAAAGGCCTTGAAACCGGGGCCGGCGCTCGGCAGGTCGGCGAACAGAAAAGTCCCCTCCCAGAAACGCTTGCGGGTGACGGAGTTGTCTGGCTGGGCGTCGACCGCCAGCAGCATGCCGGGCCGCTGCGGCGTTTGCGGGACCCATTGCGCCAGTACGAGGACATGGCCGTAGGGATCCGCAAACACGGTACCGGGCCGCAGAGCCTGCCGGCTCAGTTCCACCGGATAGAGGTCGGTGGCGGCGTCCTCCAGTGCCCCGCGGGCGGTGCCGGAATGAACCGTGTCCGCCATTTGCGCTTGTAGCCCGGCAAAGGCCGATGGCGGCGGCAGTCCGCGGAGGAAGTCGGTTTTCACCAGGGGCGCACCGCAGCGGGGCGGGGCTTGGGCGGAACCGCGGCTGCACGGGCGAAACTGCACGGGCAGCCCGACCTTCCAGGCGAAGTAGGCACGCAGGGTGTAGGGCAGGTCCGCGCAGTCGGGGGTCGCCGGCAGGTTGCGGTCTTCGTTCATGCCTAAGTAGTTGTAAAGAAAGTTGTGATCGCTGTCGCGCAGCACCGGTTCCAGGGACGGGAAGCTCACGGCGGCGTCGGGCGGGGCGTCGAACAGGCGCTCGACCCAGGCCGAGTAGAACGCCTCGGCGGTTTCGTCCCAATTGCCGGGGCGGGGGACGGCAGCGGTGTGCGCGGTCGCGCTCGGCGCGACTGAAACGGACGAGCACGCGATCACCTGGCCGTCCCGGCGCGCCTCGACCCGATAGTCCCCCACGGCGGCTTCCGGCAGGCCCGCGGCGAGGCTCCAGGGTGGCCCGCCGCGTAGGCTTCCCGCCAGTTCCAGCGGTTCGCCGCGGTCGGCGACCAGGAGTAGGGCGTCCGGCGGACCGTCGGTGGCGACCGCCAGGAACCGCAGGTCCGCTTCTGCAACGGGCCGCAGCGGCGAGTTCCAGACCCGGGCGTGCGCACCCGCGGTACAAGGCTGGTCTGCCGCGGCAGGCAGGCATGACCCGAGCAGGAGGCTGGCGATGGCGAGGAGGCGGATCATGGGGAATTCCTTCGGGCTGTGCCGGATTTCCATTGTTTCACGGGGCGGAGCTGTCGGAAAGCGCGCATTTCGGAGCCGATCGGCATCACTACGCTCCATCCAGTCGAGCCGACGGCACGGTTGCGATTTTCGCCAGCGACCCCAATGGTACGGGAGGCCAGAATGGGTTGTGTTTCATTTACGATTATTTATGTTCACATATTTTTACAGTCGAACTCGCTCAGAATGGTAACCATTTGATTATATATGCGTGGCATTCAATATGCTTGCTGGTGGCTGGTGCTGAACCTGGTTGATGGCCGATGAACAGCACGAATCCGAACGGTCTCGCATTTCCGGCCGGCGCTCTCGGCCAACCCGACGAATCCGGTCCCTGCGCCTTTGTCGAGGTCGGAGCGAGGCCGGATAACCGACCGACTCATCGGCAAAAGTGGAAACGCGCGGAGCGAAAATATGTACAGACCTGATCGAATCTATTCATTGACCCATCCGCGGACGAAAGTGATCGAGTGGTTTTTTAGTTCCCGTGAGGGCGAGATCGGACCTTATCCGTCGAAAGACGTCGCCCGACAGGTGCTGGCGGATTTCGTCAAACGCCGTATCGATCTGGGAGACGACGGAGGGAGGAGCGGGCCGCGGCTGCCGGATCCGCATCTCGTCGTGGCGGCGGAATACCCGATGATCCAATACGATCCGGAGTTCAGGCGCAGACATGGCCGGGGGCCGTAGAAAGAGCACTACGGGGTCAGGAGCTCGGACTCGATCGTGAGAGTCCTGCCGGCCGGAATGGGTCATTCGCGCAGAGGCGAATCGTTCGCAGTCTGTCGTGTCCGGGCGACAGCGTCGGTCGGGGCAGGTCTCGGCCAGACGCGCGCATCCCATTCTGCGATGACTGCACATTCCGGGGCTGGGGCCGACGGGTCGTGATCGCACCAGGATGGAGCGGGCGACGGGATTCGAACCCGCGACATTCAGCTTGGGAAGCTGACGCTCTACCAACTGAGCTACACCCGCATGGCGGCTGCGCAAGGCAGCGCCGGACAACAGGAAGGGAAGGAGAACTCCTCTTCCAAGTCGTTTAAGTTAGCACCTCACGAAGCCCTCCGGAAGGGGGAAGACGGGATTCGGCCGTGACAAATCCATCGCGAGCCTGGAGAATCCACCGTTTTTTTCCCAGGATCGACGTTCAATGTGGTTCAAGAACCTCACCTTGTTCCGGCTCTCGGAACCGTTTTCGCTCTCTCCCGATGATCTCCATCAGCGCCTGGAGGAAGGCCGCTTCCGGCCGTGCGGCAGTATGGAACTGGCGAGCTACGGCTGGGTCGCGCCGCTCGGCCGCGACCACGATGCGTTGGTCTACTCTGCCGGCAATTGTTTCATGGTGTGTTTCAGGAAGGAGGAAAAGTTGCTGCCAGCCAGCGTGGTCAACGACGTGGTTGCCCAGCGTGCCGAGGAAGCCGAGGAACGGCAGGGTGTCCCGCTGGGCCGGCGCGAACGCGCCCAGTTGCGGGACGACGTGGTCACCGAGCTGATGCCCAAGGCCTTTACCCAGTCGCGCAAGACCTACGCCTACATCGACGCCAAGTCCGGCTGGATCGTGGTGGACAGTGCCGGCGTCAAGAAGGCGGAAGACCTGGTTTCGCACCTGCGTCGTTGCCTGGGGTCTTTGCCGGCGTTGCCGCCGGCGACGCGGGAACGGCCGTCGGCGGTGATGACGCAATGGCTGGCATCGGCGTCGGTGGCGGCGGATTTTGCCTTGGAGGATGAATGCGAGCTGCGGTCGACCGACGCGGAAGGCAGCAGCGTCCGCTGCAAGCGCCAGGATCTCACCGCGCCGGAGGTCCAGAACCATTTGCAGGCGGGCAAGGTGGTGGTGCGCATGGCCTTGAACTGGAGCGACCGGATCGGTTTCCTGCTGGGCGATGACTTGAGCGTGAAGCGCCTGAAATTTCTGGATGTGGTTCAGGAGCGGGCGGCGGAAGTGGATGCCGCCGATGAGGCGCAGCGCTTCGATGTTGATTTTTCCATCCTTTCCCTGGAATTGTCGGCGTTTATTCCTAGACTAATGGCCTTGTTCGGGGGCGAGATCGAGTCGCAGAAATCGGGAGGTTCCGTTGTTGGTTTGCAGTAATAACAAGTTGTGGCGGGCGGTAATTCTGGGGAGCGCAGTGATCTTCCAGGCAGCCTTGGGCACCGCCGTTCGGGCGGAGGTCTTCAGCATCCCGGCGCCGGGTGCGGAATTGATCGGAGAGATCCAGTACACCAAGGCGAAACACGAGGACACCTTGCTGGACGTGGCGCGCGAGTTCAGCATCGGCCAGGACGAGATGGTCATGGCCAATCCCGCGGTCGACCGCTGGCTGCCGGGGGAAGGTGCGGAAGTGGTGCTGCCTCGCCAGTACATCTTGCCCGACGCCGGGCGCCGGGGCATCGTCGTCAACATTCCCGAGATGCGGATGTTTTATTTCGTCGGCGGTAGCAAGAATACCGTTCCCACCCAGGTCATCACCTATCCGGTCAGCATCGGCCGCATGGACTGGAAGACGCCGCTGGGCATCACCCGCATCGTTCAGAAACAGAAGGATCCGGTCTGGCGTCCGCCCGCCAGCATCAAACGGGAGCACGCCCAGGACGGGGACTTTCTGCCGGACGTGGTGCCGGCGGGGCCGATGAACCCGTTGGGGAAATATGCCTTGAAGCTGGGGGTTTCCGGTTACCTGATCCATGGCACCGGAGCCGACAAGGAGTTCGGCATCGGAATGCGCGTTACCCACGGCTGCATCCGCCTGTACCCCGAAGACATCGAGCAGCTGTTCCCGCAGGTGGCGGTCGGAACCCAGGTGACCCTGGTCAATCAGCCTATCAAGCTCGGTTGGCTGGGGGAGGACTTGTACATCGAGGTCAGCCAGCCGCTGGATGAGGACAGCGTCAGCTACGATGAACTGTTCGCCCAGGCGATGAATCTGATCATGAAGAAGACCGCCGGCCACAACTTCGTTCTTGACGGTGCGGTCCTGAAACATGCGCTGGAGACGCCTTCCGGCATACCCGTCGTCATTTCCAAATCGGCGGAAGCGGAGCCGGAGTCGGCCGGACTGCCGGATCTGATGTAAGCTCACGGCCGGTTGCGGGCCGCTCCGCAACCGGCTTGGACCTGGTTCGGTCAGTCCGCCAAGTCTGCGAACAGGGCGGTACTTAGATAGCGCTCGCCGAAGGAAGGAATGATGGCGACGATGAGTTTGCCGCCGTTCTCCGGCCGTTTTGCCACCTGCAACGCCGCCCAAAGGGCCGCTCCAGAGGAAATGCCGACCAGCAGCCCTTCTTCCCGTGCCGCCCGGCGGGCGGTCTCGAACGCGTCCTCGTTGCTGACGCGAACCACTTCATCATAAACTTGGGTGTTGAGGATCTCCGGCACGAAACCCGCGCCGATGCCCTGAATCGGATGCGGTCCCTTGCTGCCGCCGGATAGAACTGGCGAGGCGTCTGGTTCCACGGCGATCGCCCGGAAGGAGGGCTTGCGGGGTTTGATGACCTCGCCGACGCCGGTGATGGTGCCGCCGGTGCCGACGCCGGAAATCAAAATATCCACCTGGCCGTCAGTGTCACGCCAGATCTCTTCCGCCGTGGTCTTCCGGTGAATTTCGGGGTTCGCCGGGTTTTTGAACTGCTGCGGCATGAAATAGTGTCGGCTCGAGGCGACGATCTCTTCCGCCCGACGGATCGCACCAGCCATGCCCTCGCTGCCGGGTGTCAGCACCAGTTCGGCGCCGTAGGCGCGCAGCAGCATGCGGCGTTCCTTGCTCATGGTTTCCGGCATCACCAGGATGCATCGGATGTTACGCGCGGCGCAGACCATCGCCAGGGCGATGCCGGTGTTGCCGCTGGTGGGTTCCACCACCACCGTTTCCGGGGTGATCAGACCGGCTTGGTCGGCGGCATCGATCATCGCCATGCCGATGCGGTCCTTGACACTGTGTGCGGGATTGAAAAACTCCAGTTTGGCAACGATTTGCGCATCGATTCCGGCGGCCAGTCGGTTGATGCGGAGCAGCGGCGTGTTGCCGATGAGATCGGTGACGGAAGTGGCGATCTTCATAAGAGACCTCGTGTTTTCAATTTATTGGTAGGCTTTGTCGGAGGATTGGGGTTAAGAGTGCCATAGCAGTATGGTTTTTCAAACTTGGACATGTTGGCATCGATAGTGCCTGGCATTATTCCAGATCCAAGGTTCCGGTAAGTGGGGTGAGATATGAGTATCGGCGAAGATCAGATGAGAATGAATATTAATTTATGGGTCACCGGTTCGCCACGGCAAAAGGTGCAGGATATCCATGACCATCATAGGGTCAAACGGCAATCCCCATCCGGAGCAGGGATTCGTACAAAACTCTTCTTCGTGTTGATGATTGCGGTGGTCGCTTGCGGCTGGTGGTATCGGGACCAGGACTATTTGTCGGCCAAGGAAGGGTTGGGATATGACTTGGGTATCGTCGGCAGTGTGATGATGGCGGCGCTCTTGTTGTATCCGCTCCGCAAGAAGGCCCGCTTCATGCGGAACTGGGGCGAGGTCCGCCACTGGTTCCGCATGCACAAGCTGCTTGGCATCCTGGGTCCGGTGCTGGTGCTGTTTCATGCGAATTTCAAGTTGCATGCGGTCAACAGCAATGTCGCGCTGTTCTCGATGCTGCTGGTAGTCTTGAGCGGCTTGGTCGGCCGTTATATCTATGTCAAGATCCATTTCAGCCGTTTCGGCCAGCAGCTCTCCCTGCAGGAACTGGAACGTCAATTCGGGATTTCCAAGGCGGAAATGGACGGTGAAACTTCTATTTCGCCACCGGTGAAGGACGAACTGCACGGTTTCGAGCAATCCGAGCTGGCTGCCGGTAAGGGGGTTTTTCGCACCTGCTTGGGCTTGTTGACCTTGGGGCGCCGCGTCGCCTGGGTACAGCGCAAGGCGTTACGGCACTTGAAGCAGGACATGAATGAGCAAGCTAGGCGGGGCGAGTTGCTGCCTGCTATGATTAGCCTCCGCTTACGCCACGATCGGGAATTGATTCACGAGTATTTGATGGCGGTGAAGCGGGTTTCCGAATACGGGGTCTACTGCCGGATCTTTTCGTGGTGGCACATCTTGCACATTCCTTTGTTTGCGATGTTGGTGGTAACGGCCATCGTCCACGTCGTGGCTGTCCACATGTATTGATAGTGATTCTCGAAAGTATTTTATCGAAGGGAAGAAGCAACTGGTTTTCTCGGGCAGGTTTGATCGTTGCGGCGCTGTTTTTTTTCGCTTCCAGCGCCGCAACCAGCTGGGCTGGGCCCGTGGAATCCCTGGAGACTCTGGTCATGCCGGGGGACGTCATCCAGGGGCATGCCAAATACGAAAAGCAGTGCGAGAAGTGCCACGAGCCCTTCAGCCAGAACATCCAGAGCAATCTTTGCCTCGACTGCCACAAGGAGGTGGCCCAGGACGTCAAGTCCCACAGCGGGTTTCACGGACAGCTGGCGGGAATCGACAAGCGCTCCTGCAAGTCCTGCCATTCCGAGCACAAGGGCAGGAATTTCAACGCCGTGGGGTTGGACCGGGAAAACTTCAACCATGCTTCCACCGATTACCCGCTGGTCGGCGCGCATGGCAAAGCGGATTGTGGCGGCTGCCACAAACCTGGAAAGAAGTTCCGCGAGGCCCCCGCCAAGTGCATTGGCTGTCACAAGGAGGACGATGCCCACGACGGCAAGCTGGGCGAGAAATGCGATAGCTGCCATAACGAGCGCAACTGGAAAGGGCAGCAGCAGTTCGATCACGACAAGACCAAGTTCCCGCTGTCGGGCCGCCACCGGGAGGTGGACTGCAAGCTGTGCCATCCGGACCAGCACTTCAAGCAGACCCCGTCCGACTGCTATTCCTGTCACAAGATCAACGACGTCCATGGCGGTTCCTTGGGGCAGAAATGCGATAAATGTCACAACACCGGCAAGTGGAAAGAGGCAAAGTTCGACCACAACCGGGACACCGACTTCAAGCTGCTCGGCGCCCACCAGCGTGCCAAGTGCGCCGGTTGCCACAAGGACAGTCCGTTCACCGAGAAGCTGCAGACCACCTGCGTTTCCTGCCACAAGAAGGACGACGAGCACAAGGGCAAGAACGGTCTCAAGTGTGAGTCCTGCCACAATGTCGAGTCCTGGGTGCGCACCACCTTCGACCACGACAAGACCAAGTTCAAGCTGCGCCACAAGCATCAGCAGGTGGAGTGCACCGCCTGCCACAAGGGCAATGTGTACGAGGAGAAGCTGAAGACCAGCTGCTTTTCCTGCCACAAGAAGGACGACGTGCACCAGACCCAGGAGGGAGAGAAGTGCGAGCGCTGCCACAACGACGAAGGCTGGAAAGTGCGGGTCCAGTTCAGCCACGAACTGACCCGGTTTGCACTGCTGGGCTTGCACGCGGTGACGCCTTGCGAGGAATGCCACCTGACGGCTTCCTACAAGGACGCGGAGCTGGATTGCTGGTCCTGCCATCAGGCCAAGGATGTGCACAAGCGCAGCCTGGGCAAGTCCTGTGAGAAATGCCACAACCCCAATGGCTGGCTGATCTGGGAGTTCGATCACAACAAGCAGACCAAATTCAAGCTGGACGGCGCGCACGAGAAGCTGCCGTGCAAGGAGTGCCACAAGGACCCGGTGGCGGACGACAAGAAGATCGAGTTGCCGAAATACTGCTATGGCTGTCATCAGAAGGACGATATGCACCGCGGCAGCTTCGGTCAGAACTGCGGCCGTTGTCATGTGACGACGACCTTTAGCGATTTCCGGTTCCGGTTCCGATAGGCCGGACGGTTACAGCGACATCTTGTGCGGAGAACCATGGGCGATCGGCATTATTCCCGCGGACGGCATTCCGGCCTGGCCGGGCTCCTCCGCATCCTGTTCCTGGTGGTCTCGGGGGCCTTCGCATTCGTTCAGTCTTCTAGCGCCGCCGACGATCCCGCCGCGGCGCCGGAACCCTTCAATCACTTGTCGACCGGTTTCGCCCTGCGCGGCGCCCATGAGTACATTCCCTGCGAGTCCTGCCACTTGCACGGCATCTTCAAGGGAACGCCGACCCGCTGTTCCGGCTGCCACGGCCGCATCACCGAGATGGAAGCTTCGAAGAAGCCGGCCAGCCACATCCCCACCACCCAGGAATGCGACCTCTGCCATGACGCCTCGTTGCCGAACGTCAGCTGGCAGCTGGCGCGGATGGATCACATCGGCATCGCCGGCAACTGTGCCGCGTGCCACAACAACGTCATGGCCATCGGCAAGCCGGCGGATCACCCGCCGACCAACGACCCCTGCGAGAATTGCCACGGGTCGACCGACACCTTTGCCGACAACCCCAAACCCGACCACAGCCGTTTCGTCCAGAACTGCCAGCGCTGTCACAATAACCGCGATGCCACCGGCAAACCCGCCAACCACCTGAGGACCCAGGCCCTGCCGGCCAACGGGACCGCCGATTGCGTGCCTTGCCACGATACCGCGAGTTTCGCCAGCGGCCGCTTCGTGCATGAGGACTACGGCGCGGCCGTCGGCAGCCATACCTGCTTCTCCTGCCACAACGGGAATATCCTTGGCGCGGAAGGGCCTGCTGCCGGGCGTGCCATCCATCAGGCCATCAAGAAACAGAAGCCCGAGACGGACCTGCGCCAATGTGACGATTGCCATACCACGGCCGGCTTCGGAGGGTGATTCCATGAGGCGGCGGAAATTGGGGTGGCGACTGGTCATCGGTTTGCTGTGCCTGCTGGCGGCGGACTTCGCCGCGCTGGCATCACCCTTCGGCAATGTCGACTTCGGCGCCCTTCACAGAGACATCACCGAAAACTGTGTGAGCTGCCACAACGGCCGCTTCCGCCGCTGGGATGCGCACAGCAAGAAGGATGCTCCCCGCCCCGGCCACATTCCCAGTTCCAATTCCCTGGACTGCTCGGTCTGCCATATTCCCTGGACCACCGATCAAACCAACGACGCTCTCAAGACCTGGAAAGGTTCGGCGAGTGGGGATACCGCCAAGCTCCACCAGGGGGTCGGGGTGGATGGCTGCGCCAAGTGCCATGTGCCCAAGTTCCGCAATCTGGAGCACCGCCCGTCCAGTGTGGACGATGCGCCGGAGGGCCATATCCCGTATCCGCGCAAGAAGGATTGCGGCGAATGCCACGCCGCCTCGGCAGGCGGCAGCCCCAATCCTTGGGTAACCTGGGCAGGCGCCACCATGGACCACGCCGGAATTACCAGGAATTGCGACACCTGCCATAACGGCCGGCTCGCCAAGGGAACCGAACAGGACACCTTCACCGACGCCTTTGCGCAGGGCCACATGCCGTTGCGGGGTAGCCAAGATTGCGTTGCCTGCCACCGCGCTTCCATCAGTGGCGGCTATGTGGATTGGACCGGCAGCAGCTTCGACGGAAAAGGCCACCGGTCGGTCGGCGCCACCACCCATTGCATCGATTGTCACACCAGCGGTGCCCGCGCTGCGGCATCGACCGAGGCTCAGTTCCCGCCCCACGTCAGCATCGACATGCTGAACGGTGGCGGCAAGCTGTCCTGCGAGTCCTGCCATGCCCGCTCGGCGCGGACTTTCGCTGACTGGAAGGGTGCCGTCATGGCCGAGGGGCAGCACGCCGACCTCGGCATCACCGAGGACCGGAGCTGCGGCGCCTGTCACGGTGCCACGGTGGACGGCCAGCTCCAGGCGCGGGGTATCGAGCAGTTCCAGGACCATATCGAAACCGCTGGCAAGTCCTGCGAACTGTGCCATGTCCATACGGCGCCGGTGGGTTCCACCTGGAAGAAAAGCGGCGGCCTGGATGCGGCCGGCCACGAGGCGCTGGGGGTGATCACCGATCCGGCCAACTCCAATTGCGCCAGTTGTCACGACGGCAAGAAGGCGCGGGGCAAGGAGCAGGATCGCAACGGCCACCTGCCGACCGAGGCCGATTGCGGCGTCTGCCACCAGGACACCGTGACCCGCGCCACCGGCAAATACGGCGACTGGACCCATGGGGTGTGGGACCACGCCACCGAGACCGGCAACTGCATCGAGTGCCACGACGACCGACGGCTGGCGGGCAAGGGTCAGAGTCAGAGCCGGCGTAGCGATGACGGCCATGTGGCCTACACCCATTTCCCGACCGGAGATGCCCCTTGCGAAGCCTGCCACCAGCCGCAATTTTCGGGGGCGGCAGCGCCGGTTCTGCCGGAAACTGCGGATTGGGGCAAGGCCCGCGCGCTAGTCGTGCTGACCGTGGGATCGGCCCAACATCTGGAAATGGGGCGGCACCGCGAGTCCGGCAAAATCGTCGACCGTTGCGACCACTGTCATACCGGCGGCGTCGGCCAGGCCCTCGACGAGACCCAGTTTGCCGAACATATCGACACCCTCGGCCAATCCTGCGAGCGTTGCCATCAGGCCACCGCAGACGGCAGCAATGGCGCCGAGCGCTATGCCTCCTGGGCTGGCGGTACCTATGGCCATAAGGGCATCCGCGACGATTGCGCGCGCTGCCACGACGGCGTCGAGGCCGCCGGGCAGAGCGGGCCCGACGGCAATTACCGGCATTTCCCCACCGTGCTTGCCGACGGCACCACCCAGGCGCCCTGCGAACGCTGCCATGCCGGTTCCATCAAGAAAAAGTTCCGCGATTGGAAGACCGGGCTGATGGGTGAGGCCCAGCACGCTGCCGTGGGCATGCGTTATCAGAAGGGTGTGTGGACCAGCACCGATTGTGGCCGCTGTCATGATCCCGCCAATTGGATCTACAGCGATGTGGGTGAATTCGGCCGGCCCAAGGCCATCGCCGACGCGCCGTTTCCGCCGGTGTGGAAGGGTCGCAAGCCGGTCGGCGATGTCACCGGTCCCAACCACATCGACGCCGCGCTGGCCGGAGATTGCGGCGATTGCCATGTCTCCGCCAGGAGCTTCGGCAAATGGAAGATGTTCCACTCGCCTGCGCTCCTCGCCGGTTCCGGCGGCAATGGCGGCTGTGCCAGCTGCCACGCCGGCATCATCGCCAAGGGTACGATCAACGCGCCGACCCCGCCCGGACATATTCCGCTGGATCAGCCCGACGGCAATGCCGCGGCCAAGAATCCCGCCTGCGGCAACTGCCACGTCGATCCGGCCAAGAAGTTCAAGCCGGCGCGGATGAGCCATGCGGCGGCGGACATCACCAGCGGCTGCGTGGTCTGCCACGACGGCCGCTACCGCAAGGTGAAAGCGCTCGGCAAGCCGCGCAAGCACATTCCGACGGAAGACCCCTGCGAGAAATGCCATTCGCCGGTTCTTGCCGACGCGCAGACCGGTTTCAAGGGCATGGACCACCGCTTGGTGCTGGAGGAAAAGCGTCCCTGTGGCGACTGCCACGATTCCAGCAAGCGGATCGCCAAGGGCAAGCCACGCGGCCACGTGCTCACGGAAGCGGATTGCCTTGCCTGCCACCAGAACGTGGTGATCGACCGGCCGCCCTATGTCGCCGATAACTGGGAGGGGGCGGTCATGGACCACTTCAAGGCAGGTATCGTCGCCATGGTTTCCGCCAAGCCGCAACCGCAGGGCGTGCCTTGCGCCGATTGCCACGACGGTGCCTCCCATCTGGGCCGGGTGGTGATCGGGCGGCCGCAGAAGAAGGCCAACGGCACCCTGCATCCGGCGGTCGGCGCCTGCGAGAACTGCCACCACGACGTGACCATCCCGGGCGGCTTCAAGAATGCGAAGCAGCAGGATCACAGCGCGATCACCGGTGGCTGTGCCGCCGCCGGCTGCCACGACAACCAGTCGGCCCAAGGGCGCGATGCGAGCCATGTTCCCAATCCGTCCAGCCAGCCCGATACCGGTTGCGAACTCTGTCACCAGAAGGCGATGAGCGCCTCCAATGGCTGGCCGCAGCCGGATAGCTGGCAGGCTACCGGCTACCTGGACCACGAAGCGCTGGGGATCGCCGGCGATTGCGAGCGCTGCCATGTGGCCAAGTTTGCCGCTGCGCCCTACAACGCGTTGGCGATGCCGGCGATCGGCAGCTGGCCGAAAGATGAGCGCAGTTTCGGCCGTGACCACATCCCCAACCCGGGCGATCTGTCATGCGAAAGCTGTCATCTGAATTTCAGCAGTTTCACCGGCGCCAAGATGGACCACTCCGGCATCGTGATCCGCGGCATCGGCACGTCGGCGACGGCGTCCTTCGCCTGTTCCAAGTGCCACACTGGCACCACCCAGAACAACGTGCTAATCGTCGGCCAGGTCAATGACACCAATTATCCCAACGACGGTTACCACATCCAGAACAACGTCCGCCAGACCGAGTGCCAGCGGTGCCACAGCACCGCCAGCTTCGGCGGGGCCAGCAACCACGAGGACCAGACCCTCAATCCCCTTGCACCCTATCCCGACCGATCTGTCTTCGTCGATCCGCGGGTGGTGGATCCGCGCTGCGACAGCTGTCATGGGCCAAGCGGAAGTGCCGGCTGGAAGATGGCCAATCACATCCCCCCCAATCAATCGGTACAGCCCACTACGGCAACGAAGCCTGGACTCGGCGATGCCATCGACGCCGATTGCTACCGTTGCCACCGCGCCACGACGCAGGCTTCGGATTGGCCTGTGCCTCTGAGCTTTGCGGGAGGCACATTCGACCATCTGAATCTGATGGTGAAAGGCGACTGCGATGTTTGCCACGACGCGGACGGTACCTATTACGCCTCGTCCAACGCCCAGGGGATGAACGCGGTCTCCAACCACATCCCGACCACGGCGAGCTGCGAGAGCTGCCATGCGTCCAGTATTCAGGATGACTTCACCAGCTTTGCGCGGGTGAAGGTGGTGGACGGCTCGCGCATGAACCACGGGGTGATCGGTACGGCGGCCTGTTCCACCTGCCACCGGGAGACCGATACCCGCTTCGCCAACCAGACGGTGAAGGGCAAGCCTGCGAATCATCTGCCGACGACAGTGGATTGCGCTGGCAGCGGCTGTCACACCAACCCGACCGCGAAGGATTTCAGCAGCTTCGCCAACACCGTGTTCGATCACGGCAAGGCGAACGTCACCAGCTGTGCCAGCTGCCACACCGGTGCCAGCTACGCCGGCAGCCAGGTGCCCCTAGGCAAGAACGCCCTGGCCAACCACGTGGCGACCACGGCGGATTGCAGCCAGTCCGGCTGCCACGACCAAGCGAAATCGGCGACCCACGCCTGCGCCGGCGGTGTGACCGGAGCGTACAAATGCTGGGGCGATGGCCAGTATCCGCACGCCAGCAAGACCGGCTGCAGCAGCTGCCATGCGGGGACCGGTGCGGCCGGGGCGACCCTGCTGACCGCCGCCCACATTCCGATGAAGGCGGCGAGCGGCTGCGAGACCTGCCACAAGACCGCCCTGACCGGCACTGCGGCGCCCTTCGTCGAGGGGGCCTGGAGCGGCAGCGCCATGGACCACGCCGCGGTGGACACCGGAAGGTGTTCCAACTGCCACGGCGTCACCTTCCAGCAGCCGCCGGACTATAAGCCCACCGACCAGACGGCGGCCAAGGACGTCAGCGGCGCCGCCAACGGCCACATCCCGCTGCAGGCGGGGCAGGATTGCAAGACCTGCCACACCGACACGGTCAGCTTCGCCAACTGGACCATGAGCCACGCGGGCATCACCAGCAACTGCAGCGGCTGCCACGGCGATGCCACGAAATACGCGGGCAAGGCCGGTGCCAAGGTCACCATCAAGCCGGCCGGTGCCAGCGGCCACATCGACGTGGTCAGCAACCACAGCGTGTACGACCTCGCCAGCAACCCGGCGACGCTGACACCGGTGGCCTACCCGGTCTCCGGCGGTGCCTGCGAGAACTGCCACAGCACCAGCAACTTCAGCAGCTTCGGCGTCGACCCGGCGAGCGGACTGCCCACCTACAGCATGAGCCACGAGAAGCTGGGGGTCACCCGCGGTTGCACCGACTGCCACAAGACCAGCGACACCACCTTCGCTGGCCAGGTGGTGAAGGGCAAGCCGGCCACCCACATCCCCGACGGCAAGGGTACGGGGAACTCCATCCACAGCCAGCCCCTGAACTACGACCCGCCCTGCGAGGCCTGCCACAGCGCGGTGCAGTTCGCCAACTTCAGCGGCACCGTCACCAACCATCCGGCGGCGGACATCACCCGGAGCTGCGAGACCTGTCACGGCAACGGCAAGAGCTGGTTCGGGACCATCCCGAAGAGCCCCAGCTCCTTCAAGGACGCCAGCGGCAAGCTGTTGCACATCGACACCCCGGAACCCTGTCTGAGCTGCCACCAGCAGGCGCTGGACGGCGGCTATCGTTCCTGGTCGGGCGGTACCTGGACCCACAGTTTCAGCGGCGCCCCCTCCGGCTGCGCCAGCTGCCACGACGGCAGCAAGGCCACCGGCACCGGCGGACCGGGCCAGACCTTCGCCCACATCCCGCTGCCGGCCAGCACTGGCTGCGAGGAGTGCCACCAGGCCTCGTGGAGCGGCACGCGCAACTACGACAGCTTCGCCGGCGGCCGCTTCGACCACGAGAACGCCAAGTGGAAGGCCGGTTTCGTCGACGGGCGCTGCGCCACCTGCCACGTCGAACCCTACGCCACCTCATCGGGCGCCAGGGCGATGCCGGCCATCGGCAGCTGGCCCAAGGCCGCCGGAAGCACCGGCACGAATCACATCCCCAACCCGGGAGCACCGGCACCGTCCTGCGAGAAGTGTCACCAGACCTTCACCAGCTTCACCGGCGCCCGGATGGATCATTCCGGCATCACCGTCACCGGCACCGGAACCGGTGCCACGGCGTCGTATGCCTGTGCCAACTGCCATACCGGCACCACCCAGAACAGCGTGCTCATCGTCGGTCAGATCAACGACAGCAACTACCCCAACGACAGCTATCACCTCAATGCCGGGGTTCGTCAGACCCAGTGCCAGCAGTGCCACACCACTAGCACCTTTGGCGGCGCCAGTGATCATCAGCAGGACACCAGCGGCAACCCCAACGCCCCTTACGCCAACTCCGGCGCCTTCAGCAGCCTGACCAGCGTCAACCCGCCCTGCGGCAGCTGCCATTCGGAAACGGGCGGGGCCGGCTGGAAGATGGCCAACCACATCCCTCCCAACGCCAGCGTCAAGCCCACCGCTACCACGGCGCCGGGTCTGGGCCAGGCCATCAGCGCCGACTGCTACCGCTGCCACCGCGCCACCACCCAGATCGTGCCGCCCTGGCCGGAGCCGACCAGCTTCACGGGCGGTAGCTTCGACCACCTCGGGCTGGGCGTCACCGGCAACTGCAACATCTGCCACGACGCCACCGGCACCTACTACGCCTCCTCCAATGCCCAGGGGCTCAATGCGGTGGCCAATCACATTCCCGTGGACAGCGGCAAGTCGTGCGAGAGCTGCCATCTGCATGCGACACCGCAGTCGGGCGATTTCGCGGCGTTCAAGCCGGTGGTGCCGGGGGATGCGGTCAAGGATCCGAGAATGAACCACGGCCAGACCAGCAAGCCCTGTTCGACCTGCCACAAGCCGGTGGACACCCAGTTCGCCAATCAAGTGGTGAAGGGGATGTCGGCCACGCCCAGCCATATCCCGACCAGTCTGGATTGCGGCGCCAGCGGCTGTCACACCAACAAGTCCACAGGCGACTACAGGACCTTTGCCAACACCGTGCTGAATCACGCCCAGGCCGGCCTCACCGGCAATTGCGCGAGCTGCCACACCGGCGCGACCTTCGCCGGCAACCAGATCCCGGACGGCAAGACCACGGTGGCCGGCCACGTCGCCACCACCCAGGACTGCAGCAGCAGCGGCTGCCACGCCAAGGCCGTCGGCGGGCGGACGGCGGCGACGACGGCGTGTCCGACGACATTCGGAGCCTACCAGTGCTGGGGTGACGGGCTCTATCCGCACACCGAGACCACCGGCTGCAGCAGCTGCCACACCGGCAGCGGAGCCTACGGCGCCACCGTGCAGACCGCGGGCCACATCCCGGTCAAGGCCGGGGTCAGTTGCGAACTGTGCCATCCCGTCTCGGTCAACGGCAGTACCAGTCCGGTGATTGCCAAATACACCGTGTGGAGTTCGGCGGTGATCCAGCATGGGGGGGTCGACACGGCGAGCTGCAGCACCTGCCATGGCGGCAGCTACCAGGCGGCGACCCAGGACTACGACAACATCTTCAGCCAGCCGGCGGGCTATCAGCCCACCAACAAGAGCTATCTGTTCGGGCCGCCGCGCACCGCGGTGACCCCGGCCCACGTCGCCACCACGACGGATTGCAAGACCTGCCATGGGGCGTCGATGACCAGCTATGCCAACTGGAAGAACGCCAGCTACGACCACCAGGGGGTGGCCACCGGCTGCGGCAACGCCGGCTGCCACGACGGCAGCAACGGGCCGCCGCGGGCCGGCAAGTCGGCCACCGATCCCAAGCACCTGACCACCAGCCAGGACTGCTCGCTGTGCCACACGGCGTCCTACGGCAGCGGTGCCAATGCCTACCAGTCCTGGGGGGCGGCGAGCATGAAACACAGCGGCATCAACTTCACCAGCCAGCCGTGCAACAGCTGCCACGCGGACAAGACCAAGACCCCGCCGGACACCAGGCGGTTCCAGGGGCCGACGCCGCCGGGCTACATCGAGCCGACCAGCACGGCGGGGTCGAGCAACCACCAGGCCACCGGCGGGGCGGACTGCCAGGGCTGCCATGCGGCCTCGATGGTGGACTTCGCCAGCTGGGGCGGAGCGGGTTACGACCACAAAGTCAGTACCAATCCACTGGTATACAAGACCAGCGGTTGCAACGCGGCGGGTTGTCATGACGGCAGCAACGGACCGCCCAAGGCGGGCAAGTCGGCGGCCAGCCCGGTGCACCTGCCGACCACGGCGGACTGTGCCCAATGCCACACCAATGCCTTCTATCCGTCGGCCAAGATGTACACCGCGGCGGGCTGGGCCGGCACCAAGATGAACCACGGAACGCTCACTGCTTCCGACCGCTGCGATGCCTGCCACGGCAGCGCCAAGACCTACCAGGGCGGGGTGACACCGAAAACCACGGACGACGTGCCGAGCCGTCAGCACATACCCACCAATGTGCCGGCCGCCTCCGACTGCAAGCCCTGCCATGGGGCGTCGACTACCGCCTACACCAGCTGGATCAACGGCAAATTCCACAACCGCAGCGGCATCGCCAACGTCACCTCCGGCTGTGTCTCCTGCCATACCCCCAGCGGCACGACCCTGTACGGCATGACGGTGAACGGCAAATTCCAGGGACCGACCGGCAGGGAGTTCACCGATCCCAACAACGGTGCCGCCCATATCCCCAACCCGGCCGATCTGGGCTGCGAGAAGTGCCACACGGGCAACGCCCTGCTGTTCACCACGTGGGAAGGCAGCGCCACCGGCATGAGCCACAGCGGCATCACGAACGACTGCAGGAGCTGCCACGACGGCTACCTGGCGATGGGGGCGCCGCCCAGCAATCCCGGTGGTTCGGCACGGTTCTCGAACGTGGCCTCGCCGGTTCACGGCAGCCTGACCTACGTCAATAATGCCGCCTGCGAGAAATGCCACTACAACGGTGGAACCATCACCGCCTACAGTGGCGCGGCTCGCAACGAGGCTCTCTGGAAGCTGGAACAGGTGATATGGGAGGGTGCGCCGTTGTTCATACCGCCGTCAACGACGGCGAATCCACCAGGCATCGCGCCCGTTTGCGGATCCTGGCATCAAGGAACATCGCCGCTGCCGACGGGGAGCTGCAACGCCTGCCACACGGCGACAGGCAGCCCGTTGAAGCTCACGAATACTTGGATGGCTTACGGACCCCAGGACAACAACGCCAATCACGAAGGCGGTCGATCCTGCGACGCCAACGGCGATTGCCATGGCGGCAGCGGTGCGCGCCCATCCGCGAATCAGTGCCTAGGGAAGGGATTCCGTAACTAGTGGACAAGCGTGTTCTACGGATGGACGAATTCAGCATGATCGGGAAGCCAATAGTCGGCTTTGCGGCTGGACGGGATCGGTGACTCTCCGCCTTGTTGACGTCTCGGATTGCGTCTTGCCCACGCGTGACTCGTCGTGAGAGCGGGAATTCCGTGAACGTGCTGGTTCATTGAATGGCGAAGCTCCATGGAAGCCGCTTCGCTTGAAAGAAGTCCCTGTTGTGGGTTTGGCAGTGAGTATATCGGTATCGTATTATCGGTGCCGTTTTTGAAATTGTTTGGGTCGTGGAATGGTGTGGAAAAGAATAGGGTGCTTCGGATGACTGATCTGCGGCGTGTGATCTATACAGCGGTGTTGACTGCCTTGTTCGCGGTGCCGCTGCCCTGGATCTCCGGGACCGCTTTCGCTGCGGCTCCGTTGCTTCAGATACTGGATGACTTCAGTGTCGAGGAGGGCGGCGAAAACCCAATATTAACCCTTCACTTCACGGTTCCAATCAGCTATTCCCGCCATGCACCGAAGACGGCCGGAGATACCTTGCAGTTGTGGTTTTCTCCGAATCCGGCCGGTGGCGCCAACCCGACCCTGCCGGACCGCGAAACCGCCAAATGGACACCGTCGCCGGAGGTTCCTCTCACTGAGCTGAGCTATGACCAATCTCCGGGTGGTGGCGCGCGGCTGACCCTGCGATTCCACAAAGAATTGCGCTATCGGGTCACGCCGGGCGGGGATTTTCGCAGTATTTCCATCGAGCTGACCGATCCGGACCGCACTGCCCAGGGGGCGCCGGAAGCATCCGCTGCAAAGCCGGTTGAATCGAAGCGGAATGGGGGTCGTCCGTCCAACGGGGAAGCCGAGAAACCCGCGACGCCGCTGGATCTCGCCCGCCAGGCGGTGATCCGCGAGGATTGGCCGGGGGCATTGAACTATTACTCGAAGGTCGAGCAGGCGGGCGATCCGGAAGCTCGCGCCGAGGCGGTGGAAATGCTCGGTCTGGCGCGGGAAAGACTGGGGCAGGGCTGGCGCGCCCGCCAAGAATACGAGCGCTTTCTCAAGCTGTTTCCCAAAGGTGAGGGGGCAGCCCGCGTCAAGCAACGCATCGTCGGGCTCGAAACCTCCACCAGGAAGGAAAAGGAAAAGCTCGCCAAAAACGGCAAGGAAAAGGCCGGCGGCGAATCCGGCCCCCGCTGGGAGCTCCACGGTGGCCTGTCCCAATACTATTATCAGGGGGGCATGATCTCGGATTTCCGGGATCATTCCACCACCGATTCCTCGCTGCTGTTGAACAATTTCAATCTGAACGGCCGGATTCACACCGACCGGCTCGACGTGCGGGGTCGTTTCGATGGCCGCTATAGGGAGGATTTCCTGAGGGAATCCTATAACCAGTTCCGGGTGAGCAATTTCTATCTGGACATCAACGACCGGCCTAGTGGACTTTCGACCCGGCTGGGGCGGCAGATTCGCAGTACCGGAGGGGTATTGGGGCGTTTCGACGGAGGCGTCCTCGCCTATAAATTCGATCCGCAATTCCAGGCGGTCATGGTGGGCGGCTTTCCGGTCCAGCCGTTCCGCTCCACCGATGGCAATTCCGACCTGTCCTTCTATGGTCTGGGCCTCGAGTTCGGACCCTTCGCCGATTACTGGGCCGGCAATGCCTACATCATCAACCAGGACGACAACCGGCGGCATCGCACCGACCGCCGTGCCATCGGCGGCGAACTGCGCTATCAGCACCCGGTTCATCCGGTCTTCACGCAGTTCGATTACGACGTCCTGTTTCGCGAGTTGAACATCTTCCAGGCTCTCGGAAACTGGAATTTCGAGAACGGTGCGATACTCCACGCCAATTTCGATTACCACCGCACGCCGATTCTGGGTTCGAGCAATCTGGATTATGTATTGCAGGCGGCAGCCACAGAGTCCATCGCCGATCTCAGCGCCCGCCAGCAGTGCGAGGCGCTCTTGAATTCCGACTACCGGCGCTATGTCGTTGCGAATTCCGGCAATCTCAAGACGGCCACCGTCGGCGGCATCATGCCGATCGCCGAGCGGCTGCAGTTCAATGCCGACATGATGTGGTCCAATCTGTCCGGCAACAATCCTACCAACGCCTGCGCCAATATCCCCGGTTTCGCCGCGGCCAATCTGGCCACCTTGCTGATGGGTACCGGCGACCAGTTTTCCTACTCGGCGCAGTTGATCGCCAACGGCCTGCTGAACGCCGGCGACATCTGGACCCTGGGGCTTCGCTATTACGACAACAATAACAACAAGGGTCCCAACATCGTCTCGATGTATATGGACGGCCGTTATCCCATCGACCAGCAGTGGCGCATCGACCCGCGCCTGCGGGTGGATTACTACACCGCCTACAGCGGCTGGAATGGCGATGAAATGGTACGGGTGCGGCCGGCGTTGCGGCTGACCTACAACGTGCTCCGCTCGCTGAGCACGGAGGTGGAAGGCGGGTTCGAGTGGAGCGACCACCTGGTCCGTGACCGTACCGATACCACCGGTTATTTTTTCAGTGCAGGCTACCGGTGGAGCTTTTGAGTTGGCACAGGGCGCTTTCCGGGGCCAGACCCGCAGCGTTTTGTCGTCCCGTTCCCGCAATGGCGGCGGGAATGGGATTAGGGTGAAGCGTCGTTTCCGGAGCTCGCACCGGGGTGGGCAGCGATTGCCGGCGGCCTGGTTGCAATGATGGGACTCGCCCGGCGGTTTCGAAGGTCAGGCGCGGGGTTGCCGAAACGGCGGCCCTGCGCCTTGTTTTGGACGGAGGTCGGCGCAGGGATGTGGGGATGTCGTGATGGGCATAATGATGCGAAGGCGAGGGCGTCGGCATGAACCGGAAAAACCTTGGGCTGCTTCTGTTGCTGGGATTTCTCGGCCTGTTTCTGAGCCAGTCTGCGTTGGCCAGGGCCGGCAGCCCCTTCGGCAATGTGTCCTTCGACGCGCTCCACACCGGTCTGGTGTCCAACTGCCTGGAATGCCACAACGGCCGCTTCGTGCGCTGGGATGCCGTCGGCAAGAAGCAGGCGCCGCGGCCCGGCCACATTCCCAGCCCGGATCAGCTGGACTGCTCGGTCTGCCATACGCCCTGGGCGATCACCGCCAATCCCGATCCCAACGACCCGCTGCGAACCTGGAAAGGTTCGGTCATTGGCGACCGGGCGCAGCTCCATAGCGGCGTCGACGAGCATTCCTGCTCCCGCTGTCACACCGAGAAGTTCCGGCGGCTCCAGCACCGCCCCTGGACCATCGGCGATGCCCAGGCCAGCCTGGGCCATCGCCACATTCCCAATGTCGGCAAGCGTGACTGCGGCAGCTGCCACGCGGCGACCGTCAGCGGCGTCAACCTGCAGCCACAGTCGCCCTTCAATGCCTGGACCGGCGCGGTGATGGACCACGGCGGCATCAACAAGCGATGCCGGATGTGCCACGATGGCCAGCTGTCCTCCGGCATCGAGCGATTCCCGGACCACATCGCCATCGGCAAGCAGTCCTGCGAACGCTGCCACTTGGCCACGGTGGACGGCAACAACGGCGCCGAACCGTTCCGCTCGTGGCTCGGCGGCACCTTCGCCCACAAGGGGATCCGCAGGGACTGCGCGGACTGCCATGATGGCGACCGCGCCCATGGCCAGAGCGGACCGGACGGCGGCTACCGGCACTTCCCGACATTGCTGGCGGACGGAGCCACCCCGGCCCCCTGCGAACGCTGTCACGCCGGCTCCATCAAGAAGCGCTTCGCAGACTGGAAGGGCGGGTCGATGGGCGAAGCCCAGCATGCCGCCCTCGGAATCAGCTACCGCAAGGGCAATTGGAGCCGCAGCGATTGCGGCGCCTGCCATGACCCCGGAAACTGGACCTACAGCCCTCTGGATGACCGGGCGGCGCCGGTCGGCATCGCGGACGCGCCGTTCCCGCCGGTCTGGCCGGGACGCAAGAATGTCGAGGGCAGCGGACCCAGCCACATCGATGCCAATCTGGCGGTCAATTGCGGGGATTGCCACACCTCGGCCAAGACCTTCGCCAAATGGGACATGGCACATACCCCGCAGCTGCTGGCAGGCTCCGGGGGTGACGGCGGCTGCGCCGGCTGCCATGCCGGCATCCTCGCCAAGGGTACGGTCAATGCGCCCACACCGCCGGGCCATATTCCCCTGGACCAGCCTGCCGCCACTCCGGCCGTCAAGAACGGTGCCTGCGGCAACTGCCACATCAACCCCAACGGCAAGTTCAAACCGGCCCGCATGAGTCACCAGGGGGCGGAAATCACCGACCAGTGCGTGCTCTGCCACGACGGCGGCTTCCGCAAGGTCGGCGCGCTCGCCAAGCCGAAGAAGCACATTCCCACCGATGAGTCCTGCGAGCGCTGCCACAGCGCTGCCAGGGCCGACGCCGAGAACGGTTTCAATGGCGCGCCCATGGATCACGGAAAGATCGTTCAGGAGCGCCAGCCTTGCGGCGATTGTCACGATTCCGGGAAGAAGCTGGCCAAGGGCAAGCCTCGCGACCACGTTCCGACTGGGGCGGACTGCCTGGCTTGCCACCAGAACGCGGTGATCGTGGAATTCCCGTTTGTCGCTTCGGACTGGAGCGGGGCCACCATGGATCATGTCCAGGCCGGGGTGATCAGTGCCGACGGCAGCCAGGTGACCGTACCCTGCGCCGGTTGCCATGACGGCGAGTCCCACGCGGGACATATGGTGATCGGTCGCCCGGAGAAGAAGGCGGACGGCAACCTCCATCCCAAGCAGGGGGCCTGCGAGAACTGCCACCGTGACGTTACCAGGCCCGGCGGCTTCCAGGTCGCCGTGCAGTACGATCATAGCGGCCGCAGCGGCGGTTGCGACGAGGGCGGCTGCCACGACAACAACGCGGCCCAGGGGCGCG
>Ga0233425_10002929_pt1 | contig 32265 bp, 29 predicted proteins | sample Watercolumn_Towu_2_FD_181712 | JGI IMG/M metagenome (GOLD analysis project Ga0233425, IMG submission 181712) | Freshwater microbial communities from Lake Towuti, South Sulawesi, Indonesia - Watercolumn_Towuti2014_140_MG | ecosystem: Environmental > Aquatic > Freshwater > Lake | place... | reverse complement strand
GCAAACACCATCTGTGAACAATATCTAGGCGGAGTATGGACAGGTTCTCATTGCTGTGGAAATAAATACGATTATGAAGATGACACAACAAGTTGGTATGATTCTGATAGTGATGTAGGTTATATTGATGAATCATTCTCAGAGTCTGTTCCTATTTATTATGATGAAACATTATCTTCCATCATCCACAACTATGCATGTGTTGAAGGAACTGTAATAGATTCTGTCAACGCACCAACATCCTCCACAGTTCCACGAACTGCTCATCAAAAAACAGCAGATGGGGCAGCAGAAGTAGAGGTCTTAAACATTGACGGCACATTATATGGTTGTAATCTTGCTGCAGATTCCTCATTATCTTTTGAGCCAGATTGGTATACAAAAAGTACATTATTGACAGATACAAATCCATGTGAACTAAAAGAAAATACCTACCTTTGTAATTACAATTATAGTGATTGGGATGGTGATGGTGAAGCAGATGATGAGCATTGGGATTGGTATCATGTGAAGAGTGATGAGGAAGGATCCTACGTCACAAACACGTTAGGCTATGATGGGGAAGCAGAAACTTCCTTTACCTGGAGCGAACCAGTCTGGGCAACAGAAGACCAACAACCAGGTGCATGTTGTGCAGGAAGGAGATGTTGGGATGGTGCATCATGTGTTGAAGAACATACAAAATATAGTTATGATGATGACAGTGATGAAGAAACAGAGGATGTAATTTCTATCTGTTATAATGGAGATTGGACAGGGACGTTAGAAACAAAGTATGACTGGTACCATAATACAGACGCAGCAGCAATAGATTATTGTGTCAACGCATATGCCTGTGTCTGTAGTACAGAAGAGGATGACAATACCTTCTGTACAGAAAATGAAGAATACGTCGTTGCTGGCTGTACACTCACCGTTGACTTCTATAAAGACGACCATTTCTGTGAAGCAATAAATCCAACAGACACTGATGGTGATGGCGTCTATGCAGCAGACTCATCTCGTTGGACATCACGAACAAAGTTCCTTGCGTTTCAGATGATACAGATCGCACAAGACGTTGGGTCAGAATTCACCTTGTTCTGTGATCAGTATAGCGACACATTAAATAATTATGTGGATGTTGAGTCAATTGCAGAAGACATCAATAGCTTCTGTATTCTCAGTCAAGACAGTGACGTCACAATTAGTGTCACATTCAATAGTGATGATGAAGATCAGCCAATGACAATTGATGCAGAGCAAGTAGAAGAATTGTTATTTGAAGGTTCAAACGCGTTTGTCACAGATATTTTAGGAGATGAAGATGTAGAGACGTGCAGTAGTGCAACAAGTTATACATCTTCAGAACGCTTCTTTGGTGAATTTTATAGTTGTGATGCAGCAACAGAGCACGTGTTCTATAATAATGTCCTCAACGCAATAATCTACAATGAAAATGGTCTTGGAACAACCCTTCTTAATTATCCTGATACAGATGCAATGCAAGAGTTGCTTGATGGAACAAGTGGAGTAAAAACAACAATCACAACATATATAGACACAACAGATGATGACGAGTTAGTAAATCCAGCTGGGGATGAAATCAAGGAAAATTTTGCTGGTTTCTCCACTGTTGAAGATTACAGTTCATTGTATTACAGCACAGAAAATAGTGCAACAATTATTGGCTTTGAAGACATCAAATATGATGGAGAATCAGATAATCGCTATTACATGGGTGTTCTGTATAGTGGTATAACACTCAATTGCGATCAAATCTATGCACCATATGATAGTGCGTTAAACATTCATTGCAATAGTGACACAGGTATCATCCTCGAGCGTTCCACAGAGGGCTCAGAGTTCTGGAGAAGTTTAACAGCAGGGATAAGGAGAGAATAGCGGGTACCGTCAACGTAAGAGAATTTCTCTAAGGAAGGTATCTTCTCTTCTAATGGTTTTTATGATTTTACTAAAAAAACAAAGAAATATTGAGACGCTCGACAAATGCTCGCGTCTCTACACACAGGCTCTCACAATAAAAGTTCGAGCCTGTGTGCTATCATCGTGTTCGTAACAAAAAATAACAACATGGCCGGACGGAGCAAACGAGGTTCCCATACGAAGTGTGGGGTTCTCGTTTGCGGAGTAGGACAAGCTTTTTGGCAAAACGAAAAGAAAGCAAGCCAAAAAGTTGGCCGTCCGTGCCATTGTTGTTGTTATTTTTTAGCAGAAATTTTTCTCTTTTCAATTATTAACAGAAAATAAGGTTAAATTAGCAATTTTGCAAAGTTCTCTGTAGTTCGAGAAACATTAATATAGACAATCACATAAAAACAAGAGCATGAACAAACAGGCACAAGTCACTGTCTTCATAATACTAGGAATTGTCATCTTTACCATTATTGGCATGCTTTTCTATGTCAAGAACTACGTCAAAACAAAAGAATTTACAGAAGATAAACAAGAATCTATAGATATGCTTACCACAATGGGGAAGTATGCGTCATACATGCAAGCGTGCCTTGATCAGACAGCAAAACAAGCTGTTGCATTGGTTGGCATGCAGGGAGGCGTTATTTACGATTATCAGGCAAATGATACAAAACAATTTCTTGGGCCAAAAAAATATGACTACGGGCAGTATGTGCTTCCATTTCAATATGAAAAGGAAACAAATTTATATGATGGCTCAGAAACAATCTTTAATGTGAGTTATGGAATTTACGCGCCAGATCTTTCGTTGGGAATAGAAGGTCATCCGACAGTTCCTGACTATCCCTATGGAACCACCCCATTAGTTGCAGATCCAGAAACAATTGATTATACACATCCCTTTGGAAATATTATTACAAGCCCGCTTCCTCCGTTGTGCGATGCTCTTGGAAATAACAAGCCAGGTCAGTCAGGTGCAGTGTTTTCTTGTGAAACCTATGATTCTAAAAGAGAAAATGATGATGAAAATATCCAAGAATTTTTGGAAGCATACATTCTCCAGTCATTCAAAGCGTGTGTTTCTTTAGAATCATTGCCAGAGTTTGCAAACAGTTCAGTGACAACAGGAAATGTCACAGTAGAGGTAACGTTTGCACCAACAAGTATCACTGTTGATGCAGCATATCCAGTGGTGGGAGAAGTGAGTGGCAAGACCGCAACCCTTGCATTGGAAGAATTTCATACAACAATCAATGTCCGTTTAAAACAAATGCATGAGCTTGCAGTGCGGCTTATAGAAGAAGACATCAATAATATTTTTTTTAACATCGTGCGTGATGCAAATGAGCTTGCAGATTGTAAAGAGCCAGGAAAAGAAAAACTGCTCACGACCTGTCTTAAAGAAGGAATGGAAGTAACAAAGTATAGGGATGTTTGTAAGACGCTTGGAAAATGCAAGGAGTATGGACAGTACGATGACATTATTGTTATCCAGGACAAAAAATTTATGCTCACAGGTAAGCCATATATTTTTGCGTTCGCAGTGCAGAATAGATATCCTGCGTTAGATCTCATTCGTGATGACAACACTGCAACAGAAGAATATGATTTTATTGTTTATGATGAAGCCACAATTACTATTGACCCAAAAGGCTATGATCCTGATGAGGATAGTCATGGAGATCATGATTGGATGGATTCAAGATACATTTATGGTCTCTGGAAAGAAGATTATGACGAAGTAGCTGGTACAATCCAAGTAGGAGATGTTGTTGGCTTTACAGATTCACAGGAGTGGCTTGACACGAGTCGCAGTGCGACATACACAACAGATGTATCAACAGGAAGAGATTATGGTGCACATACGCTTCAAGTGCAGGTTTGTGATAATCAAGGGCTTTGTGATTTTCAGAATATAGAAATTTGTGTTGAAGATGCAACAACACCGAGGTATTGTTAGAGAACACTCTATTCATCCTAACACAGTACTCAACAAAGTATAAATACATCAAGAAGCATACTCTTTATTTTAGTATGAAAACATGGAAAGGCAGGTCACTTATTTCTATTAATGACGTTTCTCGTGAAGATATTATTTATGTTCTTGAGAGTGCAAAAAAAATAGAATCCCTTCCTAAAAAAGAAAAAGAACAACTGCTCAAAAATGCTGTTGTTGCAAATCTTTTTTTTGAGCCATCAACAAGAACAAGATTAAGTTTTGAAAGTGCTGCTGTCCAGTTGGGTGCAAAGGTGATTGGATTTGCAGATCCAGGAAGTAGCTCTGCTGTGAAAGGAGAGTCATTGACAGATACAATCAAGATGGTAGAAAATTATGCAGGTATTCTCGTGATACGCCATCCAAAAGAGGGGGCAGCACGGCTCGCAGCAACCATAACAAAGAAAGTAGTCATCAATGCAGGAGATGGTGCAAATCAGCATCCAACACAAACATTTCTGGATTTATACACGATAAAAAAATCACACAAAAAGATTAGCAATCTTCATGTTGCAGTCGTGGGTGATCTCAAGTATGGACGAACAGTCCATTCGTTGGCAATTGCACTTTCCCATTTCAATTGTCGTTTGTACTTTGTCTCTCCAATAATGTTGGGGATGCCGTCATCAATTTGCGAGGAGCTTGAAAAAAAGAATATCATATTCTCATACCACAATGATATTGAAGAGGTTATAGATAAAGTAGATATTTTGTACATGACAAGAATTCAAAAAGAGCGATTTGGAGATCCATTAGAATATCTCAGAATTAAAGATAGTTATGCCTTGAAAGAAGAAATGCTGAAAAAAGCAAAACCAACAATGAAGATACTGCATCCGTTGCCGAGAGTAGGTGAGATGGAACGATCCATAGACCAAACAAAGCATGCAGCATATTTTGAGCAGGCTGCAAATGGAATCCCTGTGAGACAAGCTATTCTCGCGCTCGTTGCAGGTGTGCAACTATGAAAAAGCAAAAAATGCTTGCTGTCGCAGCAATAGAGCATGGGACTGTGATAGATCACATTCCAAGTGACAAGGTTATGAAGCTTGTCGAAATGTTGCTCTTAGACAATACAAATAGAATTACCATTGGACTAAATCTGGAAAGCAAAAAAAAAGCAAGGAAGGGAATTATTAAGATTAGTGGAAGAAAGCTTACAGAGGCAGAGATGAATAAAGTTGCAATTCTTGCTCCTGATGCAACAGTGAACACTATTGAAGAGTATGAAGTTGTGAAAAAAAAGAAAATTATGCTCCATGATATCGAGCCAAATACGCTTCGTTGTAATAATCCAAGCTGTATAACAAATAATGAACAAACAGAAACGAAGTTTCAGATAGTCCTGAAATCACCGTTGCGAGTTCGCTGTTTTTTTTGTGAGAGAACAGCAGAAGAGCAAGAGCTACGGTTTATCTAAATAAATCCTTAACCCCATGATATAAATCTTTGAAAGCATCTTTAAATGCAAATTCCGTGTGATTATTTTTTATTTTGCGAATTACATATGATGCAAATGCAACGAGTGCAAGTATGCTAAAAAGAAAAATAATGAGGAGTGCGATAGATGCAGTCGTAATTTTTCCTGCTTTAAGATCTGTAATCGCTGCACCAGTGATAGAAAGGAAACCTGAAATCTGTTCTGGAACACCGCTGGCATCAGCAGAGAAGGTTATGATATCATCAAGGGATCGAGCTTCTGCTTCTTGTGCTGCTTCTGCTTGTTGAGAAGAACTCTCACTGTTTTCTTCATCTGAAGAAGCAGAAGCTGTTTCTGTTGTTGAAGCACTGTCAGCACTTTCTGCATTTTCAGAAGTAGTTGGGCCATCTCCTCCACCACTGCCACCACCGCCTGCAGGAGCAGTAGCTGCTTTAACAGGTTCTTCGACAGGAGTGGCAGTAACACTATCACTGCCACTACAATCTCCATCACTATCGCTACACCATTCTATCACACCAGAGTGTTCTAGTCCCTCAACCTTATAATAAGATCCTTGAAGTGTACAGGTATAGCCAGAAGAAGAAATACCATTACAAGCAACGAGCGTCTCATTCGTTTGGTTACATCCACTGCTTATTGTTGCAAGAGATGGTTCAGCAACATCTTGTATGCAAATAGTGTTTGCATCGCTATTGATGTGGGGAATGTATACTGTTTTGTTATGAATAGAAGAAAGGTTTCGTATGAAAATGTTCCCATTCTCTTGACTTTGATTGGAAAGAGATACACTGTATAGTGTGAGCGTTGTATTGCTAAAGTTAAACAAAAATTCAACAAGCGTTTGATTCTCAATCATGAATGCAACAGGAAGTACTCCTTCAAGAAGTGCTGTATGTGTTGCCATATCAGTTCCATTGACAAGAACAATAATGTGAGGCATATTTTCTATGCTGATATTACCTTTAATACTGTCTTCAGTATCATTAATTCCATCATTATCATCATCACTGTCTTTAAAGTCTGGTATTTGGTCACCATCTGAATCTACTGCATCAAGAATAATAATTGTTTCATTGATACTTGTACTATCATAACCGTCTGTTGCAGTAACAAGAACACTAAAAATATCTGCTAAAGAGAGTGTTGTGTTCATGCTGTATGTGGTGTTCTCCAAAATAAATCTGCTATCATTGATTGTTGTTGTAATGAAGTCTTGTTCTTGATCAGAGTAAAGAAGAGTAAGCACTACTGGATCTGTTTCATACACGTAATCCTCTTTTGTAATAGTAAGGAGAGGAGCATAATTTTCTACAGAAACGCTGTTAGAGAGCTGGATCTCGCCATAGTATGTTCCATCTGATGGAGTGACTGCACATTGCCAGAGAGAGCCAACAGCAAGGTCATGGCCTGGAATCATGGAGTGGTTGGTATAATTTTCCTGTGTTATATTATTCATGATCCAAAGAATTTCTGTTCCATTTTCTGGATCATCATTCGGGTCGCTATAGGTATAATCGCAGCTCAAATTCATTATTCTATACACAGGATCAGGAGAGAGTGTTACATCTGTTGCAGTTGGCTTCTGTTCTGCGCTCACAATGACAAACCAAGAGGTAAAGATATTGTCATATCCATCAGAGACAGAAACAGTAAGAGTAAATGTTCCTGCTGTTTTAGGAGAAAAGAAATAACTGTTTGCTGAAGAGACAACAGTGCCATCGAGATCCCATTGGTAGGAGAGAGTATCTCCATCTGCATCAGTTGCAGCGACAGAAAAGGTTTGATTTTGTGGAATAACGATGGTTATATTTGTTTCTGGTGTTATGTTGGTGACGAGAGGAGCGTTATTTGCGCTGCGAAGGGTCTGTTCCTCAGTAGTGCGAAGATTTCCTTGATCATCCAGTGCAGAAACAGTATACACAATAGTTTCAGTAAGTGTATGGTCAATTGTGCATGTCACATTTTTTCCTGTTCCTGTTATATTCATGGTTGTGTTTGTTCCATTAAACGAAAAAAGACAAGAAGCAATAGAAGTAACATCATCTGTTACTTCTGCAGCAATAGTTGCAATCACGCTATCAACTGGAACATTGTCTGGAGGAGTTGGTGCAATAAATGTTATTGTTGGTGCAGTACTATCGAGTGCCTTAAGTGCATGTTCAATATCGAGGCGAGGAAAAGTAATCCCATTTCTGCTATCCACAATTGGAGAACCTGTTGAGGTAAGTGTTGAAGCAATTGTAAGCGGATCAAGAATGATATTATCTTCTTTTTGTTCAAATTGTGCAACAAGTGCTGCTGCACCTGCAACAAGTGGTGCAGAAAAGCTTGTGCCAGAGTAGGAGCGATAATCACCGCTTTTTCCGCTGGAATAACACGTGCTTCCCCCTGCTTTTTTTGCTTTTGTCGTACAAATGCTGACACCAGGAGCGAGAATATCAAGAATGCTGTTTGCATTGCTAAAACTGGCAACAGTATCAGGAACAGTGCTGCTGTTGTCGTAGATAGCGCCAACAGAAGTAACATTGCTTCCGCAGCTTGGGGTGCTTATTTTTGTTGCATCTCCATTATTTCCAGACGCAGCAGAAACAAAAAAGCCGAGATTGACGAGATCGTTTGCAACGCGTGCAAGCGCATCACTATCACAGGTAGTATCATACGTTGTTCCGCCAAAACTAAAGCTGAATATTTTAATGTTGTATGCAGCAGCTTTTTCAAGGCACTTATTAATTCCTGAAAGAACATCAGCAGTTGTTGCACTTCCACTGCTGCTAAATGCCTTCACAACCATAATGTGTGCACCTGGTGCAATGCCAGGATACGATGCATCGCGAGAAGCAATAGTGCCTATTACAGCAGTGCCGTGGCCATTATCATCTTCTGCAGAACTATCTTCTACACCTTTGTTTGGACAGCATCCTTTTCCTTGGGAGCAATAACAGTATTGGTCAATAATTGCGCCAGAAAGATCAGGATGTGTTGTATCAACGCCGGTATCAATCACACAAATCCCGATACCGCTTCCATTAATTGCAGTTCCATTGACAGAAGTATTTTTGACAAATGTATTGCCGACAAAAGGAACAGCTGTGTCAAGGCTGAGTTTGAGATCATCATTAAGCACAAGAGCGATGGTGTTTGGGTCACGAACAAGTTTCTCATATCCATCTCTTGTAAGTGATCCGCTAAATGCATTGATGTAGCTATATTTATCATCAAGAACAAAATCTATGTTTTCTGACTCAAGAGCAGTGGAAGAAAGCATCTCTCCATGAAGGGGAGCTTCCTCAATGTTCATTTGCCTGAGAACGTTTTGTTGTTGTTTTGCGATAACACGCTTTTTTTCACGAAGTATTTTCTTAAGCGCGAGAATATCTTCTCCAGGAAGGAGTTGCTGCTGTTGAAGCAGTTTTTCCGTTTCTTGAGGAAGCGCTGTTTCAACAAAGACAATAACATCTGCATATCCAGTGTTTTTAATTTCGTCATTGATGCGGGGATCAATATCCATGGAAAAAGCGCCAGAAAGAGTGAAAAGAGAAAGAAAAAGAGCAAAAGCTATGCAAAGAGCGACTCGTCGACCACTTTTCTTATGATCTGCCATACTTTTGTCCATTTTTTATGAAAGAAAATTTAAATACTTTACTATATTAATGAGAAGCCATGATTATTGCAGTGACAGGATACACAGGAGCAGGCAAAACAACTGCAGTACAGTTCTTCCCAAAATCATGGAAGAGAGTAGATGTGGATGCTCTTGGTCATGGGGTGCTGAAAAAAAAGCAGATAAAAAAAAGGCTTGTTGCACAGTTTGGAAAAAGAATCATAATGCGAGGAGGAGTAGACAGGCAAAAGCTTCGTGCAAAACTGCTAGAATCTCAAAATTATATAACAGAATTAAACAAGATTATTCATCCGTTCTTAATAAGAGAAGTACAAAAATCTCTGAAAGAGACAAAAGGAAATGTTGTCATTGATTGTGCATTGTTGAAAGAAGTAAAGCTAGAGCGTTGTGTTGATTATATCATTCTCATTGACGCGCCAACGAATATCTTGAAAAAGAGACAAAAAGCTTTCTGGACAAAGCAGGAGTGGGAACTTCTGCTTCGAAATCAAAAAAAAATAATGAATCCTGATTTTATCATTGAAAACACAGGAACAAAAAAGGAGTTAAAACAGAATCTAAACAAAATTCTCACGAAAATAATGCCTAAACTGAAAAAAATAAATCAATAACATCTACCACTTCCAAGAAGTATCAAAAATTATACAAAGTGTAAAGCTGTTTTTTGCTTTCTTTATAAACAAATGCCACATAAATGACGCTATGAAAAAAAAGTATCTTTTTGCAGCGCTCTTTTTCCTCTATTTTTTTATAAGTGTTATTGCCGTGGCTTCTGTTTCAGCACAATTTATTTCAATGTATCTTCCAAATCCAGTAGGCGATGATAACAATAAAGAAATAGTTGAAATTGAAAATCCTTCTTTTCTTAATCTCAGTGGCTACATTATTGGAGATAGCGCAAGTAATGATACACTTATTGAGCTTTATTTCATAAACAGTTCCAGGGCATTTATCGTAGAAGAGGGATTTCTGTATAACAGTACAATAAATGTATCTCTCTATTCTGCAGGTGCAACAATTGGAAATGGGTTAGGAAATACAGGTGATGTTATTTTTTTCTATACACCAACAGGTGAGCTTTTAGATATGGTGAGTTACAATCAAACAACTGAAGGAGTGTATTATAAGCACAATAGGGTGAACAATAGTGATACAGTTCCATTAGAAAAAGAAATTGAAGAAGAAAAAAATGGGGACAACAGCAACACCCTCACTATTGCTTCAGCGCTTCCTTCTTTTTTCTATGTAAATCAGACGTTAACAAAAGGATTTATGATAAAAAATCTTGCAGACCAGAAACAAGACATAACATTAACATACACGCTCTTCTTTAATGAAACAATGATGGTAAACACGACACTCTTTTTTGAAAATGTCACGCGCTCTCGAACAAAAGAGACAGTAGATATTACATTCGATCAAGCAGGAAATTATACTCTCTGTGGAACTGTCTTAGGGAATAGCAATGAACAAGACACGACTGATAACAGCTTCTGTCAGAATATTACTGTTGTGGATATCAGCGACATGCGCTGTGACAGAAATTTGACAGTTGTGCTCAATACAACACATCTTTATAACAAACAGCAATTCGGTTTTGGATTTAAAGTAGAAGGGATGTATGAAGAGTATGATCTTCCGTTTGTTATATCATATAGCATTAAAGAATATAACGGAAAAGAAGAGAAAGAAAAAAGAAATACATCAACAACAGCAAAAAAGCATTGGACACCAGATATCAAAAGAGATTATGCACTCTACATCTTGGAAGCAAGATTGGAAGAAACAGGATGCTATGATCCTAATAGCAAAAACAACTATGCATCTGCAATGCTTATCGTAGAAAATAGGCTGAATCAAGAAGCAAGAATAACTATTGATCATCTTTATTTGGGCAATGATGGTGTTGCAAAAAAGGGCGACATACTTCGTGCAAAGCTGAGTGTCTATAGTGGAAATCTGAGCAGAATTTCCAAAAATGAGCAAACTATTCGAATTTTTGTGAAAAATAGTGAAGGCACTATTGTTTCTGAGACAACACAGCTGAACATTGCAGAAAGCTTTCAGGAAGCAACGTTGATCGTTCCAGTGATGCTTGAGTATTCATGTAGCGCAGTCTACGCAGAGGAAACATACACACTTGTTGTGCAAAGTGCAGGAAATACTGCAAAAGAAAAATTTTCTGTTCGTGGAACAAATAAAGAAGTATGCAAGAGTTCTTTGCATGAAGAATATACTCCTGCGTTTGTAGAAAATGTGTTTGCATCTCATAATGTGACAAATAATCTCACTATACAGAACAATGATGATATGCCGCATACGTATACAGTTACCGCGAAAATCTATCGTGGGCCAAAGACGTATAGTGAAGATGTGACAAATGGGCAAGAGATTACATTAAATCCAGGAGAAGAGAGAACAATCTCTTTTGTCAATATAATTTCTACACTTGAGCCAGGAACGTATAAAATGAAGATAACAGTGCAAAAAGACCAGCAAAAAACAACCAAGCAGTTCACGCACGATCTAACATTGATAAATGAAGATGCAGAGCAGAAGAGAGAAAATGGCGGAGTAGAGATACTTTCTTTCTTTTCTTTGGCGCAGGAGCCGGATAAAAACATTCATTTGTTTACAGAAATAAAAGGATATGGAAATTATACACTTGTTCTTGAGAGTGCAAAGGAACAAAAAGAGATGGAGATCGTAGTCAATGGAACAACGTATTTTTTCTTGAACATGACATTATTTCAAGGAAAGAATATCTTTGTTTTAAGCCTGTATGATAATGAAACCCGTGTTGCTGTAGCGCCGCTCACCCTTTATGTCATGGACAATGTATTGATAGCAGAAGGGAATGTAAGCAAAATGCAAAAGCAAGATTTTTCTCATGCAATAACAGGAAAAGCTGTCCTAAATACTCAAGATAGGTATTATAGAGCACTTTCATCAGTGCATGCAATTGTCCTTTTTTCTATTCTCTTATTTATGATAGCCATTCTTTTATTAAAAACGCCGCAGCAGAATATGCTTGACTATCTCTCTGCTGCTGTAAACCATAAGTTATTTAAAACAACCTCCTTTTCTGTGGCAGATGAAGAATCAGATAAAAGCACGAGTGATTATCGAAATGTTGGGTGCACCGAGAGAGCACATTGAAGAAACCTTAAAACTCTATGTTGATAAAATTAAAAACCAGGAGAAAGATATTATTGTTCGCAACATTGAGTACGGAGAGCCAAAAGAAGTCAATGCGCTTTTTAGTGTGTTTGCAGAGCTTGAGCTTGATTTTTCTGATATGAAAACGCTTACTTATTTCTGCTTTGATTATATGCCAAGTTCAATAGAAATCTTTGAGCCAGCTGAGTTTCTCTATACTGCAAATGATTATACGGACTTTCTTAATGATCTGCAGGCGCGCTTGCATAAATTTGACATGCTTATCAAGAATCTTTCTGCAGAAAACAAAGTGATTAAGAAAAATGGATTAACATTAGCAAGAAATGTTGTGCTTGCCTGTGTTGAGTCTGGGCCAAAGACGCTGCCGGAAATCAGCAAACGTTCAGGGATGCCAGAAGACCATATTAAAAAATTTGTCAACATTCTTGTGAAAGAGAATAAGATTAAGGAAAAAGATGGAAAATATACGTTGTAGTTCTTTAACACAACATTAATATAGCTCTTTCTCTCGGAAAAAAGCATGGCAATGGATATTATACAGCTTGTGCAGAATCCGTTATTCCTTCTCTTTATTCTCTTTATGATTATTGCATTTCTTTATGCATTCCGATCGTATATTGGTCCACTTTTGACAGCACTTTTTTTTGATTATGGTGTTGATGCAGGGCTTTCATTTGCAGATGATTTCCTTGGAGGTGCAGGTCTCACAGGGCTTGATATTGGAGATTGGGTTGCTGCATGTATTCTCTTCGCAAAGTATAGAAAGCAAGTAGGAAATGGGTGGGCACTTCTTTTTGCAGCAGAAGCAGCAAATTTTGGGCTATCATTTATCCCTGGTATTGGAGAAGGGATTGAGTTGCTTTTCAGTGCTGTTCCTCTCGTTTCGTTGGTCATCTTCTATAAACAGTATCAAGCAAATCAGGTTTATTATCCTGTTAAAGAATATGCAGCGTATCTTCGTCAGGAAAATGTAGAAAAATTCCAAAATGTTGAAGAAGCAGTCAGAGCTTTTGAAAAAGAATACGCATCAGGAAATTATGAAAAAATAGGGGAAGATGGAAAAATAGTGAAAGATGATCTCTTTGGTAAAGTGCAGCAAACAATCCTCGCAAAACTTTCAAGAGCACAGCAGTATATCATTACAACACTCCAAAAAGAAGTAGATGCAGGCACAGGAAAGCTGCATCAGCAGGATATTACAACCCTAAGCAATGCGATTCAGCAAGCTACTCGCGATATTGAAACAGATTGGCATCTTGCAGATAGTGAGGCAAATCAAATCTTGCATAGTGTTTCTTCTCTTGTCTATCAGGTGGGAAAAGAAGAGCCAGAAGCAGAAGAATCTTTCAAACAAGCAGCGTAATAAAGATTGCAGTTGCAAGAAGCACACGTAAGAAATATTCTCCAGCAGATCCTACGCGAATTGGCCCTCGAATTCTCCAAGATAAAGGATATAACGGATAAATTCCGTGAGGAGTGATCATATCCATAACAAGATGAGAGCTATACCCTACGAAAATAGCAATTCCTATTTCTGTCATTTGGAAAAAATAAGACCACAGAAAAAGAATGGCAGGAAGAATGAAGCTATGGAATAACCCACGATGGCCAAGGATAATTTTAATAGGCTTTGCAATAATCCAAAGAAATTTTCCGATCGTTGAGTCAGGTTCATCAATGTCAACAAAGAGTGTCATAAAGAGAACAATGCCGCTAAATAAGAAAATGTTCTGTACATCAAAGAATTCTGTATAAGCCAAAATGCAGATGACGCTAAAAAGGATGTGTGTAAGTGCACGCATATGTGTATTATCCCTCGCCTTTCTCCAGCTCTTTTTGCAATTTTCTAATCTCTTCTTCAGGATTAATCGTGGTCTCAACGTTTCCTGCAACAAATTCAAGGCGCTCAAACATTTGATTTTTCGTTACCTTTCCGGTAATTTTGACAAGCTCGCCAAGCATCTCTGTCTTGATTTTTTCAAATCCTTCTGGAGCAGTTCGATAAATCTGTAGTTGATCATCTGATTTCTTCAATAATTGCTGTGTTTGATTTCCAAAAAATACCACACGAATGTTTCCACTTCCATCATCAAGATACACGTTCATAACATAAGAGTATTCAGGTTTAATAATGCCATGTTCAGGGCATTGGAATCCTACCTCCTGTTCCCGTATTCTTTTTCTGCAGACAGGGCAGCGTTCATAAAATTTAATATCATAAACCTGAACAATAGTTCCCATGACTTCAATGTTATTATCTCCTTCTCCAAGTGCTTTGATCTGTTTCCGAAGTGCGTGTGCATCAGATTTCTGCTTGATATTTTCTACTGTTTTTCCTTCAGGGTTCCTCACGAGTTTTGTTCGTTCATTAAGGTGCAGTTCTAATGCACCTCGGTTTTCGCGAACAGAAGCATCTTTGATGAGAACAATATCGTTCTCCTGGAGAGGCGCCATTTCTTTTGTTTGGTCGTGCCAGCAGGTTACGCGAATAGTGCCTGTTTCATCGCCAATAATAAATGTCCCTACTTTTCCGCTTCTCTCTCCTGACGTAAATTCGCGAATGTCGAATTTTCGGATAACTTTTCCTACAACTTCTCCAGTTTTAAGGCCAGCGTAAAGCATCGTGATCTTTAAGGTGCTTTCTTGTTGGCCACTTTTAACCCCAAGTTCGTTTGCAAGAATATGTGCAGCTCCTTCTTTTGAGATGAGTCCAGAAAGCTGTTCCATCTTTTCTTGGAGCTTTCCTTCAATCTCTTCATTGGTCAACCCTGCTGTTGTTTTGATCTTCTCAAGAAGATGTTCATAAGGTATCTTTATCATAAAAACAGTGTATTATGAGCGATATAAAAAGGTGATGTTTAAGAGAACAGAGAGAAGAAGAAAAAAGAAAGGAAAGAATTAAAGCTTTTTGCGGAATTGTTTAACAATTGCTGCTGCTTCATCTTTTGCGCCAAGGCCAAAGCCGATTCCTACTGCAAGAGACAATGCAAGGACAACTCCTGTCAAAATGATAAGGAAGGTGCTCTCTGCAAGTCGCAAGTAAATGCCGACCTCTTGCAATGCAACAACAGTTACGAAAACAATAATGAGGATTCGTGTCACATTATTCAAATGTTTAATTGCAGGTCCTTTTGCCTTGCTCATTTTGTCAGCAACAAAATCAGCAAGCACAAGTCCAAACATCATAATTGCAATTGCAACAATAACATTTGGTAACCATCGAACAATATCTAACAATAATCCAGTGAGTTCTCCAAGTGCGAGATAGCTTACAGCAGGAATTAAAAAAATGAGGAAGATGTACCATTTCACGAGGGATGCACCCAAAGAAGAAATGCTTGCATATCCTATGGATTTGTCCAGATTATTCTTTTGAAGCCATTTGTCAATTTTTGCATGATCAAGTGCTTTTTTTGTCACCCAGTGCACAGCCCATGCGACAACATAGCCTAGTAGAACAATAAGGCCAGCAAGAAGTAAGCCAATCACAAAGTTCAGTAAGCTATATCCTATAAGTGTTACAGGGTTCACAAGTTGTTCCTGTCCAAACATCATCATATTTCCTAGATTATTAAACATTTCCCATCACCCCTCGGTTGTATGAATCACTCATGACCGATATAGAACATTTTAGAACAAGAGCAGTATATAAATCTTTTGGAAATTCGTCTAAGAATAGTGACGAAAACCCTTATTCAGCGTTAGAAATATTCTGTTCAGCACTTGCATTTGCTTCTTGTTCTTTATAACTTTGTATTTTAAGTTCAAGAATTTTACCGTGCATTTTCAGGAATTCTTTAAGATGTTCCGGCATCTCTGTAACAGTATTGCAGCTGATATCATTTCCAGATTCTGTCACACTTGCATCATATTCACGCATCCTGTTTGTATAATAAGAAGACTCTTTGTTAATTGCGCGGACATATGTCCATCCATCACCATCTGATTGAAGCATAAACGTGCCGTAGAGGACATTGATGTACGGTCTTGTCAAATTATCTTCATAATAAAGCATGTTGTCCATAACATAATGATCCTGTCCATTAAAGGAGCAGACAGTATATTCACAAACACCGATGTGTTGAACACCAACATCGCGAAGGCTGGAAAAGCAACTATTTTGGTACGTTAATCCATCTTCTCCGCAAATAGGAATATATTCTAAAGAGCATCCTGTTCTCGTATCAATAGAGTCAGTTGTTGTCGCATTGTCTTCTGTCGTTGGTGTTTCTTCTCCACATCCTCCCAACAAGAAAAGAACAGCAAATAAGAGAGTAAACAAGAGCGCTGTTTTTTTAATGATCATGAGAATGTGGAAAAATGTATGCTTTAAAAAACTTATGGAAATCAGTTCATTCAGGGAAAGAAAGGGCAAAGAGATACACAAGTGGTTGTTGTGTTGTTGTTTCTTGCGTTGTGTCATAGACAGGAACAATAGTGTCTGATTGGACACAAAATTTGTATATTTCTTGGGAAGGAAGTGTGCAATAATTTCGTGTTGTTTCATATGTAGAGAATGTACTTTGGCTTTCAACAGAGAGTGTTATTGCATCTTGTTTGTAGATATAGAGAGCAGAAGAAGGTTCAAGTGATGAAAATCCTCCTGTTGCTTCTTCTTTTTCCACATGAAGTGTGTATTCATCATATGTCATTGGACTGCCCTCAATGGCAAAGTGCATGTTGGGAAGAACAACACTAAGGTCTGTGGAGAGAAGTGTGAAAAGAACGCTGTCTCCTTCTTGATAGACAGGGATGATATATTCTCCTACTGAATATTTTGTTGCATCGAATGTTCCTACACAGACACAATCACTATCCTCGCTTTGAAGACATTGGGAAAATGTTTCAGTAACATCATAAAAAAGAGCTTCTTGATCTGTTTCACAATCCTCTCCTTGAATCCACGAAGCATAGGAGGGAAGCGCAAGGGTTTCATCAATGCAGGATTTTACTCCTTCTTCTAACTCTGGATTTTGTTCTTGCTGACAGTTTTCAATTGTTTTGTAAAAATTGCGGATTTCTTTTTGCAGTGTGTCATACTCGTCGACTAAATGATACTCGTCCACAAAGGAGAACGACGGAATAACACGATAAATTCCTATTTGCTTTTCTATAGCGCTTGTTGTGCTTTCTTGATCAGCGGTATCAGCAGTTGCTTCTCCAGTTATGCCAACAACTGTTCCAGTGATGCTGTTTTTTGCGTTTTGTTGTTCATCGTCGCCTATGACTTTTATTTGTTCTTGTGTGCTTGCGCCAACTGTTGCAGAAGTAATGCGGATAGTGGAATCGCTTTTGGTATAAAGATCAAATGCGAGTGTTCCAATGACAAGAATAGTTAAAAAGAGACCACAGGTAATAGCAATTTCTTTGGAAACCTTTCTTGTTGTATCAAGCATGCTCTTTTTCACGTTTGAAAGTTTAAATAATTTGTGTTGTGGGGCTCCATCCAAAAAAGAAAGGTTGGCACCAAACGGTCAAAATTCTCTTGAAGAAATATCGAGAGCGTCGCGAGGGGTTGCTCCATCCGGGAACGCAGCTCCAACTATTTTACATAGAGAATTTTGAAGGTGCCAACCTCGCGTAAGAGAATTTTTGGATGGAGCCATGTTGTGGCAAAAGTATATAAACCAATTTCTTCTAAAATATCGTCATGAAAAAAAGAGGGCAGTTAAGTCATCAAGTGATCATTGAAATAGTGATTCTTGTTCTTATTACTGCTGCATTTTTCTACTTTCATAAAACAGTGCAAGAGAACACGCTTTTTGAGAAATCGTACGCTGTTCGTGACATCGCACTGCTTATGGAAACTGTCGAAAGTGCTCCAGGAGAGATAGAGATGTACTATACACAACCAACGTTTGATATTGGAAAATATACATATAGCTTTACAGACAACCTGTTACGGATGTATGAGAATGATGCAGCGCTTGCTGCGACATATTACCCTTTCTTTCTTGATACAGCAGTAGAAAATTATCTTGGAACATTAGAAAAGCCAGCAGCATTTGTTGTGGCAAAAGAAAAAAACATGCTTGAGGTTAAAGAGTTTGGAAGTATTTTACAGCAGCAGGACAAGAAAATAACCTGTCCAACTGCTGCATCAACCAAAAAAACATATGTGAGTCTTGTTGTGCTTAGCGATGATATCTCCTTTGCAAAAATACAAAATGACCTCTTGAATAATCCGAAGCTTGGCTTTGCAAAGCCTGCGAAAGATCCGTCTGCAATCACAGAAAAAACAAGCGTTGTCCTTGTTCTTACAAAAGAAGAAGGAAACAGAATACGTTCTTTTATTCCTGATGATGAACAAAGTGAGAAGCTTGCATGTTTGATGACTAACAATATAGTTGAAGAAACGACTGCAGACCCTGTTGCACCAACTATTTCTGTTGATACACAACTGACGACAAATACAAATGGCCTTGCTGTTCAGCTTATAGTTGGTGATGATCTGCTTGAAGATACTGTTGAAGTAAGCAGTGCAATTCAAAATGCCTTGGAGGAGTATGCACATGACTAACAAGGCACTCTTTCTAGGAGGAAGAAAAGGTATGAGTGATTTTACGTGGAAGTTTATGTTCTTTAATATTCCTGTAGCTCTAGGTGTTGCAATTGCGATGGCAATTCTTGTCAAAACATATATTACAACTGATATTGATATTCAAGAAATGCATGCAGATCTTTTTGCGTATAATCTACTCAATGAAAAAGATGGATTGTCGTATTATGACAGTTCCCTTGACAGAGTATATCCAGGGATTATTGCTGTCTCTGCTTTTCAAGACACGGCAACACTTGAGAAAAAACTTGTTCAAAGAATGAATTATGGAGATCATATCCTCATCGCAGCAGAGCTTCAGCTTTTTACTAGTGAAGATGAATTGCTCGGCACAGCGTATTACAATAAAGAGTGGTTTAATCGCTGGATTGTGTTAGCGCGTATATTTTGGGAAGGCGCAGGATCGACAACAGCATACGCACAAAATAAAACAGTGTTGCTTCGTTATGATGATGGAACAATGAAACCTGGAATACTTCAACTGATTGTGGTGATGCCAAATAGTTAAAGCGCGATTTTCATTTCATAACTTATTGAGAAACAAAAAGGGAATAGATACAGGGCTTACTGATTTTTATTCCACAATTGTTATTGTGTTGATCATTGTAATTTTCTTTTTTGCGCTCAAAATCAAAGCAGAAAAAGTGACAAAGACCATTACAGGTGAAGAGCTTGGGTTAGATGCAACGCAAATAGCGTTACTCTACGCACAAACTCCTGTCATGACATCACACGGAGAAATGACATTTGGAGAATTCCTTGGAATAGTTGCAGTGGATGCGTCTTTGGAAGAGGAGCTTTCTACCCTCACAAATGAGTTTTTTAACCTTCAGATGCAAAGTGGTGCTTCCATTACCATTTTCCTTATGCAAAATAGTCAAGACAAAGAATTGCTTTCGATAGAAAATTATGCATACACAAGTTATGCAGACACAGCAAATGGAAAGCTTTTGCTTCCTCTTTCAACACCTGGTGACTTTGCAAAAATAGTTGTTCAAACAAATGTGATGGAGTAAAGAAATGAAAAAAAATGCTTTTCACAAAAAAGCGCAGGTATTCATGCCTCTTCTTGTTATTGTTACTCTTATCATTTTCACAACATTATATCTTGATCTTGCTGCAAAATCAGAGCAATTTGAGCAGCAAGATGATACTGAAGATCCAAAAATAGGAACAAAACAGCTTGTTGTGTTGCAAGCGACATTTGATGCGCAAAAAGCACAACTTTATCTTGACATTGCTGCAGAGTACGCATATGGAACTGCCGCTGCAGCAACAGCTCGAGAAGGATATCTCTCTCAGGAAGAGTGCAAAAACTATCGTGGAGTTCCTATTGTGTATGGAGCTGCTGAACATTCTGATTGCATGGCATACAATGAAGACTTAGAACAGCAGCTTGCAGAAACTCTAACAGCCACATTTAATGATGCACTTACTCCTTATTTAGAGGCATATGAAGAAACATTAGATATTCCGCAGTATAATTACATTATCACTTTTGATGACAAGTATATTATTGGGAAAGGAGAAGAGCCAATTGAAGTGCCTATCTTTGGCATTTTGCCCACAGTTGTACGGCCTGAAGAAGTACAGCAGCAGGCAAGTTCGCGAGGTGCAGCGCAATTTTCTCAATGGCCTGTTCAGTATGATGAACACAAAGTCAATAGTTGCTTTGGGTATCGAGGAGGAGACGTCGTCAGCGGCAAAAGCAAGGGAAGTACGTATCATCCAGGGGTTGATATTCGTGGGCCAAGAGGAACACCTGTGCTTGCTGTTGATGCTGGAAATGTTATAGAAGTTTCTCCTGTTCGTTGGGGTCGTGTTGTTATTGACCATGGCAATGGGATTTATTCTGAATATGTCCACATGGATACGGTTCTTGTTGAAGAAGGGCAAGCTGTAGAAACAGGAACTGAGCTTGGGACAACAGGAGGACGAGGGAAAAATGGGCCAAACGATTATGATGCACATCTTCATTTTGGAATTATTGATACAAACATTCCTGCTGGACTTCGTGATGCTCAAAAAAATAGAGCAGTATTGACCAGTTTTGATGAAGATCAGTTTGTTAACCCTCTTTGTTATTTTGATGAGACTGTTTCATATACATACAAAAATAATCTTGCATGCAGATCTCAAAGAGGGCCACTTAAATTCTGCAGCCTTTACAAAGAGCAGATAGAAATAACTCCATCGCAAACACAATCTCCAACAAAAACATCCACAAGCACCTCAACAACAGCGATGCTCAAGAAAATTGATGCAACCTATGGAGATCTTATAGAAGAAGCAATTCAGGGAACAGGAATTTCAAAGGCGTTAGTGATTGGTCTCATTGCACAGGAGTCCAGCGGAAATCCAAATGCAGGATCAAGTACTGGTTGTCAGGGATTGATGCAGTTTTGTGCATCAAGTGCATATGGGTATGGATTGTGTGATAATAAAAAATGTTCAGGAAGAGATGACAGAAAAGATCCAGAAAAGGCAATTCCTGCAGGGGTGAAACTTCTTGTTGATGATATAGGATCTTTTTCTAAATATACAGATCGAGAAGCATTTGGCCTTGCAGCATATAATGGGGGCGCAGCAATTGTCAAAGCAGCAATACAGGCAACAGGGAAAACAGATCCATCTTGGGAAGAAGTTTCTGCTGCACTTACTGCAGACATTGTTGGAAAATATCTTAAAGGAAAGTATTTTGATACAACAGAAGAACGAAACGCAAAAGTACGAGAAATAACATCGTATCCTGGAAAAGTACAAAAATATGCTGCTGCGTATGCTGCATTGGAAAAATAATATGTTGGACACTCTATCAATATAAAGAAACAAAATCAGCATAAATCCCGGCAGCCCACTCTTGTGCAGCAGCTTTTCCTTCTGCTCCATGATTGGCAAAATGAGGATCTGCATCGCAACCAAAAGGAGTATCACCGCAGAAATCAAAAGAGGTATAGTCTTCAGAATCGATAAACGTACAGTCACTTTTTCCTACACCTGCTTTAATAGCTTCTTTATATTCTTGATATGTTTCTAAATCTGTGTATCGTGGACCTTGTGGTGGTCCAGCCCAATAACAAGAAGCACCGCTGCTAGTAATCTCAGATGCAAACGTGGAGATTGCATTATCTATGCTTGTTTCAGACCATCCATACATGTTGCTGGCAAATGTCACAAAAACAAGAGTTGGAGCATGTTCAGCAATAAGTTTTGTGAGGAGCGGAGTAGTTCCTGATGTCAAATAATCGCTAGTTCCATCGTTATAGGTGTATTCAGCACCGCAACTCGGAATTGATGATCCTTTTGTAAAATAAGAAGGTGTTGCACCGCAAACAGAATACATGTTTACAGTATTTCCAGCATTTTTGAAAGAGGCATAAAGTTCATCTCCGTACGGTCCCATGGTTTGTGAATCTCCAATGATGAGGATACTTGTTTCTACTTCATTCTCTGTTGATATTAATGTACTCTTTTCAGGAGCAACGTTGTCGCATTCTTTCTGGCAAATACGCACGTCATCCTCTCCTTTTTTCACATAGAGCGTTTGAGGTTTATTATTTCCATAAAGAAGTGCAAAAGTGCATTGTCCACTCCCATCGCTAAAAATCCCTCCTGTAAAAGAAAGATCCCCTCCAAAATAATCATGTGTCTTACACATAAATACTTCATCGTTTTCCTGGCAAAGGTCAGCAAACTCATCAGTTTTTTTGCAAAGGCACAAACAGCCTTCTTCTCCTACCCCGCATTTTTCAGGTTTTTTGTTGAGATATGGAGATGTAATCCCATAAGAAGTACAACTTCCTCCTATTGCACCAAATGTTCCAGTTTCATCAACACCAGATTGATAGCCAACAATAGCATATTCTTCTGCAATATAAATAGGATAACTCTCGAGAGATGCACCCTCTTCCATTTGTGCGATTGTTGCAGCAAGTTGTTCAAAATTTCTGATGGTGCTTTCATCTTCGTCTGTCTGGAAAACAGCAAGAAGTTTTGCTGAGACATAAAAGAGTCCTAATAAAAGAAAGACAGTGAGCACTACTTTCACAACCGTTTCAGTGGAGAGTTGAATGCTTGCTTTCGTTGAGTGTATTTTCATTCTTACGCGGTTTTGTTTATTCATTTATTTTTTAATTATATTTTTTATAATGGATTGCATTGTCATATTGTGGAATCTTTAGCTAGGATAAAGTACTAGACCAGATGAGGAACTGCTACGAACCACTGTCAGAGGAACTATCCTCGCTACTACTATCACTTGCACCTAACCCCTCAAAAATACTTGTCTCTTTCTGCTGTTTTTCAATATCTCCTTGAATTTTTTCAGTAGAGTCCCCAAAAAAGTCAAATACTTTGTTCATCACAAAAAACACAACAACCATAAAAATAAGGGCAATAACAAGCATGACAAGCCAGAAATTCATATCAGCTTTCTTATTTTTAAGTATAGATTTTGTTTTTATCATAGTTTCACCTATTTACAACAAGATTGATCATCTTCTTTACAGGCAGCGAAATAAATCTCTTCACCATCGCAGGAATCAGCGCATCTTCCTCCTTTTGCTTCGCAGGTATTCAAGCAGCAGACATCAGTTTCTTCTGCACAACTAAAGCTGCTCTTTGTTCCATAACAACTTCCTTCACTAACGCAGATTCCACCTTTATTTTCACAATCACCAAGATGTTTGCTGAATATTTTTATCTTGCCAGTCATGACAAATGCAACGATAATGAGAAAGATAAGTGCAAGTGCTGCCATAACAACAACTTGGATAGTCATGTCTGCTTTTTTGTTCTGCATTATGTTGCTTCCTCCCAAAGTGATGCTAAGATAATTTGGCTGAGTTTTTCTGTTTCAATTTCCTCGCCTTCTTCATAATTTCCATCTCCATCATCTGCAAACCATTCTAAATTATGTTCTGATGGAGTATGAATATATGTTTTGCCATTGATTGTAATAGATCCTCGTATATAAGAAGAGTCTAAAATCTCAGCAAGTGGTTTATTTTTTATAAGAACAAAATCAGAAGGAACAGAAAATATGCTTCCAATGCCGTGGCTTTTGGTGTATGCATATATTTCAGGTTCATCAAATTCAAGATTCCATCCTTGGCCATACGCTTGTTTTTTAATGTATACTTTTCCATCGTGGACAAATTGTGCACGAGTTCTCGGTGCAAGAGCAGCAATAATTTTTATTGCAAGATCTTTTGATGTAATGCTTTCACCAACTTGATACTTCTCATCACCACTTTTATCAATGAACCACTGAAAGTCATTCTGGGACTCAGTGTGAAGGATATCATCTCCAAAAAGTCCCTCTAGTGTAAGAGAACCACGTGTGTACGGAGATTCGAGAATGGTTGTTAGATCTTCACCCTGCAGCAGGATTTGTTTTTCCTCAAGTTCCTCAAGAGTAAGCATTTTTGTTTGATATTCAACATAAAGTGCTTCTTCATCAGCCTTTGTTTTGAAGCCCTTCAGTATCCATCCATTTCCAGAAGCTCCTTTTATAATTGTTGTTAAACCACTATCATCATCATAAGAGATGGAACCAAGCGCAAAAGAGGCTTCTTCAGGAAGAAGTTCATCATCAACGCCAACAACATAGAGTTCATCGTCAACAGCATCAATCTTCACAATAGTATCCGCATCAATCCTTTCCTCATCAATAGTTTCCGTTGTCAGATCCTCTGCTGTGAAATCAAAACCAAATGTATCGTAGAAATTTGTTGCAGTGGAAATGTATGGAAAAACAAACACAGCAATGAGGCCGAGAAGTGTCCCAACTGCTAGAATAGTAAGCACTAACTGAAAATTTATATCTCCTTTTTTATTCATCCTAACCAATCCAAAAATGCAGTTAATTTTCCCTTTTCAATAAAGATAATGCCTAAAACAACAACAAGTCCAACAATACTCCAGATCAGCATGATGAGCCAGAACGGCATGTCTCCTTTTTTGTTGTTGTTCATAGCTTTATTTTGTAATTTCTCTCTTTATTAATAATTCGCTTTGTATCCGGTCACTCTTCGCTACAAATCGCCACGAAACATCCACAATACGCTTTTCAGTCTATCATAAAAAATTATCACAACATAATAATATAAAGACTGTATAACGAAAAGCAGTGCAGCGAATGGAGCAAATTTTTAACTCATCGTCTTCTGTTCAACAGGAAGTACATGACAGTTCAGCTGTTTCAATGCATCAACAGTATAGGGATAAAGACCAACAGCACTTTCCCAATCCGCAGTTTTCTCAGCACCCAGATATGCACCTGTTCCTGCACCAATAACTGTGCCACCAGCAAGTGCAATTCCTGCAGGAATACCAACACCTGTTAAAATCAGCACACCGCCACCAATAAGTCCAATTCCTGCACCTGCACCAGTGCTCATGATCTTGTCCATGTACCCACGTTTTGTGTAAAAGAAAATAGTTGCATAATCATATTGAGTATCAACAACATCACGTGTTTCTTCCTGAAAAAGAAGATCAAGGGAGGTATCAGATGCAAAGCCTTGTATATATGCAAAATACGTTTCTCCAGGTTCCTGCGTATAGAGAAGAGGTGCAGCATTCTTCTGTAGGTATGAGGTAAATCCAGAGATTTCTTGTGGTGCACTATCAAATTCAGTGACACGACAAATCACACAATACTGTTCATCACCAAGATTCGTGTCAAATAATTCATATTTACCTTCGCCCATTTTGTACCAACAAGAAGCCAGTGAATTACTAAGTTCTTTCTTAATTTCATCACTGTCTGTTGTCTCAAGCGTATAATATTCCGCAGGGCATACAAACTCATCATACAGTTCAGCGCCAGAAACATGCCCAATTGCGTTGAGTTCAATGTTTTTCCTGCACATCTGTGGGGTGTTCTGTTCGTTGCTTTTTTCGTTAGTTTGACTATAAAAAATTAATAAAACAAAAAGCACAACAAGGAGCGAAATAATAGTCATGAGGAATGTGGGCATTTCCATTGCTTTTTTGTTTTTGTATTTCATTGTAGGATGATACAATTATGAGTAGACCATATCACAAGTGTATTCTGTCATCTTAAAATTATCAGTGGAATAGAGGGCAAGTGCTTGGATAGGATCAAGAACAATATTTCCTGTTGCCCAAGGAACAAAGTCAACATAAAAGAGTGCGTACGATCGATCAGTCATAATAGGTTCATCATTTAATTTTGTATCAACATAAATCCAAAGATTAGTCGTTACTTCTGTTTCAGGAGAAAAGCCAAACACTTGTGCAGGACTAAGGTATCCTGTTTCTGAAACATCATAAACAGTATATTTGAGTTTTTGGTAAAGATATGCATAATACGTCTGCTTTTCCTGATTTTGTGAAGAGAGTGGCATCGTCGTTTCTTCGAGATATTCTGTTACATCACCCACATCATCAACAGGAGGTTTATCAAAAGAAAACATGCTGCACACCACGCACATTTTTTTGCCAGTAATATCAGTGGTGACCCATTCTGGAGTAATAGGATTTAATTGACCAGCACCCATTTTATCCCAGCATTCCACCATCTCTTTTGCAAGAACTTCTTTCACACTGTCTGCATATTCTTCTTTGCTGTATTTCTTTTTATCACCATCAACAGTATAATATTCAGGGTAAAAAATAACAGATTTTCGAGGGCAGTCCAAATCAATATCTCCAGTTCCAAGTGTTGCATCATTCCATTGGCTTGCAACAAGCACACTGAGTTTGCATCCTTCCACATCTCCTTTGTTCGTCATGTAGTGGTAAATCCCCATGACAAGCCAGCCAGCAAGCAGTGCAACAACAATAACAAGAATCAGGGTCATGAAGTTCTCATTCAATCCCTGCGCTTTTTTCCTGAACTTAGGAATGTGCATAGTTTCAAAACCCCAGGATCATGCCTAATTTGTCTTTTACAGCAGCAACAAGAATAATAAAAACAACAATAAAGATAATTAACACAATGAGTTCTGTCTCAGTCATTGCTTTTTTGTATAGGTTCCGTTGCATACTGTATTCTCTTGTAGAAGAGTTATATAAATATTCGCTTGTACTCATATTCACAAGACTGCAAATCAACGCTGAACACGCACAAGAACGATCACAATCGCCAAGCAAAGATGCTACTCCATGACAACGCAATCTATTATGAGTAATTAATGAGTTATAAAAGTATTATTTCAAAATTATAATGAATTGCTTTGATAAGTGGAGAATGTACATTATCCACTTATAGGAATGCAGCAAACCTTTCCTGTTGGTTCGCTGTCATCATCAAAGCAGCCACGGGTATTGTCCTGAACATATCCAGATCCGCATGTATACTCACACTGATTTCCGCTGATTGCCTCACAGTTTGCAGTTGTTTTGCTGAACTGCCCAATTTTTCCAGTAAAAATAAATGCAAGAACAACTAACACTAACAATGCAAGAACAGCAATAATAATGACATTAATAGACATTCCCTGTCCTTTTAGATTCATGAATTTCATAAACAACACCTCTTAAAATGTTCCTCGCAGTTATTGTATTTAAATGTTACGAACTCTAGCTCAACCCACAGCCCCCAACACAAAGATACACAGACAAGTACTGTTGACTTGGATATAGCCGCAGTGAAAACGGGGTCGTCTCTCCACCCAATGAAGCAGACAAATTTCCAGCAGCATAATAGATAATCTGCTGATTTGGCGGTGCAACAGCAACAAATTCATAGCCTGTTTCTTTAAAGCCCCAGTTGTCAATAGTACTCTGCAAAATTGTTGCAATTGTTGTATTGGCAAAAACACAGGATTCACGGCCATCATCACAAGTGATCGTCCCTCCAGAAAAGGGATTTTTTGCACAATCCACGAGTAAATCCTGAATAGTTGTATCGCTTGTACATCCAGATGATGTTTGAAATAATGTGTTGACAAATGACTCAACAAGTTTGCTGGTTTCATAATCTCCTGTAAGGTCAGTGTTTTTTTTAGTAAAGACAACTTTAATCACAAAGAGTAATGCAAGAGAGATAATAATGACAATGATCATCAATCCCATAATCTCCATTTGACTCCTTTTCGCGTGTCTCATGAACTATACACCTCGACAGTCATGTAGCCAAAATTGTAAGAAGCACTAACCGGATCATAAAGAGTCACAGGAGTTCGGAACAGCTGCACGCCAGTTGCCTCATCTGCATATGCATATTCAAACAAAGTAATCTCATCCGCAACAGGATACACAGAAGTAATAGTCACGCGAGAATTCTTGAAAATAATGCTGCTGTAATAAAGCTCATGATTATTAATAACTTCCTGAAGCGCACGAATTTTTGAAAGATCATAACAGTCAAAGATAACAGTACCATCATTGGTGCAAGGAATTTCAGAAAGATGTCGTATTTTTTGTTCAACACTAATTGCATCCTGTTCTTGCGCTTTTTCTGCATCTTGTCTGGAGGTATACATTTGAATTTTTGCGTAAAAGACCATGCCGCCAGCAAGCAAAATAAAAAATATGATGAGCACAATAATTGTTTCTGTTGTTTTCATCTGTGCTTTTCGCTGCATAACGTGCCACTTCTTCATCTTAATACACCCGTGGACAGCCTTTAATAACAGCATATGCGTTATTGTCTTCAAGCGTGCTGACTGCAGTGGAAATTGTGGCAACAGTCAGCTCCTCAGCAACAAGTTCATCTGCAATAGAAGTAATATTATTTTGAACAGATTCGTCATAATAATATTGACAATAACTTTTCTCAGAATCAGCAAGGAATGAATCATAAAGTGCAGCAGTTCGTGCAGCATACACTTCTCCAACAACAGTTGCTTGTAATCCTGCTTTTTTTATGTTACATTGATAAAATGCAAGGTCAGAGGAAAAGACTGCACCAAGGAGTGCAGGAAGTCCGACATAAACAGCATCTCCATCATTGAATGTAATAGTTCCAGAATCTTCTGAGCCGTCAATATAAATAAGATCCCATTCCTTCTCATCAAGTGCGCTATCAATTGCAGTTTCAGAGAGAGAGCCCTTATCCAAGAAAGCAACAATCCGAACATAAGCATCATTTTTGTCTGTAATGGAGAAATCACTTGGTTGTTCCACTCGGACAGTCTCTTTTGTAATATAACTGTTTTCTGCCAAAAGAGAAGTAACAGCAATGGCAGTTTCTTGATGATCTTCATCATAGACAATAACATAGCGGACACTGTCTGCAGTCACATAAAGAAAGTTTGCGATTTTATAAGGAAGTTGCCATTCAAGAGCCCATGTGATGAGTGTTGTTCCAGAAAGTGTCAGTGGTGCAAAAAGAATTTCTGTTTCAGTAGAACGTGAAATCCCTCCACCTGAAAAATCAGAGGCACAGCCGTAATCGCTGCAATCATCAGGGGAGCATGTGAATGTAAGGGTAATATCAGGTAATGTTGTTTCTCGTGCAGTTTTTGGGCTTTCTTTTGCAGCCTTAAGGAGCGACTCCAGTTCAAGGACAATCAGGCCACTGATTTTTTGTTCTTGGGTATTTTTGTACCATATGGCAATCCCAACAAAAAAAGAAAGAATAATTACACCGATGAGAAGAATAAAAACCCAGTTAAATTGAATGTCGATTTGCCCTTTCCGTTGAATTTTATGTATTATTCCCATGCTTCAACAAGAACGTGATCTCCTCGTCCTGTCATTTTAATTTTAAGAATGTTTGAAGAGGTATCAATACAAAGATAATTTGTGTCAGCATCACCAACATCCATTGCGCCGAGATCAATGCTTATATCCAGTTCATCAAATGGATCTGTGTAAACATTTCGTGTGGTATCATCTTGCCATGCTTGGCACATGAGGAAATCATAATCCGCAGATTCTTTTTGACAAATACCTTGCTCTTTGATATAAAACGGGTCAGCTGTTGTTGGAAATTGAACAAAACACACGCGATCAATGCCTGCAGGAATAGTGAGTTCAATTTTTTTCCATTTTCCATAGACTGGCCGAATTTCATCAGCATATCCTTCTAAATCAGTTTTAAATTGAACAAGATCTATTTGACTTACTTTTGTACCAAGTTCCATGATATACTTGACACCAAAGAGTAAGATGAGCCCAATAATTATTATCGCCAAAATAAAGAAAAATATTTCTGATGTTTGCGCTTTGGTATTTTTCTTCTCTTTAATCAATGTATCTAATGCGCTGAATGCTTTTGATGGTCCTTTCTTCATAGGCTTCTTAATAACAAGCTCCTCACCAAGTTTCTTTGGTGCTTCTTTCTTTTCAGGTGTTTTCTCTGCTGGTTTTGTTTCAGCAGATTTTGCAACTGGCCGTTGTTCAGGAAGTTTTTCACTAACAGGTGCTTTTGTTTTTTCTTCAAATGCACCAAAGAGTTTATCGCGGATCTGTTGTTTCTGCTGCTGCACTTTTTGTGTAGCGCTTCTTTGGAATGTCGGCATTTGTATTTTCTGTGGCAATTTCTTTAATGTACCGAGTGATGGAAGTTGTTTACCTAATGTTTTTAATCCTCCAAATGCCTCAAATGAAGCAGGAAGTTTGCCTTTTTTCTTCATATAATAAACATAACCATAATAGCCGCCAGCACCTGCGCCAATGAGTAATAAGATAATGAGGAGCCATGTCCATATACTCCATCCTTCCTCAGCAACATCAGGTTTTGGTTTGCCTTTTTCTTTATCGACGCTGACTGTTTCACATGCACTGCAGCTTCCTCCACAATCTGTGCCTGTTTCTGCTCCATTCTTGACACCATCATCACAGCTTGCTGCACTGCAAACCTTGCTGCTACAATAGCCAGATGTACAATCTCTGTGATAAACACATGCAGATCCATCTGCGCACGCATCACAATAATTGCCACCGCAATCAACATCACTTTCTCCTTGGTTCACAATGCTATCAGTACAGCTTGATTCTGCACAAATACCACTATCACAGTGTAAGCTGACACAATCATCACTCACAAGACATGCGCTTCCTGCTTTGCATGCATCGCAACTGCCACCGCAGTCAACATCAGTTTCATCATTGTCTTTTTCTCCATTGGAGCACGGATGATACTCAACATCACCTACTGAAGTACAGTTCACAGTATCACAATCAGCGCCTGAATCTGTTGTACCTATAATAACCCCATTACTCGAGGAAGTCGTACTCCATAATCCCACTTCATTTTGTGCCTTGACGTTCCAGTAATATGTTGATTGATTTTTCAAATTTAAAGAATCCACAAGTGCAGTCTTATCACTGGTATACGTCCAAGTCAGCGTATCATTATATCCAGTTTTTGTGCCGATGGAATACACATATTGAACAATCTCTGTTAAACTGTCACTTGCACTCCATGTCGCAGAAAGGCTTGTGTTAGAACTGCTATAATTTCCATCTTCAATAAAATCAATAACAGGTGGAGAAGTATCAACAGGAAACGTGAAATAATCTGTTGTATCTCCATCAACAAACGAACAAGTGAAATAGTAGGTGTAATTACCATCAGTAGTCACAGTAATACTTCCAGTTTTATACTGTTTTTCGCTCACAGCAGTCATAGATGTGCTTATGGAATCTGCACTGCTTCCATAGAGACAACCAGATGCACTTCTCGTTGTCCCAATATTGATAACAAATGTTCTATTCCCTGATACTTCAGGAGAGATCAAATACATCCCTGATGCAGCGCTGCTATCCACAGTAAAAGAAATACTTTCTGTATCACTGGTTTTATACGCACCATTTTGGCATGCAATGTACAGTGTGTATTGTGTATAATCATCAACATCTTCAATAGTATCATTATTTGTTGTGGAATAACTTGCATTATCGTAGCCAGTAAATTTCGTCATGCCAGTACTAAAACCATCATCGCTGTCAAAGCTATATTTACATTTCGTGCGATCATCTGTGGTCACAGTAAGCTGTACATGAAGTGGAGATTCCACAATACTCGGTGGATCTTTTCCGTCACTATTGGTAATCTCAATCTCTTCAATAACTGGTTCTGTACTGTCGTATTCCAAGATCAAGCGCTCTGCATATTCGACACCATTCACAAGCAAACATTTGACATACACATATTCTTCAATGCCATCTTTTGATTCGTCAATGGAGTATTCCGCACTATACAAGTATTCTCCACTGCTGTCACTTGCAACAGCATCAAGTGCAATAGATTTTGCAAGAGACGCGTTATTTTTACTGTACCCACAACTTTCTGCTTCAAGATATGTTCCGATCGTAAAATCAAATTTTGGCTCATCAGAAACACCATTTGCAGGTTCTTCTATCCATATTGCTGCTTCACCAAGTTCTGTTGTATAGCGAACACGAACTGTTTCCAATGCAGTTGTTGCACCAGATCTATCTGTTCCATAGACAGTAATGTAATTGTATGTTGTGCTATTACTTTCCAACGTCACAGCAACAGTGTAACTAAAATCATTATTTGCATCAATGTCCTCATACACTGTCTCTGTCCCTTCAGTATCAAGGACAGTAATTGTTACTGTATTACGTGCAGTTCCTTCTGCTGCATCACTATCTTCAACACGACC